>Ga0272441_10012819_pt1 | contig 12158 bp, 10 predicted proteins | sample SSMProp6N_FD_193582 | JGI IMG/M metagenome (GOLD analysis project Ga0272441, IMG submission 193582) | Marine sediment archaeal communities from Little Sippewissett salt marsh, Falmouth, MA, United States - SSM-Prop-6N | ecosystem: Environmental > Aquatic > Marine > Wetlands > Sediment ...
GCCTACCAGCAGTGAAAGCAGAAATTATTTTATAGGGGCGGTCCGGATCGGTGTTTCCACAGATCGCATACTCCAGGAAATCACGGATTCACTGCGGAACCTTATTACACGGATAGGCATCACTGCTGCTGTTGCAATAGCGGTCGGAATTCTGCTTTCTCTGGTTCTTGCATCAATTATTATCATCCCTATACGCCGTTTGGTCAGGGGTGTTGAGGTAATAAGAGACACGGAAGATAAGGAAGCCCTCAAGGAGCATCTTATTGATGTGAAAACCCGTGATGAAATAGCCGCCTTAGCTGATACGGTGAATCAGATGACTATGGGCCTGGTAAAAGCAGCAGTGGCAAATAAAGACCTGACTGTTGGTAAGGAAGTTCAGAAAATGTTTATTCCTCTTGAGAAGGACCAGTCAGGGAATAAGGCTTCAACCGGCAGTGAAAGTAACGATAACGTTGAATTCTTCGGATACTATGAGGGCGCGAAAGGGGTTTCCGGGGACTACTTTGATTTCAGGAAGCTTGATGATAAACATTATGCGATTATAAAATGCGATGTAGCAGGGAAAGGAGTTCCGGCCTCGCTCATCATGGTTGAGGTTGCCACAATCTTTTTGAATTATTTTCGAAACTGGTCCTCTAAGAAAGAGGGTATCCATCTTGATACATTTGTGTATGGAATAAATGATCTTCTCGAGGAACGCGGATTCAAAGGAAGGTTTGCCGCTCTGATTGTAGTTATATTAAATATTGAAACCGGCAAAGCTTATATGTGCAATGCGGGAGATAACCTGGTACATCTTTTTGATGCCGGCAGAACAGAAATGTGGACAAAAACTCTCCCTGAGGCTCCGGCAGCCGGGGTATTCCCCTCTATGCTGGTTGAAATGCAGTCAGGATTTCAGCAGATAGCTCATATTCTCAATGCAGGGGACACAATGTTCCTCTTTACTGACGGTATAGAAGAAGCCCAGCGCCGTTTCAGGAACGAAGCCTTCGAGCTGATAACCTGTCAGGAGGCAGGTCTTGAGGATGGTGAACCCCATGGGAATCATGTTAAAGGCTCTGAGTTTGAGGAATTGGGAATTCCGAGAATTCATGATATAATAAATTCGGTTTTTTCAAAGCGGGAGTACCGGCTGGAAAAATATCACAATCCCCTTGCGAATGAGGAACTCGTGTTTGATTTTACCGCCTGCGGCGGAGATGTTCATGATGCGGTCATGGCCCTTGTGAGTGTAGAAAAAATATTCCGTTTATACAGAGACCCTGATGCGGGGCCGGAAGACAAAATTGTCATTGACAAAAAAATTGCGGAATTTCTGAAGAGACATTTTAATCAGTATGACCTTTTCTTCTCAAATCAGCTTGAAGAGAAGGAAGAAACGGAATATCTTACATTTACGCATCTGAAGGAAGATGAGCAGTTTGATGACTTAACTATTCTTGGCATTCGGAAGAAATAATAGAGGGGGACTTCTAAAAACTGCAGTTTTTAGAAGTCTACTATAATGTAATGGATGTTTACTTATTGACTGATAAGGAAATAAGTAAACTCCAAGGGACCTCTAATAGTCCCGATTTAGGGTTATTAGAGGTCCCCAGAGGTAAAGAATATGCGAGAAGCTGTTTTTTATTGTGAAATATGCGGGAAACCGGTACCTCTTGATGCTGATTACTGTTCTTCCTGCGGCAATGTATTCAAAGGGGTCCGGTGCCCGGTATGTTCTTTTACCGGCGACCCGAAGCTTTTTTTAAACGGCTGTCCCTCCTGCGGATATCTCCATAAAGATGGGAAGAGGAAAGAGAAACCGCAAGGCAGGGGGAGGACGTCCGATTCAGTTAGGAGAGTACCCCCCTGGTTCATACCGGTAATATCAATAGGGCTGATTGTAATAATTGTGATATTTGTTATTTCTCTTCTGCAGTCTTAAAATTTAAGAAACAGTTTCGCAATCTCAAAATAAATTGTCAGGCCGCAGACATCAATAACAGTAGCCATAAGAGGCGCTGACATGACTGTAGGGTCAAATCCGAGTCTGTGAATAATCAGGGGTGCAAGGGCGCCGATTATTGCGGAAAAAAGAACAACAAATGTAAGGGAAATGCCTATAGTAAAAGCCTGGTAGATCTCAACACCCGGCGGGAGAAAAAAGCTCCGGATTAAGATTACTATGCCTGTGCAGATGCCCATAATGATTCCTACTGCTAATTCCTTCGATGCAACTTTCCCAATGTCTCTGAAGCGCAGGTCCCCTGTCGCCAGTCCCCGGATCATAAGGGTCGAGGACTGATTCCCCGAATTCCCCCCGGTCTGGGTGATAATGGGAAGAAAAATTATGAGAAAGGAAAAACTCATTAACAGAGATTCATAATGACTTGTAACGTTTGTAGTTATGGTTCCGAAAATTAGAAGAACGATGAGCCAGGGGGTCCGCTTTTTTACAAGTTTCCAGACACTTGTCTCTACATATTTATCAGCGCTTCCCTCCATGGCGCCCATTTTGTAAACATCCTCGGTTTGTTCTTCCCGGATAACATCTATGACATCATCTACCGTAATAATACCGAGAAGCCTGGAATAGTTATCCACTACCGGCAGGGCGAGTAAATCGTAGCTTTCCAGGACCTTTGCAGCCTCTTCCTGGTCGGTATCTACACGGACACTTATTATCTTGCGTTTCATAATGGAATCTATTCTGGTTTCATCATCTGCAAAAAGAAGGTCCCGGAGAGAAAGAACACCAATGAGGCGCTTCATTTGATCGATCACGTAAATATAGTAAATAGTCTCAACTTCCTTGGCTGTTCTGCGGATAAAAGAGAGAGCCTGGGATACTGTCCGGGCTGATTGAAGGGCTACGTACCGGGGCGTCATCAGACCTGCGGCATCGTCTTCATCAAACCGCAGGAGAAAAAGGGTTTCTTTTTTGGATTCCTCACTTAAGTTCTGCCAGACTGCTTTGCGTATTTCCGGGGAAACATTCTGAATGAAGTCCGCTAAATCATCAGGTTCCATTTCCCTGAGAAAAAGTCGGGCTTTTTCAACTGAGAGAGATTCAATAAGTCTTTCCTGCTCTTCAATTGAAAGGTTTTCCATGAGGATTAATTTCCGCTCATTTTCCAGGAGAAGAAAGATTTTAATCCTCTGCTCCTCCTCAAGATTCAGCCATTCGTAAATGAGATCATCAATGTTGAGATCTTCAACAAGTTTCTTGATATCACTGTGGTTCATAGCGTTCATATATTCAATAATATGTTCAAGTTGTTTGTTCATAGGTTTCTCCCTGCTACCATTCACCAATGTAAAGAATTTCTTTCTCTAAACGTAAACCCAGACGTTTAGAGACCTCTTCTTCCACAAATTCCACTAACTGCCTGATATCATCGGATGAAGCTTTCTCTTCGTTAATTATAATATTCCCATGGAAATCAGCTACCCTTGCGCCGCCGATTTTTTTACCTTTTAAGCCGAGTTCATCAATGATCATTCCGGTGGGCCTGCCGAAATTCCGGTTGTTTTTAAAAACCGATCCTGCGCATGGATAGAGGAAATGTCCTTTCTGATCTCTGTCGCTTTTTACCTCCTCCATTGCTGTAAGAAGAGCTTTCCTGTCCCCCGGGGAAAGAGAAAAAGAAGCCCCGAGAATCAGTTCTCTGTTTTTTTGAAAAGGAGAACATTTATAACTGAAATCTGATAAAGCCGGTTTTTTCTTTTCAATGGACCCGTCAGTATGCATTACGCTCACTTCGGAAAGAACTTCGGAGATTTCCTTTCCGTAGCACCGGGCATTCATATAAACAGACCCCCCCACACTGCCCGGCATAGCAAAGATAAATTCCAGACCCTTAAGGGATGCCTGACAGGCTTGCCTGCTGATTTCACTCATTTCCGCCCCTGCCTGGGCATTAATGCAGTTGTCCGATACTGTAAATGCATTACAGCGGCTCATATCAATGACAATTCCTTTGATCCCTCTATCAGCAACAAGAATATTCGCACCGCCTCCCAGGATGAAAACCGGGATATTTGCTTCGCCTGCATAGAGAACAACCTCCCGGATATCTTCTTCGTTTTCCGGAGTGATAAAAACTTCAGCCGGTCCTCCGGTTTGAAAACTGGTATGAAGAGACATAGGTTCATTATATTTGAGAGAACCCCTTATGTTGATTTTTTCATCAATATTCCTTACTGTATCCACGGGATAACAGTATATTACGTATCTTGAAAAGGAAAAACAGTGAACATCAAACTTTTTAATACTCTGGGAAGAAAAGTACAGGATTTTATCCCTATTGAAGAAGGAAAGGCGGGAATGTATGCCTGCGGACCTACTGTTTATAATTTCGCTCATATAGGCAATCTGAGGACTTATGTGTTTGAAGACCTTCTGCGCAGAATGTTTGAATATTTCGGCTATTCAGTAACTCACGTAATGAACATTACTGATGTCGGACACCTGACTGATGACGCGGACGAAGGTGAGGATAAGATGATAGTGGGTGCCCGGCAGAGAAAAATGACAGTATGGGAAATTGCAGATTTTTTCAGCAATGCTTTTTTTACGGATCTTAAGAAACTTAATATAGAACAGCCGAATGTAACGTGCAAAGCCACAGAGCATATTCAGGACATGATCGACCTTATCAGCAGACTCGAAAAGAACGGCAATACCTATTCCGCCGGGGGGAATATCTATTTTGATATAAGTACCTTCAAGGATTACGGCAGGCTGGCCTTGCTGGATAACCAGGAACTTCTGGCAGGGGCAAGGACAGGGATCGATGAGAACAAAAAGCATCCCCATGATTTTGCTCTCTGGTTCACCCGGTCCAAATTCGAACATCAGGCTATGCAGTGGGAGAGTCCATGGGGGAGGGGGTATCCCGGATGGCATGTTGAATGCAGCGCCATGAGTATGAAATATTTAGGTGAACATTTTGATATCCATTTGGGAGGCATTGATCATATTCCTGTTCATCATACTAATGAAATAGCCCAGTCAGAGGCGGCTACAGGAAAACCCTGGGTGAATTACTGGATCCATGGTGAATTTCTCATTATGGAAAAAGGAAAAATGGCGAAATCCGCAGGTAATTTCCTTACATTAAAGAGCCTGGAGGATTCAGGATATGATCCTCTGGATTTCAGATACTTATGTCTCGGCGGCCATTACAGAAGTCAGCTCCAGTTTTCCGAGGAAGCCCTTTCCGGGGCGAGAAGCGCACGGCTGAACTGTGTGGACAGACTTAAGGAGGTCGTTTCCCGGGCGGAAACCGACGAGAAAAAACCTTTGTCTGAAAAAGGGAGAGGATACAGGGCTTCCTTTGAAGAGCATATAGCCAGAGACCTTAATATCCCTAGAGCGCTGGCTGATGTATGGGGTATATTAAAAGAACCTGATATATCATATAGTGAAAAAGCCGATTTGATCTTATCCATGGATACTGTCCTTGGGCTTAAGCTCAAAGAAAGTGTACAAACTTCCGGTAGTATCAGTCAGGAGCAGATGAAATTGATAAAGGAACGGGAAGAGGCCCGGAAAAATAAGGATTTCAAACGGGCTGATGAAATACGGGAGCTTTTACACAAGGGAGGGATAGAAATTAAAGACACTCCTGAGGGCACACGGTGGAAAATCACAAAATAATGTAACGAAATCCCGGGTGAGTTGTTTTTTATGCGTAAAGACAGTGAATCAGTTGAATTTACTCGTATCTATAATACAATATTTCCGACTCTTATACGGATTGCGTATCACATGACAGGAAGCATGACGATTTCTGAAGATATTTGTCAGGAGGCTTTTATCAAGCTTTATCAGAGGAATAAAAGCTTTCCTGATAAAGACCAGGCAAAATACTGGCTTATCCGGGTTGTGAAGAACCTCATATTTAATTATGAAAAACGGAAAACCAGGGAACGAAAAGCATATCAGCGTGTTCTTCAGCAGCCCCGGCGTATAGAACCTTCAGGGGAAACTGAAGTGCTGAAAAAAGAAAAATTGTCAATTATCCAGAATTCTCTGCAGAAACTCCCGTATAAATTACGGTCTGTAATTATCTTAAAAGAATACGGCCGGATGAATTACAGGGAAATAGCAAAAATACTAGGAATTTCTGAAGGTAATGTTAAAGTAAGGGTACACCGCGCCCGTGAAATGCTGAGTGTACTTATTAAGGAGAATGATTATGTGTCCTGACGATCAAATACTTTCCCAGTATTTTGACGGAGAGGTTGATCTATCTACAAAAGAAATGATTGAGAGCCATGTAGATGATTGTTGGAGATGCAGAAAACGGATTGAAGCATTCACAAATATCCGATTTAAAATGCTTGAGGAAGATGAAATAGATATTGACAGCGAAAAAGAACAGGTTTACCGCAAAATCGAAAATGATTACAGATTCCGTCAGCGGAAAGGTTTCTGGGACAAAAAGTGGCTTATACCTGCTCCGGTGGTAGTTGTATCGTCTATTGTCATTTGTATACTTTTTTCAGCATTATTCGTCACCCTTGGTATGAATCAAAAAAATACTATTGCCCTCAAGCAGCAAAGGGCTTTGCATATTCAGATGAATGAAATACAATTAGATGATTTGAATCAATTTTTTGATTCTCAGGATTTCATGATTGAAGCAAAGATGGAATTACCTGCTCAGGGTGATTTCTCAATTATGGGAGAACCGCAGCTTCTGCGTGCAGTTGATTCAAAAAGACGCTGATTGTGAAAAAAAAATATATTTTTTTCATTCTACTGTTTATAATTATACTCTTTATGTGCTCCGGTGAGGACCTCCAGGACCTGCTGGAACTCGTTCATGAAAATGCTTTTAGAATTAACATTTCCGCAAGTGTCAAGGAGCACAATTCGATATCTGTATGGAATATGGAGGTCTCCCGGCTTACTATTTCCGGTAAAACTGTAAACGTTAAACTTACCAGTGATACTATCATTGTAATCGCCCATATTACTCCCTATGTTGAAAATGATGAATCCCTGATTCTTATTGCACAAGGTCAGGTCTATCTCTCAAACCCAGTTGAAGAAAGCGTTCAATACGTCAGCACCGTAAAGAGCCTTCCGGTATCACTGGGAGAAAGTGTGCTGTTTTATCCTCTAGGTATTTCTGAAGAGAAAAATCATGAATCATTTACCATTGAACTTGAAATACAGGTTTTACCCTATTCTGAAACCGGGGAAGAACGGTAGAGCATAGAAAATGGAAAAAGCAAAAAAACCTCCTCTGTACACTAGAATATTCCGGCATAAAGCATTTCTCCCGGTAACTTTATTTGCAGTGATTATTATCGTTTTTACCTTCAGTTCAAGATTTTCCGAACGGCCGCCGGTTATCGATTCAATATCACCTGAGATTGGTAATCCCGGTGATATTCTTATAATCACTGGTGATTATTTCGGTGAGACAAGAGACGGCGGCGAGGTAAGAATAGCAGGTTCCCGTCCTACGACTTCTTCATATAAAGAATGGTCTGATACAAGAATAAGTGTTCAGATCCCTCAGGACGCAGGCTCAGGGATGCTCTACGTCGTTACAAAAAACGGGAGAAGCAAAGGACACCTATTCACAAACCGTCAGCACATTCCTGTTGTTATGGAGGGACCGGCAAGGCCCGGTCTTCCCTATGTTGATGAAATCACGCCGACAAATGGAACTGTCGGTACTCTTATAACTATTACCGGCATGAATTTCGGTATTGAACGGGGCAGCAGCAAAGTATATTTTACTCCTGTTCCTATTACGGACGGGGTGCGGCAGGCAGAGGAATCCCGGGACCTTCTCCTTTCACCTGAAGAATGTGATTATGACTATGAGCATTGGGCGGATACAGAAATACGGGTATACATCCCTGACGGAGCCAGTTCCGGCAATGTTTCTGTATTTACCGATAAAGGACAGTCCAATTTCCTCTACTTTGAAGTCAGTGAACAGGCAGGCACCAAGATACTGAAGCAGAAGAGAGGATATCAAATTCAGTACGGAGTTCAGCTTTTTAATGTCCGGGCTTCAGAGGGGAACCTTATCTCATTGTGGGTCCCCCGGTTAAGTGGAGGACTGGAACAAACGAATATCGAAATGATTCAGGATCCTGAACCATATTGGGATACCTACCCGGGCCTCTTCGTCTACAGGTTTGAAAATGTGCCTGATGCGGCGAGACTTTCAGTCTCCCAGACTTACTGGTTTGACCGGTATGCTGTTGAAACGAAAATTAAATCCACAAAAGTGGAAAATCAATACAACACAGACCGCACTCTGTATAAAGTATACACCTCAAATGATGTTTTCGTACCTTCAGATGATGCTGAAATACAGAACATTGCAAATAGTGTTATTAAAAATGAAAAAAATCCATATTTAAAAGCCTTAAGTCTGTTCCAATATGTTCTCAGGCGGTATTCATATACTAATCAGCCCGTGGTTACTGATCCTGTTGAAAGTATTGAGACAAGGGAAGGTGATGCTTACATCTATGCAATGGTGTATTGTGCTCTGCTGAGGAGCGGCGGGGTCCCTTCCAGGCCGGTGGCGGGATATATTGTGTATGGGAATAAGCAAAAGGTACGGCATTATTGGGTGGAGTTTTACCTTGAGAATTTCGGCTGGGTCCCTGTAGACCCGGCATTAGCGGACGGTGCAGTGTTTGGAGATTTCCCGGAGGCCGAGGATCCGGAAAATTATTATTTCGGGAATATCGACAATCAGCATATCATGTTCTCCCAGGGAATCCTGCAGACAAAACAGCTGTCGCACAATGCAAACGTAATCAGAAAGAAGCGTATGTACTCTCTCCAGACAATCCATGAAGAATCCTCCAAGAATATTGCTTCATATAGCTCTGTCTGGCAGGATATAAGTGTAATTGACTGGTGGTAATGGAGAAACACTATATACAAATTACAAAAAAAGGCCGAAAATAAGATTGTAAAGTGTTGTCGTTGACAAATATGGATTTCAATTCATATACTAATACTAGATTTAAAACTTGGGAGTAATATGAATAGTCCACTGCAGCTAGCAATGGTAAACTTTAAAAAAGGCGCATATATCATTGTTGAAGGGAAGCAAAAAGCTGACCATTTCTATATTTTAAAGAGCGGTAAGGTCAGAGTCAGCAAAGAAGTTGAAGTTGTAGAAGAAGAATACGGAAATTCACTCGGGCCCGGGGATTTTTTCGGTGTTGTCTCAACTATGTCCTCCCACAGTCATATAGAAACAGCACAGGCTCTAAGTGATATCAGTGTAATATCAGTACACCGGGACCAGTACGGCGTCCTGATAGAAAAGAACACCCCTGTTGCCATGAAGATTATTCAGGGTTTTTCCCGACGGATGCGCTATTTAGACGAAGCTCTTGCAAGAATAACCCTGAAGAGCAGCGCCAGTGAGGATCCCTCCCACCTGTTCAATGTGGCTGAATATTACGCCAGGCAGAATCAGTACAATCAGGCATATTATGCCTATTATCAATTTATCAAATACTGCCCTCAGGACCCGAATATCGAGCTGGCAAAAGAACGTATAGCAAAAATAAAGCCCTATGCGAAGGCTGTCTATCTGGACGCAAAGAGCGATGAGTTCACCAGAACATATCCGAAAAATACCATGATATTCAGTGAAAGCCAGCCCGGACAGGAGCTTTATATTATTCAGAAGGGCAGTGTAAAAATTACAAAAATAGCCAATGATAACGAGAATCTTTTAGCAGTTCTTAAATCCGGTGATATCTTCGGCGAGATGTCAATCCTTGAAAATAAGGCCCGTTCCGCATCTGCAATTGCATACGAAGATGCCGTGCTTTTGGCGGTGAACAGAGCCAATTTTGAACGGATGGTAAAAACCCAGCCTCAGATAATAACCCGGCTGACACAGCTTTTAGCTGAAAGAATATGGTTTATTTACAAACAGCTTTTAAATACTCAGCTTACAGACCCTCTCGGCCGCCTGTACGATGCCCTTCTGATTCAGATAGAGAAAAACAGAATTCCTATACGTTCCAGCGAATCATACACCTTTGATTTCGGTTCAAAGGAGCTCATCAATATGGTAGGCCTCCCTTCCTCCCAGGGCAATGCTATACTGCGGCAGCTTTTCGAAAATAAAAAAATTAAGCTCATAGACAATAAAATCTACATAACCGATTTGGAAGAAATAGAAAAGCAGGCCAAGTATTACAGAAAAATGGAAAAAATTGAGCGGTCCCGGAAACAAAGTTCCATCCGGTCCTGAAATCCTTATTCCCCGAAATTCGGCAGAATTGGAAAAAAGCTTTCACCTTTGCTTACTATACTTATATTCCCGTTATTTTTTTGCAGCAGAAGAAGTATCTGGAATCCTTTAGTATCCGATAGAGAACAAATCAATCTTCCCATGGAGCCCAGCTGCGCTAAGAGTCCTGCCGGTATACCGGATACAGCCCCGTGAATGATAATACAGTCAAAGGGCGCTGATGTTTTCCATAAGTCTATGCTCTGTCCCCTCTGAATGCTGATATTTGTATAGCCTAATTTCGCAAACAGCCTGGACCCTTTTTCGTATTGTTCCTGTTCGCCCTCAATAACATAAACCTCTTCCGCTAAATTCGATACAAGAGCAGCGGCATAAGGGGTGCTTTCGCCGATTATAAGGACCCGGTCGTAACTTTGTATATCACAGTAATCAATTATGCGTGCAAGGAGAAAGGGTTCCGGCAGGACCTGGCCTGAACCCAGGGGAAGATATGAGTACTCATATGCCAGCTTTTCAAGATGCTCGGGAACAAAAAGGTGCCTGGGCACGCTGTCAAAAGCTTCTATAATCAAAGGTTTTTCCAGCTTCAGTTCTCTTCGTATACCCTCGGCCATTTCTCTTCTTTTGGAAGCGAGCAATGCTTCCTCCAAACTTTCCGGTATTTCCGTAGGATTTACTGTTTCAAATTCCTGAGTAAAAATCCCCTGCACTGAGAAAAAAATGAGTAATATAGTTAGAAAGAGGCGCTTCATAGTGATCACTTTACTATACCACATTTAAAGATCGTGGCATCAACTATTTATTGCATGACTTTAAGTATTTTGTTACTATGCCGCTTAAATGTACGACAGTAAGGAGTTCGTTTATTATGGCTGATATTCCTCAGAAGGTATATAACCCGAAAGATTTTGAAAAACGTATTTATGAATATTGGCTTGAAAACGGACTTTTCAAACCCAAAGAAAATGAGAATGCGACCTTTACGATAGTAATCCCTCCGCCGAACGTAACAGGTGTACTTCATATGGGCCATGGCCTCAATAATGTCCTCCAGGACATAATAATTCGTTATCACAGAATGGATGGAAAATCGGTGCTCTGGGTTCCGGGGTGCGATCATGCGGGAATAGCGACTCAAAACGTGGTGGAACGGAAATTACGGAAAAACGGAATCTCAAAACATGATCTGGGCAGGGAAAATTTTATCCAGGAAACCTGGAAAGTAAAAAAGGAACATCACGGAATTATAACCAAACAGCTTCAAAAAATCGGTGCATCCTGTGACTGGAGCAGAGAACGGTTTACTCTGGATGAAGGATTATCCCAGGCAGTACGGAAGGTATTTGTAGGTCTTTATGAACGGGACCTTATTTACCAGGGAAATTATCTCATAAACTGGTGTTCATCCTGCGGCACCGCAATTTCCGACGATGAGGTCGAATATGCTGAGGAGGCGGGAAAGCTCTATCATTATCAGTATCCCATAGTAGGCCAGGATGAGGTAATCGAAATAGCTACTACAAGGCCGGAAACAATGCTCGGGGACACTGCAGTGGCTGTTCATCCTGAGGATGAACGGTACGCTCATCTAGTAGGGAAAAGAGCGGTTCTTCCTCTGACCGGGAGAACAATACCTATTGTAGCGGACTCCTGGGTGGACAGGGAATTCGGAACAGGAGCAGTTAAAGTTACCCCCGGACATGACCCCAATGACTGGGAAATTGCCCGGAGGCATGATCTGAAAATTATCAATATCCTGAATCCTGATGGAACTCTTAACAATTCAGTTCCGGAAAAATATCAGGGAATGTCTGTCGAAACAGCAAGAAAAACAGTTATTGAAGATTTGAAAAATGAGAATCTCTATTTAGGAGAAGAAGAGCATAATCATCAGGTAGGGCATTG
>Ga0272441_10012820_pt1 | contig 12157 bp, 16 predicted proteins | sample SSMProp6N_FD_193582 | JGI IMG/M metagenome (GOLD analysis project Ga0272441, IMG submission 193582) | Marine sediment archaeal communities from Little Sippewissett salt marsh, Falmouth, MA, United States - SSM-Prop-6N | ecosystem: Environmental > Aquatic > Marine > Wetlands > Sediment ...
CGTTGAGCGTACCTCGCTGAGGGGCGGCGTAGTTCTGTAGCGTAAAGCGATGCTGCTGCCCGTTCAGGCGACTAATAAACCCGTCCATCTCCGCTCTGTCGTCGCCCTTCAAGTTCGTGAACGTCAGCGTCGCGGACCATCGCTCACCGCCCCGATCGAGGGTCTGAATCGCCCCGGTGAAGGCCGACGGGTAGGAGGCGGCGTTACTGACCAACTGCCACACGAGCGACGATGGCGCGACCGAGGGGAACGAGTATGTAGCCATCAGAATCGACCCTCATTGCGTAGCTGAATTATAGACGCAATGGTCGCCTCTCGGTTCTGCTCAAGCAGCCCCGGCAGCGCGCGTCGAACCTCCGAGTCCGCGCCCGTCGCGTTGACGGTCTGGTTGATGACGAGCCCGCCCCCCGCACTCATGGGGGTCACCGTCGCGGGTCCGGCAACGAACTCAGGGCCGGCCTCACCGACAACGCCGAACTGACCGGCTCCAATGCGACCGCCGTTGGCGAAGAACCCGGCAAAGCTACCGCCTAGAAAGTTACCGAGCGGCCCGGTGACGGATAGGCGCAGACCAATGCGAATGATGTCCTTGAGTAAACCCTGTAGGACGTCGCGCAGCTTGTCGCCCTCAAGTACCGCGTCCTCGAATGCCGACTCAAACGTAAAGCCAAGCTGCTGCGTGATCGAGTTGAGTTTACGGGCTCGATCTTCTGCGTCCGCGAATATCTGCTCCGTCTGCTCGCTAATCTTGCGCTCGGCCACCAGCACCCCGCGCAGCGCGTCTCGCGACACCACTTCCTCGATCGGAGCCTGCACGCTTGCCAGCGTCGGACCTGCCGCCGCACCCTCGCGCGCCGCCTGATTGCGCAGGTCCGCGAGCCGCTTCTGGGCGTCAAGAATTTGCTGGATGATCTGTTCTTCGTTGCCCTCGTTGACTCCGCCCGACCGCGCGTCACTGAGCCTCGTGTACAGAGCGTTAAGGTCGGCGACCAGCTTCTGTTCCTCGCTGAGTCCGAAAAAAAGCTGATTGGTCTTCTCGATGAACTGAGTCAGCGCCTCGATCGCGCCGGACTCCAAAATGCTCGCGGACAGTCCCTTGAACGCGGCCTTGAGGTCGGTAATGCGATCATTCAGCTTTGCCGCCGCCTGCGCCGCCTCTGTCGAGACCGTCACCCCGAGTCGACGCGCCTCTGACCGCAGATCGCGTAGCCCAGCGGACCCACCCTTGAGGGTTTGCAACAGGGCGACGCCCTCAGCGTCAAACAGCTTAAACGCGAGGCGTGTCTGGTCCGCCTCGTTCCCTACGAGACTAAGTGCCTCACCGACAAGCTCGAACTGCTGATCGAGCGGAAGGCGCGCGAGTCGCTGCGCGTCGATCCCAAGCTCGCGCAGCGCGCCCTGAGCCTCTCCGGTACCCTGAGCGGCCTCTGCGACGCGACGCTGTAGCCTCTGAAGGCCGAGCTGTAGGGCACGAACGGGCACGCCGCTGCGCTCGGCGGCGAACTGTAGCTCACTGAGCGCCTCTACGGATATGCCTAGGCGATCGTTGAGTTTCTGAAGGTTGTCGGCATAGTCGACCGTAGCCCTGCCGACGCGCGCGAGCTGCGTCGTACCAAACGCAATGGCGGCTGCCCCAAGGACCTTGAACGCGGCAGTGATTTGCCCGAGTTGTTTCCTTTGGTTTCGCTCGAAACGCTTTAGGCGGCGGTTGGCCTGATCAAGACCCTTCTGATACTTTGCCGTCTGCGCCTCTAGGCTGACTATCAGTTTCGCTAGATCCGCCACGCTTGAGTGCCCTCAGAACCTGAAATGCGCGCTGTGTGCCTTCCTCGCGCCGTGAGTGAGCATCTTGCCACATAAAGTCCGCGAAGTTGACGGGCTTCTCCTTGGGCGTGTTGGATCGCGCGAGGATGTAGGAAATCATCGCGCTGTGCCAGTTTGCGCGTCGATCGCCAAACGGCTCGATGTGGTCGTACCCCTTGAAGTCGGCAATCACGCTCGCGGGCCATTGCTCTATCTCCTGCGGCGGTATACCGAGGGCAAGGCTCAGCTTGAGGATAAAGAGGCGACCGGGCCTTTCCTTCAGGACTTTGGGTCAGCGCCACCTATCTCACTGAGCGTTATGATCTTCTCCATCAGCGCGGCGAGGTCGGCTGCGCTGAAGTGGTCCATGATGTCCTCGACCGTCTCCTGCCTGAACCCGTCGACACAGTGACGCACGAGGATGGCGGCGACCTCGACCTGACTTTTCTTCTGGCCCTGCGCGTCCATCATCGCGGCCATCGCCCCGCCGCTCATCTCGCGGATGATGACGGTGTAGCCGTTGCGCAGGTCGACTTCTTTCGACTCGCGTAGGTCGTCCATCTACGTGATGTCGCCCGTGATCTTCACCGTGAACGTGATGCGGTTCTGCTCCGTCGGGCTCGGCTCGATCGTCCACGACAGGCAGACGCCCAAGAAGTCAAACGTCTCGTCGGGGCTGGGGGCCTCGTTGACCACTCGGAACGAGCGCGTCTCGCCGGCGTCGACCGCCGCGATGAGGTTTGCCTGCTGTGTGTTGGCGGCGTTGTAGTTAGCCTCGACGGTAAGCTCCGCGCCGTCGGCCAGACCCGCGATGTACTCCTGAGTCAGACCGCTGTCGAAGTTGGTGACGTTGACCAGCTCGTTCGTCTTGCCGAACCCGCCAATCGAAAGGACTTCCTCAACGTCCGAGTAGACCGGGGGGCTCGCCGTGGTGCCGAGCTGGAACTTGAATCCTGAGATATTTGCGACTGTCGCCATGCCTGCCTCACGTGTATCCGATTAGGTATTGAGCCGCCACTCGGCGCAGCCTCGTGTCTAGCTCGTAGTCGTCCGGAAAGCGGTTCTCGATCCTGATGTGATCCGCAAAAATCTCCGGGCTCGTGTTTCCCAAGACCCCCCGGTAATCAACCAGCGCCGCCTCGACGGCTGCCTGAATCGCGAGGGCGTCCTCGTAGCTCTCCGCGAAGCAGTTTACATCGAATACGATGCGACGGTAAGTCCCTAGCCCCTGTAACTGCTGGTCGAACAGCTCGCTGTCGACGGCATACGTCACTGCCGGAGCATCTTGCCCCGCAGGGATGAAGTGCGGCCAGATGCCGTTCACGAGCGCCATCAGCGGCGCGTCGTCCTTCAGGTGCGATACAAACGCCTGAACGATCACTTGCGCGCCGCCTTATCAATGCGCTTTTTTAGGAACTTCGCGAGGCGCTCGGTGACCTCAAAGCGCGTGATTCGCAGGGCCGGCACCAGCCAAGGCTGCGGTGCCTGCCGCGACGTGCCTCGCTCAACGAACTCCGTCGCGTAGTACGCCTCGGGCTTCACGCCAATCATCGCTTTGGCAAAACTGCCCCGCTGGTACAGCTTGACCTTCTTGGCGATGTTGCGCTTGGCGAACCCGGGGGCAACGAGGCGACCCGTGTAGGTTCTCGCGAGGAAGTCGCGGTCATTCTCCGGGATCAGCGCGCGCGCTTTCTTGACGGTGGGGTTCACAGCGATCAGGGCCGCAGACCGCAGGGCCTTACCTCCCGCGGCGGATCCAAGAGCCTGTAGGCGTCGCTCTAGGGTCTTGAAGCCCTCAAGCCGCTCAGCCATTGTTGTCCTCCCTTGCGCGAATCTCGATGAACCGATTGCGCTCGCTGACGTTCATCACGCCCATAACGTCAAAGATGCGAGAGCCAAACCGTATGCGATCCTTTGGCAGTATATCCGGGCCGTGGCGCAGCCTAATCGTGTGCGTCAGCTCCGATCGCTCGGGCCCCTGCGCCAGATACTCCTTGGAGGTAACGGGTAGAATCTGGACCCACACGCAGGCGGTAGTGTTCCACGTATCGTTGACCTGACCCACGGCGTCGACGGTCGTCACCCGGCGCTGTATCTCTACCCTATGTCGGAAACGCCCTGCCATACACGTGACTCCACATTGACCCGTCTGCTATCTCGTTCAGCTTCCACTGGCGGTACATCAGATTGTACGCCCATTGGCGACGATCGCCACGAAAGTAGGGATCATCGAAGGTCTGTGAGCATACAGGAGACGCGATACACATTGGATGCAAGGCGACCGTGGGTACTCCCGCGATGACCGCCTCTACCGCCGCCGTGCTGGTCCACGTCACGGCCATGTGAGCGTCGCGCAGGTCCTCTGCCAGCGACCGGGGCGACTGCGCGACGAGCGGGTGCGGGCGCTCGCGAACCTTGTAGAGCGCCTCAAGCAGCTTTCGAGTGCTGTCCCATATTGTCTGCGAGGGCGCCCCGTAGTCGTTGGGGTGCTGCGACAGCATCAGGGCGAAGCGCCCGCTCAGCTTCCAGTCGTCGAACTCAATGCCGAGCCTGCGCCAGCGATCGGGCGGGGCGTTCCACGTGAAACCATCGCTCATCCCGTGGGGCTTGTTCCAGCTCGTCGAGATAAACCGCAACCGGTCCCTGTGGTAGTTGCCAGTGTCGCGGTTGATGTAGCCCGCCTCAAGGATCAGGTGCGGCCTGAGACCGTCGTAGCCGCGCTTTCCCCAAGAGGAGACCATGTCGTATTGGTCATCGTCGAACGTGTCTCTCACGTCGACTCGCACGCCGTGGCGCACACATCCGTTGCGAAGCGCCTGCATCGCCTGCACCTGATGAGGCTTTCCCGGCTCCGCGACCGCGCACAGTCTCACGGCTCGCAGCGCCAGTGCCAGTCGCCGTGCGGGGGCTGCTTGGTAAAGATGACGTTACCCCACCGGGCGCGAATGTCGGCGTCCCAATCCTTCGCGGGACGCTTGTTGACGTGCAGGTCGATGCCGTCGAGGAAGGACGGCTTGTCATTGGTCGAGAGAAAAAACACTCCCGAGCAGACCCGCCGAAGCTCGTCGAGGGCCTGCTGTTCCTCGCCCGGAGGCAGATGCTCGACGACATCGTAGCAGGACACGTAGTGGAACGCCCCGTCCTCGAAGGGCAGGTCGCAGGCGTCGCCGTGTATCACCCGCTTGCCGTCGCACAGGTCAGGGACGGTCTCTATGCCGGTGCAGATCAGCCCGATGGACTCGGCCCTGTCCAGCGTCTCGCCCCGACCGCAACCCACGTCGAGGTAGGTCAACCCCGCCGACATCGAGTTGATGTCCTCGGCGGTGTATTGGAGCCGTCCGCGACCCATCCGGTAGTTGCTGCGCTCGTAGCACAGCTCGTACTTCCACTGCTCGACTAGGCTCATGCGGCGCATGGTATCAAAAAAAAGCCCCGACCGACGCCGGGGCAAGTCGCGCTTACGCCAGAATGCGCTTACAGCCCGATGAACGGCAGCGCCCAGCCCGACAGCAGGTGCTTGGCCGCAGCCTCGATGTTCGCGGTCTCCGGGTCGCCCGGGGCGCGTCCCTCGTAGTACGCCGACGCCATGAGCAGGATCGCTTGCCGCAGGGTGTAGGGCAGGGTCGACGACGTGTAGCCCGCCGTGACGGTTAGCTGCGCCGCCGAGAAGTAGTCGCCGGTGCTGGGCCACGACTCGTTGCGAATCGGCCTCAGTCGCGTCTGAAACTGCGAGCCGTTGTCGATCTCGTACCTCGTTGGGTCCCACGTCTGCGTGTTGCCGTCCACATCAATGTACTGAATCTGGTCGACGCTTTCGATGTATCCGAGCGGAAGGGGCCAGTAGTCCACCGGAAACCTGTCTGCGTTAATCTGATACTCCTGCCGAGTAATCGCGCGGCGAGTCTCTCCCTCGCAGTACTCCACGGACACGTTTAGCAGGCTGGCGAGGTAGTGGTCCTCGGTCGCGGCCTCTATGTGCAGGTGGTCGCGCAGCTCATCGAGGTTGATCGGCAGCGCTGCGCCCACTCCAGTTTTCGTCACGCGCATCATATCGACGCCTCAAGGTTGACCTGCGGGAAGCATGTGATCGCGCTGTGAGGCGAACACAGGGCGACCTGACGGTCCGGAAAGGCGGGGGCGATGCGTCGGTACATCTCGGCCCAGCGATCAAACGGCGGGCCGCTGCGGTAAAAGATCGGGTCGCGGTTCTCGTGGCAGTTGCGCTTTGGTCCGCCGCAGTCGTAGCCGAACAGGACGACGCGCTGCGCTCCGAGGGTAAGGGCTAGGTTCAGGGCCTGAAATCCGCTGTGACCGCCGCTCAGGACCTCTCCGGGCTCGGTCGGGACGGGAACGTCGCTCTGATGACACTTGATCATCGTGACGTCCGTGTTGGGCGGCTTGTGGTCAGCGCAGACGCGCATGCCGTAGAACTCGGGGAGGTAGTGGTTCCACCAGTGACGATCGGCGGCGTACAGCATATCCGCCCACGGTGCCGCTAGTGGCAGGAATTGGCGCAGCCCGGCCTCATTGATCGCGATCACGCGACACGCGTCTGCGTTTCGCCTTTCGTGAACGTGGTCGACCTGCTGCGGCGTCAGGCTTGGTCCGGTCGCCAGAATCGCTACCGTCTTGCCCGTCCAGTCGGGCCAGCTTGGTCTCTCGGTCCTCTGCGGTACGGATTCGAGTTGCTCGGCCTGATTCGAGTAGATCATGCGCTACCTCAGTGGGTATGTCCGTGCCTACCTCGTAGTCACCCGCGAGGTAAGTGTGCTGCGCGCGTCCCATAGGCAGGACGCGCGCAACACGAACTGGCTCAGCGAGCCTTATCCTCACCGCTGTGCGAGCTTGATCGCGTCGTTGTTGAGGATGATGCCGCCCTCGCGCCGGAAGAAGTACCACCGGATGAAGCCCGGGTTGGTCACTTCGTCGCGGATGACGCGAACGGTGCTGCGCTCGACGAGCAGGTAGCCGCGACCCCAGTTGCCAAAGGCAATCGGGTAGTTCAGCGGCGACTCACCGACATCCGGCATGTCCTCCCAGATCACGAAGCCGTAGCCGGCGATCGTCGGGGGCTGACCGACCTGAAGGTTCGGCTCCCAGAGGTAGTGACCGTCGCTGGTCTTGGCGCGGCGGAGCGTGCTGGCCGTGGCGCTGTTCATCGCGAACTGCGCGCCCTGACGGTAGCCACTCTGAAGCGTGTAGATCAGGCTGATTACGTGCTCGGTGATGTCGTCTGGCGACGGAGCGGCGACGTACTGAAGCGCCTCTGCGGAGCGCAGCGGGCTCGCGTCGTCAGCCGTCGTGACGGGCGTCGTATTCAGAATGCCCGTGGGACGGTTGGTACCGTTGCCGCTGATGACCGCGAGACCTTCCTGCTTGGTGAACTCTTCGGCCACCGAGCGGGACAGCCAGCCGTCCACGTTCGCGAGGTCCATCGCGGACCACTGCGTCGCCTCCGGACGAGCGTACAGCTCGCCCATCGACGGGGCGCGCTGCCTGAGCTGCGGGGTGCCCGTGACGTTTCGTGTGTCCGTCTCACCTACCCAGCCAGAGCCCGTGCCGAGAATGTCCACGACTTGCTTGAAGTCGTTGCTCGTGATCGACACGACCGGGATGAGCTGACGAACCGGAGATATTTTCTGCTCCATCGTCTCGACCTCTGCCCGGATAATCTCGGGCAGCAGGAACTCACCGTCGGGCCCACCGTCGAGGCCAACGCGCTTGTGCTCCGGCAGCGACGCGCGAACCTTGTCCTGAACTTCAAGAACCTTGGTCGCGGCCTCCTGACGGCCACCCTTGCGCAGCATCTGGTAGAACGCCTCGCGATGCTGCTCGTGCAGCTGCTTCGTCGCGTTGTAGCTACCAGCTCCACCCTCGAACAGCGCCTCAAGCTCATTCAGGCGATCTTCCATCGCCTTGAACTCGGTGTCGCGCTCGCGCTTTTTGGACTCTGCGGCGTCAAGGTCCTTCTCGACCTTGCGCAGCTTTTCCTCGATTTCGGACACGGCTTCAGCGCGTGCCGTCTTTTCGAGGCGCTCGTCGTTCGTCTCGATGAACGTCTGGACCAGTTTGCCCAGCTCGTCCAACTCCTGCTTCACTTCACGATCCATTGCTCAGTACCTTTCGTAATAGGTTGTCAGTCAACTCGATGTTCGAGTCGTCGTGGTCGTCGCGCTGCTCAACCAGCGAGCGGATGTAGCGAGCCGTCTTTGCCGCGATGCTGCGCGACATACCGAACTCGGACCGCAGTCGACCTTCCAGAACTTTGTGCGTGTCGTTCTTCACTCCGATAACCCGCGCCTCCGGGTTCATGGGGAAAGTGGCTAGGCTGACCTCCAGCAAGTCCACCTTGGTTAGAACACGCACGTCGTCCTCAATCTTGTAGTCCTCGGCAATATACCCGATAGAGAGTCCGCGCACAGCCCCCTGCTTGACCAAAGAGCGCGCCTCGCGGCCTCGCTGCGTGTCGAGGTTGATCTGACCCGTGACCTTCAGCCCGCGTCGATCCTCGCTCATGCCGTCCCACACGCCAATCGGCTCGTCCGAGAAGTGCTGCCACAGCATAGGGATCGTACTCAGACCCTTGATGGTGTCCTTGAACGCTCCCGGCTCGATTCGATCGCGCCCGAAGTCGACGTTACCGAATACCGCCCCGTGGCCCTCAATGTAACCGTCGTCGTCCGCGCGTTTGATTTCGAGCCCGCAGTCAACCCACAGCTTGTTCGCCATCGCACACGACCTCCATGCCCTGTACCAGTTCCTTCGTCTTGAGCTTGCCGACGCGGGGTGGCTGGACGCGGAACATTATGTTGGTCGAGCTTTCGCTGACCTGCTTGGCCGACACTCCCATCAGGCTCGCCGCCTCTACCGCGAGGTCGGGCGTCCATCCCTGACCCTCGTTGACCCAACTCGGGCTAGCCAGCTTGCTGAACTTAAGCAGCCGCATCGTCGGCGACAGATGCTTGATCGTCGCCTTCATCATCGTCAGTTGCAGCATTCGCATCATCGCCACTCCCAGCCATGTTGAGCTGTGTGTAGTAGTCATCCCCGCCCTCGCGCGGATTCATGCCCTCGCGAGCCCGTATCTCGTTCGGCGACATCGCGCCGACGCTATAGAGCTTCGAGTAGCCCTCGACGCGGTTGCGGAAGTCCGCCCGCTCCGCCGCGTCTAGGTCGAATCGTACCACCAGTCCTCTATCAAAGTCGCGTTCTGCAAGCAAATCCCTTGACATAGATTCCTCGAACATTCGCACGTAGGGGAGCATGGCGTCCTGCACGAACTCAAGGCTCTGATGCTCGATGTTGCTGAACGTGGCTCGCTCAAGGTCCGCCAGCTTGTGAGGCGGCACACCCCATACCGAGGCGATCTCTGACCGCTGGAACTTCCGCGCCTCGATGAGCTGCGCGTCGATGGGCTTGAACGTAATCTCCTTGGCGTCCATTCCCTCGGGCAGCATCGCCACGGATCCGCGCTGCTTGCCTGAGCCGTACACGCGCTTGAACTCGTTGGTCCACTGCTCGTACTGCTCCTTGCTCGTAAACCGGCCCCCGGTCAACATGAACCCCGGAACCGCGCCGTTGCCGTACAGTTCGGCCAGCAGGCGCTCTGCGGCCAAGGCGAGGCCAATAGCCTCCGCTGCCTGCTCTACGGGGCTCTCGCCCATCGGCCCGTCGACGGATAGGCCGCCAGTGACGTGCAAGAGGCTGCGATACGACACGATGCGCTGCCCCTCGTTGCTCGTGACCCGATAGACGGGGCTAAACTCGGTGCTGTTCTCAGGATCGTAGGACACGCGGTCCGGGTGCAGCGGGTTCAGAAACCGAATCTCGCCGTCGCCGCCCCTGCCCTTGACCGAGAAGTGGTTGCCCCACAGCGCTACGTGAAGCATGGCGCGCCGCCAGTATTGGGAACCCGTCATATATCGGTTTGGACGGCGTAGAACGCGGTTGAGGGGATGATCCGGCTCGGGGCGTGTCGTTACATGCCCGTCGTTGTCCGACAGCTCTCTGACGACCTGAACCGGGTAGCTGCCAATCGCGTTGCACAGCGCCCGCACGATGGCGTGGACGGTCGTGCAGCGCATGGCGTTCTCCGGAGTCACCGACTCGCCTGACGCCACCATGTTCGTGAACATCAGGCGGATGATCTCGTCGAACGACCGCTCCTTGGTCTCTGCGCCCCACGTGCGAGGGTTGTACCAGCTCATAGGATCACGACTCCCTCTCCCGGGTAGTAGTACTCGTCCCCTGCCATGCAGCGATTAATCGCCATCAGCAGGGCAATAACGCCGTCGATCTTGCGGTTCGGCGCGGATTTGCGCGGATAGATGTTGTCCTTGTAGTCAACCCTGACCTCTACGTTGGCGATCATCCACGTCAGCACGGGGCAGTTGTGGTGAAAGCGTCCGTCCTTGACAAATGCCTCTAGCCACTTCATAGCCTCGCTGAAGTTTACGACAGTCGGGCGCACATCAACAGTCTGCACGCCCTGCTGCCCCATGTGGACGCTGAACTGCGTGCTGTTGTGCATCGGGTCGACGGCGAACTCCCGGACGTTGAACGGCCCGACGATTTCGTCCATGACCTGCGACTCGATAACGTCCACGTCGATGATATTACCCGGAGTGGCCCTCATGTGCCCGCCCCGCACCCAGCCGTCGTACTGCCCCACCGCATCCTCTGAGATGGTTTCCTCGGGCAGCCAGTGGCGCATGAAGGCGTACAGGTGTTTCTGACCGTCAATCTCACGCACGAACACCTGCGCGCAGCTCGTGACGTCAATCTTGGACGCGAGGTCGATGCCACACCAGCAGGGGTCACCCTCGAAGTCCTGTAGCCGCATCGCGTGGTCCTCGCACGCCTGCCACTGCCTCATGTTCATCCACGCGATAGCCGAGCTTGTCCATACGTTCAGGCGCTTGGTGAGGAAGGCGTTCTGCTGGCTGACGACCTCGGCGGCCTTGCGCGCCAGCGTCTCCAAGTCCATCGGGTAGACCGACACGTTCAGGTTCGGGTTCGCCTTGCGCCATATCTCGCGGTCGGTCCAGTCGTCCTTCTCGTCGATCGTAAAGATGACCGCAAAGAACCTCTCGTCCTCGACGGTGCGGTTCAGCACCCTGAGACCGTACCCGCGTATCTCCCAGCAGATGCCCCCGGTGTCTACGCCCGCCGTGGTGATGTTAAACATCAGGGGCTGTAGGCGCGACCCGGTGGCCGTCTCAAGCACGTCGTACACGCTGCGCTTGGTCCACGCGTGAAGCTCGTCGTTGATCGCGCAGTGAATGTTCTTGCCGTCGAGGGTCTCGCCCTGCGCGTGTAGCGGCTCGAAGTAGCTGGCGGTGTCTAAGTGGTGGATGTTATGCGCGCGCACGTCAACCGGCAGGCTAGGAGAACGCAGCGCCATCTGCCTGCTGACCTCAAACACGATCTTGGCCTGATTGCGCGTCGTCGCGGCGCTGTAGACCTCGGCCCCGGCCTCGCCGTCCTCGACGAGCATGTAGAGCGCAATGGCTGACGCGAGGGTCGACTTGGCGTTTTTGCGAGCGACCTCGACGTAGGCCGTGCGGAACCGCCTGAGCCCGTCCTCGCCCCGCCAGCCAAACACGTTGCACACGATGAAGCACTGCCACGGCTCAAGCACCAAGAGCAGACCCTTCTTGGCCCACTCTCCCTTGATGTGAGGCAGCGACTCGACGAACTGACAGGCCTTGGTGGCCTCGATCGCGTCAAAGTGAAACTCGAAGGGGTCGGTGTCGAGGTCGCGCAGAAAGCGCTCGCACGCCTCTCGCTCCAGCTTCCCCGCGACCACTCGTCCATGAGCCACGTCATCGGCGTACTCGATGGCCTTGGCGACATGGGGGAACTCAAGCTCCCAACTCACTGAGCCTTTACGCGGGTCCGCGAGCTGGGCGTCATTCCGAATTCAGTCAGGATATTCAGCGCCTTCTTCTCGGCGGCGTTGCGCACCGTAAGGTAGGGGTTCTGTTGGAAGTAGTCCTTGTTCTTGCCGACCGTCACCATCAGTCCGCCTTGCAGCACCATCCTGTGCGCCTTTCGAGCCTCGACGGCGGCCCGAGCGTAGATTTCCAGAGCCTCTACGTCTGACTCGCTCATCACCCGCATCTTGGCAAGCTTCGTCGCCATCTTGGTGAATTCCTTGGCCTCGTCCTCGTCTAGGTCCTCCGGGGCGTCCGGCACCGTGACCGGGACAATCGGCTCGTCATCGTTCATGCGAGACGGCTTATCCGCCCCTCTCACGATGCGCAGGTTACGCGGTGTTGGCTTCGGTCCTCTCATTTGTCTACCTTCTGTCTAGCATGGGGGTCGAATAAATCTGTCCACGCAAAAATATGGG
>Ga0272441_10012821_pt1 | contig 12157 bp, 18 predicted proteins | sample SSMProp6N_FD_193582 | JGI IMG/M metagenome (GOLD analysis project Ga0272441, IMG submission 193582) | Marine sediment archaeal communities from Little Sippewissett salt marsh, Falmouth, MA, United States - SSM-Prop-6N | ecosystem: Environmental > Aquatic > Marine > Wetlands > Sediment ...
AGGAGGTGTGCTTGGTTTTGCTGTTGAAGCATATAAAAAAGGAGCTTTAACAAAGGAGGACCTAAGAACGAACGAAATTGACTGGGGAAAAACTGATAAATTTGCAAAATTAATTGATGATATTGCTCATAGAAATGGACGAGCAGGGGAAATTTTAGGTGAAGGAGTGCGGATTGCTTCAGAGAAACTTGGAAAAAATTCAAAAGAATATGCTGTTCATGTAAAAGGACTAGAAATACCTGGGTATGATCCAAGAGGAACTTTTGGGATGGGTCTTGCCTATGCTACATCTGATAGGGGTGGATGTCATCAGAGAGCATGGACTGTTAAAGCCGAACTTAATGACCCGGAGCTTGATAGATTTTCATTTGAAAAAAAGGCAAAAATTGTAAAAGAAGTTCAAGATGAACGTGCAGCATTTTTCTCATTAGTACTATGCGATTTTGCCCCCATTTCGGAAGAGGATTGTGTAGATTTATTGAATAATGCTACGGGTTTTGATCATACAGTTGAAAGTTATCTTAGAGATGGAGAAAGGATTTGGAATTTAATACGACTATTTAATATTAGAGAGGGATTAACTCAGTTCGATGATAATCTCCCTTCAAGATTTTTTAGAGATTCATTTTCAGAAGGACCGGCAAAGGGAAAGGTTTTATCAGAATTTGATTTCAAGAAAAGCATAAATGAATATTATACTCTTCGTGGATGGAATGAGGAAGGCATTCCAACCAAAGAAAAACTTAAGGAATTAAATATTTCTAAATATATTGAATCAATTTTAAATAAAAAATTAAGTTGAAAGAGAGGATTTAATATGGTACAATTAAGTGAAGGATCATCTAGAATATATGGGGAAGCTGCATTTGAAGTACTTGCAAAAGCTCAAGAGTTGGAAAGAAAGGGTAAAAAAATACTTCATTTTGAAATTGGAGAACCGGACATGGAAACTCCAGATAATGTTGTTCAGGCTGGAATTCAGGCAATTCAAGATAGAAAGACTCATTATGTTCCATCCATTGGAATTTTAGAGCTTAGAAAAGCAGTTCAGAATGAAATTGAAAAAACAAGAGGATATAGACCAGATCTTAAACAGATTGTTATTACACCAGGTTTGAAACCAGGTATATTTTTTGCAATGCTTACTACTATAAATCCCGGTGATGAAGTTATATATCCAGATCCAGGATATCCAACTTATGGATCGGTTTCATCTTTTTTAGGAGCAAAAGGCGTACTTGTACCACTATTAGAGGAAAATGAGTTTCGGATGAATCCTGATGATATAGAAGATAGAATAACTAATAAAACGAAGTTAATAGTAGTAAATTCACCACAAAATCCCACAGGTTCTGTAATGACTAAATCTGAATTAGATAATGTCGCAGAAATTGCTGAAGAACATGATATTTTTATAGTTTCAGATGAGATATATTCAAAAATGACCTATAATACAATCCACTATACTCCAACATCAAGAGATGAAGCAAAAGATAGATCTGTTCTTTTAGATGGATTCTCAAAATATTATGCAATGACTGGGTGGCGATTAGGATATATGGTTGCACCAATCAAAATGGTTGAAAGATTGCAAGATTTTCTTGTTAGTGCAGTATCATGCACAGCAGCTTTTACTCAGTGGGCAGGATTAGAAGCATTGACGGGAGATCAGGATTTTATATCAGATATGATGATAAGATTTAAAAATAAAAGAGATAGGATTGTTAAGGGTCTTAATTCTATATCATGTTTCAACTGTCAAACTCCAAAAGGAGCATTTTATACTTTCCCAAGCATTATGGAAACTGGAATGACCTCTCAGGAATGTGCTGATCATCTACTCTATAATGCTGGTGTAGCTATCCTTCCTGGTACTGCTTTTGGTCCATATGGTGAAGGATATCTACGATTTTCTTATGCAACAGATCTTGATAAAATTGATGAAGCTGTCGAACGTATAAAAAAATCTTTTAGTTGATAGGATAGCAAGTATATAGAAAACTATAAATAATAAGATTTGTATTCAATGTTAAATTAAAATAATTATTAATTTGTAATTATTACAATATTATGGAAAGTATGTTTGAAAAATATTTAAAACTTTTAAAAGAAAAATCAATAAAAATTACACCTCAAAGACTAGAGATTATGATGTATCTAGATAAAAATAGAAACCATCCTACTGCAGATCAGATATATGTAAATTTAAAGAATAAAAATCCATCTCTATCAAAAACTACCGTTTATAACTCTTTGGAAATACTTAATAAAAATAATATCATTCAGACAATTAGTATAACAGGTTCTGAATTAAGATACGACTTAAAAAGTGATATGCATCATCACTTCTTGTGCAAAAAATGTGGGAGTATTATTGATATTGATATTTCTTGTCCAAATATTAAAAAAACTATAGAAGATGGATATAAGATTCAGGAAGTTCACGGATATTTCAAAGGAATTTGTAAAAAATGTATTATAAATGAGGAAAATTTAAATGAATCCAGTAGCTTTACATAAAATTTCATATGGTCTATATGTTGTCTGTTCTAAAAATAAGGATAAAATGAATGGGCAGATTGCAAATGCAATTTTCCAAGTTACATCAAAACCACCAACAATTGCAATAAGTATTAATACACAAAATCTTACTCATGATTTTATTAAAAAAAGTAAAATATTTACAATATCAATTCTATCTGAAGAAACCCCTTTGACATTCATTGGAAGTTTTGGTTTTAAATCAGGGAGAATAATCAATAAATTTGAAAATGTTGAATATAAACTTGGAAAATCCGATGTACCTATTGTAGTTGAAAATGCTGTTGCTTATATTGAAGCTAGAGTTATTGAAGAAATAAATGTTGGTACACATACAATTTTTATTGGTAGAGTGGAAGATGCAGAGATATTAACAGAAAATAATCCTATGACCTATGAATACTACCATAAGTGTAAGGGGGGATATTCACCAAAAACAGCACCAACATATAGTATTACTATTGATAAAAAGAAAACAAAAAAGGAGAAAGATAAAATGAACAAATATGTATGTAAAATATGTGGATATGTATATGATCCAGAAATAGGGGATCCTGAAAATGGAATTAAAGCTGGTACTAAATTTGAGGATTTACCAGAAAATTGGAAATGTCCTGTTTGTGGAGCGGGAAAAAAGGATTTTGAAAAACAATAAATAAAGTGAAAGAGAATGAAAAAGATAGAAATTAAACCAGGGATTTACTGGGTCGGTGGAATTGACTGGGATATTAGAAATTTCCATGGATATCTAACACAAAGGGGAACAACATATAACTCATATCTTATTATGGATAAGAAAATTACCCTTGTAGACACTGTAAAACATTATCTATTTGATGAGATGATCACAAGAATAAAAGAAATTGTAGACCCAAAAAAAATCGATTATATAATTTCTAACCATGTTGAAATGGATCATTCTGGATCACTTCCAAAGATGATGGAGCATTATCCAAATATAAAAATTATAACTTCAACTCGCGGTGAAAAAGGTCTTCGAAGTCATTATAAAAATATTAATGGTTATAAAGTGGTTGGTTCGGGTGATACATTAAACATTGGAAAACGAACACTCCATTTTGTACATATTCCAATGGTACATTGGCCAGACTCGATGGTTACTTATATTCCAAAAGACAAACTATTGCTTCCAAATGATGCATTTGGTCAACATATTGCAAGTGCAGAGAGATTTGATGATGAAATAGAATGGGGTATACTAAAAGAAGAAGCTGCAAAATATTATGCAAATATTGTTATGCCATATGGAATACAGGTAGAAAAAGCCCTTAATTCTCTTTCAGGACTTGATATTAATATGATGGCTCCAAGTCATGGAATAATATGGCGATCATATATCCCTAAAATTATCGAGAATTATAAAAAATGGGCTCGATTTGAAACGGAAAAAAAAGCCCTCATTATATATGACTCAATGTGGGGTTCAACAGAAAAAATAGCATATGCACTAAGAAGTGGCATTGAGGAATCAGGCATTCCTGTAACAATTAGAAATTTAAAAACAAATCATATATCTGATGTTATTAAAGATGTAATTTCCTCCAAAATGATTCTAATCGGTTCTCCTACACTGAATAACACGATGCTTCCTTCAATTGGAGGTTTTCTAACATATCTTAAAGGACTTAGACCAAAGAACAGAATAGGTTTTGTATTTGGATCCTATGGGTGGGGAGGACAGGCGGTTAACGAAATAGAAAAAATTATAACAGATTTATCATGGGATAAACCTTTTAAGGGCATTAATCTGAATTTTATCCCTGAAAAGAAAGAATTAATAGAAGTAAAAAAAACAGGTATAAAATTAGGTGAATATATAAAGGAAAAATGAGGTGAAAAATAAATGTGTAAAAGTTGTGGATGTAAAGATGCTGGAAAAACAATAAAGTATGAATGTGTATGTACTGAAGAAGAATGTAGTTGTACAACGATTGAATTTGATAAAGAACCAAAAGCCACTCCATATTGTTGTGGTGTACCAATGAAACGAATAAAATAATCTAGATCTGGATGAAATATTAAGTAAAAGAATTGAAGCTCGCAGGTTAATAGGAAATGGATTATTTATGATAAATAAGAAAAAAGGTGATGATTTTTGAATTTAGATAAATATAATCTTGAGGAATTACTACTTACTGCAATTAAAAGTGAAGTTGAAAGTAATAAATACTATTTAAATGTAGCAAAAAAAACAGATAATGGATTATTACAAGATAAACTCGAATTTTTAGCAAAAGAAGAAGAAAAACATAGGTTATATATTGAGGATGTTTATAGGAATCACTTTCCTGAAAAGGAAATAAAACTGCCAAAAGAGACGCCAGTTCCATTACCAAAAATTGAAATAGATGAAGATAGCCCTGTTAGTAAACTTATTAAAAATGCAATGGAAGCTGAAAAAGCTGCTCATGATTTTTATGAAGCATTATCTGGATATTTTGAGACAAACTCAAAAATTCATAATACATTATTATACTTTTCAGATATGGAATTAGGTCATTATAAAATTTTAAAAATGGAAAAAGAAAGTATGGAGCGTTTTGAAGAAGCTGATGTGTATTGGCCAATGATGCATGCTGGCCCATAAATAAAGATTAAAAAATAAGGTGAAAAAATATGAAAGATTTGAAAGGAACAAAAACTGAAAAAAATTTGGAGGATGCATTTGGAGGAGAAGCAAAGGCTAGGAATAAATATAATTTTTTTGCTAAGGTAGCAAAAAATGAAGGATATGAACAGATTGCAGCTCTATTTTTAGAAACAGCCGAAAACGAAAAAGAACATGCAAAACTTCATTTCAAGAAATTAAATGGTATTGGAAATACTATTAAGAATCTTAAAGAGGCAGCAGCTGGAGAAAACTATGAGTGGACAGATATGTATCCTACGATGGCAAAAGAAGCAAAAAATGAAGGATTTGATGAAATTGCAGAGATGTTCGAAAATATTGCAAAGGTAGAAAAAAAACATGAAATCAGGTATAAAAAATTGTTGAAAAATATTGAAGATGGTAAAGTTTTCAAAAAGGATGGCAAGATATTTTGGAAATGCCGAAACTGTGGTTATATTCATGAATCAAATGAAGCTCCAGATTGTTGTCCAGTTTGTAAACACAGGCAATCATACTTTGAGGTTTGGAAAGAGAACTACTAACATTTTTAATATAAAGTTAAGGAGAATTATGATATGAAAAAATTTAATAGCATTAGAGAAGCAATAGAAACAGCAATTCAGATGGAAAAAGATGGATATTACTTCTATAATAAAGCAGCAGCTCAAACAACAAGTGATATGGGAAAATCTGTCTTTGAAAGCCTTGCAAATGATGAATTAGTTCACCTTGACGTTTTCCAGAAATTATTTGATGATAAATTTGGGAAATCAGAATGGGATGATCTTGTAAATTCTAATAAAAAATATCGGGAAATGCCCATTTTTCCTAAGGATTTAAAGACTATTGAAGGAATAAATCTTGATACAGATGAACTGGATGCTCTTAGAATAGCAATGGATAGTGAAAAGGAAGCTATTGATTATTATACAGAGATAAGAGTTAACTCAGATGATGATAATGTAAAGAAAATTATTGACATGATTATTGAACAAGAAAAGAAACATTATTATCTGTTAGAACAGGAGTTTCATCATATAAATACAACAGGCTATTGGTTTGAACTTGATTATTTAGGCACATAAAAAATTTGAGGTGAAAAAATTTGAACCCAGAAATAATAGCAGATGCACAACTTGATTGTGTTGGCTACTATTGTCCTATGCCAATTGCGATGACAAAAGAGGAAATTGAGAAAATTGAGGTTGGAAAAGTTCTAAAAGTGGAGGCCGATGATCCCGCCGCTGAAGAGGATATCAAACGTTGGGCAAAAAGAACTGGGCATGAAATCTTGAAGTTTGAAAAAGAAGGGAATATAATAATTTTCTTTATTAAAAGAATGAAATAATGGATATTTATTATGAAAGACGAAAATTCAATATTATATGTAATAACAACAGATAAACCAGAAAAACAGTATTCGCCATTAATTCTAGCTCAAACAGCAAAAATGATGGATATAAATCCGATAGTGTACTATCTTGGTACATCTTTAAAAATATTAAAAACTGGGGAAGCGGAAAAAATAAAGCTTGGAAGCTTTCCAAGTGTAGCTGATATGATTAAAAAGACTCTTGATATGGGAATAGAAATCTATGTATGTGAGGCATCTAAGCAAATGCTAGGTTGGGATAAAATAAACTTAATATCTGGGGTAAAAATTGTGGGAGCAGGGACTTTGAACGATCTAGCTCTTGATGCTGGAGCAACTATGTGGTTTTAATGGAATAAATATGAAAAGAATTTATCTTGATCATGCAGCATCAATGCCTATTGATCCACAAGTATTAAAATTTTCAATGCCATTTCTTAATAAGTATTATGAAAATCCATCATCGATTTATTCAAGTGGATTAGAAACAAAAAGAGCTATTGAAGAATCTAGGAGAAAAATTGCAGAACTCATAAATGCAGAAAATACCAATAATATAATTTATACTAGTGGTGCTACTGAATCAAACAATTTAGCAATAAAAGGAACTGCCCTTAGGAATATCAGAAATGGAAAAAACATTTTGGCAAGTGCTATTGAACACATATCGGTCATAAATCCTATGAAGGAACTACAGAAAAATGGCTATAACTTTGATATTATACCTGTTGACTCAAATGGTTTGGTTGATCTTGATAAACTTGAAAATCTTTTAACAAATAAAACAATAATAACATCAATAATGTATGCTAATAATGAAATTGGCACAATTGAACCAATAAAAAAAATAAGTAAAATTGTTCATGAAAATGGAAAGTATTTACATGTTGATGCAACAGCATCAGCAGGTAGAATTCCAATTGATGTTCAGGATCAAGAAATTGATTTATTAACAATATCTTCAAATGACATGTATGGTCCAAGAGGAGCTAGTGCTTTATATGTAAAACAAGGATTAAAAATTCAATCTATTCTACCAGGGGGTGGTCAAGAGAGGGGCCTTAGATCTGGAACCGAAAATGTTTTTGCGGTTGTTGGAATGGGTGAAGCAGCTAGATTAGCCAAAGATAATATGAATAAGGAGAGTTTTCGATTAAAAGATATTCGAGATAAACTTATATATAAAATTTTAAAAATCGATGATGCATATCTTACTGGTCATCCTGTTAAGAGACTTCCGCATCATGCTAGCTTTCGTTTTAGCCACATAGAAGGTGAGAGCATTCTTTTAAATATGGATATGTTCAACATACAAATATCAACCGGATCTGCATGCTCTTCAAAAACCTTAGAGCCATCACATGTTCTTCTTGCAATAGGTTTGAAACATGAAGAGGCTCATGGATCAATGGTTATGACATTAGGAAAATCAAATACCATTGAACAGGTTCCAGAAATAGTAAAAGTAGTGAAAGAAACAGTAAATAGATTAAGAAAGCTTTCCCCACTTACAAATTTGAGGTGAAAAAATTATGGAAAAACAGATTGGTTATAGTAAAAAAGTAATGGAACATTTTATGAATCCTAAGAATGTAGGAATTATCAAAAATTTTGATGGATATGGAAAAGTAGGGAACCCAGTTTGTGGTGACCTTATGGAAATTTTCATAAAAGTAAAAGATGATATTATTGAAGATATAAAATTCAAAACTTTTGGATGTGGTTCGGCTATTGCAACTAGTAGTATGGTTACAGAATTAGCCAAAGGCAAAAATATTGATGAAGCTATGAAAATAACGCGAAATGATGTAGCTGATGAACTGGATGGATTGCCACCTCAGAAAATGCATTGTTCAAACCTTGCAGCAGATGCTTTACAGGAAGCTATAAAAGATTATAAAAAAAAGAAAAAATAGGAGGTAAATTATGACAAAATTAAAGGAAATATATAAATGTGAAATATGTGGAAATATTGTAGAGGTGATACATACCGGTGTCGGTGCACTTGTATGTTGTGAGCAAGAAATGAAATTATTAGAGGAAAAAACAGATGATGCGTCAACTGAAAAACATGTTCCTTATATTGAAAAAACGAATAATGGTATTCTTGTAAAAGTCGGTCAAAATCAAGATCATCCAATGACGGAAGAGCACTATATCGAGTGGATTCAAGTTGTTACTGATGGAAATTCCTATAGAAGATTCCTAAAACCGGGTGATAAAACTCAGGCAGAGTTTGAAATCAAATCAAATCAAATAGAGGCAAGGGAGTACTGTAATGTACATGGATTATGGAAATCATAAATTCAACATTATAAACATATGAAAAAATTTATTAAATATAATTATTTGGGAAATTAAAGAAGGGATAAAAAATGAGTTATGATTTTAATGCAGATGAAATTTTTGAGATAGCAGAACAAATTGAAAGAAACGGAGCGAAATTTTATAGAACAGGAGCAGAAAATATTAATGATGCAAATAAAAAAAAGCTTTTAATTGAGCTTGCTGAAATGGAAGATGAACACGAAAATACATTTAAAAAAATGAGAAAGGAATTAACAGCGGATGAAAAAGTGATAACGACATTTGATCCAGAAGGTGAGGCAGAAAAATATCTTCGCGCTCTTGCTGATACTCGTGTATTTTATGATAAGGAGATTGATTCTAATTCATTTGAAAATATTCTTAAAACAGCTATTACAGCTGAAAAAGATTCAATTGTATTTTATCTGGGAATGAAAGAAATTGTTCCAGCTAATTTAGGAAAACAGAAACTGGATAAAATTATTAAGGAAGAAATGAACCATATTAGTCTTCTAAGTAAAGAATTGTTATCGCTTGAGTAAGATATTTCATTTTCATTATTAGAATAGAATAGAATTGAAAAATTTAAAATAAAAATCAGGTTTTAATTGATAAACAATATGGTAAAAAGAAAAATAATAAAAATTGATGAACAAAAATGTAATGGTTGTGGATTATGCATTCCAAACTGCCCAGAAGGTGCATTACAAGTAATAGATGGAAAAGCAAGACTCATAAGCTATATTTTCTGTGATGGCCTTGGTGCTTGTATGGGATATTGTCCACAGGATGCAATACTTACTGAAGAACGTGAAGCCGAAGAATATAATGAAAAAAAGGTAATGATTGAGAATATGATTAAGGCTGGTAAAAACACCATTATTGCACATCTTAAACATCTAAAAGAGCATGGTGAAACTGGATATTTTAATGATGCTATTGAAGTGTTAAAAGAAAAAAGAATTGAAATAAACCTAGATGAGAAAACTAAATGTGGCTGTAATCATTCACCTTATAAAGCCTGTCCAGGTACAAAAATAATGGATTTTACGGATGAAAATGAAAACGAAACTGAAGAAAGTGGAAATAGAATTTCACAACTTAGACAATGGCCAATCCAGTTGCATTTAGTACCACCTAATGCACCTTATTTTCATGAAAAAGATGTAATTCTCGTTGCAGATTGTGTTGGATATTATCTTTCAGATTTTAATAAGGATTATCTTAAAGAAAAAAGCATCGCAATTGCATGTCCTAAACTGGATTCCAATCTAGATTCTTATATTGAAAAATTAATATCTCTCGTTGATAATACAAAAATTAATACACTTATAGTTATGATAATGGAAGTTCCTTGTTGTAATGGGCTTTTAGAACTTGCAAAAAAAGCTTCTGAAAAAGCCTCAAGGAAAATTCCAATAAAATTGATTGTTGTAAGCATTAAAGGTAAAATTTTAAGAGAAGAATGGGTATTGAAATAAATGAATATCTTTTGGAAAGAATATGATTATAAGAATCGATAGCTTATTGGATGCATATACAAATGAAAGAAAATGAAATAATTAATCGTATGTTAATTGACCATTGCAAAATTGAAAAACTTCTTGATAAATTGGAAGAAGATATTGATAAAGATTTACAAATAATTGAAAAATCGTTTTTTAAATTTGAAAGGGAACTTGAAAAACACATATTCGTCGAGGATAAAACAATATTTACTTCATACAGCCCTAAGGACGTGTCCAATGGATATAAAATGCTACCCGAGCTTAGTATCCAACATAATTTTATTGTCAATATATTGAATAATTGGAGAAATGATGTTAAGAAAAAAAGAAGGATTTCTGGTTTTTACGATTTTAAAAAATTTCTAATATCTCATAAAAAATATGAAGAAAAAGAGGTATATCCAAAACTAGATAAAGAATTGAAAGATGTACAAAAAAAACAAATTATCACGAGAATAAATGAAATCGTATAAATTCAAGGAAAAAAGTATGAATGATAAGTTATTTAAAACCGGAGAAAAATCCCCTGATTTTATTTTAAAAGATCAAAGTAAAAACGAATTTAAATTATCTAATTTTAAAGGAAAAAGAATCCTCCTTTCATTCCATCCACTTGCCTGGACTCCTGTTTGTGCTGAGCAAATGATATCTTTAGAAAAAAACTATGATACTTTTAAAACATTAAACACTATTGCAACTGGATTAAGTGTTGATTCGATTCCTGCTAAAAATGCTTGGGCAAAATCTATCAATATAAAAAATACCAGATTACTATCTGACTTTTGGCCTCATGGAAAGGTTGCTAAATTATATGGCTTATTTAGAGAAAAAGAGGGTTTTTCTGAGAGGGCAAATATTATTATTAATGAAGATCAAATAATTGAGTTTATACATGTTTATGAAATTTCTGAACTTCCAGATATTAACGAGATATTAAAATTCTTAAAAACTCTTTAATTATATATAATAAATGTTTGGGGAGAATTTAAATGGTCACAAAAAAATTATGTTCCAATTGTAAAGGTAAAGTAGATAATGATTGGATGTTTTATCCTTATTGTGTTACAAAAGTAAATTGAGGCTACAATTGTTTGTTTTATTATTGTTTTTATAGTTGACAATAATCAAATAAATTAACTAAAACTAATTGAAGGATCATTAAAATTATTGCAATATTATGCCAATTTCAATGACGGTATTGCGTCAGAATCTAAAATCCCCCATATATACTATACACTCTCTAATCAGATATTGGAAAAATATATATATAAAATTATCATTTCCATCTTTTTATATTTTTTAATACGGTAGATTTGTTTAATAATTCTTTCGAACTACTATAGAAAATTAAAAAATTTAAATACGTCATCTCTTCTCAATGTTTTTCAATTAAAAATTCATCCAGCTAAGGCTCAATGATTTGTTGTTATTCTTGATAATATTATTGATGGATATTTACAATTGTTACATTGTTACTTGATAAAAATGAGCATTTGTTATTTAATACTTGGAGTTAAATGAGCGTTTGTTCCATCTACATTGAATCTGAACGATCATATGTTACATTATAAGCTGATTACGGTAGACAAATATGAAAATAATCTTTTAACAACACAAATGATTAATAAAAAATAATTTATGAGAACGTTAAAAGTATTAGTTGTTTAAAACACTCTTATACATTATGTAATTATCAATGAGAATCGCCGGAAGTGCTCCTCTACGCCATTATCTTTTCATCTGAATGATAAACTATGAGATATATTTTGATAAGTCTTAAAAGAACTATTTTTGTAT
>Ga0272441_10012823_pt1 | contig 12155 bp, 6 predicted proteins | sample SSMProp6N_FD_193582 | JGI IMG/M metagenome (GOLD analysis project Ga0272441, IMG submission 193582) | Marine sediment archaeal communities from Little Sippewissett salt marsh, Falmouth, MA, United States - SSM-Prop-6N | ecosystem: Environmental > Aquatic > Marine > Wetlands > Sediment ...
GCTCGGCTCGTGTGATTCGCTTCCCTGCGCCTGGGCGGACTGTTCGCCGGCGGAGGGAGAGCACCGTTTCGCGGGATAAACCTTTTCTCTTGCATTATTTCCCTATATATTGAAAAGCAAATAGGAACTGGAGGAGAACCATGAAACAACTCCGCCTTGTCTCGATACTGATTCTGCTTGTCGGTGCCGCTACCTTGGCTTCCGCCGATGTGATCGTCTCCCACGCCCTGGCGCTGCGGGGGGAACCCAAGTATCCCGCCGGATTTCAACACTTCGACTACGTGAACCCCACCGCCCCTCAGGGGGGGATGGTGACCTTCTACACGCTGGGCACCTATGACACGTTCAACCGCTACGGCCAACGTGGAGACTATGCTGTGGGCAGTGGCAGCTTCTACGATTCGCTCATGATCGGCTCTGCCGATGAGATCGACGTATCCTACGGGCTGATCGCCGAGAAGGTCGAGTACGACAGCGACTACAACTGGATCATTTTTCATATCAATCCCCGAGCTCGGCACCAGGACGGCAAGACGATCACTGCCGAGGATGTGGTGTTCAGCTTCAACAAGTTCGTCGACCAGGGGGTTCCCCAGTTCAAGACCTACTACAGCCTGGTCGAGAAGGTTGAGGCCCTGGACCGTCTGCGGGCAAAGTTTACCCTCTCCGAAGCGGACAAGGAGGTGTTGTTCAATCTGGGGGGGCTGACCATACTTCCCAAGCACTACTGGGAGTCCCGCGATCTGTCCGAGCCCCTGGACGAGGTGCCCGTGGGAAGCGGAGCCTACACGGTGAGTGACTACAAGATGGGCCAGTACGTGGTCTACGAGCGGTTGAAGGATTACTGGGCGGCAGATCTGCCGGTGAACCGGGGCAGGCTCAACTTCGACTATGAACGCTACGACTACTACCGCGATCAGACCGTGGCTTTCGAGGCTTTCAAGGCCGGGGAGTACGATATCCGGGTTGAGAACGAGGCCAAGAAGTGGGCAACCCAGTATACGGGATCCGCTATTGATGCCGGCTATATCATCCAGGAGGAGATCCCCCACGAGATCCCGCCCGGCATGCAGTCCTTTATCTTCAACACCCAGAGTCCGGTTTTTCAGGATCGGTTTGTAAGAATGGCTCTGAATCAGCTGATGGATTTCGAGTGGATGAACCGAAATCTCTTCTACAATCAGTACACCCGCACCCGCAGCTACTTCCAGAACACCGAGTACGCCGCTACCGGGCTTCCGAGCCGCGAGGAGCTCAAGATCCTTGAGCCGATCCGGGACAAGATCCCACCGGAGGTTTTTACCAAGGAGTACAACCCGCCGAAGACCAACGGTTCGGGAAATATCCGCACCCAGATTCGGGAGGCGTTACGCCTGCTCAAAGCCGCCGGTTGGGAGGTGCGGGACCAGATGTTGGTCAATACCCGTACCGGAGAGCCTTTCGAGTTCGAGCTGATGATCTACACGGAGACAACGGAGAAGATCGCCATCCCGCTGCAGAAGAATCTCGAGCGGGTGGGCATCACGATGAAGATCCGCAAGGTCGACACATCTCAGTTTCTCAACCGTTGGCACGATCACGATTTTGACATGGTATCCATGGGGTTTTCGGCCCATATGTACCCGGACACGTCTCTGAAGATCACCTGGGGCAGCGAGTATCTGGATTCCACTTACAATCAGGCGGCGGTGCAGGATGAGGCCGTGGACTACCTGCTGGCCGGAATCGATGAAAATCAGGGTGACGATGAAGCGTTGCTGCACTTGGGAAGAGCTCTGGATCGGGTGCTGACCTGGAATCACTACGTGATCCCCCAATGGCACCTCAGCAAGTTTCGTGTGGCCTCCTGGGACAGGTTCAGCCGGCCTCAGGTCAGGCCCAAATACGCACTGGGTCTGGATACCTGGTGGATCGATCCGGCCAAAGAGCGCAAGTTGCCGAAGCGATAGCGCACGATAGCGGAGCCGATCATCGATGCTCTCCTATATCATCCGCCGCCTTCTGCTGATCATCCCGACTCTCTGGGCGATCATCACCATCAACTTCTTCATTGTGCAGGTCGCTCCGGGCGGACCGGTAGAGCAGATGGTGGCGGAGATGCGGGGATTGCGCACCAATACCCGTATGGAGCGGCTTTCGGGCATCAGCGCCGACGAGGTCGCTCCCGTCGACCAGGAGGATGAGGGCAATTCTGCTTACCGGGGAGCTCGGGGGTTGGATCAGGAGGTCATCGAGGAGATCAAGCGTCGCTTCGGTTTCGACAGGCCGCTTCACGTACGCTACTTTGACATGCTGAAGCGTTACGCCATGTTCGATTTCGGGGAGAGCCTGTTTCGAGGGGGAACGGTGATCGGCCTGATCGGCCGGCGCCTGCCCGTGTCGATCTCCCTGGGACTCTGGAGCACCCTGTTCATCTACCTGATTTCCATTCCCCTGGGCATTGCCAAAGCCATGCGGCATGGAAGCCGTTTCGATTTAGCCTCCAGCACCGTTGTCACCATTGGGTACGCTATCCCCTCTTTTCTGTTCGCCATTCTGCTGATCATCCTGTTCGCCGGCGGGTCGTATCTGAAGATCTTTCCCCTGCGCGGTCTGGTATCGGCCAACTTCGATGAGCTCGGCCTGCTGGGAAAGATCGGCGACTACCTGTGGCATATGGCCCTGCCGATCACCGCCATGACCATCGGGGGCTACGCCACCCTTACGATGCTCACGAAGAACTCTTTTCTCGACGAGATCAACAAACAGTACGTGATGACCGCCCGGGCCAAGGGACTGGGGGAGCGGAAGATTCTCTTCAGGCACGTATTTCGCAACGCCATGCTGCTGATTATCGCGGGATTTCCCGCCGCCTTCATCAGCATGTTTTTCACCGGCAGCGTGCTCATCGAGGTGATGTTTTCCCTTGAAGGGCTGGGCCTGCTGGGTTTCGAAGCCGCCACCCAGCGGGACTATCCCCTGATGTTTGCCACCCTCTACATGTTTACCCTCATGGGATTGATTTTGGGTCTTGTCAGTGATCTGACCTACACGCTTGTGGACCCGCGCATAGATTTTGAAAGGCGGGGGGCATAATGCGAATCAGCAAGCTGAACCGGGAACGTTGGCTGAGGTTCAAGGCCAACAGGAGGGGCTTCATCTCCCTCTGGATCTTCCTGTTCTTCTTCATCTTGAGTCTCTTTGCCGAAGTCATCGCCAACGACGTCCCCCTGCTGATTCGCTTTGACCGCCGATTGTATCTGCCGCTGTTCAAGGAGTATGCGGAGACCGAGTTCGGTGGCGAGTTCGAGACAGCGGCGGATTACCGGGATCCCTACGTCACCGATCTGATCGAGGCGAACGGCTGGATCCTCTGGCCGCCGATCCGCTTCAGCTACGACACCATCAACTACGATCTGCCCAGCCCGGCTCCCTCGCCTCCGACATTCGTCAACCTGCTGGGTACGGATGATCGGGGCCGGGATGTGATGGCCCGGGTGATCTACGGATTCCGGGTGTCGGTTCTGTTCGGATTCACCCTGACCCTCATTTCCACGATCATAGGCGTGGCGGTGGGCGCTCTTCAGGGATTCTACGGCGGCTGGTTCGACCTGCTGGGGCAACGCTTCATGGAGGTCTGGTCCGGTATTCCCACCCTCTATGTTCTGATCATCCTGGCTAGCGTGGTCCAGCCCAACTTCGGCCTGCTCCTGCTCTTCCTGCTGCTGTTCAGCTGGATGAGCTTTGTCGGAGTGGTGCGGGCCGAGTTCCTCCGGGGCAGAAATTTCGAGTACGTGCTGGCGGCCAAGGCTATGGGGATGAGCAACGCCCGGGTCATGTTCCGGCACATCCTGCCCAACGCCATGATCGCCACTCTCACCTTCCTGCCCTTCACCCTGAGCGGTTCGATCCTGACGTTGACCTCCCTGGATTTCCTGGGCTTGGGTTTGCCCGTGGGCTCTCCTTCGCTGGGGGAGCTGCTGGCCCAGGCCAAGACAAATCTTCAGGCGCCCTGGCTGGGCATCACCATCTTTCTGGTGCTGGCCGCGACGTTAACATTGTTGGTTTTTGTCGGCGAGGCGGTGCGGGATGCCCTGGATCCGAGGAGGAGCTACTAGCATCATGGAGAGTCCTCTGATTTCCATCCGGAATCTCCACATAGGATTTCGTAAGGGTCTACGGATCGACGAGGTTGTCCGTGGGATCGATCTGGACATTTATGCTGACGAAACTCTGGCACTGGTGGGGGAGAGCGGTTCGGGCAAAACCGTGACCGCCCAGGCGATCCTGCGGCTGTTTCCGGAGAGCATCATCACCTACCCGCAGGGGGAGATCCTGTTTGCCGGCCGGGACATCATGTCGATGCAAAACAGTCAACTGCAGGAGATCAGGGGCAGCGAGATCAGCATGATCTTCCAGGAGCCCATGACCTCACTCAACCCGCTGCATACCGTGGAGCGGCAGATCAATGAGGCCCTGTTCCTGCACAGAGGCTTGCCCCCCGCCAAGGCCAGGCCGATCGCCCTGGATTGGCTGAAGCGGGTGGGACTGAGCGATCCGGAGAAGAAGATGTTCTCCTTCCCCCACCAGCTCTCCGGGGGCGAGCGTCAGCGGGTGATGATCGCCATGGCTTTGGTCAACGAGCCGAAGCTGCTGATCGCCGATGAGCCGACCACAGCCCTGGATGTGACCATCCAGGCGCAGATCCTCGAGCTGATGAAGGAGCTGCAGCGGGAGCTCGCCATGTCGGTGCTGTTCATCACCCACGATCTGGGCATCGTGCGCCGCATCGCCGATCGGGTGGCTGTGATGCACGACGGGTTGATCGTGGAAACCGAGAGCAACCGGAGGATCTTCAGCAGGCCAAGCCACCCGTATACCAAGAAGCTCCTGTCGGCCGAGCCCAGGGGCCAGTCTCCGCCCTCGGACCCGGAGCGGGAAGCGGTGGTCACCACCCGGGATCTGAAGGTGTGGTTCCCGATCCAGAGGGGGATCTTGCGTCTAACCAAGGGTCATGTCAAAGCGGTGGACGGGGTGAGCCTGAAGGTACGCCGGGGCCAGACCCTGGGCGTGGTCGGGGAGAGCGGATCCGGCAAGACCACTCTGGGAAAAGCCCTGCTGCGCCTGGAGCAGAGTGAAGGGGAGATCTGGTTCGAAGATCAAGCCGTGCACAGCATCGATGCAAAAACCCTTCGTCCCCTGCGCCGCCGGATGCAGGTCATCTTCCAGGATCCCTTCGGGTCTTTGAGCCCGCGTATGTCGGTGGAGCAGATCATCGGGGAAGGATTGGTCATCAACAGGATCGGCACCCCGGAAAGCCGAGAGCAGCGGATCATCGAGGTGATGAAGGAGGTGGGCCTGGATCCGGAGCACCGTCACCGCTATCCCCACGAGTTTTCAGGGGGGCAGCGGCAGCGTATTGCCCTGGCCCGGGCCCTGGTCCTGCAGCCGGACCTGCTGATCCTGGACGAGCCGACCTCCTCCCTGGACCGGACCATCCAGTTCCAGGTCATCGAGTTGCTCAAGAGCCTGCAGGATCGCCACGGCCTCAGCTACATCTTCATCAGCCACGACCTCAAGGTGGTCAAGGGTCTGTGCCACGACATCGTGATCATGAAGGAAGGAAAGATCGTGGAGGAGGGGCAGGCCCGGGAGATCTTCTCCAACCCGCAGCATCCCTACACCAAGGAGCTTCTGGCCACGGCCTTCGAGAATTAGATACGGCCGGGTGCAGGGTTGCCGCTCATTGCATCGAGTTCAGTGCTGTGCCGGGACTGCTCGTTGAGGATTGGACCCGTTAGCGATCCGAGAGATCGAGACGGCAACCCGCTACTTGACGGTCATGGCCATGGCCCCGGTCCAATCCGGTCCCGGCGGGCTGGCGATGTTGGACCGGCAGCGCTCGATGAACATCGAGCTGGGATGATCATCCGGCAGCAACTCCCGGACCTTCTCGAACAGACGCTGGGCATCCTCGAATTTCCGGTCGTAGAACAGCTGGTTGGCCTCCGCATGCAGCCCCCAGGCGTGCTGCTCCTCGGGACTGAGCTCCTTTCGGGCCGTGTAGATACCGATCCCCGCTGTTTTTCCCTTCACGATAACCCTGTCGATCAGGCGGCAGGGATACTGTTCTTTCACCTTGCTCGCCACTGACTCGCTGATGATCAGGGGCTGTTGGTAGACCTTGGTCAGCCCCTCCAGACGAGAGCCCAGATTGACCATATCCCCGATCACCGTGTAGTCCATCTTCTTCTCGGAGCCGATATTCCCGACCGTGACCACCCCGTAGTTGATGCCGATCCCGATGCGAAACTCGGGTCGGCCCTTGTCGGTCTGCCACTTGTTGAAATCCTTCAAGGTTTCCAGCATCTCGAGGGCGGATTGCACCGCTTCGGAGGCCTCGTAGCGGGTGCGCTCCGGCGCGCCGTAGAAAGCCATGATGGCATCCCCCATGTACTTGTCCACCACCCCGCGGTTACGCATGATGATGTCCACCATGAGGCTGAAGTAGGCGTTTAAGGAATCCACCACCTCGTCGGGGCGCATCTGCTCGGATATGGTGGTGAATCCCCGTATGTCGGAGAACAGCAGAGCCAGCACGCGGTCCTCGCCGACCAGCATCTGTTCGGGAGACGCGAAGAACTGGTCGATCACCGCCTTGGGCACGTACTTCTGAAAGATATTGCGGATCTTCTGTTCCTTGTGCTGCGCCACCACCGCCTGGAGGGCGTAGCCCTTGACCAGGTCATTGGCCTTGTCCAGCTCGCTGGTCATGAGGTTGAAGGTATGGCCCAGCTCGCCGGTCTCATCCTTGTACAGGACCTCTACGCGTTTTGACAGGTCGCTGGTGGAGATGATCTCGCGCATGGCTCCGACCACGTTCTTCAGCGGCCGGGTCAGCAGGTAGGAGAAAACCAGCAGCAGAGCTACGGCCAGGGCGGAGGAAACCGAGAGGATGATGCCTGTCTGCAGGTACATCTGATTGATGGTCTGATAGAACGCCTCCCGATGTTCGGTTACCAGGATCGTCCAGCCGAAGGCTTCGAAAGGGGCGATCTGGGCGACCCGCTCCTTGCCCCCCAGGGTGACCTCCTGCCAGCCGAAGGAGCTCTGGGAAACGAGCAGCACAAGGGCTTGCCTCTCTTCCCGATTGAGCTCGATCTCCTCGGTGGCCATCACGATCTCACCCCGGCCGTCTACGGCCAGTATTACTTCGCTGGCGCTGCGGATCATATTGCCGGCAAAGGATCGCACGGCGTCCTTGCTGGCCCGCACGAACTCCTCATTCCCCGCCAGGTTGTTGGCTACCAGAAGCGACCACTGGCTGCCCGCGTAGGAGAGAAGCTCCTCTTCTTTGAAGCGCAGCAGGCTGGTAGCGACCCGGGTGATGCCGTTTCTGGCGGACAGGGAGGATACGTAACCGGTGACCAGCAGCGGTGCGATGATGAGGGGTAGCACGATCAGAACGATTTTGGCTCGAATGCTCATTCGCTTGGTATCTATTTACAAAAATCGGATTTTTTCGGAAAAACTGGATTGGAAAATACGCCTTTCGACGCCGATGATCAGAGTGTTGGTGCACCATATATGAGCGGCTTGTATCGCCGGGCCCTCGAGATCTACCGCCAGACAGTCGGGCTGCGTCTGGTAGGTAAGGGCGAGAAAGGCCTGGACATTGAAGATGTCTCCCCCGAGGACCGCAAGAAGATCCTGCGGCAGATAGATGAGGTTATCGACCGCAATCGCATCCAGGTGGATGCGGACACATTCGCCATCACGGCCAAACGCAGCGGCATCGGCCTCCCCATTCTTATCAATGCAAGTGTCGTGCTCGTCGTGGTAGCGGCGCTTCTCGCCTTTTCCTTTCTGTTCAACAGGCAGGAGGATGTGCTGGCCGCCGGAACCGGCACGATCCTCAGCGCCGAGAGCAAGCTGATCGAAACCCTGCGCAAGGAATCTCAGGCCCAGCTGCAGGAGAAGGACCGGGAGATCCTGGCTTTCCAGGAGCAGCTGCAGGACACGCTGGCCCAGCAGCGCCGGCTGGAGGCGGAGACGGAGCGAACCCTGCGGGAGCGGGAAGAGCAGCTGGAAGAGCGGCTTCAAGCTGCAGTCGCCGAGGAGAGGCAGCGGCTGCTGGACCAGGGCCTGTCAGAGGCGGCCGTTGCGGAGAGATTGCGAACCTTTCAGGCGGAAAAGCGGGCTGAGCTGGAAGCCGAGTTCGCGGCTTTTCGCCGTCAGACCGAGGAAGCCGTGGCAGCCCGGGAAGCTGCGTTGGCCGGCCTTGTGAAGGACTACGAACAGAGTCTCCAAACAGCCCAGGCCGAACGCAGCGAACTGGAGGATCGGCTACAGCAGCGGGAAGCGGAGTTAGAGAAACAGTTCGAAGCCCGGACAGAAGCCCTGGAGAGCGATCGGGCCCGAGTTGCCGAACAGCTGTCCCGGCTGCAGGAGCAGCAGAGCCAGGAACAGCTGGTGCGGGACCAGATCCTCGGCGCCTATCAGTCGGTCAATCAATCGATTGCTCAGGGGGAGTACGCCGTGGCTGTGCAGCAGCTGGAATCGATTCGAACCTACCTGGATCAGGAGCCGGCCCGCTCCCTGGCCGGTATCCAGAGAAGACGAACGGTAGAGCTGTTCATCATCAGCTCCCTGGAGGATCTGATCCGCAGCCGCTCGGCTCGGGACACCCGGGATACACAGTCCCTCATCGAGGCGGGTAGCCGTATTGAAGCCCTCAACCAGGGGGTCGGCAGGGCGGATCAGCTGCTGGAGCAGGGAGAGGGCGAAGCGGCTCAGGCGCAGTACCTGTCGGCTCTGGGCGAGATTCCTGCAGCCCGCACGGCTTACGATCAGCTTTCGGTAATAGAGACTCGGCGGCGTAGCCAGCAGCAGGCCCGGGCAGAGCAACAGGTCGTTTCCAGGCTGAGCCAGGGCCGAAGCCTGTTCGAGGACCAGCAGTACGAGGAATCTCTGGAGCGCTATCGCGAGGCTCTGACACTCTTACTGGAGGATCCCGCCGCGGCCGGGCGCATCACGGATCAGCTGGGTCAGATCAGCATCCGGCTGGCAGCACCTGCAGCAGCTGTAGAACAGATCGAACCTGATGTTCAGCCGGATGAGGCCCTGCTCGAGCAGCTGCGACAGGCCAGGAACAGAATTACCGAGCTGGAGCAGGAAAACAGCCGACTGACGGACCGGCTCGCGCGGATCGAGAGCCAACAGCAGCTGCTGCAGGGCGACCAGGCCGAGGTAGCCGCTGAACTCGAACAGCTCGAACAGGAGAATAGCCGCTTGACCGAGCGGTTGGGTACCCTCGAGTCCAGGGAGCAAACCCTTCAGGATGCCAACGACAAGCTTGCAGCGGATCTGGCCCGGCTGCAGGAGGAGAAGGCGAGCCTCACGGCTGCAGCCGAACAGCTGCGCATCGAGAAGCAAAACCTGTCAGCTCAGCTGGCCGAACTGCAGGATCAAAACCAAGATCTGACAGACGAACGGGATAGGCTGTTGTCCCAGAAGAGTGCCCTGGAAGAGGAACGGGATCGGTTGGCTGAAGCGCAGAGGCAGGCTGAGGAGGCGGAAGCGGCCCGGGAGGAGCTGCGCGGGCGCCTGGCATCCCTTGAATCCCGTTACCAGAATCAGCGTCAAAGTGCGGCTTTGAGCGGCATTACCCCCCCGGAAACTCTGGCTGATCTGCTGGAAGCCAAGCTTCTGACCTGGCAGATCATCGGCTCCGATGCGGTGGCCGATCAGTACCCGGAACTGTACGACACCATGGATCGCTACCTCGACACACTGACCGAGCAGAGCCTGCTGGAGGGGCGATACGCTGCTGTAGAGGATATGATCACCGTGGTTGATGCTGTGCTGAACGGCGGCGGAACTGCTCAGGTGCCTGCCGATCTTTGGCGGCGCTACAGTTATACCGATCAGGAAGACCTGCTGACTCGACTGTTGGACAAGCTGGAGCAGGTTATAAAATAAACCGGGCTGAGAGCAGAGCCACCTCGAGGGACCGTGAGGCGCCCTGACTCAGCCCGGTCGTTTTATCAACTACTGACAGCTACTCTACGGAAATTACCACTTCATACGGCCCAACTTCGCTGTGAGACGGCGGCGGAGGTCCAGTTGGAATGTGGCAGTAGACGTTGAACCACAGGTCCTCGTTCTCGATGAATTTGAACTCCTCATCAGGTATCGTTCCTTTGGTTATACTCATCGAGAGCGAATTCACGGCATAGCCGAGGGCTTCGATCACCTCGGGGAACCCACCCGGTTCTCTCCATACGTACAGATCGATGTCATCCGCATCCGTGGTCCAGGTTACGGTAAAAGTAATCTTGTTGGCCGTGCCGGCATTGAACATGAACACGTCATCCCGATCGGTGTTGCTGATGTTGGTACCCTGGATGAAGATGCTCATGCCGGGCTCCAGGACGATCGGTTGCGGCGGAGTTGCGCCGACGAGGATATCGTAATCCGTTCCCGGTAGAGCCGTCCAGTTGTCGTTCGGTTCGGACTCGGCATAGTAGCCGATCGATACCGGGAGGCTTGCCAACTCATTGTCGGTTAGATCAGGTTCATTGTCCGTCGTCGTGATCGCCACGATAATGTGGTAGTTCCCGTAGTGAAGCGGCCACGTTCCGGTGAAATTTTGCCAACCGGAAGTGCCACCGGCGGCCAGCGGGCTGAGACTGTTGCCGGATGCAACCAGGATGGCCTCCGGACCCAGTGTATTGTCGAGAGAGACGTAGGCGACCCAGCTGAGGTCGGCTGCGCCGTCATCGACGGTTGGCGCGTTTGCATAGGAGAATCGGGCATCGAAGGTGTTCCCGGGGACCTTTTCCGTCGAACCGTGATGCTCAACAGCGGTGACCGCGTAGTTGACGGTGGGCGCCACGGAGGCGTACGTGCCGGCGGAAACGGCGATGTCATTCGCCGTCTTTCCGGATACCAGGTCCTCAGAGGATTCGACCTCCACGATCAGGTAGTAATCCCCCCCAACTGTAGGCCAGCTCGCTGCGCTGGGGGTGACCGGGAGTGAGGAAGCGGCCAACAGTGGTCCCGCCGTATCGGAGGCTGCCAGGTAGTCACCCGCATCGAGGGTGGGATTGGCAGAGACGTACAGATACCAGGTCACCATCGAAGCGCTGTCGTCGTTGCCCCCGTTGTGCAGGTCGAAACCGCAGCTCAGAGGTCCTCCGGCACTTCCGGCCGCCGCCGAGATATTTGCTGCATAGTAATCCACGTCCGGAACCGTGACGCTGAACGTGCTCGCCGAAACGGTCACGTCATTGGCCGTCTTGCCGGCGGCGGTATCTTCAGCGGAATCGATCTCCACGATCAGATAGTAGCTGCCGGGGGTAGAGGGCCAGGTGGCGCCGAGCGGAGTAACCAGGGTAGAGTCGGGAGTCGCGCCCAAGGGTCCTGCCGTATCGGAGGCCGCCAGGTAGTCCCCGGCATCGAGGCTGGTATTGCTGGAAACGTAGAGATTCCAGGTGACCATCTCCGCGCTGGCGTCGGTTCCGCCGTTGTTCAGGGTGAAGTCACAGTCCAGAGGACCGCCTGCATCTCCGTCTACGGCGTTGATGGCATTCGCGTAGTAGTCCACCTCCGGGTAGTGCACGGTGTACGGTCCGCCGGCCGTTGTGTTGTCGGAATCGTTTCCGGCAGCCGTGTCGTCGGCGGAGATTACCTCGGCAACCAGGTAGTAGCTGTCAGGATTGGAAGGCCAGGTTCCGCTGTAGATGTAGTCCGACGGCGCCGTAGGTGACGGATCGTCGCCGGGAAGACCCGTTTGAGTGGTGCTGTACACCAGAGTGTCGCCTACATCCACCGCAGTATTCGTGGAAACGTAAACGTTCAGGGTAAAGGATGTGATGCCGTCGTCTGTTCCTGCGTTGTCGACAGAGACAATGCCGCTGATTGGCTGGCCCACGTGGTTGTCGCTGGTGTTGGTTATCGAGGTCACTCTGTAGTCCACATCCGGAACCAACAGCGTGATCGTCCCCGCGTCGTAGATGTTGTCGCTGTGGGTCATGTCGTCTTCCGCGGAGATCATGGCAAACAGTTTGTAGGCGCCGCCCGCGATGGGCCAGGTCCCGGTCGGGGTAACGGTGGTGCCGATTCCCGCATTCAGAGCCGCGGTGCTGTTGCTGGCGATCAGGGTCTCGCCGTCC
>Ga0272441_10012825_pt1 | contig 12155 bp, 7 predicted proteins | sample SSMProp6N_FD_193582 | JGI IMG/M metagenome (GOLD analysis project Ga0272441, IMG submission 193582) | Marine sediment archaeal communities from Little Sippewissett salt marsh, Falmouth, MA, United States - SSM-Prop-6N | ecosystem: Environmental > Aquatic > Marine > Wetlands > Sediment ...
CGCATTATGTGGCGGCCTTCCTTTTGGAATTCGCGGTCAAAGCGGTTGCCTACGAGCTTGGCCGGTATTACCAGCGATTGTTCTACAAAAGAACTCGTTCTTAGCCATTTTTAACCGTTCCGACTCTTTTTTCCAGAAAGGGCTGGTAGATTCCCGCTTGCCTGATTTACAAACCGGAGATCGAAAAATAACAATCGTCAACGCTTGAGCATTTCCACGATTTGCGGGTGGACTTTCTCGCTGACTGCTACGATTTGAAATTCCTGACCTTCATATTCATCCATGTCGATCGGGAGGATTCTCTGTCCCTGCCAATCCGTGAGGATGGCGCCGGCCGCTTCGGCGATGACAAGCCCGGCGGTAAAGTCCCACAGCTTTGGCGTATTGGCGATGGTGGCAATCATGCTGCCTTTCGCGACATACGCCAGTTGCAGAGCCGTTGAGCCCAGGTTGCGAAACCGCGTCTGCTGCATGAGCTCGCAGGTCCACGCCGGAACACCGCTTTCAAAATGACTGTCCAGACCCACGCTGGCAAACTTATCTATTGATTCTTCGCTGGCGGTGATTCGCCTGCCGTTAAGCTGCGCCTCGCCGCCCACGACGGCGGTGAACATCGAATCCGTGGCCGGCTCAAAAATCACACCCACAATCGGCTCGCCTTCGTACATGATCCCGATGCTCACTGTGAAGAGCAATAGGCGGTGCGCGAAATTGTTGGTCCCGTCAATCGGATCAATAACCCACCAGAGCAAATCTTCGCCTCGCGGAGATTGCTTGAACAGCTTGCCTCCCTCCCCTTCCTCAGCGATGAAGCCGTGATCGGGATAGGTCTCCTTGATGCGGTCGATGATGATTTTCTGACAGCGGGCATCCGCCTGCGTGACCAGCTCCGTGGCGCTTTTTAAGGAGCTCTTCGTATAGTCGATCTCCTCCATCGCTCGCTGGCCTCCCAGACGCGCCGCGACAATCGCCGTCTCCAACATCCTGCTCAAATCTTTCTGTTCTAATACCATATCTTTCTCGTCCGGCTCCAATCTTGACATGATGTTCGTGCTGGGCTATTCTAACGTCGTGAAACAAACAAGCCAACAGGTAAATCAGCGAAAATTCCGCCGCCGGGCGTCGCTTCAACAGCGGGTTATCGCAGCGATCCTCTGTGCGGCTATCACGGCTTTCTTTGGCGTCTTTGCCGTAGCGGGACATCATCAGGCCGATATGGGTCGATGGCTTGGCTATTGCGGATTCCAGCAGACGACCGGCCTGCCGTGTCCGACCTGTGGAATGACCACGGCAACTCTCGCCTTCGCCCAGGGTCGAATCTTCGAGGCTTTTTACATACAACCAGCCGGAGGATTGCTCTGTTCCGTTATGGTTGTCGTCGCAGTCGTGGCGCTTGGCGTCGCGGTTTCTGGGGTATATTTTCGTTTCATAGAGCGTTTTTTTGTCGAAATTAAGCTCAGATATATGATTCTCGCCCTTTTTTTCGTCCTAACCGCCGGCTGGGCGGTCACCCTGGCTCGAGCGCTGGCGGCAAAAAGCTGACCACGATACATGCAAAGGAGGAAAAGTCAGAATCCCAAAGCTGTTCCTAAGAAGACGTGTTTGACATCATAGGATGAAAGTAATACAATTGTTTCAGGAATTGGAGACGCCTCGGCCAGCGATCAAATCCGGGAGAATATTAAGAATGTCATTAGAACGGAGGTTTTGGCCTCAATAGTGAATATCTTAGCGTATAGCCAGGATTGAGTGAGGTTCAATCTTTGTTTGGAAAGGAGGATTATTATGTGTAGAAAGCTGATTTATTTGATTGGTCTTGTTTTGGTGCCGGGTTTGTTCGGTAACGCCTCTGCAGATCTGATCGCATACTGGCCGCTGGATACCGAGGTCATAGATCTCGTCGGAGGTCATGATGGCACTTTGGTAAGGGGCGCACAGTTCACGGACGATCCCGAAAAAGCCAGGGTGCTCAGTGTGGACGGTGTTGATGACAGGGTAGAGATACCCCACTCGGACAAGCTCGTTTTCGGGCCTTCGGACAGTTTTTCCGTCGCGGTATGGCTCAATATACGCTCATTACCAGGAAACTGGGCCGGGATCGTGAACAAGAGTCGAGATATCTCCCCTTGGTATGGTCTGTGGGTAACTCCCGGAAATCAATGGCATTTTGTCGGCGGCGAAGGCGGCGCCAATGTCCGTATGGATGTGGGTGCCGCGGCGACGGGCTGGCTTCATTTGACAGGCGTTTACGACGCAGAGACACACACCCAAACGGTCTATGTGGATGGTGCGGTTATTGATGAGAATACCGACGTCACCATTACAGCCACCGGCGCTGGCGATGTGTGGTTCGGCGGCGCTAAGAGCGTGACAGAATTCCTTGATGCTCTCATCGATGATGTACGAATTTACGACCACGCGCTGACGGAAGAGGAGATTCTTTCTATTATGCTGAGTGGTGGAGAGGGATATCCATTGGCCTCCAGGCCCAACCCAGAGGACGGGACTTACTACGCAGACACATGGGTGACCCTAAGTTGGAGGCCAGGTGATTTCGCCGTCTCCCACGATGTGTATCTGGGCGATATTTTCGACGACGTAGAGAATGCGACGCGAGATTCGGACGTGTTCCGCGGCAATCAAAACACGGAATTTTACATAGCCGGCTTTCCCGGATTTGCCTATCCGGAAGGTCTCGTCCCGGGCACAACCTACTACTGGCGGATCGACGAGGTCAATGACGCCGATCCGAATAGTCCATGGAAAGGCGATGTCTGGAGCTTCTCGATTCCACCCAAAACCGCATACAATCCCGATCCGTCCGATGGCGCCGGGATTGCCGAGACGACGGTAACCCTGACCTGGACGGCGGGCTTCGGCGCGAAACTGCACACGATCTATTTCGGCGACGACTTTGACATCGTGGCCAATGCCACCGTGGGTACGCCTGCGGGGACGACGACGTATAATCCCGGCCCGCTCGAAGCGGAAAAGGTGTATTACTGGCGCGTGGATGAATTCGACGGCCTCGGCACGTACAAAGGCGGCATCTGGGCCTTTACAACGCCCGGTGCGGTCGGCAATCCGCAGCCGGCACATAACGCCGTGGACGCGGGAATGAATGCGACAATGAGCTGGACGCCGGCGGATTCTGCCGCCTCGCACCAGCTTTACCTCGGTACAGATAAGGCGGCCGTCCGCAACGCCGATACGGACGCGCCGGAGTATAAAGGCTCCATAGCACTGGGGGCCGAGAGCCACGATCCCGGCTTGCTTGAAGCCGACACGACCTATTACTGGCGTGTGGATGAAGTGGACGCTCAGGGTAATACGGTGAAAGGGCCTATCTGGATCTTCATGACGGGTGATTTTCTGCTCGTGGACGATTTTGAGAGCTACACCGATGACGATACGGCCGGAGAGGCCATCTGGCAAACGTGGGTCGACGGCTTTGGCGACGCCAACAACGGCGCCCAGGTTGGCTATCTGCTGCCTCCGTATACCGAGCAGACCATCGTTCACGGTGGCGCCCAATCCATGCCGCTCTCGTACGTCAACGAAGCCGGCGTAACGAACTCGGAGGGGGCAATGACGTTAACGACGCCGCGGGATTGGACGGTAGCGGGTGTCGTGGAACTATCGCTCTGGTTCCGGGGTGATTCGGCCAATGCCGTCGAGCCTTTGTATGTGGCGATCTCCAACACTTCCGGCCTGCCGGTAGTGGCGGCCCATGATGATCCCCGTGCGGCAACGGCCGCAACCTGGACCGAGTGGCGGATTGCTTTGCAGACATTTGCCGATCAGGGGATTAGCTTGAGCAATGTGGATAAGATCGGGATTGGCCTGGGCAGCACAGGCGGTGCGGCGGCCGGCGGTTCAGGCACGATGTACATCGACGACATCCGGTTGAACAGGCCATGAGCTACCGACGAGTGGACATTCCAAAAGCTAAAATGATACTGAAATTTATATGATTCGTTGACATTGGGCTGAAATAGTGGTATTATGAGACCTGAAGTTTTCAGGAATCTTTCGGTGAAGTGTATATAGGAAATCCCCGATAATACCTGTTAAATGAATAGGAGACGTGCAATGTACGTACCTGATTCCCAAATCACCTCAGGGCCGAACCCGATGGCCCGTCCCCCATGACCAGCATGGACATCACCAAGGAAATGTAAAAAATCAAAGATCAAAATTGTAGAATCATCGCTTTGCGATGATGACTTCATTAATTTTGCATTTTATATTTTGAATTTTTTACTTTTCCCTCTGTCGATGATTCATTACATCACTAAAACCTTTTTTAGGAGGACTAACATGTTAGCGAAGAAATGTTTTTTTATTGGAATTTTCACTTTACTCAGCGTGAGTTTGGCGATGGCGGATCCCCCCGCTGTACATCCCCTCACCGGAGAAGAACTGGTGATCGAATGTCTCAGGGGTACTCCGGACACCATTGACGGAGATCTCAGCGACTGGAAACTTGGAGCGATGACCCCGGCCGTTCTTGATGTGGAAGAGCAATTGAATTCCGGACAGACGAGTTGGACGGCCCTGAGGACCTTAGTGCCGAATTCTACGTGCTATGGGATGATGAGAACATCTACATGGCAGTGGTTGTGAAAGACGATAAGTTATCCCAGAATAAAACCGGCGGCGATATCTGGAATGCGGACGCTATCGAAATCTTTTTCGCGACGACCAACGCCGTTGCAGGACATGAAGAACATTACCAGTATGGCTTTGACTTCAAAGAACAGACCTGGAACTGGTGCAACATGGACGGTGCCGGTCAAAGCGCCATTGATTATCTCGAGGTAGCCTCCACCGAAACGGACGATGGATACATCTGTGAAGCCGCTATCGAATATGGACAGATGCTTTCGTTAGACTGGTCTGTCGGTAGTACCATCGGATTCCACCCGGTATTAGACGACACCGACAATGGTGATCGAGAAATCCAGATGACCTGGACAAGCCGTGAAGCGCATGACCAGAGTCTCGGATATGGATATCTGATCCTTTCAGACGCGGAGGTTAATCCGGGCCCCGCTACGGGTCCGAGCCCTGCCAATGGTTCCGTACACAATGACACATGGGTTACTCTGAGCTGGCGTGCGGGAACTTTTGCCGACTCTCACGATGTGTATTTAGGTGAGGATTTTGACGATGTAAACGACGCCACCCGGGACTCCGAAGTATACCGGATCAACCAAACCTTGACCTATTATGTCGCCGGCTTCCCGGGATTTGCCTATCCCGATGGGCTTACGCCGGGTACAACTTACTACTGGCGAATCGACGAGGTGAATGCGCCGCCGGATGAAACCGTCTATAAGGGCAACGTCTGGAGCTTCTCGATTCCGCCCAAGACGGCTTACGATCCGGTTCCGGTTGATGGAGCCGGATTGACAGAGACGACGGTCACCCTGACCTGGACGCCGGGCTTCGGCGCGAAACTGCACACGGTGTACTTCGGCGATGATTTTGACACCGTCAACAACGCCACCGTGGGCGTCCCTCGTGGAACGGCCACCTACGACCCCGGCCCGCTTGAAACGGAAAAGGTTTACTATTGGCGAGTGGATGAGTTCGACGGCCTCGGTACGTACAAAGGCGAGGTGTGGGCCTTTACGACGCCGGGTGCGGTCGGAAATCCGCAGCCGGCCAATGGCGCCGCCGATGTGTCAATGGCAACGATCCTAAGCTGGACGGCGGCGGATAACGCTACGTCGCACGAGGTGTACCTCGGGCTCGATAAGAATACCGTGGGAAGCGCCAATAGCGCCTCGCCCGAGTACAAAGGGGCAAAGGCGCTCGGTGCGGAAAGCTACGATGCCGGATTGCTCGAGGCGAACACCACGTACTATTGGCGCGTGGACGAGGTGTACGCTGGAAACACGGTCAAAGGTCCCGTCTGGACCTTCACGGTTGGCAGTCATCTTCTGGTCGATGATTTCGAGAGCTATACCGACAACGATGCAGAAGGTGAAGCCATCTGGCAGACGTGGATCGACGGCTTCGGCGTCGCGGACAACGGCGCGCAGGTCGGCAATTTAATGCCTCCGTACTGCGAGCAGCGGATTGTCCACGGCGGCCTCCAGTCCATGCCGCTCTTTTATGTCAACGAAGCGGGTGTGTCGAATTCTGAAGGATCGCTGACATTAACGGCGCCGCGTGACTGGACGGCGGGAGGCGTCGCGGACTTGTCGCTTTGGGTTCGGGGTGACTCAGATAATGCGGCCGATCCGCTGTACGTGGCGGTTTCCAATTCCGCCGGCGCGCCGGCCATCATCGTCAATGACGATCCGGAAGCGGCCATTAAAACCGCCTGGAAGAAGTGGCGGATTCCGCTACAGGCCGTTGCCGATCAGGGCATCAATCTGACCAACGTGGATAAGATCGCGATTGGCGTAGGTAGCAAAGCGGGCGCGGCAGCCGGTGGTACAGGTACGATGTACATTGACGACATCCGCCTGGATCGACCGTAATCGGATCTGAACGCGTCAATCAATGTATTATTGACCGGAGATTGGCCAAAGAGAACACAACTCAAGCATATAGCTGGAGCTATATTGTTCCCACAGCTCTTTCCCAGTGAGGGACAAAGTGTTACTCATAACAGTAAGCATTTTTTGCTATATCTGTGCAGGGGGTTCTATGCCCCCTGCACAGCCGCTTATGTGTGTCCGGATCGAACACCCTTCCGCACATCACCTTGCTCAAAGACTCATCAAAGCCGGTTTTGACGTGCCCGCCGGAGGGATAACGAAAGAACATGTCGAAGTCATCGTTTCCGATGCAGAACGTCAAATCCTGGAAAATCAAGGTTTCAAGCTCCAATTGATCGACGTCGGGCAGCCGTTCCGGGAGATCCAGGACCAGCGGTTGTCGCTTTTGGACGTACCGTCCGAGTATCCGGATCTTGGGCAGATCTATGCCCAAATAGATGCCGTGGAAGCTGATTTCCCTTTGATTTGCAAGACCATCGATCTCACTGAGACATATGAAACACCTGCTACTTTCGAAGGGCGTCATATCGTCGCCGTGAAGATATCCGATCATGTTGATCTGGACGAAGACGAGCCGGCGTTCCTGCTGGTCGGCGCGCACCACTGCCGGGAGGTCGTCACGCCGGTCATCGCCCTGTACGCCATCGAGCAATTCTCCCAGCAATACGGCATTGATCCTGAGATCACGGCTCTGGTGGATGAATATGAGATATGGATTGCCCCCGTCTGGAATCCCGACGGGTACGAATACGTGTTTACCACCGACAACTACTGGCGAAAAAACCGCAGGATTTTCAGCAACGGCGTTGGCGTCGATCTGAATCGGAACTATCCCTTCGGCTGGGACGCGATCTGCGGGGGAAGCACTATAATCACGTCACAGACGTATCGCGGTCCCGAAGCGGCGTCCGAGCCCGAAACGCAAACTATGATCGCCTTCGGGCGCGATCGCCACTTTACCAAAATCGCCGATCTTCATTCTTTTGCCCGCGAGGTGCGCTACGGGAATGGATGCTTGCCTCACCCGTTCATGTCCTTCCTGGCCGCTGAGGCCGGTGATCTGGCCGCTGAGGCCGGCTATCAGCCCGCCCGGTCTTGCTGCACTGGGGGTGATATTCATTTCCACACGGCTTATCATGGCAGTCACGCTTTCCTGTGGGAAACGCACGGATCTTTCCAGCCCACATACGCCAGTGCGCGGATCGAGGCCGGCCGGGTATTCCCCAGCCTGTTGGCGCTGCTAAGGCGTCCCGTTCCCCTGAGCGGCCACGCTATGGACGCCCTGACGGGAGAGCCGGTCGCCGCGACAATTACCTATCTCGACGTCGCCTTCCAGAACGGTGAAACAAACGGTAATGAGGAGCGATGGGGACGATACCACGTCTTCATGCCGGAGGGGACCTACACGCTCGAATTCGATGCCAACGGTTATTTCCCGGAATATCGAACGGTCGAAATAGTTTCCGACATGAATCAAGTCATCGACGTCGCCATGATCCCCTCGACCGGGGACCTCAACGGCGACTGTCGCGTGGACCTGGCGGACTTTGCCGCGCTGGCGGCGTGTTGGCACCAAGATGAGGACAACGCGTGTTATGACGCGGATTTAACGAAAGATAGCACCGTTAACTTAGATGATTTGAAGAGACTCGCAGATACCTGGCTATATCCTCGGGAATCAATAAAATAAGGACCTGGGATAGCCGGGAATAAGAGGTGGTTGATATTGCGGTTTTAGAGGTCTTGACTGTTTTGAAGGAGGTCGATTATGTGTAAGAGATTGATGTATACGATTCCTTTTGTTGTAGCGTTTTGCCTGCTTCTGACGAGCGCAACGAGTGCAGCCGATCCGAGCTTGGCCGGCTGGTGGAATTTGAATGAAGGTTCCGGCAGCGTCGCGAAGGATTCGTCCAACAATGGAAACGAAGGCACCCTTCAAGGCGGCCCGAAGTGGGTGGCTGGTAAGATCGGTGGGGGGCTGGAATTCGACGGTGCCGACGATTCCGTTGATTGCGGTAATGGTGAAAGCCTGAATATCACGGGTGAGATTACGATTGCCGCCTGGATTCATCCGACCGGAACTGGAAGCAGCGATTATCCGCGAATCGTCGATAAGTCCAATGGCACGGGAGGAGCGGATCCCGGGTACAAAATGTACCTGAGAACGGCGGAAAACTACCGGGTTACCCTCAGTGGCGGTGGCGTGTACCCGATCTCCACCGCATCGGTCGAATTGAATACCTGGAGTTACGTCGTTTACATTACGGATGGAGCACAGCGGAAGTTTTATTTAAATGGAGACTGGCAAGTATGGGATGAAACCTCACTGCCTGTTGTATCAAGCAATCCTCTATTTATCGGAAACAGCCCGGCCGGTGACCGGCACTTCGAAGGTATCATCGACGAAGTACGCATTTACAACCGTGCACTGGCGGAGGATGAGGTTGAGGGGATTATGTTAGGTATAAGTGGAGAATGGCCCTATGCCTCAAATCCCTTCCCGGCCGATGGCGCCCTCTATGAAGATACATGGGTAACCCTTTCGTGGCGGTCGGGAGATTCAGCCGCCTCTCATGATATCTACCTCGGTACAAATTTTGATGATGTCAATGACGCCACCTTGGATTCGGACGTGTTCCGGGGCAACCAGACAACAGACTTTTTTATCGCGGGCTTTCCTGGATTTACCTATCCGGATGGTCTGGCTCCAGGCACGATCTATTACTGGCGGATCGACGAGGCCAACGATGCCGATCCGAATAGCCCGTGGAAGGGTGACGTCTGGAGTTTTTCGATTCCGACCAACAAAGCCCATAATCCCGTTCCGGCTGATGGCGCCGAATCGGTCGCGATAAGCACGACCCTGAGCTGGACGACCGGCTTTGGTGCGAAAATGCACATGGTCTTCTTCGGCGAAGAGTATGACACGGTCGCGAACGCGACGGCCGGAATGCCGGTGGGAACGACGAGCTATGATCCCGGTCTGCTCAAGGCGGCCAAGTCCTACTACTGGCGGGTGGATGAGTTCGACGGCATCCATACACACAAAGGCGACGTGTGGAGCTTCACGACCGAAGGCGGCATCTCGAATCCGAATCCGCCCGACGGCGCCGTGGACGTCACGCAGACACCGATTCTGAGCTGGACTCCCGGAGCCCCGGCTGCTTCGCACGCAGTGTACTTCGGAACGGATGAAGAGGCCGTAAGGAATGCCACTATCGCATCGTCGGAGTACCAGGGCCCCAAGGCGCTCGGTGACGAAACGTACGAGCCCGGCCAGCTTGCCTGGCAAACGACGTACTTTTGGCGCGTGGATGAGGTGAACAACATCAATCCCGACAGTCCCTGGAAAGGCCCCGTCTGGAGCTTTACGACGGCCGGCTTTGCGATTGTGGACGATTTTGAGGGCTATACCGACGATGATACCGCCGGCCAGGCCATTTGGCAAAGCTGGATTGACGGCTTCGGCGTTGCGGATAACGGCTCACAAGTCGGTTATTTGCTCCCGCCATATGCCGAGCAGGCAATCGTTCACGGCGGCCTGCAATCGATGCCGCTGATGTATAACAACGTGGGCGGCGTGAGGAACTCGGAGGCGACGTTATCCTTGACGGTTCTTCGCGACTGGACGCAAGAGGGTGTCGCTGAATTGTCGCTGTGGTTCCACGGCCTTCCCGCCACCGTCGGCAGCTTCGTAGAAGATCCCGTCGGCACCTATACCATGACGGCCTCCGGCACTGACATCTGGGGCACCGCCGATGAGTTCCACTATGCCTTCAAGTCGCTCACCGGCGCCGGCTCGATGGAGGCCCGGGTGCTCAGCGTCCAGAACACCGATGCGTGGGCCAAAGCCGGGGTGATGATCCGTGAGACACTGGAGCCGGGCTCGAAGTTCGCGGCGGTTTATATCACGCCCGGCAACGGCTGCCGTTTCCAGGCGCGGATGGATACAGACATTGCGGCGACAAGCGACACAGATGTCGTGACGGATGAGCAAATCGCCATCACGGCCCCCTACTGGGTGAAACTGGAGCGCACCGTCTCGGGTACCTTCAGAGGCTTCTACTCCAGTGATGGTAGCAATTGGCGATCCATGTCGTGGAATGCACAAAGTATTTCGATGGTCTCGAATGTCTATATCGGCCTGGCCTTAACGTCGCACAATGCCGGTGCGACCTGTGAAGCCAAGTACTCTAACGTCCGGACCACTGGTACGGTCGGCGGCCAATGGGCGAACCAGGATATCGGCATCGCCAACAACGCGGTCGAGCCGCTCTATGTAGCGATTTCCAACGCCAACGGAGCGCCGGCGGTCGTGGCCAACGACGATCCTCTGGCCGCGACGATTGACGCCTGGACCGAGTGGCGCATCCCATTACAAGCCTTTGCCGATCAGGGTATCAACCTGAGCAACGTCGATAGCATCGCGATCGGTTTGGGCGCCAAGGGCAATCCGGCGGCGGCCAGCGGTATGGGCACGATATATATTGACGACATCCGGCTGTATTAATCGGAAACAGAACCACAACCATAAGCTTACAATGAAACCAATAACAAGAATGAATGCATATTTGTCAAAAACGAAGAATGCTTTGGTGTGTAGCCAAAGTATAACATTATCCCAATGTCTTTGAAAAGGAGGACTATTATGTGTAAGAAACGAATTGTTAAGGTGCTTATTGTTGCCGTATTGCTCTCGGCAGCGGCTCTGGCGGAAGTGGACGAGAGCGGACGCCTGATTGTTCCCGAGTCGTCCGTCGCGCCCGTCATCGACGGCGTGTTGGACGAGGTCTGGCAAAACGTCGGTGAGGAGGGTGTTCTGATCACCGAGATCATTAACACGACCAGCGCCGTCCCGGAGGACGCGAACGATTTGTCCGCCACGTTCCAGGTGATGTACAAAGACGACAACTTCTACATTTACGTCGTCGTTCAGGACAGTGTCCTTGACTACACGTTCTCTGACTGGCAGGGCGACGGCGTCGAACTCTTCTTCGACGGTGACAACAGCAAGGGCAGCAGCTACGACAGCGTCAATGACAACCAGATTCGAATCACCGTGGATGACGTGGAATTGGCCGATATCGACAGTTCCTTGCCCGTCGAAGGAACGGCGTTCAGCGTGTTACTCACCGATGTGGGCTACAACATCGAAGCGTCATTCCCGCTGTCAACGCTTCAGATCATCCCGGAAAACACTTTCGGCTTCGAAGTACAGATCAACGACAATGACGATGGCAGCGGTCGCGAAACCATGATACGCTGGTTCAGCAACGACAATGATTCCTGGAGAGACGCCAGCCTTTTCGGGGAGGCCGTCTTGGTTCCCGAACCCGAGCCGGTCGATCCCGGCAGCGACGGTCTGGTCGCGTACTACGCACTTGAGAACGACGTGAATGATAGTTCCGGCAACGGCAATGACGGCACCATCGTGGGCAATCCCACATGGATCCCCGGTGCCCAGGGAACCGCCCTGGAGTTCCACGGCTTGGGTGCCGCCGGTGGCGGCGGGGACTACATCGATTGCGGCAGTGACGCCAGTCTGGACGTCACCGGTCCGATCTCCTTAGCCCTTTGGATAAGACCGGACGCCAATGATCCGGAAGGACAGGGCACAACGACGGCGCTGATGGCCAAGGC
>Ga0272441_10012826_pt1 | contig 12154 bp, 7 predicted proteins | sample SSMProp6N_FD_193582 | JGI IMG/M metagenome (GOLD analysis project Ga0272441, IMG submission 193582) | Marine sediment archaeal communities from Little Sippewissett salt marsh, Falmouth, MA, United States - SSM-Prop-6N | ecosystem: Environmental > Aquatic > Marine > Wetlands > Sediment ...
TCGATGTGCTTGCCGTTCAGTCGCGGCGCCATGCTGCCGGTCGGGATGACGAAGGCCTCGACGACGTAGGCCCTGAAGACGAACGCCAGGATGAACGCCACGATGAGCGATTCCACCGTTTCGAGGAAACTGTCGCGGTGGGCCTTGCGCTCGCTGTCCGCCGGGTGGCGGGCGGGCCGCCTGTCTTTCCTGTCAGTCACGTTCTTCGCTCTCCAACACGGCGAGGAAGGCTTTCTGCGGCAGCTCGACGTTGCCGATTTGCTTCATCCGCTTCTTGCCCTTTTTCTGTTTCTCGAGGAGCTTCCGCTTTCGGGTGACGTCGCCGCCGTAGCACTTGGCGGTGACGTTCTTCCGCACGGCACTGATCGTTTCCCGGGCGATGACCCGCGCCCCGATGGCGGCCTGCAACGGGATGATGAACAGGTGCCTCGGGATTTCCTTCTTCAGCCGCCGCAGAATCCTGCGGCCGCGCGACTCCGCCGACTCGCGGTGGCACACAAAGCCCAGGGCGCTCGCCGGCTTGCCGTTGACGAGAATGTCCACCAGCACCAGGTCCGCGGGGCGCATGCCCAGCAGCTCATAGTCCACGGTTCCGTAGCCACGCGTGCGGCTCTTCAGCCTATCGTAGAAATCGTAGATGGTCTCCGCGAGAGGAAAATCGAAGACCAGCACCACCCGGGTCGGGCTGATGTGGTCCTGCCGGACGAACGTCCCGCGGCGCTCCTGGGCCAGCGTCATGACCGGCCCGATCGCCTCGATCGGAATCACCATGCTGCCGCGCACCACCGGCTCGCGAATCTCGGCCCACTGGGCCATCTCCGGGATGTCGCTCGGCGTTTCGGCCCGAACGACCGCTCCGTCCCGCAGGACGACTTCGTAGCTGGTGCTCGGCGCCGTCTGGACCAGGTCCACGCCGGACTCGCGCTCGAGCCGCTCCTGGACGATGTCCATGTGCAGCAGGCCCAGAAAGCCGCAGCCGAAGCCGAAGCCGAGCACCTCGTTCGACTTCGGGCGGAACGTGAAGCTCGCGTCGTTCAGGCGCAACCGGTCCAGGGCGTCGCGCAGCCGCTCGTAGTCCGTGGAGGCCGTCGGGTAGATGTCGCAGAAGACCATCTGCTGCGGCGACCGGTATCCCGGCAGCGGGGCGACGTCCTCCCGGCCCGCGGCGGCGACGGTGTCGCCGACGTCCACGTCCTCGAGGGTCTTGATGTTCGAGACGCAGTAGCCCACGTCGCCGGCGTCCAGCTCGCCGGTAGGCGTCATCCCGGGCCGGAACTTGCCGAGTTCCTGAACCGTGAACTCGCGTCCCGTGCCGAGCATGCGGATCTTCTGCCCCGCGCGGATCGTGCCGTCGAAGACGCGGAGGTAGATGATGCAGCCGCGGTAGTCGTTGTACTCGGCGTCGAAGATCAGGGCCCTGAGGGGCGCCGCCGGGTCGCCGCGCGGCGGGGGAACCCGCTCCAGGATCGCCGCGAGCACATCGGCGGTCCCCTCGCCGGTCTTGGCGCTGGTGAAGACGCACTCGTCACTCGGAAGCGCGAGGGCCTGCTCGATCTCCAGGGCCACCTCTTCCGGCCGGGCCGACGGCAGGTCGATCTTGTTGACCACCGGGATGATCTTCAGGTCGTGCTCCATCGCCAGGTACGCGTTGGCGACCGTCTGGGCCTCCACGCCCTGCGAGGCGTCGACCACCAGCAGGGCGCCCTCGCAGGCGGTCAGGGCGCGGCTCACCTCGTAGTGGAAATCCACGTGCCCCGGCGTGTCGATCAGGTTGAGCATATGCGTCTGGCCGTCGTGGTGGTAGTCGATGGTGACCGCCGAGGCCTTGATGGTGATGCCGCGCTCGCGCTCCAGGTCCATGTTGTCGAGGATCTGGTCGCGCCGCTGCCGCTCACTGATCACGCCCGTGGCCTCGAGAATGCGATCGGCCAGCGTGCTCTTGCCGTGATCGATGTGCGCTATGATGCAGAAGTTTCGAATAAGTCCTGCGCGCAAAGTCCGGCTCCGATGATTCCCGCGTCGCCCCCGAGTTCGGTGAGCGCCAGCCGCGTATGCGTCTTCGGCCGCGGGAAGAACAGCTCCCGTGCATACCGCTCGACGGGGCCCATGAGCAACTCGCCGGCCGCGACCATGCCGCCGGTGAGAACGATCACGTCCGGGTCGATCAGGTTGACGATGACGTCGCAGCCGACGGCCAGGTAGCGGGCCGTCACGTCAACGATCTCCGCGGCCAGGGCGTCGCCCGCGGCCGCCGCATCGAAGATGTCCTTGGCGGTGATGTCGTCGGGCGCGGCCCCGGAGACGGCCAGACTGCTGGCCCGCCCCTGGCCGAGGGCCTCGCGGAACCGGGCCACCGTGCCGGTGGCGCTGGCGTAGGCCTCGAGGCATCCGCGGCGCCCGCACCCGCACTGCCGCCCGCCGACCTCGACGGTCACGTGGCCCAGCTCACCGGCGGTGTCGGTCGCGCCCCGATGGACATGGCCGTCGATGACGATGCCGCCACCGATGCCGGTGCCGAGCGTGATCATCACCAGGCTGCCCGCACCCCGCCCTGCCCCCACGCGGAACTCGGCGTAGGCGGCCACGTTGGCGTCGTTCTCAAGGACGGTCGGGACGCCGCCGAACTTGCCTCTCAGGGTGTCGCGAACCGGCAGGTCGCGCCAGCCGGGAAAGTTGGGCGCCACGACCACCAGTCCGCGCGCCACGTCAATCGGCCCGGGACACCCGATGCCGACAGCCCGCACGCCTGCGGCCGAGAGACCGTTGCGGTCGCAGACCGCCCTGACAGCGGCGGCGATCTGCTCCATCACGTGGTCGAAACCCCTCTCGACCTCCGTGTGCGACGAATCCTGGTCGATGAGCGCCATCTTCGGCGTGAAGAGGCCCACCTTGATGTTCGTCCCGCCCAGGTCGATGCCGACGTATGCGTCCACCGACGGAACCTCCTCGGATGCCCCGGCGCGTCTCACGCGGCGCCGTGGACAGACTGTCGCCCGTCCGCGGCAAGCAGGTCGGCGCCGGACGGGATCACTTGTCGCCTGCCCCGTCCGATGGGGCGTCTCCCGAAGGCCCGCCGCTGCGCCAGGCCTTGATCAGCTCCAGTTTTTCCTCGGGCGTCTTGGCAGCCTGGTACTCCGAGAGGTCGCTGCGGGCAGTGGTCAGAAACCGCTCGAGGTCGGCGGCGCGGTCGCTGTCGCCGGTCTCCAGGGCCGTCTGCAGCCGGCCCAGCAGCAGGTCGGGGAAGTCCCTGACGACCTGGTCGGCATCGGCCTCCGCGCGTTCGCGGACGGCCTTGTCCTCGCTGCGGAGCTTGGCGGCGGCCTCGTCGAACACGGCTCGGGCCACCGTGACCGTGAGCGTTTCCATGCGATCGGCCTCGGGCGACCCCGCCCACGCGGGCGTGAGGATCGATCTGGCCTTGCTCAACAGGGCGTAGGCCTCGGGCGCCTTCTGGTCGGTCTGGAGGCGCCGGGCCCTGTCGAGGATTTTCTTGAGCAGTTCGCTTTGCAGCGCCGCGTCGGCCTCGCGGGCCTCCTGGGCGAGGATCTCCGCGCCCTCGACGTAGGGAGGCACCTGGAGCAGCGCGTCGCCGAGGCGTCGCCGGACGGTCGCCCGCGCATCGTCCGTCTTGGCATTCTTCAGGAGTTCGCGGAGAACTTCGGCGGCCTTGGTTGCCCGGCCGGCCTGCATGCAGACGTCGGCGAGTTTCGTCCTCAGGCGATCGAGACTGCCGTTGCCGGAGGCGGCCCCGAACTTGGCGGCGGCGATCTCGTAAAGTTGGATTGCTCCGTCGAGGTTCTCCTGGTCGCCGTAGCCCGCGAAGGCGTCGGCCAGTTCCTCGGCGACCTTCGGATCGGTCTCGCGTTTCTGGATGGCCAGCAGCGCCCGCCACAGGGCGCTGCGGACCTCGGCATCGTTTTCCTTGCTCGTGGGACCGAGCTGCGCCGCGATGAGCCGACTGACCCGCCCGTCGCCGACCTTGCCGAGCGTGTTCGCCACTGCGGTTCGCACGCCGTTGTCCTCGTCCGAGAGATGCGTCAGCAGGGCGTCGATGATGCGGTCCTTGTTCTCGGAGACGTTGCCGAGGCCCTGGGCGGCATAGAAGCGGACGAGCGGCGCCGTGTCGTCGATGGCCTTGACGAGGGCGTCCACGGTTTCCTTTCGGCCGATCCTGGCCAGGGCGCGGACGGCGGCCTCGCGGACGCGCGGGCTGGCGGAGCCGGGGCCGTTGCCCGCGAGCAACTTGCAGAGCGGCTCCAGTGCCGGGCCGACGGCCTCGGCGGTCGGCGCGCCGCGGTCGCCGATCTGGGCCAGGGCCCCGGCCGCATGGACGATGAGCGAATCGTTCCCGCCACCCAGGACCGTCGTCAGACCGGGCACCGCCCGGGGCTCGCGGAGGTCGCCCAGGGCGTCGATGACGGCGGCCAGGGCGGACACGTCGCCTTCATCCTCGAGCCGCTTCAGGAGCACGTCGGCGGCGCGCTTGTCCTTGCTGGCGGCGAGGGCGGCAGCCACCTGGGCCCTCACGCCGGGCGCCTCGTCCTCGACGCGGGCCAGGAGCTTGTCGGCCAGGTCCGCCGCCGGTTCCTTGGCCTCGGCCAGGAGCTTTCGGGCCTGCGACGCGGCCAGGAACCGAAGCTGCGGCACCGGGTCGTCGAGCATCGTCAGCACGGCGGTCTGCCGCTGCTTGGCCGGCATGGTTTCCAGGGCGCTCTGATGGACATCGACGAGGCGCCGGGTCAGCGCGGCCGCAGCGTCGGCCTGTTGCCGGATCTGGGCGTTGAGCGTCCGCACCTGGGTCTTGAGCGCATCGAGTTGAAGCGCGAGCCACTTTTCGCGGGGCTCGGGGGCGTGCTCTTTCCACCAGCGGCTCCACTTTTCATGGGATTCGCCGAGGCCGTCGATGAAGGTGATGCCGGTGAGGGCCTTGGCCGCCGCGGCTCGGATGGTCGCGTCGTCGCTCTTCAGCAGGTCTATCAGCGGGGTGACCGCTCGCTTCTCGCCCGTGAGGCCCAGGGCATTGATGAGGATGGTCCTCTCGGAGACCTTGTCGGACTCGCGGACGCGTTTGAGCAGTTCATCGACGACGCCCTTGCTGCGGTAGGCGGCCAGTGCCGCCGGCAGCGATTCGGCCGTTTTGGCGGCGGGTTTCTCGGCAGACGCCAGCGCCAGGAGCACCGGCAGAAACGCCACGTCCGGGTCCGCCTGCTCGGCAATGACCTTCAGCACCGCGACGGGGATCTCGGGAATGTCGGCGTTTTCGAGCGCCGCGATGACCATGGCGTTAGCCTCGGGGGTGTGCTTCAGCAGCAGGAGCGCCGCCGCGTCCTGCCGAATCGCCGGGGTCGACTCCGGGCCGACGAGAATGCCCTGGAGGCGTTTCAGCTCGTCCTGCGCGGCCTCGCGGGTCGCTTCCGGCGAGTCCTGCGCGAGACCGGTGGCGGCGCCTGCAATCGGCAGCACCACGATCAAGCAGAAGACTGTCAACTTCATCGTTCGCTTCACGTGCCGCGCCCCAGGTTGCTCCGGTCAGTCCGCGCCGCTCGCGCTATTGACCCTCGGTCCAGGCTAATCGACGTCCATGGCCTTGAAGCCCTTGACGGTCAGGCTCATTTCCTCGCGGTCCTTGGTCACGTAGAAGGCGATCTGGAGCTTCTTCTCGCCCCTGATGGTCAGCACGTCGTCGGGCGCCGGCGGGTGAAACGCCTCCTCGTCGGCGAACCGGAGGCTGTGAATCGGGATGACGCGTCCGGCCTTGGGCCCCTTGACGGCCTTCAGATCGATGTCGCCGACCTTCAGCTCGTAGTAGCTCCTGTCCCCTTCATTCTTCGGACTGATCAGCAGCGTGACAACAAGCATTTCGGCGCCGCTGGCCGCCGCCGCCTTGAACGAAACGATTTTGCCGCTCGACAGCCGTAGCGGCACCTCCTCGGCCACGTCGCTGTCGTCATACTCGACCAGGTGCGTGCTCGACCGCATCGGCATCAGGTTGCGCAAGAGATACCATTCCGGCGGCTCGGCCTCCAGATCGTCGCCCACCTGGAAGTCGTACTGCGAGAACGGCTTGCCGCGCGGCACCTCATACACCAACTCGAACTCGGCCTTGCCCGACCCTTCGAGGAAGAACACTTCCCAGTCCGGGCTGAGCCGTTGTCCCTTGTCGCCGGCCTCGTTCATCACGGTCTCGCCGCCTTTGGCCATGACATCGGCCTTCCGCAGCGACACGTTCGCCACTTTCTGCTCGCCGTCCTTGATCTCGATGGTTTCCAGGAGCGAGCCGGGATACTCCTCCTTCAGGGCGACGTTCGTCAGCGGCCAGTCGTCCTGGGTCAGCAGCATGGATTCCTTGGCCGACTTGGTCAGTTCGATGCCGACGACGAGCAGCTCCTTGCCCTCGGCGGCCTCTTTCTTGACGCCCGGCAGGGCCGAGACCCGCTGGACGTCGAGAATCCTCATCATCTTGAACGGGCCGACGGGGTCCTTCCGTCCTGCGACGAGCCCCTTCTTGGCGGCGCTGCCGCCCGAGGTCTTCGGGGCGACGCCCCCGCATTTCAGACCGTACTGCCACGGCATGCTGAGCGGGGGCACGAGGAACGCCAGCGTGGCCTTCGCACGACGAGTGCTGTCGTCGAAGTTCCAGACGGCCGACTTGGCAAGAAACAACGCCTGGGCCTTTTCCTGCGGGGCTTGCGCGGGCTGCCGGCCCTCGACGTCGACGGAGCGCCCGTCGAGGATGGCCGGCTTCTTCTCCGTGCCGACGCTGTCCAGCGGCGTCACGCCGACCCCGGCGCCCTCCTGCGTCACCTTGGCCGAGCCCACGAGCTTCGCCCGCGGAAATTCCATGGGCTTGCTGGCCGGCGACTTGTACTCGGAGACAAGTTCCCAGTCGCTCAGAGACAGCGAGTAGGCCGTGTCGGTCTCGGGACAGAACGTCAGGCGCACGAGCAGCACGGCGTAGTCGTCGACTTCCTTGGCGTCGACCTTGACGACATCGTCATTCTGGCTGGCCCATTCGAGGGCCGGCTTCTTCTGCCCCGTCGCCGGATCGCACCATCGCCCGGCCCACTCGCGGTAGGGCTCCAGCCACGCCTTCTCGACTCTGATCTTCGTCGGCACCACGCTTCGTCCGGGATTGAACGTGGCGTCCCTGCCGCCCGTGACGGCGACGCCCTTGCGAGGCGACGTCTTGAACGGCCCCAGGTCGTCGTTGACGACGTACGTGTACTCTAGGCGGCGGCGGAAGTAGTAGTGCAGGATGTCATCGACGCCGCGGCCGCGACGCCGCTCGGCCGACCCGTCCTCTGTAGAAGCGTCCGAGGACGGGTAAGCGGCGGCCAGGCCTCCCTCCTGCCCGGCCAGTGCGCCGCCGAGGACGCCGTTGTAGAGGCCCAACACGGCGTCATCGGCCCGGGTGAAGAGGCGGCCGACGCGATTGCCGGTCTTGAGCTCGAACGGCTCGTAGCCGAGGACGCTCGTCGGCGCCAGCGGCATCATCTGGGCGAAGACCGCCAGCACGCCGGCCATGACGTAGCCGCTGACGGCCCCGATGACGACGCCGCCGATGGTGTCGATGATCGCGCGGAACGTCATGGCGCTGCGGAGCAACTGTTCGACAAGGATGCGCAGCACGCCGAAGGAGACGATGAACAGCAGTAGCAGCATGAGGCCGTCGCCCCAGTAGTAGGCCTTGCTGCCCAGGTCGCCCATGGGAAACAGGGCCGCCGACAGCGGCAGGTAGAAGCCAAAGGCAATCGCCCCGGCCAGCAGGGCCGACCACAGCGTGAGGATGGCAGACCAGAGACCCGACCGATAGTGGCTGACGGCCCCCAGAATGACGAGAACGAACGCCAGGATGCCCAGAAACACGGTTCACGTCTCCTCTAGCTCGCGGACTTCAGGACGCGCAACAGTTCCGAAACGCTGGTCACGCCGTCAACGACCTTGTGGAGCCCTTCTTCCTGAAGGAACTCCTGGCCCTGCTTGCGGAGCATGGTGCGGATCTCCGCGACGCTGCGTCCGGCCGCCAGCTCCTGCCGCGCGCGGTCGTCCAGCGCGACCACCTCGTAGAGGACCGTTCGCCCGACGTAGCCCTGGTTGCGGCACAGGGGGCAGACCACCGGCTCGCCCTTCTTATTCACGGGCCGCGACTTCGTCTCGCGGTACAACACGTCAACCTGGGCCGCCTGGAGATTGGCCTTACGGAGGAACTCCGGATTCGGCCGGTAGGCCTCGCGGCACGCCGCGCAGAGTGTCCGCATCAGCCGCTGGCCCGTGGCGGCCAGGAGGGTCGTCGCAACGTTCTGGCGGTCGCCGGCAAGCTTCATGAACGTCTCGACGGCCTCGGAGGCGTCGTTGGCCACCAGGCCGCCGATCATGATCTTTCCCACCGCGGCCCCGGTCAACATCATCCGTGCCGCGTCGGCATCCGAGACGGTCTCGACCATGACCACGTCCGGGTCCCCACGGAGGACATCCTGCACGGCCGTGGCGAGGGTCTGGCCGGAGGCTTTGTTGACCTCGACCTGGTTGACGTCGGGTACCTCGATCGAGAGGTCCTGTTCCACGGCGATGACGTTGCGGGCGAAGAGGTCGAGTTCCCTGAGCGCGGCGTACATGCTGACGGTCCGGCCGTGGTGCTTCGGGGCGCTCATGAGAATCACGCCGCCGCCCGAGGTTCCCAGCGCCCCGCGGAGCCGGTCCACCTGCTCCCGGCGCATGCCGGACTCCTCGACGTGCATGTTCAGCAGCCGGCGTCCGTGGAGCGCGGCCACGAGATGCTCGCCCTTGACGCTGCCGGCGGTCTGCACGGTCACGTTGGTCGTCTGGTCGCCGAGCAGCACGACGAACCGCCCGACCTGCGGTTTGCGATGCTCGCCGACGTCGAGCCGCGCAAGGCGCTTGTAGAACGCGATGACGCCCTCGCCGAGGGGCTTGTCGAGCTTGCCGCCCTCGCGCACGTCGCCGACGATGCGGTATCGCACGAGGATCTCGGGGCCGTGCGGCACCAGGTAGGCCTGCCCGGCCTGGCGGGCCAGGGCGTCGGTCAGGATCGCCTCGCCGCGCGAGAAGACGGCCAACTCCTGCTCCGTCTGGGGTGTGAGGCGAATGGGCATGTCGCTGGCGTCCATGTAGAGAAGCTGGGAGTCCTCGGTCAGGTGGGCCGCGCCGCCGATGTGGACGGCCCGCTCGGCCGCAATCTCGCCCACCTTCTCACGCCGCAGCACCTGGGTGATCGTCCGCCGCACGTGCTCCGCAGTGAACACCTTGGCCTGAACGGGCACCTGCCTGTTGCGCCAGGGGACGTACGCGGCGACGGGCGCCGCCGCGACCAGCAGGGCCAGGAGAATCCCAACTGCGAAGATCGGCACGAGCAGCGCCAGCACGAGCGCCAGCACTGCCCCGCCCACGAACAGGCCGTACCACATCTCCTTGCGCTTCTCGAACGCCACGGCATCGCCGGCCAGCCAGTTGCCGAACACCGCCAGCAGCACGAAGAAGATAAAGAGCAGGACCAGCTTCACGATGCTGACGGGGAGCCCCGCCGCCGCGGGCGCCGCCGCGCCGGTCTGCGCTGCAACGGCGCCGCTCGCAGCGGCCAACGTCAGAACCAGAACGGCCAAGGGGGCCACGAGGCGTCGGGCAGCAGGTCGACGGATCACCGGGTTCTCCTGACTGAAGCAGCGGCTAGCGAATGATGCCCTGCTTGACCGCGATTCCCTTGAGGACCATTCGCACGGCATCCTGGTTCGGCGCGTATTCGTAGGCCGCCTGGTGAGTGATCCACCCCTTGCCGACCAGTTCGGCAAAGCTCGACGTGAAGTCGATCATGCCCTCGGCCCGGCCGCCGCGGATGACCTCCTCGATCTTCTCGTCCTCCGACTCGCGGATGAGTTTGCGGACCATCGACGTGGCCACGAGAATCTCAACCGCCGGAACCCGCTTGGCCGTCTCCAGACTGCTCGGCACGAGAATCTGGCAGACGATGCCCGCGAGGTTGAACGCGATGTTCTGCCTGACCGCGTTCTGCATGTCGTCGGGGTACAGGTCCAGGATCCGCCCGATGGCCGAGCCGGGGCTCGAGGCGTGGAGCGTCGCGAAGACCACGTGGCCGGTCTCGGCCGCCTGGATGGCCGCCTCGAACGTGTCGCGGTCGCGCATCTCGCCGATGAGCACCACGTCCGGGTCCTCGCGCATCAGGTACTTCAGGGCCCGCTCCATCGATTCGACGTCCGTGCCGACCTCCCGCTGGCTGACGAACGCCTTCTTGTCCTCGTGAAGAAACTCGATGGGGTCCTCGATCGTCACGATGTGGCAGGCCCGGTTCCGGTTGATGTAGTCCAGGCACGAGGCGATGCTGGTCGACTTGCCGCACCCCGTCTGCCCGCAGAAAACAATCAGCCCCTGGTGCAGCATGCAGAGCCGCGTCAGCGTCTCGGCGGGCAGGTGCAGGTCCTCAAACACCGGAATCGTCCGGTTGACGCGCCGGCACGACACGCTCGTCCCACCGCGCTGCCGGTACACGTTCACCCGGAACCGGTCGCCCGAGGGCAACGGGTACGCAAAGTCCGCGCTCCCGCTGGCCTCGTACTGCGCCCAGAGCCTCTCGTCCATGATGGCCCGGACCAGCTCGCGGATCTCCTCTTCCGTCAGCGGACGGATACTGGTCGGCTTGATGGTCGCCTCGATCCGCAACGTCGGCGGCATGCCGGCCTTCAGGTGCAGGTCGCTGGCCTCGTACTGCGTGGCCATGCCGCACAGCCGCTCCATCGTCAACTCGACCGCCTTGCCGTTGATCTCGACCTCAACCACTGTCTTCAGTCCCCCCGCCTCGAGCCCACGCCGGCCACCTGCCGCACCGGCACCCCGCGCGCGGCCAGATAGGCCTTGGTCTCGGCGATGCTGTACCGGCGATAATGAAAGATACCTGCGGCGAGCGCCGCGTCGGCGCCCGCCTCGACAAAGACCTCGCGCATGTGCTCCGGCGACCCGCAGCCGCCACTGGCAACCACCGGCACGCCCACGGCGTCGACCACGGCCCGCGTCATCGGCAGATCATACCCGGTCTGCGTGCCGTCGGCATCCATGCTCGTCAGCAGGATCTCTCCCGCGCCGAGCTCGACCACGCGGCACGCCCACGCCACGGCCTCCAGGTCCGTGGGCACGCGCCCGCCGTCAATGTGCACCTCCCAGACCTCGCGGCCCTCGCGGACGACGCGCTTCGGGTCCACGGCGACGACGATGCACTGCGACCCGAATCGCCGGGCCGCGCGCCGGACGAAGTCGGGGTCACGCACGGCCGCCGAGTTCAACGACACCTTGTCGGCGCCCGCATTGAGAATCTCGCGGATGTCGTCCAGCGAGCGAATGCCGCCCCCCACCGTCAGGGGCATGAAGCACCGCTCGGCCACGCCGCGAACCATGTCAATCAGAATCGGCCGCCGCTCGTGGCTCGCCGTGATGTCCAGGAACACCAGTTCGTCGGCGCCTTCGCGGCTGTACTGCTCGGCCACCTCGACCGGATCGCCGGCGTCGCGAAGATCGAGGAACTTCGTCCCCTTGACCACCCGGCCCTCGCAGATGTCCAGGCACGGGATAATGCGCTTGGTCAACACGCGCGGTGTCTCCCCCAAAACGGCGATTATAGCGGAGATGCATTCTATTGCAAGCGCCGGAACCGGACCGCTGTTTACGGCCCTGTGGCGGCCCGGGCATAGGTCGCGTGCGCCGTCGCCATCCCACGAACCATCGCCGACAGGGACCAGGCGACCAGGGCGGCCTCGACCGTGGCCGCGGCAAGTGTGCAGACCCCCTCGGCCAGGCCAACCGCCCGGTCAAACCCGCTCATCAGCGCCCACAGCAGCGCGAAACCGACCAGCGTCTCCAGCACGGCCGGCAATCCCAGACTGTGGTACCCGACTCTGGCCAGAGCGTGGAAGGGAAGCCGGTTGCCGCCGATGCGAGCCACGGCGATGCCTGCCAGCAGAGCCAACTGGTTCCCCGCCAGCACGGCAGCGAAGACCGGCAGCATGCCGAGAAACATCGCCCCGGCGTACCCCAATCCGTCCGGCGACACCACGACCGCCGACAGCACCGCCGCGGTCAGGGTCGAGCAACCCACCGTCACCAACCAGGCATTTCGGATGCAGTTGCTGTC
>Ga0272441_10012827_pt1 | contig 12153 bp, 6 predicted proteins | sample SSMProp6N_FD_193582 | JGI IMG/M metagenome (GOLD analysis project Ga0272441, IMG submission 193582) | Marine sediment archaeal communities from Little Sippewissett salt marsh, Falmouth, MA, United States - SSM-Prop-6N | ecosystem: Environmental > Aquatic > Marine > Wetlands > Sediment ...
TACGCACGGTGGTGTGACAGGGAAAGCCCGCGAGGGCCTACCTATGTCAATCGATTCGCGCGCCGATGACGCGGGGAAGACATGCGAGCAGCCCGCGTCGGCGCGGTCGAAGCCAGATGGCGGGCTTTGGAGGCTCAGCGACATACGGCCGCGTAAGGGCACGTCGGTCGTGCGGACTCGATGGCCTTCGGCAAACGGGGTCCGGGGATTGCATCCCCGGCGAGGCTTGGGGCGGAGCCCCAAGGTGTTAGCCGTGAGTCGTGCCCCTAGTTACACGCGCGAGTCTGCCGTCTGGCCCGGACCAATTGGAGGGACAATGCCGTGCAGACGATCAAGCATTTTGACTGTCGCTGCATCCTGGGGCCTACCCTGACATCGTCGGGCACACAGCCCCAGACGGCCGAAGAGCTCCTCGCCGCCATGGACCACTTCGGCATCCATGAGGCGCTTGTGCTGGACTCCTTGTCTGTGGCCAACGACCCGCGGTCGGGCAATCAGCGCATCCTCGAGCGAACGAGGGAGCATCCACGCCTGCATCCGGCCTGGGCCGGCCTCATGACCCATAGCCGCGAGACGCCACCGCCCGCCGAGATGGTCCAGCTCATGCGTCTGCACGGCGTCGGGGCGCTGTATCTGCTATACAGGCAATTCCAGATGCCCCTGGAGGAATGGGCGATCGGGGACCTGCTTGGCGAGCTCGAGCGCGCCGGGGCGCCTGTGTTCCTCTGTGCGGATGGGGCCCTCGGGGCCACCACCGATGCCACCGATTGGCCGGCTGTGGTGCGCATCTGCCGGGCCTTCCCCAATCTGCCTGTCATCGTGACCGAAGAGCGCATCTACGGCAGCCAGCGGCCGATGTACGAGGCCCTCGCGGCATGTTCGAACCTGCGGGTGGACATGGCGAGCATCTGGCTGCATAAACGGGTCGAGTTCATCTGCGAGCAGTTCGGCGCGGACCGTCTACTGTGGAGCTCGAGGATGCCCGGGCGAACCCCCGCCGCATCCCTGGTGCAACTGGACTACTCGGACATCAGTCAGGAGGATCTGGCGGCCATCGCGGGAGACAACCTGCGGGAGCTGCTTTCGTGGAACGACAACGTCCGCCTGGCCGGCGACGTTAGCTTCCCCGAGCCGCTGGATGAGCTGCATGACAAGGCCCGGCGTCGGGCTTCTCTCCGGGATGAGGAGTTCTACGACTGCCACGGACACATCGGCTGGGGCAGTAATCGCCATGTGGTGCAGGACACGCCCGAGAGCATCGCAGCCGAGATGGACAAGTTCGGCATCCGGTCCTGCTGCGTGTTCTCTTTCGCGGGGGCGCAACCCGACGAGGTCTATGGCAATGACCAGACGGCCGCCCTGCTGAAGGCCTATCCGGAACGCTTTGTAGGCTTCACTCTCGTGAACCCGCAGCGGGGCGAGGAGGGGATGCTGCGCGAGCTCGAGCGTGGGCTTGCCATGAGGATGCAGGGCGTGAAGCTCGCCACGGGCTTCCAGGGATACCCTGACGCCGGGCCGCTGGTGGATGTGGCGTGCCGGTTCGCAAACGACTACGGGCAGCTCATGCTGCACCATCACTGGGGTCCGGCCGAGCAGATGCGCAGGCTTTGCGAGACCTACCCGGATGCCATGTTCATCACCGGGCATGCCTCCCCACAGTACACCGAGGTCGCCGCCGGCTGCGACAACCTGTACATCTGCACGTGTCCGTTCCTGACGTGGGGGTCTACGGAACGGTTCGTCGAGCTATATGGCGCGGACCGTCTGCTGTTCGGCTCCGACCTGATGGACCTGCCCATTGGCTGGGGCCTGGGGCCCATCCTGTATGCGAACATCCCCCTGGCCGACAAGCGCAAGATCCTGGGGGAGAACCTCAGGCGCGTGCTGGACCGCTGCTGAAGCCTGCGGTTCAGCGCAGCCCCGACCTGAGCTGAAGCGTCGGCAGCCCCTGGTCCAGGGCGTACTCGGTGAAGGTAACGGTGGCCAGGGCCTCACCGTCGAGCGTGGTGTATAGCCTTGTCCTGGGCAGCCGCATGCCGTGCTCGGCCAACCACGTGAAGACCGTCTCGACGCGGTAACCCTCCAGGTACAGCGATGTCTGGACGGGCTGCGCGCGGTCCGGCACCTCTACCCGCAGACTGGCCTCGCCGGGCTGAACCGTGGTGATGGCCTCAAGAGAGACCCACTTGCCGTCAGCGATCTGCTGGATCCGCCGGTTGTCTGTGCTCACAACTGCCTTGCCCTGCCCGTCATAGGCCGCGCTTGCCACGATCAGATGCCGCGAGGGGTCGATCCACCATCGGTAGCGCGAGATGTGATGGGGCTCAAACAGCCGCACGGGCTCAGACAGCGCGGCCTCAACCACGGTGCACTCAAGGCCATTGCGTTTCTGCGTTCCTGTGACCCGCAGGGAGAGTGGTTTGCTGCTGAAGGCCAGGCCCAGGGAGTGCAGGTAGGCCTCCAGGGAGGGCAAATTGCTTGGTGTTGAGGATGGCTGTAGGGGCGCGTCCCCGGCCCGGGCCGCATCCATCTGCGTTGTGCCTGCCATCGGGTTGTAGACCAGCAGGCTGTCTTCCTGCAGCAAGTACACGCACCCTTCGGCGGGCGCGGGCCGCAGGAGTCCGTCGGCCTCCTGGCTCTCCAACTCCACGCGTGTCTGGCCCGGCACCTTCAGCGTGTACCGCAAGTCGTAGACCCCCGCCGTCCCCAGCACGCAGTCTCTGTTGATCGCGATGTGCACATCGCAGGCAAGGTCGCGGACCCTGGGTGTAGGCGCCTGCACCAGGCTCACAGGATCGTCGCCATCCTGCCCGGAGCTGACCAGGTGCCCGAGCAGAATGACGGCGACAGCCGCGATTGTGATACGCGTGCCCTTGTTCGCGTTCATCAGTAGTGGGTGTGCGGACGCGCAAGTGTACTTGGCCTTGCAGCTTTGTCGCTCCGCCGACAGCGCGCATACAGCACGTCCAACGCAAAGCCCCGGCCCGACAGATCTTCCGCGCATTGGCTTCCCCCCTCCCATCGGATGTGTGTGCCGACGGCATTCACTGAAGGGCCAGACTGCGGCCCTGAGCTTCCGATTGCAGCAGCAGCCCCTGTGACAGGAAGAGGATCGTGCCCTGTGTGCGCATCACCTCGTCACGCGCGCTCGTCCATACGGGCGCCTCTACACCAAACTTCCGTCTAAGCTCCAGCTCCTCCGGTGAGTACGCGGGCTCCGGCAGATGCGTGACGATAGACGCCATCATCCACTCACGCATCGCGTTCTTGCCAAAGGCCTGCATGGACTCGCTTGAGCGGCCCGCCTCGAGCGCGCTCATCACCTGCCCAACGATCATCGCCGAAGTCCCCTCGGCCTGTCTGGCGAAGGTGTCCCGGATGGCCTGCAGTTGGTCGTCCGACAGAGGCTCCTTAAACAGACGGCTGTTGGGCACGGCAGAGCGTCGCCACGCTGCCTTTTCGAAGTCCTGCCTCATCTCAGCCGCGAACTGCTTGGTGAGTGGCGCCGGCAGGTCTTGCGCCTGTGCGGCTTTGGCCACCGGCTCCACGATGAGGGTCACGACGGTGTCGTACAGTGCCTGTCCCAGAACCCCGATCTGCTCTTTGAAGGCCTTCTCAAGCTCAGGAGTGCGCTGTGGGTACGAGGCGATGGCCTGCATCGTGTACTTCGCCTGGGCCAGCTCGAACTCGAGGGCCACGAGGGGCCCTCGGGGCTTCCAGGGGCTCGCTACATCCTCGACGATTGCCGACTTCAGGTCATCCATCCGGGCCTGTGTCAAGGGTTGCTGACCACTCGCGAGGATGCCTGCCTGAACCGAGTCGGCGTATCTGTCGGCATACCTCGTCCGGTGTGGTGGGACCTTTGCGGCGAAGGCCTCGTAGGCCACGCCTCTGAGCTCGCGGGCTTGCTGCTCGAGCGTGACGGGGGCGCCGTCCGCAGCCTGCGCCGGCGGGACCTCGGTTGCCAGCACCCACCACACCCCCGCGGCGCCCCCGAAAACCACACTGATCATCGCGATATGCCGACGCATTGTCGTCCCCCAATGGATAGGTAAAGCGAACCGCCTGTGCGACCCGCACAGGCACTGGTCCGCCGGTGCTGGCTCAGTGCTTGCTCGAAGTGTACCCTCCCAGGTCGATAGCCCGCGGCCGGCGATTCGGTCCGGTCTGCATCGCCGGGCTGCTGCCCAACTCGTGGGATCGCTCTCCAACGCATGCGTCATTAACGTACATTATATAACTCATTAATCTGTTTAGTGCAATATAAATGTATATTAATTCAAAATGAGTAGCAATAAGGCTTCAAAGCAGTACGCCGTACGAGCCGAGGCACACTCCATCGATGGGCGGGCTGGAGCCTGACCCAGGTGAAGCTGAGGCGGTAATGTGCGCGGGCGTGTGGGGATTTGCGGCAAGAGGCGGAACGGGTTGGTCTCAGTCCTCCGGGGTCACGTCTACATCCACCGAAGCGATGATGAACCCGCCGGCGTCACCCGACTGACCAAGGGCCCGAAGCCTCAGATAGCAGATGCCCGCGGTCTGTCGCAGCAGTGGCAGCGCCCCGGCTTGCTCGCCGTCGACTGATATGGTGGCTGCGCCGGCCGGCACCGACCAGTCGACTCGCAACTCGTGCCAAGCCCCGGGCGCCAGAGCAGCGTCGAGCAGTCCGCCATCTGCCGCCACGTCGAGGTTCAGGACGTTGTGGAAGCGGTCTTCGAGGTCGAAGGGAGTGGAGAAGTGGTCTGTGAGCCCGATAAGGGCGCCACCGAAGCGCGGCCCGATGCGCATTTTCATCCGCAGGCTACCCGACAGGCCGGCGGGGAAGTTCCACACGGCTGAGGCGGACCAATCAGGGTCATTCGGGGCAATCCGGAGCGCTCCGGCTTCGGGCCGATCAGGGTGTCGGATGAACTGCGCGCCCTTGGTGCCAAAGACCGACCAGTCCTCCCGGGCGTTGACGAAATCGGCGCTGTGAGACGTCTCGAGCAGCCAGCGGGGGTCGAGGACCTTGAGCATCATGCGGCCGCCCCCCTGGCCGGTGCAGTAGATGACCTTCCCGCTCGAGCCCAATACCGGGTATGGGTACCCGGTGCCGAAATCGCCACCCGTTGGGGGCGGCTGGGCGACCTTCGGGTCCTTTGCCACCTCGCGGTAGCCCCGCCACGTCTTGCCCTCGTCATCGGATATCGCTGCGTGAAGCACGTGGCGGCCACCATAGGCATAGGGGAAGCGCAGGCAGTTGTTCCATAGTAGAACGATCCGCCCGTCGTTGAGCCGCACCAGCCCGGCCGGTGAGTCAGAAGACAGAATGCCGGTGGGCTGCGGAGGTGACCAGGTGGCGCCATCCTCAGACAGCGATTCCCAGAACCGGCCTAGCTGTGTGCGGATCAGCATCCACACCCGGCCGTCCTTGAGTTGGATCACAACGGGCTCGACCGCGCCGTACGATGAGACGATATCGGCGGCAGGACACTTCAGGGCGTCGGCGGAGTGCCAAGTCTGCCCGAAGTCATCGGAGTAGATGACCGTGCAGTTGTACGGTCCCATGAGGGTGAAGGCGTCCGGGCCATCGCCGCGTTTGCGCCAGGACCGGGGGGTACCGTATGAGAAGGGCAGCAGTATCCTGCCGCTGTCCATCTGGATGACCGAGTTCAGGGCGCCTGTGTAGCCCTTCCAGATCATCCTCGGGACCGGCCAGTGTTTCCTGCCCAGTGCAGAGCGCGTATGCCAGATATCCAGACGCCGGTTGGCCGGCGCACCGATGAGCACGTCGGGGGCCCGCTCCGCCTCAGAGACATCCCCCTTCGCATCATTGAGTAGAAACACATGCAGCTCGCCCTCGCTGTCCGCCAGCATCTGCAGGCCGATCCACTTGCCCGGCGTAGGCGTGAGGATGAGTAGCACCTCGGCCTCCGACCACGTGGCGCCGTTGTCGGGCGAATATCGCGCCGCGACCTGCTGTACTCCGTGGTCGGCCCGCAAGTAGCCGCCCAGCAACCGGCCGTCAGCAAGCCTGACCATCAGCACGTTCTGCTCGACCAAGGGCAGCGCGCTGGGCTTGCGGGCGTCGGCAGCGAAGGCCCCGTAGGCCAGTATGGTCGCGACACCTCCCATCATCACCGGCAGAATCCTGCTCAACAGTGTTGCCAGCGCCCTCAGCGCTGGCTCATCGTGAGCCTTTGGCAATTGCCTAGGGTTGGCCACAGCGGCGCGCCACAAACGCCCGGCTCCAAGGTCACGCTGCCGGCTGTGGCGAACCCCCGGGTAAAATGGTACCCAAAGGAGCCGACCAATGACACAATACCCAGACGGGCACGACCAGAAGGGCCCTATGGAAGCCATCCTGACGGACGGTTCCCTCGGCCACCTGGCCATGCGCGACGGCCCCGGCGTCTACGTAATCCCCATCAACTACACGTATATCGACGGCAAGATATTGCTCCACTGTGCCCTCGAAGGCAAGAAGCTCGACCTGATTCGCACCGACCCCAGTGTCTGCTTCGAGGTTGGCCGTCAGGAAGGCACGCCCATTCCTCATGCGGGTGACGCATGTGACAATGCCTTCGAGAGCGTCATCTGTTGGGGCGCCGCCAGGTTCATTGAGGATATCGACGAACGTTGCGCGATTCTTGAGGCATTCCAGGCCCGGTATGAGACCCCAACCCGCAAATGGGACCCCATATCGCCCGAGCAGGCGGCCCGGTGTGGCGCCATCGAGATTACCGTCACCCGCATGACGGGGCGCAGGAAGACCGGCACGCAGAAAGCGGCCTGGCAGTGGGAAGCGCAACCACCCACATAATGCCGACGCAGATGCACTGTCATGGGACGCTTACATGTCGCCCTGGCTAGGAACTCGGCCGAGAAGGCCACGTCCGGCCGGGTCTGTGCTGAGCCTCCGCCCCTGGGCGGCCTGTGCGGTCTTCTAAGAGTTGCGTCGCGGCCTCTACGGTACTTGTCGGCCGCTTCTCTAACCGGCGGAGTTGCGGAAGGCCTGCACGACCTCCGCTTGCGAAAGCGCCCTGGCATACAGTACGAACTCGTCCAACTTGCCCAGCAGACACTCGTTGCCGGAGTAGTTGGGATTCGTCCCAATGGCTGCGTCTCGTGCCGCCGAGAAGACCTTCGCGGGCACTTCGGCAGTGCTCTTGAGCTCCCCGTTCACGTATAGCGACAGCCTCTCGCCCTGCTTCACCGCCGTGAGATGGATCCACTTGTCGTAGGCCAGCGGCACGCCCTGAGTCGAGTAGCCGGCGCCGGCCTCCATTCGCGCAAACACCTGCCCCTTGTCTATCACGATGCGCAACGGATCGTCCATCGGCGCTGCCCAGGCCGAGAACACCTCTTGCAGTCTGTCGGTGGCGGGCCCTCCGGGGCAAGCCCATAGGGTCACGCTGTAGTCATCGGCCGGGAACCCCGCGATCTCGTACTTGGCCCCGCTGGTGGCCCCGTCAAACGCCAGGGCGCCCTGGCCATCGCCACGCCGATCAGCAGCCGGCGCTACGGCAACCGATTGCAGCAGCGTCCCGAAGCCGGGCTCCGCGGTCCCGTCAAGAGACGCCACCACCATGGCGCCATTGTCGTCCTGCGTAAGGTCTTCGATCCGGGCCGGCGACTCGTTAGGCAGCTCCGGCGAGAACTCGAAGCTCCACGGGCCTGAGCCGGCCTGCGTCGCCCCATGCTCGTTGTGGGCTACCACTCGCCAGTAGTACATCTCATGCGGAGACAGGTCACCTGGGATTGCCATCGATGCCGTGGTCCGCGCGATACCCTCCTTGCGGGCAACGATGCCTTTGAAGGCCGGATCGGCGGCAATCTCGATGGTGAAGGTCCGTCCCGACGCCGCTGAGCTGAAGTAGCCTGTCCATTCGAAGACGGCGGGACCGGCGGGCAGAGCCGTCCTGTCGGGCGGAGACTTCAGATGGAAACAGGCCGGCGAGCCCTTCACCGCAGGCAGCCATGCCCGGTAGTCGGTGCCATGCGCTCCCGCCGTCGCGAAGTCGCACAGCACTACCGGCGTACCGTCTTGAGCCTTCACCGACATCAGCACCAGGGGCCTGAAAAGACAGTTGGCCCTAACGGACGCCGGTTGCAGGCACGACAAATCCAGAGTTGGTACGTCCGGCACGTCGATAGTGTTGAACTTCTGGTCAAAGGCCAGCAAGATCGGCCCTGCATACAGGCAGGCGGCGCCCTGGCGGCCCAGCTCGCCGGTCCAGGAGCGTAGCGACATGTCCAGCGAAAGCTCGACGATGTCGCCGTCGTGCCACAGCCGGTCCAGCATAAGGTACTCGCCGGCAACCACTCCCTGCACGGCGCTTCCGTTGACGGCAACGGCAGTGTCGCGCGACCACCCGGGGATGCGCAGACGTAGCGCCAACTGCTTGTCCGCGTCCAGCCCCACGCGGATGCGAACGCGACCATCAGCGGGGTAGGCCGTCTGCTGCACAAGGGTAATGGGCGTGCCGTCTTCCAGGGACATCCGCGCTTCGCATGGTCCGTAGAAGTTGACGACGGGCCCCCGCTTGTGCGCCATCACAGCCCACTCGGACAGCATTCCCAGGCCGCGGGGCGCGTTGACAGAGCAGCAGTTGAGCTCCGGCGTACCGAAGCGTGACTGGAACACGATATGATGTGCCGAGGCTTGCCGAACGCCGTCCAACGGAGTGTCATAGGTCCACCAGCGCCCCGAGGGGTGTTGTGAGCCCAGCATGCTGTTCCAGGTGGCCAACTCAAGCTCGTCGGCGGCCGCCGCGTCGCCCGTCAGGCGCAGCATGTCCACCGTCAGCGCCATCCAGGCTGTCGTGCAGCACGTCTCGATGGCTCCCTGAGAATAGGGGTTCCCGACGGCCCGCTCCCCCGTGGTGAAGCCACCGCTGGGGTGCCGGTCATAGTTCCGGATGCTGCTCCAGTGCTGAATGAAGGCGGTGCGATACTGCTCAGCGCCCGTTATCTGATACATCTCCACGAGGCCCTGCAGGTCGTGCAGACTCTCCCAGCGAGGCTTGGGTGTGCGGTAGAAATCCACGCGATCCAGCCCGGTTCGCAGGTAGTCCCCCGCGGGAGGCATTTGCCACTCCTGGACGATCTGCCTCATGAGCCGCAGGTAGCGCTCCTGGTCGGTGTGTCGGTATAGCCGCCCCAGCGAGTGGATGACGGCCATGTTCATCTCCTGTGAGCCGGCATCGTGCACGCGGCGGCCACCGTCCGGGAAGGTCTTGCACATCAGATCGCCCATGCGAGCGGCACACTGTAGCGCGGCCCTGTCCCCCGTGTCCTCATGCCACATCAGCAAGGCAAGCATTGCGTGGTAGTGGCCCCACAAGTCCCAGTGGCCCAGGAGGCGCTCATCCCTGCGGAAGGGCCCCAGATAGCCATCCTCGGCCTGGGTGGAGATTAGCTCGGCGACGACCTCGGCTACGAAGGGACGCAGGCGGGGATCATCCGTCATCCGGCAGGCCTGGATGGCGGAGATGAGGTACTTGCCGACGAACTCCCCGGCCCAGGGCACCAAGTCCGGCACGGGTTTGCGGTCGCGCCTACGGAACATCTCCAACATGCCCGGGTTAGCGATGGGCGCCCGCAACAGCCAGTTGTCGATGTTGGCTTGTGTGCGCCTGCCCACAACGCCGCCGAACTCGAACTGCGCGCCGTCGGGAATCTCGAATACCATTGGGCCGGTCTCCTCATTGTGCTGTGCCATCACACTGGTCAAGCTCGACAGGCTCAGCGTGCTCCATAGCGTCACCAGGCAGAGGCCCACGGCGGCGCGTCGCGTCGGCGCCCCGCGTCTGACGGGGCGGGGCGGAACACGATGCAACACCCCGCCTAGCGCGCAGACGCCGAGGCGAACCATCGATCCGACGAATGGGGCGCTCACCCACTCGCTTTCACCCACGGTGTTCTCCATCATGCTATCCCCGATGGGTCCACGGCATGTGTTGTCACGGCATGGTCACGACGCGCACCGGCCCCACAAAGATGGTCGTCTGGTAGTTGGCTACGGGCCGTTTGTCCAGTAGCCGCAAGGTGAGGGTGAGCCGCGTATTGCCCGCGGCGATGCCTGATATGTCGATGCTGCTCCACTCACCGCCACCATGTCTTGTGAGGGCGATATCCTCTTCCCAAACGACCGCGCCCTCATGCAGAAGTTGGTAGAAGCGGTAGCCGGTCCAGACGTCGCTGTCATACTCATCGGTGAGGTGAAGCTGCAGTCCGAGCTTCTCACGAGACTCGGGCAGATCGACGGTGAAAGTCACCTGGCAGTAGTCGCCGGAAACGGAGCGCGTATGGTGTGGGAAGCTCATGACGAAGGCCATCGGGTCTTTGCTGGGGTAGATCCCCGTCGCCCACGCTCCCCGCGACGATATAGCGGATGCGGCCAAGGCCGTTGGGCGTACCTGTGCCACCAGCTTTCCGCCGGCGGGCGGCCTGCCGATGGCGTTGATGAGGGTCTCGGCGTCCAGGCCGGCGCTCTTCCAACCCGCAACCGCGTGGGCGAAAGCCTTGGCGCGACGTTCGAGCTCCTCCTGGCAGTACCGCACCCCGTCGCGCGCACGCGCCATCCACAACTCCTCGTACTGGTCCATGTTCCGCAGGTCGCCAACGGCCTCAACGAGGGCTGCAAGCTGCTCCACCAGCTTCGGCCGCACTTGATCCGCGAGCTGTTTGACGCGCTCGGCGTCGCCCTTCATGTAGGCCGACAGGCAGGCGGCATCATGGGCGGGCCACCAGTCCTCAGGCCTTTTGAGGGCCGCCAGAGATTCACCGACCCGCAGTTCGGCAGACATGGGCTCCAGGAAGAGCGCCTCGAGCCGCTCATCGCTGAGAAGTGATGCCGAGGGGGCACTCGGCTTGACCTTTGCCAGGCAGGTCCGCATCTTCGCGGCGAGGTCAAGGGCGGCATCATGATCGACGGGCGACTTCAGGCGCGGCGGGAAGTTGTCCTTGGGGTCCGCGGCGCGCTGGGGCAGCAAGAACAGGCCCTTGAGCTCATGTAGGTCATCATCGAAGGTGACCATTCGCTCGACGTTCTGCGGCCCGAAAACCGTATCATAGATGGCTCGTCTCGTCTTGGCGAAGTCGTGCCTCTGCGGGTCCCACGCCCAGATGCCCAGCACGGCACAGGTGTATTCGGGCTGCCATCCGCCCCACATCATCACCGTGTCGGTATTGGCCGCGCCGTCGCGCAGCGCGTCATACTGCGGGTTGTGCCAGCCCCATGTCAGGGGCGGCGTTTCCATGTAGGAGGGCTTGCCATCGGCTCGGAAGCTGGTGCCGCCGTAGCTACCGTGAGTGAAGCCCGCGTCGGCCCGGGGCCAGTTGTGCCACCACGCCGGGAAGCCCACGAGGCCCAGTTGGCGGGTTGCCGCCAGATCATCCCGGCATGGGTTCCGGGTGAACAGCCACGTGGCGTCCTGCATCCCGGCCACGCGGACCATCTGTCGGTTGAACTCGGTGTCAATGTACTGGTACGAGCCGCTGGGAGGTGTGGTGGCTATCTCTCGCCCGGTGAACCCCGTCTTTCGGCCCATGTCGATCACGCGCCGCACCAGATCTGTGGTGCCCCTGCCGCCCCCGGGATCATCGAAGGAGATCCACAGGCCATCCACACCCAGCTCGATGAGTTCCCGGAAAGTCCTGAGGGCGCCGTCGAATTTCTCCGGCTTCACGCCACACGAGACGGTGCCGTAGACGAACATCCCCCGCCGGTGGGCTTCGCGGATGCACCTGCCTATAGCTTCCTTGTCCAGGTCGGCGTCAGGCGCATAGCCAAACGCCCCGGCCCGGACATCAATGAAGTTCAGGCCCGCCCACAGGTACGCGTCCATCACCCCCGGCTCGAGGTGCGCGCCGACGCTTGTGTAGGGCCTGCCGCGCCACGGAATGCTTGGCCAGTCACGGATGAAGCACACCGGCGCCACCAGGTCGCGCCGCTGTCGCTCAATAAGCCTGAACAGAGTCTGGACGCCGTAGATGACCCCCCGGTCGTTGGAGCCGCAAACCAATATCGTGCGCTTGTCGTCGAGCACCTCGATGACATAGGCGTCGTGCCCCGGCGAGTACCAGGGAAGCCGTATCTGGCGTTTCTGACACAGCGCCTTGACAAGGGAGTTCGTGTGCGCCTGCCCGACGATGATTCGTACGGGCGCG
>Ga0272441_10012828_pt1 | contig 12152 bp, 15 predicted proteins | sample SSMProp6N_FD_193582 | JGI IMG/M metagenome (GOLD analysis project Ga0272441, IMG submission 193582) | Marine sediment archaeal communities from Little Sippewissett salt marsh, Falmouth, MA, United States - SSM-Prop-6N | ecosystem: Environmental > Aquatic > Marine > Wetlands > Sediment ...
TTCTGCAAGGCAGGATATAATACAGACTTACCAATACGAATATATTCCGGTATATTTTTTTGTCTCATGAAGAAGTCAAACGATTTTACTTTTATCTTTGTTGGGGATAACGAAAAATGTACAACTTCTTTGGGACTTCTTACAACATATCTTGTATGGGATTTATCTGTTCTTTCTAAGAAGAATACTGGTTCATTAAATTTGTAAATACCAATGGTATCTCTTGGGTCTAAGTCTTCACGGATATCAATTATCCCTTTGTTATTTTGAGATATTATGACACGTAAGGGGTATTCTCCGTACAAAAGGAAGTCCTCTAATATGTTCTCTATTATGTCATGTAAACAGAAATCATTAACGAAATCTTGAATCTTTTCGTTTACTTTTTTCTGAGTGTCACTTTCAGTTTCGTATGGTTCTTTGTAATCAACAGTAAATATGTCCTCATTATCGTTAGAATAAAAAGTATCATTAATAATTACGTTTAGTATCGTCTGTACAATATCAATTATTCTAACTGAGTCATAAGTTAAGAATAATTCCTTTCGTGTTCCTACAATCCCAGTAAGAACGTCAATAAGCCTGCTTCTGTCCATATAGGACATGTTCATAGGGATTTCCGGGTGCTTAAAACTATTAGCAACAGCCATTGAGGACTCTTTTTTTAGTTTATCCGGAAAATTTGACATTTGCATTAATAAATCTTGATTTAATTCCATACTTATTGACCTTTAAATAGGTTGGGTGTAAACAACCCTTTATACATTTTTTCTAGGTTTTTGCCTTTACTTAGATCGTTATACAATTTTTCCATCTTAGTTTCTTTTTTCATATTACGAACAGCATCCGAGAATACAGAGGCTGTTGTATTTATTACAGGTGAGCGTAATGCATTCCACATTGCTCCAACAACGGAATCACTACCGTCTTTGGATCCTGAATCCGGATGGTCAATTTTCTCTCCGTCATATATAAGTCCTAGAAATTCTTCTTTTAATAGGTTAGATTTAGGTAATAAGAATTTACCTCTGTATATAAACTGTTTAGCGGACACATACGGTATTTTTGTCCTGTCTACTGATACAACTTCAGTATCAAAGCCAGCAACTTCCAGTCTTTGTAATAAATCAACGCTTTGATACTGGTCAGCACTTATCTTTAATATAGGATACTTGATCTTTTTTAAGTACATAATGAAGTTATGAATTTTATACAACGGTATTTGTTGCCCATGCTTTGCTTGTATAAACATTGTAAACTCTGTATAAAATATACGATTCATGCCTTTTATCTCTGTTTCTGATAACTCCAAATCTTTAAGGTCACTACCAAGTGTTTCCTCATCAGTTCTTGCAAACACAGAAGATATAGCAGCTCTGTCCTCCGTTTTTGCTAAGTCTATGTGAATGAATCTATAATGCTCCCTAAAAGGTATCTTTGAGAAATAATTCTTGTCTATAAAATCAGATAACTGGGAAGACTCGTCATAAAAATCAACTTCGACCACATCTTTGGTAGTCCGGTTCTGCATAACACATGCTTTTTCAAACATCTGTGGAGAATTTATGAAAGAGAAAGACCGTGTAACAGCAAGTCCAAATATATCTTGCAAGGATGTTTGAATATCTGATAGAAAGTCAGATTTATACTCAATAGGTACTTTTCTTATTAAATCTACATCCTCAGTTCTTAAATCATCTACTTTCTCCGAAGAGTCTTCTATAATAAAAGGATCTTTTGTTGAGGATCCAATAAATATTTCAAAAGTTTCACCAGAATAAACATCCTTTTGTGACCCACTACGAATTTCCCAAATAGGTGTATTTTCAATTACTTGTACGGAAGATATTCCCCTAGAGGACTTTTTCTGGTCTTCCAGAAAATCCGTAGCTAATTTTGGGGAGGATAGTAGCATTAATTTTCCTGCAACATTACCTCCAAAACTTATAAAACGACTACTTCTCCTCCTTTTCAAAGCAAGGTAACTATTTTTTGCCTGACCTGAAGCAACTCTTTGAAAATTAGCCTCATCCAATAATGCACCAAACACTGCTTTACCAATGGCATGAGAACTTTGTGACCCCAAGTCTATTGCTATATTTCCGGGGAATATTACAGAATTATAGGATACTTTTTTTCCACCATCCGGTAGTGGGCAGTTCTTTCTAAAGTAAGGTGATACATTTAATAACTTATCAAAATACTCCCAGTTTACATCTGAGGCAAGCGATAGTGTTGCAGAGAAAATAGAGAACACAATCCTTGTTCCGGGAGCAAGGGAAAACATTGCCCTAGGGTCTGTAAAACACTGTAATTTATAAATTTCATAAAGTATTATTGTGGCAGCTGTCAATGATTTACCTGACCCAATAGGAAGATCCCATATAAGTTCTGAGTAGGGTGAATGAAACTCAGAAGGGTATATCTCTTCTAATTTTTTCATCCAAAATGGATAAAACATATTATTTTTTGATTTATCAAAGAAACTTCCGAGATATTCTGGACTTTCAATGAATTCCCGTATACGCACCGGCCTTCTTTTATACAAGTTACATTGTTTAGAAATATTCCAATGTACTTCTACAAGTTCCTCAAAGGATAGATTTTCAAACAGACTATTGTCTATATTTATATTATTTTTGCTTAGCATTACTGTTTTGTAGGTCTTGTATTGCGTTATTTAGTTTAGACAGAACTAAAGCAGCTTCTTTAGTTAACCCCTTATTTTCCTCTGTATCCAGTTCTTCTTCAGAATTATCCTCATCTTCATTAGACAATCCAAAAAATATCCTATTGAAATCGTTCTTAACTGCTACGTCAAATACTTTATTTACAGAAGATACTACAGAGTTGTGCCTTTGGGATAATACTTGGTACATTTTAATCTTTTGATCTTCTGACAGGTTTTCAAACAGAACGGGGTCTGATAGGATCATTTCCATAGAGGTTAATGAATTATCAAGTCGGACAGCACCACGCATCAATCCATTTACTAATTCAATAAAGGCATTCCTGTCTATGCTTGCTAGGAGATTATTGCTATTATTTGGAAGTCTGGTTATTTTGCTGTCTTCACTCATCCATTTGTTTTCCGTATTTTGTTTTTATATCCTCTTTATCTTCTTCCGACAGTGTTTCCCAAAAATCTAATATCTCCCTCTCTTCCTTGGATATTATAATTCCTTCTCCCTTTTTTTCTATTAATTTTGTGGTTAATAGTAGTATCCTTTCGTGTACTTCAAATAACCGTACATACAAAACAGTCATATCCTTTAGTGAAAAAGTATCCGTTTTTTTAATTTCTTTCCTTTTTTCATTTATCTCGTTGCACATATCCTCTAATCTAGGTAAGATACTTAAATAGAAAAGTATCCTTCCTTCCAAACACTGTAATACAAAATCTTTATCTTCAGTAATTACTTTAGGCATTTTGATTATCTTCCACAGGTATCTCAAAATCTACATGTATACTGCCTTTTGATTGGTCATAAATGGACGATATAAAAGACATAAAACTCTTTTCTTGATTCGTTGAACACTCTACTTCAGTACCATTCTTGAAACCTTCTACTACTGACCCTATAAAGTTTCTTATCTTTAACATTTTTGTGTGTTTTGGTATAACTAAGGACTTACCTGAAAATAAAAATAGAATGAAAAACACATTTTTACCTAACTTATCATATAACAATAGTAGCATTTCTAAATCTATCCTGTATATATGGGATAAATAAGTAAGTAGAAGAACGTGTTCATCTGCTTCTACTGTATAGCGATATTTAACTTTCTTTCGTGGTTCTTCCATGAGTTAGACTCCTCGTCTTCGTTATTCCATATTATACTTTTGTATAAAGGATGTTCTTGAGAAAAAAATAAAATATCCACCAAGCCTTCTTTATCTTTGGTGGATATACTTATGCTATTCATATTAGCAATTTGAGAGCGTATTGTGTCTTTTACGGCAATTTCGTCAGACTCTTCAGATTTTGTTATTACGTCGTTGTATTCGTAGCTCTCTTTTTGTATTTTTTTGGTGGTATAACAAAAAGAAGATACCTTATTCCTCGTTACTAAATGGATCCATGATATTATATTTGACTTCTTTGGATCCCAGTAATCAAACGACTCTAATATACGAACATAGCAGTCGTTGAAACAATCCTCATCAATTCTACCCATGTATTGATATTGCAGGTAATTAATGAGGTTTTTTATTGCATGATAAAACTCTTCTGAAGTTGGGCCTTGTTCATCGTAAATCTTTTGTAACGCTTTAATACTTGTTTTCTTTTTCTTCTTTAACTCTTCTAAACGTAAATCTTCTTCAGGACGAGTACCTTCGCATCGTATTGAAGAAGACATTCCAATCTCCTCTCGTTTTTAGATTTTTTTGAATTTTTAACCACTCTGTAACTAGTAATTCTACTTTTCCACTACACTTAACCTTCTTAATGTATAGATCTTCTGATTTTGCTATTATAAATTTCTCAAAATCATCCCTTATATACTGTACAGGATTTCTAAGTAAATCAGAGACCTTACTATTAAAATGATCTACATTAAACTCCTTTTCTATAGACAACCTAAACACATCTTCAATTAGATCCTCAAGAAGTACATATTTCTCCAGAAAATCTATTTCACCTACTATTATTGCTTCCTGCAACCTATTCAGGGCATGACGAACGTCATTCTTTGCCCTATGTGCTATTCGGCTATATACTTCCTCAGAGAACGAAACCGTTTCAGCAGTGGCCACTTTCTTAAGGAAAGCAATCATATCTTTTTCTTCAACCCCGTCAAATTCAATTTCTATTGACCTAGATATTATCTCAGGAAGAATTTGAGAGGGGTCTTTCGTACAAAACACAAAGAACATGTCCTTCGGCAACTCTTCTATAGTGTCAAGGAGGTTGCTCTGTGCTTCAGGAGAGGCTAAGTGAACTTCATTGAATACAATGACCCTATTTACACCTTCTTCCGTAAGAGATACGGATACAGAATTGCTTATCTCTCTCATATTCTTTACATTTCCAAAAAAAGAACAGTTAAATTCTTCGTATACTGCTTCCTTACTCTGGCACGGGCAATTTGCACAATTTGAATTACACCTCTTGTCTTTAAACTTGTTACAATTCAAGTAGAATGGAAATATCCTAGAGCAACTTGTTTTACCGATTCCCGGGGAACCAGATAATATTATAGATCTGGGAGAATTACTTGGGTTTTTACAAATGCTACGGAGTACCTTTACTGCAAACTTTGACCCAACCACGTCACTGAAGTTCTTTGGTCTATGTTTCTGTATTAACATAATTATATTATACCATAATTGGGTAGCCCATTGCAATACAAAAAACAACAGGCTACCCGTGTGCAAGCAGTGTTTCTAATCTCTTAGTATACTATACACTAAAACACCGTCTTTATCAACAATAACTGGAGTTTCAGCATTAATGTCAGATTCAAGGTAATTGAATTCCTTAAACATATATGCAAACGCCTTTTTATCCATATTAACTCTGGAAGTTATCGGCTTATCAGACTCTTTTGAATAGATGGACATTACCTGAAGCAAATCGAATGCCGTTTTTATAATCTCAGGGGAAAAGTCTGGAATTGGCTTACCCTTTAAGACATTTTTTCTATGACGTTTTACCTTATTAATAAGGAATTTTGGGATAGGGCATGGCTTTTGTATAACAATGTTATACAAAAATTCGTCAATGTCTGGAATATTTACACTTTTTAAGTATTCCAAAATAAGCATATACGTCTTTTTAAGGTCTTCTTCTTTTTCACCAATGGGCTTGCTCATAAAATTGCGTAACCACTCTAAGCACTCTTCTTCAGAAAATATTTTTACTGAATCCGGTTTAACAAGGGTATGGTCTACAATAGATGCACCCGTTTGATAGCAGAATAGCCCTGCTTCAAAAATAACGGATTTCTGATAAAAGATGGGAATCCTACAGAAAATACCGGGCACATATTCCGATGTCCCTATTGATTTATCAAATGAGGAGAAATATTTGATTTGCCCAGACTTGAAATCTATATCAAGCAAATCCCAATAATCTTCATTGATGTTAAACACTGTCTTTGGACTTTCCCACCCAAAAACTTCATTGTGTGGTGCAACGAACTGAATTAGACCATCCGCAACATAAACTAAGAATTCTTCTGCTTTCTTCTTCCTCTTTGCAGATTCTTTAGTGTCCTCAACAAGATTTTCTTGTATAACTTGATTCCTTTCCTTAAAGAATCCGGAGGGTATCCCTAATGAGGTAAGAAAAGACTTTAATCCGTCATCCGTGGTTTCATTCTTAAATTTTCTAAACACATTGTCAGCCAATTCATACTCAAAGGAAAGTACGCAATCATTCCCTGAGAAACTACCTAGAACAATACCACCTTCTTGTTCTAATAATTTTACTAAAGCATCATTCATGTTTTGTTATTCCTTTTTGTTATTCTGGCTTGTTATCAGATTTTTCTGCTTCTTCGATAAGTTTTTTTTCTAACTCACATAATTTCTGTTCAACGGAAGAGTTTAACCCTTCAACGGATCTTTCTATTAAAGTCAGAGCCTCATTGATGTGATTAATATCAGTGAAGGTTAAGTTATCAGGATCTATAAACTCAAACAAATGCCCAGCAGTCTCTAATAACACTCTTGCTGAGTGTGTATTAGAAGAGATTAATCCTAAAGAAGTCTTCACTAATAACTCTTTTTCACTTGAAGTAGCACTACTTACTTCTTGGTTTTCAGATTTCTCATTATTGTCCATAAATAACCCTTTCTGTGTTTATTTACTGTTCACTTATATTATACCACAAAATGCACATTATTTCAATAAAAAAAATTGTGTCCGCACGAAAGGGGGGAGGGAAAACCGTGCGGACACCGGGCAAGGAACAGATAAAGGAAAACCTATTCGCTATAAACTTCAGCACCTGTTACAGTGCCTTCGCCATATTCATCATAACCAAATGTAATATATCCAAGAGGTATAACATTGTCTCCAGTAGGCATACTAACTGTGGATGCACCCTCAGCAGCTTCGTCACCATATTCAAGTTCAATAGTTCCTTTATCAGTATCAACGTATACAGCAGCTGTCATTTCGTTGTCTTCGTCTTCTATCTGATCATAGTCAGGTTCAACAGTTTGTGCTTCTTCAAGAACTAACAGGGCATTCCCAGAAGAATCATAGGCAACACCTATACCTACAGTAATCTCATCATATTCTTCCCATGAGAATTCAAACCCATCATAAGTAAATGAAATACCGGTTAGAATATAAGACATGAGATTTCTCATCACCATAGCATTCAAAACTGAAGGAGTAGCAGGAGTATTAAGAATAACAGTGCCTCCAAGGGACGGGACAAGAACATAATCTTCATCATAATCTGTGGGAGCTACTGTAACTTGCTGAATCCAGTCCGTATCGTTACTATATACTTCAGATCTGAGAACAGTGAAATCATATTCGCCAGAACTGTCAAGTTGATATGCATCGTACTCATCTAAAGTATAAACGTCACATACAATAGACACAGTCCCACCCTCGTTTGTTGGGAATGGAATTGGAAGAGCCCCAGTATTTACAAGAATATCTAATCCATTTGTTTTCCCAGTGCGATCTCTCTGTTCAAAAGATATTGCACCCACGGCAGTAGCAGTATGCTCAGACACAACATTACCGACAAGAGAGAAGTTGCTAATTTCAAAATCAAGAGGAAGTCTTTTTAACATGGTTCATCTCCTATTATGTTAAATTCAAAATCTGATTAAATATATAACAGTAATAGAAAATAAACAATAATATTTTACTTTTTATTATATTTTTCCAGCCAACGCTGTAATTTTTTATACACTTTTTCTATTGTAGGGCCTTTCATAGCCCCATTTTCCATATTTTTTTCCATTATACGGATAAATCTTTGCAAATTGCTTCTGGAGAAGATGCGAATATTTTTAGATATTTTATATGGTTTTAATTCACCATCTGCATATTCAATGAGAAACGTACCTTCTTTCTCATTAATTTCACGTACTCTACCAACAAATCTCCTGAAATCTTTATTAGTGTTTCTTGTATCTATTAAATCCCCGATAGATATCTCAATTGTTTCCACCGGAGGTTCTGCATTAATTTCTCCTGTGGATTGTATTTCTTCGCAGATTTTAAGAGTTTTATGAACAATGCCATTATTCATCTGGTCTCCAGAGTCTTTCCCCCTTATTCTCTTTTTGACGGATAGCATTAGCTTCCTTTTCATTTTTGACTATCTTATCTTCTATAGCGTCTTTAACGCCAAAGAAGTTCATATATTTATATTTATCTATACTTCCCTCTTTCTTGAAGGTTGCTTTCATCATCTCTTTGAGACGTTTCTCTTCATCTTCACTCAAGTCACTTGGACGTAAATTGTTTTGTGAGGCATACCCAGAATCTGAATCAGAATAAAATCCACGTATGGCAGGATGTGCCCATAATCCCATGTAATATTTATGTAGAGCCTTGCTGGGTTTCAGATTACCGTTAGGCGATGCAAATCTTTCACTCCCAGACACATTTACACCAACCCCTTTACACCCGGCCATAAGACCATTGTTTGGATTATAGTCTGCTGTAGCTAACACATCCCAATCATACTCAGTAATCTTGGGACGAATGTCGTCTGGTTCTGCCTTTCGTCTCAATGAAACGAAATAATTCTCATCCGATACAGAAATACGATTGTTTCCACAATTTTTACCAAACTCTCTTTCGTAAGGGCAGGATTGGACGGGCTTCATTATCCACTTAACTGGAGGCTTTTCATTAAATGTAACGAACTCCGTATCTATATCTACCCCTTCTTTTTCCCAGTGATTTACTTCTTCTCTTTCGTCAATAGGATCCCTTTTCTTAGCATTATACTTGGCCTCAAATTCCCGCAGTTCTTCCATCACATTTTCAATGGATTTTGATTTATTTCCATCCATATACTGGAAAGTATCTATTGGCCTATACCCATAATCTTTGAAATGTTCTATAGAATCCATGTATGCTTTGAATTCTTTTTTTAATCCAATCATCTTTTGTTTAAAATCACGCAAATCTGCTGTATTATCAAATTTTGGGGATTCCCCGAAAAGAACCTTATATCTTCCTATAAACTTTTTGAATACACTGTTAAACTCGTCGTTATATTCAACATAATATTCAAGATAAGGGTCTCCCTCAATTTCTTCTTCTGGCACACTGAACGGTATGCGATAAACAGGGATATCCTTTAATTCTTCAGCAAATTCACGATCTTCTTTCAAGGCGAGGGAGAAATAAAAAACTTCGTATACTACTTTATATACAAAAACCATGTAAACGTAACTCATATACCAGAGTACCCCTGACATATTAATTCCGTTTTCATTTTTATATATGTAGAAAGCATTCTTTTCCTGTGTTTTCATTGTATTATAGGCTCTTTTACCTATTTCAGAATTGGATTTTGAAAACATATCAATCAGGAAAGAGTAACTTGTCTTATTTATTGACTCCACTAAGCTAATGAGTCGTTTTGCATAACTTCTAGGCATTTTTTATCCTCACTTTTCTTAAATATAGATTTTTGATTAAAAAACAACAACACTGAAAACATTAATCTTCGTCTAATTCTTCATTATCTTTCTCCTCCTTTGGAACATTTAACGTAAAAATAGATGGCTCAATTAATTCAATAAATACTCTGGCTTCTTCCCCAAATATGGATACATATTTATCTCCGAAGTAAATGAAACACCCCCATTTAGTCTCTGTACGTCTTTTTTTCTTAGTTTTAAGTTCTGGGAACTCAAGTTTTAGCCCTTTAGGTGCATTTATTTTAATATGTGTTATATTATCTATGTTTATCAGTTGCTTTGATTCTGGTAAATAAATAAAGCTTTTCGATTTATTATCGAGTCCCATCAATCGTATATTCTTTCTCTATCTTTAGACTCTGACAGAGAGGAGCAACCGCATTTAGGACACACTTTTTCATCTTTTGGGATTTCTTTACCACAATTACTACATTTCATAATGTAAACCTTTCAAAAATAATTATTTAACTATTCAATCTGTTAATTGTTCTGGTAACTTTCCTTGCCAGACTTTCATTGGAAGTATCTTTTTCTTCAATTTCGTCTTCATTGTAAGAATCCTCCCCAGAAAGTTCCTCTTTAGCATTATCTTCCATTTTTTTCAGTCTGGTGTAATAATCTGGAATTTCATCAAGATGGGCTAAGGCAATTTTTGCCGTCATCTCTAAATCATTATCCGTTACATCCCAATTACCCATTGTTCCATGTTCAAGCTCTACGTTTATCCCTGAAAGGAACTCTTCAAATGAATACTCATCCCAATTGACCCCTAGAGATTCCCCAATATCTCTTGCCTCTTCCTCAGATATTTTCAATTCTTTTTTATTTTCCATGATATGCCTATTAAAAATGGTCGGGAATGTAGGATTTGAACCTACGATCCCTTGCTCCCAAAGCAAGTACCTTACCTGACTAGGCTAATTCCCGACAGTTGATTTAACTATTCACAAGGAAATATAGAGGAACACTCTGAATTTCTGGATATATTATACAAAAAAATCTCTTAAAAGTCAAGAAGAAATAAATATAGTATGAGTTCTTAATGTAGTCCCATAATTATATTATAATAATCGTTTAATTCATTATATACCTTATAATAGTTTGTTATTACCTTTTCGGGCTGTACACCGCTATTCTTTATTAAAGGAGATGATAGAATTTCCCTCCTTACCCCAAGAAAAGAACACAATTTAAAAGATATTTCTTCTGGGCAAATACTTATACTAGAATTATTTGTAATATCTTCATAGTAAACTTCAATATAACTTGTATTGCTTTTTACATATTTTTTAAACTTATTTTCTGAAGAGACTACTCTTCTCATTTTTTTCTTTAAGTTATCAATTGTGTCATTATTTAATGATAAAGTGAGCGGTATTTCTTCTTCACTAACATAGTGTATATTTCCAAAACTGCTATTTCTACGTATATGTCCCATTAAAAAATGAGACATAATCATATTAACTTTATTCCTCCTAGTTAAGATGATTACCTTGAAATCATTACATATCTTGTTCAGTAATCTGTTATTTTCCAGCCTCTTTCCCAATTGACTGTATTTAATCAACATCCCCCATACAACTGCCTCATCCGTGTTTTTATTAAATTCAAAGTTAGTGAGTGTATTAAAGGATATTTTTCCTTCCTTTTCCATTTTTATACCAAAATCTAATATATCAATTCTATCTATTTCTCCTTCCTTAAATATAGTCCTACTTCTATTCAAAAATAATTCACCGTCACAACTTATATTATCGTGAGAGTTAAGTAAAGTGAATAATAAGTGAGACCCCGATCTTTGTGAACTTAATACTGCAAATGGCATTAATTAATCCTTGTTGAGGGTATTACTAAACTTTTTTGAGTCTACCTTTATAAGTCTTTTTGATTTGCATGAGGCATAATGTATAAAATTATAGTTTAATATATCAATATTTTTTCTAATTGCTACGATATAATTCCACGTATGTCCTAAATCGAACACTGGAATATTACTTAAATTTATCTGCATATTTACAAAATTTTGATCATAGAATTTAGTATTAGGTAATTTAACAATACCGTCTTCTGGTTCTATAAACGGGTTAGTATCCCTATTGCACAATATGACTCCGGAATTATAATTTTTTCCATTATAAGAGAATAATTTAGGATCGATAGAATATTTCTTAATATATTCAGAAGCATAATAAAGAAAAATATCCTCAAGACTTGGAGTTATTGGTAACACATTATGTGCCCCTAACATATCTTCTGGAACAATTTCAAATATATCTGGGGAATGGGGATTAACCAAAATATCTGAGTCTAAAAATAGAACCCTTCTATATGTATTAAACAAGGTGTTTATATAAAATTTTGTATGTTTAGCGTCTTTGTCCGGGTAGCAACTTTTTTCAAGAAATACAAAATCTGCACCAACTTTATTAGAGTAGTATTCCATATAAAGACGAGTATATTTTGATAATTTTATAAATTTATCACCAATGGAAAACGAAAATATGCATCTCTCTTTCAA
>Ga0272441_10012829_pt1 | contig 12151 bp, 11 predicted proteins | sample SSMProp6N_FD_193582 | JGI IMG/M metagenome (GOLD analysis project Ga0272441, IMG submission 193582) | Marine sediment archaeal communities from Little Sippewissett salt marsh, Falmouth, MA, United States - SSM-Prop-6N | ecosystem: Environmental > Aquatic > Marine > Wetlands > Sediment ...
CCATCACAGAATTTTTTGGACTTATTTGCGGTCTTATTATTATTTTTTGGTTAGGCCGACAAGTGATGAATGAAGAGTTATCTTTTGGGGTTTTTACGCTATTTTTTGGTTCGATCATGTCGATCATTAGTCCTGTCAAAAAACTTGGCAACGTGAATGCCTTAACGCAACAAGCTTTATCGGCGAACGAGCGGATTTATATGATTTTAGATCAAGAGCCATCTGTCAAGGAACGTACCGATGCCATAGACATCCCTCATTTAAAGGATACCCTCTCGATAGAGAATGTTACATTTCGCTATGATGAGATTTCAGGGGATGTTCTTAAAAATATCAATCTTACGATTCATAAAGGAGAATTGGTTGCTATTGTGGGTCCAACGGGGACAGGAAAGACAACGCTGGTTAATCTTATCCCGCGTTTCTATGATCCCTCTCAAGGGGTTGTGAAATTGGATGGCGTTGATTTAAAAGATGTCACTTTTCGCTCTTTAAGGCTCCAGATTGGAATTGTTTCTCAGGAGACATTTTTGTTTAATGATACGGTTAAGGCAAATATCGCCTATGGGTACAAGGACTTTACTCAGCAGGAGATTGAGGAAGCGGCGAAAAAAGCATACGCGCATCGATTTATTAAAGAGATGCCCTATGGCTACGAAACAGTGATTGGAGATAGAGGCTTCAGATTGTCTGGAGGGGAAAAACAGAGGCTTGCCATAGCAAGGGCTATCATGAAGAATCCTCCCATTTTAATTTTAGATGAAGCAACCTCACAGCTTGATTCTGAGTCTGAAAGGTATGTTCAGGAAGCATTGGATAAACTGATGCAAGGAAGGACGGTTGTTGCGATAGCGCATCGTTTGTCTACAATCAAAAAGGCCAATAGAATCGTTGTCCTGAATAATGGACAAATTGAGAGCATAGGTTCCCATGATGAACTGATGAAAAAAAGCGCTCTTTACAAACGCCTCTACGAGACTCAGTTTTCCATTTAACAATTAGATTTGATGAAATTTTGTTAAAAATTTAACAAAAAGGGGTCTTTTTTTGCTTCTACTTGAGTTTATTGTCGGGAAAATCTGCAAAAAATTTATCTTTTTTTGTATTTTTCTTGACATTTTTTGACATTTTTATTATCATCTTTTTATTTATAAGTACGAAAGCTCTTTTAAAATAAATAGTTGCAAAAAAATGGATTTTTTTGTATACTAGCTGAACATTATTTAGATCATTAAAATATATATTATATATTAATAAATATTAAGCTAAACCAGTGGGGATGAAGTGAAGGATCTGGTTATATTATGGCTTAAAAGGCTGGCAGGGGCTAGCCCCCATGTTTGTGCATGGAATTAACAATTTTAAACTACTTATGTTCACTTGAAAACCTACCCATAAGTAATATCAAGAAAGGAAGCAGAAATGCCGGATGAAGTACTCAAAACGTTGTTGGAATGTGGAGTTCATTTTGGCCATCAGACAAGACGATGGAATCCCAAAATGAAAAAATTTATTTTTGGGGCAAGAAGCGGGATTTACATCATTGATCTGGAGAAGACCAAAGAATATTTGGAGATGGCAATGGATTTTGTTTATTCTATTGCTGTTAAAGGAGGCAAAATCCTTTTTGTGGGGACAAAAAAGCAGGCCAGGGATGTGATTGCGGATGAGGCCTCAAGAGCGGAAATGCCCTATATTAACAACAGATGGATGGGTGGGTTATTAACGAATTTTCAAACAGTTATGAAATCTTTAGACAAACTTACCAAAATAGAGAAAATGTTTGAAGATGGTGTGGTAGAAAATTTAAAGAAAAAAGAAATTTCAAGTCTTAATAAAGAGAAATCAAGGATGGTTCGTGACCTTGGCGGTATTCGCGAAATGGAACAATTGCCGCAGGCGGTTTTTATTATTGATGCCAAAAGAGAAGAAATTGCCATCAAAGAAGCCGCAAAGCTAGGAATTCCTATCATCAGTTTGATTGATACCAATTGTGATCCGGATGCTATTAATTATCCTATCCCCGGGAATGACGATGCCTTAAAATCCATCAGGTATATCACTTCCTGTTTAGCGGAAAAAATTATTGAGGGGCGAAAAGAGTTTCTAGAAGCCGAAACCGTAAAGAGGAAAAAGGACACTTCCCAGAAAAAGCCGTCTTCCCAAGAAACAGCTTCTAAGACCGAAGAGGTTGCTTCGCCCGAAGAAGAGCTTATCGAAGAGTAAATAATATCTTTAAGTTTAAGTAATGCAAGTTGTTAAACGGGTTGAAAAAAATTATTAGGAAGAAAGGAAATGAATTTATGGCAGCTTCAGTTGATAATATTAAAACATTGCGCGAGCTGACTTCATGCGGCGTAATTGATTGTAAAAGAGCATTAGAAAAAGCAGGTGGGGATCTTGAAAAGGCAAAGAAAATTTTGCAGGAACGAGGGCTGGAACTAGCTGCGAAAAAAGGAAGCAGAGAAGCCAAAGAAGGGCGTGTCGAAGCTTATGTGCATATGGGAAACAAAATTGCTGTTTTGGTTGAAGTCAATTGTGAAACAGATTTTGTCGCCAGGAATGAAGATTTTCGCATATTTGCAAAAGATGTCGCCATGCACATAGCAGCTCTAAATCCCCAATATTTGAAAGAAAAGGATGTTCCCAAAGATATTTTGAAGAAAGCAGAGGACAAAGAAGTGTTTATCAAGGAAAATTGTTTGATGAATCAAATTTTTGTTAAAGATTCCAGCAAATCCATTCAGGAGTATCTTAATACACTGATTGCCAAAATCGGTGAAAATATCAAGATTCGTCGTTTTGTACGATACAAGGTAGGTGAAATTGAGTAGAGTTAAGCCTAAATACAAAAGGGTGCTTCTTAAAATCAGCGGTGAGGCTATGATGGGAACGCAGCAACATGGCATCGATGCGGAGATGTGCGCGACACTGGCTTCTCAGATCAAGGAAGTGCGATCTAAAGGGATCATAATGGCCTTGGTTGTTGGGGGCGGTAATATTTTTAGAGGACAGGTTGCCTCCAAGACTTTCGGGTTGGACAGATCCGTTGCAGACTATATGGGGATGCTGGCGACCATACTCAATGGATTGGCCCTGCAGAATGCTTTAGAAAAAGTGGGTGTTCCGACCAGAGTAATGACGGCGCTTGATATTCATGCGGTTGCTGAGCCTTATATCCGAAGAAGAGCCGAGCGCCATTTGGAGAAGAAAAGAGTCGTTATTTTCGTTGCAGGTACGGGCAACCCTTACTTTACGACGGATACGGCGGCGGCTTTGCGCGCGGCAGAGATTGGAGCTGATGTCATTCTCAAGGCAACAAAGGTTGATGGAGTTTATTCCAGCGATCCTTTGGTCAACAAATCCGCCAAGAAATACACAAAGTTAAAATTCATCGATGTTTTGAATAACAATTTGAAAGTTATGGATGCAACGGCCATTAGCATGTGTATGGATAACAATATTCCGATCATTGTTTTTAATCTCAACAAAAAGGGAAATATTAAAAAAGCGCTTTTGGGAGGTAAAATCGGGACACTTGTGAGTTCCTAATAACCAAGCAGAAGTAATATTTAATGTCAACGGGGGGCTTTTAAAGATGATAGTTAAAGAAATCAAGAAAGATGCTGAAATTAAAATGAAAAAGGCCGTTGAGGCGGTTAGGCGTGAGTTTTCTGAAGTTCGGACGGGCCGGGCTCATCCGGGGTTAATTGAGGGCTTGCATGTCAATTATTATGGAACTTTAACGCTTTTAAAACAAATGGCATCTATCTCTGTTCCAGATCCCAAGACCGTTGTTATTCAACCGTGGGATCCAAGTGCGATCCCAGATATTGAAAAGGCCATCAATTCGTCCAAATTAGGGATTATGCCCAATAATGATGGGAAAATTATTCGCCTTAATGTTCCTCCCCTTTCAGAAGAAAGAAGAAACGAACTTAAGAAAGTTGTCAAAGACATGGCGGAGCACGGGCGTATTTCTTTAAGGACAATCAGGCGGGATGCCAATGAGAAAATTAAGAAATCTCAGCATGACAAAGTGATTTCGGAAGACGATAGTTTTAAGGGGCAAGAAGAGGTTCAGAAATTGACAGATATTTATATCAAAGAAGTGGACAAGGTTTTAGCTGATAAAAATCAGGAATTGGCGGAATTTCATTAAAGATTATTTTTAGGGAATTGTTCTTTTAAATATTTTGAGCATTTGACCCACTAGCTCATCCGGTAGAGCACAGCCCTTTTAAGGCTGGTGTGCCGCGTTCGAGTCGCGGGTGGGTCACTCTTACAGCTGTAAGTTGTAAGTCGTAAGTAGTAAGTGCAAGAGGCAAAAGATAAGAGATAAGTAGTATGAATTGTAGGAAACTTAGTACTTTATGTTTTTAAAAAAACATTCATAATTACGTCAATTATTTCTTTTTTGTTTTTTCTTTATTACCTATTTTTTATAATTGATTTTTCTTACTGCTTATAACTTACAACTTACAGCTTAATTCGGGCGGATGGCGGAATTGGTAGACGCGCTAGTCTTAGGAACTAGTGAGGAGACTCATGGAGGTTCAAGTCCTCTTCCGCCCATTAGGAAGCAGAAACAAAGAAGGCGCATGTGTTGGCAACCATGCGGCGGTAATTCAGTTGGCTAGAATGCCACCTTGCCAAGGTGGATGTCGTGGGTTCGAATCCCATCCGCCGCTCTTTTTTCGGATTTCGTTTTTTAATAGAGGTATTACTAACGAGGGAGGACAACTTAGATGCGAATTAGTGAGTTTCTTTGTTCGGATGCAATCAGTGCTAATTTACAGGCCACGGAAAAAAAGGGTATCATTGAAGAATTAGTCAACCTTTTGATCCAAGCAAAAGCTGTTGATAAAAAAATAAAGGGAAAGCTTGTCGAATCTCTTCTTGCAAGAGAAGCGTTGGGGTCCACGGCGATCGGACAAGGAATCGCCATTCCCCATTGCAAATACGAGAATGTTGAAAAATTAACAGCGGCTTTGGGTGTGAGCAAAAAAGGTATTAATTTCGATTCTTTAGATGGCGAACCAGCTTATGTTTTTTTTCTATTAGTGGCCCCCCTTGACTCCGCTGGACCTCATCTTAAGGCTTTGGCTCGAATATCACGGTTGTTAAAGGATAAATATTATCGAGATAATTTGAAAAGTGCCAAGGACGAAGAAGTCATTTTGAAATTGCTCTCTCAAGAAAGCGACCAAACGTTTTAATATTTATTTGATTATGTCTAATAACTTTATTAAATGGCTGTATCCTGGCATGAGAATAAAGAGATGGTTTTTTACCTCTCTTTTGGGTGTGATCATTGTTGGTGGGGGAGCCATTGCCTTTGCCTCTCGATATGTGCTTGTTCGGGTTTTTGGTTTTGTCATCATCAGTTGCGGCATCATTTTGATTGTTATGGGCATAGGCAAAATGATTGTCTCGTTGTTGACATTATTTCTTCCTGAGGGCGAACGCGAGTTAGTCAATATTCTTTATCAGAAACGTTACTTGGAACGCGGCCCCAAAATAGTAACAGTCGGCGGAGGGCACGGGCTTTCCCATTTGCTGACAGGGCTCAAAGAATACTCGGCGAATATTACAGCGATTGTGACGGTTGCCGATAGCGGTGGCTCCTCGGGAAGGTTGCGGCAAGAGTTCAATATCGTTGCACCCGGGGATATTCGTAATTGCTTGGTGGCTTTGGCCGATGCTCCTGCGCTCATGGGGGAACTTTTTCAATTTCGTTTCTCCAAGGAATCGGAATTGAAAGGGCATAACTTTGGCAATCTTTTTTTAACGGCCATGGTGCAGTTGACAGGAGATTTTGAGAAGGCAGTCAAAGAGTCAAGCAAGGTCTTGGCGATTCGGGGGAAAGTCATCCCGTCGACGGTCAGCAATGTTCATTTAGTCGCGGAATATGAAGATGGATCTGTAACGGAAGGGGAAGCGGAAATCCCTAACGCAAAGTCCAGAATCAAGAAAGTTTTTTTGAAACCTGAAAATCCTAAAGCGACGCGTGAGGCTTTGGAAGCCATTGCGCAGGCAGACGTCATTGTTCTGGGACCCGGCAGTTTGTTTACGAGTATACTGCCTAATTTGGTCATTCGGGAGATCGGCGAAAAAATCGCGTCAGCCAAAGATGCTTTTAAAATATATGTTTGCAATGTGATGACGCAAGCGGGAGAGACAGATGGTTTTAATGCCAGTGACCATTTAAAAGCGATTATTGATCATTCTCAAAAAGATGTTGTCAATGCGTGCCTGGTCAATAATGCCAAGGTTCCCCTAGAGGCACAAGGTCGTTACAAGACGGAAGGTTCTTTCCCGGTTGAGGCGGATGTAGAAAAGATAAAGGCCATGGGATATACGGTCGAAGCAACAGATTTGTTAGGGGTAAGCGACTATGTCAGGCATGATTCTGTGAAATTGACCAAGGCATTGATTAGACTGATTGAAAGACATAGAGTGATTAAAAGATAGAAAGTGGCATTGGCCTATGGCATATCGCATATCGGAATTCTAAGTGATTTTTGATAACTGCTCTATGCGTTATGCGGTTTACCATATGCGCATTATTAATATTGAATGACGAATTATTATTATGCCGAGAATAGAAAAAGAGATAGTCGTTTTGAATTCACAGGGGCTGCACGCTAGGCCTGCTGCCCTTTTTGTGCAAATGGCTTCAAAGTATGATTCTACGATAACCATTACAAAAGACAACGAGAGCGTTAATGGCAAGTCGATTATGGGAATCTTGATGTTGGGCGCGCAGCAGTATAGTAAAATCAAGATTTTAGTCGATGGAGACGATGCGGAAAAGGCCATTGATGATCTTGTAGGGTTTTTGAGTAAAGATGAATGAAATCGTATTAAAAGGGATTCCGGCGGCACCGGGTATTGCAATGGGGCATGCCTACATTGTGGATAATCAGGAGACGATCGTTGTGCCTCGGTCCATTATGGAACAGGAGGTCCCGATTGAAATTGCCCGTTTTGAAGAAGCCTTGATTAAAACAAGAGAAGAAGTTACGAATATTAAGAAAAAGATTTCTGATGAGATGGGCGTTCAGCATGCCCAGATTTTTGATGCGCATCTTATGGTCTTAGAGGACCGCATGTTAATCGAGGATGTTATCAAGCGTATTCGTCAGGAAAAAAAGTCGGCAGAATACATATTTTCTACCGTATTAAAAAGGTATATAAAAGTATTCTCTAACATTGAAGATGAGTATTTGAGAGATCGAATCAGCGACGTGAATGATATCGGCAAGAGAGTCTTGAAGAACTTGATGGATGAAACAAAAATGCATGACTTGGAAAACTTAGAAGAAGAGCTTATGATTATCGCCCATGACCTGTCTCCGTCAGATACGGCCAGCATGTTCAATCGAAATGTATTGGCATTTGCGACCGATATAGGAGGAAGGACTTCGCATACTGCCATTATGGCAAAGTCTCTGGGCGTTCCTGCGGTTGTGGGGCTTAAGGATGCGACCCTGCGTATCTCCAATCAGGATTATATCATTGTTGATGGGCGCATGGGACTTGTGATTGTTCATCCCACAGAACAAACTTTGGAAATTTATCGTCAAGAACGTGAAAAAATGTCTTCATTAAGGCATCGATTTGACGATATCAGGGATTTGCCGTCAGAAACAACGGATGGACATGTTGTTTCTATTATGGCCAACTTGGAATTGCCCAAAGAAGTTCCTATGGTCAAAAAAAGAGGTGCCAATGGGATTGGATTGTATCGAACAGAATATTTTTATATGAATCGTATCGATTTGCCGTCGGAGGAAGAACAATATCAGGCCTACAAAGATGTTGCCGAGGCGATGGCGCCCAATTATGTAACGATTAGAACTTTGGATTTAGGGGGCGATAAGTTCATTTCGAGTTTACAAATTCCTAAAGATATGTATCCGTTTTTGGGATGGCGTGCGATTAAGTTTTGTTTGGCACGGCCGGATATTTTCAAAACACAACTGAGGGCTATTTTGCGGGCGTCTATTCATGGAAAAATCCGCGTGATGTACCCGATGATCTCGGGGCCGGCGGAATTTCGCCAGGCCAATAGCCTGCTTAATGAGGTGAAGCAAAACTTGGATCAGGAAGGTATTGCCTATGACAAGGAAATCAAAGTAGGCATTATGGTGGAAGTTCCTTCAGCGGTTATGACGGCTGATCTTCTTGCCCAAGAAGTGGATTTTTTCAGTATCGGCACCAACGATCTTATTCAATACACCTTGGCTGTTGATCGTGTTAATGAGCAAACAGCCGATTTTTACGAGCCGTGCCATCCGGCTGTATTAAGGCTTATCAAGCAAACCATTGACGCAGGAGAAAAAGAAAATATAAGTGTCGGTTTGTGCGGTGAGATGTCCGGTGAACCCACGCTGGCCCTTTTACTTCTAGGGATGGGCTTAAAAGAATTCAGCATGGCTCCTTTTAATATTTTGCAGATCAAGGAGTTAATCCGCAGCGTGAGCTATAAAGATGCAAAAGAGCTGGCGGAGGAAGCCTTGGTATTATCAACAGGAAAAGAAATTGAAGAATTGAGTAAAACAAGACTTCAGGAATTAGCACCACACATTCTTAATACGGAAGCTTAGATTTTATGAAAGTCCTTATTTTAGCAGCTGGTTATGGAACACGATTATATCCGATCATAAAAGATATTCCTAAACCGCTTTTGGATGTAGCGGATAAGCCTATTATCGAACATGTTCTCGATAAAATCAAAAGCATCGAAGGACTTCAGGAAGTCCTTGTTGTCACCAATGAAAAGTTTTACGGCCATTTTACGGATTGGGCAGATAACTGCGATTATGTGGTTCCTGTTAAAGTCATTAATGACGGGACGACTTCTCCGGGTGACCGCCTGGGTTCTGTAGGAGACATACGATATGTTCTTAATAATTATGGTGTGGAAGATGATCTTCTGGTCATTGGCGGGGACAATCTGTTTGATTATCCTCTTGAGGAGTCCATTGAATTTGCACGGCAAAAGAATTCTCATGTCACAATCGGCTTATATGATATCGGAAATATTGACAACGCAAAACAATTTGGCGTTGTCGCCATTGATGATAATGGCAAGGTTGTTTCATTTGAAGAAAAGCCGGAGGAACCCAAATCCAGTTTGATTGCCATGTGTTATTATTATTTTCCTCAAGAAACGCTTGTGTTGGTCGAAGATTATATCCGTCAATCACAAAAGACGGATAAAGCAGGTGATTATATCCGTTGGCTTTCAGAGGAAAAAGGGGTTTATGGATTTACGTTTGAAGGCAAGTGGTATGATATCGGAAACATTGAAGCCTATCATGAGGCTGAAGAGAAATTTAGAGAATAACTTATAGCAAGAAAGGAAGGACTAAGAGTGAAAGGACAATATTTTATAACTTCAGAATCTGTGGGAAAGGGACATCCGGACAAGGTTTGTGATCAGATATCGGATGCCATGCTTGATGCGGTATTAAAAGATGATTCCAAAGGACGCGTTGCCTGCGAAACTTTTATTTCAACAGGGCTGGTTATTGTTGGAGGGGAGATTACGACGACTACCTATATCAATGTGCATGATCTGGTCAGAAGAGTGCTGACGGATATAGGATATACCGATATCAAATATGGTTTTTCGGCGTCTACTTGTTCCATACTTAATGCAATCAACAGCCAATCGCCGGATATCGCCCAGGGTGTCGAGATGGGGGGTGCCGGAGATCAAGGGATTATGATTGGCTATGCGGTTGACGACACGCCGGAGTTGATGCCGCTTCCGATTATGCTCGCGCATAAATTGGTCAAGCGCATTGAAGAAGTAAGAAAAAGCGGTGAGCTTAGCTATTTAGGGCCGGATTGCAAAAGCCAGGTCACGGTCGAATATGATGGGGATACACCTAAAAGGGTTGATGCCGTTGTGTTGGCCTGTCAGCATACAGAAGTTATTCTGGATGAAACGGGAAAAAAGATTACCCAGGCGGCCAAGCAGGAAATCATTGATACGATCGCAGAGCCGATTTTGGGAGATTTGGTTGATGCTAATACCAAGTATTATGTGAATGAAACCGGAAAATTCGTTGTCGGCGGGCCGCAATCCGATACGGGTGTCACGGGAAGAAAGATCATTGTCGATACTTACGGTGGGGTTGTTTCTCATGGGGGAGGTGCTTTTTCCGGAAAAGATCCGTCCAAGGTAGACCGTTCGGCTACCTACATGGCTCGTTATGTGGCCAAGAATATTGTTGCCGCCAAATTAGCTAAAAAATGCTGGGTTCAATTCAGTTATGCCATTGGAAAAGCTGAACCGGTAAGCATTATGGTGGATACTTTTGGTACCGGAAAAATCTCAGAGCAAAAACTAGTGGAGATGATAAGAAAGCATTTTGACCTTACTCCTAAAGGAATTATCAAGAGCCTGGATCTCCTTAAACCCAACTATGAGAAGACAGCGGCCTATGGGCATTTTGGCCGGGATGAATTCACTTGGGAAAAAACAAACAAGGTTGCGGTCTTGGAAAAAGAAGCAGCCTCTCTGGTTTAGCTGGTTAATTAAAAAAAGGAAGATCATTTATGTCAGAAACGAAAATATCTCCCAATGATTATAAAATAAAAGATATTTCTTTGGCGGATTTTGGGCACAAAGAAATTGAGTTAGCCGAAAAAGAAATGCCGGGCTTGATGGCATTGCGTGCCCAATACGGCAGGGAAAAGCCGCTTAAGGGAGCACGCATTACGGGTTCACTTCATATGACCATTCAAACAGCCGTGCTGATTAAGACATTCGTTGAGCTGGGCGCCGATGTCCGTTGGGCAAGCTGCAATATTTTCTCGACACAGGATCATGCCGCCGCAGCCATCGCGCAACTGGGGATTCCTGTTTTTGCGTGGAAGGGCGAGACATTGGCCGATTATTGGCAGTTTACCAAAAGGGCGCTTTCTTTTCCCGGGGAAAAGGGCCCGCATTTAATCGTTGATGATGGCGGCGATGCGACACTCATGGTTCATAAAGGCTATCAGGCTGAAGATGATCCTTCTGTTTTGGAAAAGAAAGTTGAAGCTGAAGATGAAATCCAGCTTTTTAATTGCCTTAGAGAAACACTTAAAGAGGATCCTCAAAAATGGCATAAGATGGCCAAGGAGATCAAAGGGGTGTCCGAAGAGACGACAACAGGGGTCCATCGTTTGTATCAGATGATGGAGAATGGATCACTTCTTTTTCCGGCGATGAACGTCAATGATTCTGTAACAAAATCCAAATTTGACAATCTTTATGGGTGCCGGGAATCCCTGGCGGATGGCATCAAGAGGGCAACGGATATTATGATTGCCGGTAAAGTTGTTGTTGTCTGCGGGTATGGGGATGTCGGGAAAGGATCTGCTAAGTCCATGAGGAGTTATGGGGCACGGGTCATTGTGACCGAGATTGACCCTATTTGTGCCCTTCAGGCAGCGATGGAAGGATTTGAGGTCACAACCGTCGAAGAGGCTTTAGCCGAAGGTAATATTTTTGTCACCGCAACCGGCAATTGCGATGTCATTACGGCCGAACATATGTCCAAGATGAATGATCGCTCCATTGTTTGCAATATTGGCCACTTTGACAACGAAATTCAGGTTTCTAAATTGGAACGATGGCCTGGGATTAAAAAGGTGAATATCAAGCCTCAGGTTGATCAATATTATTTTAAAGAGGGGCATTCGATTATTTTGCTGGCCGAAGGCCGTTTGGTCAATTTAGGGTGTGCGACGGGGCATCCCTCTTATGTCATGAGCAATTCTTTTTCCAATCAAGTATTGGCGCAAATTGATCTCTGGAGGAATGATTACAAAAGGGATGTTTACCGGCTTTCTAAAAAGCTGGATGAAGAGGTGGCGCGCCTGCATCTTGGGCATGTCGGGGCAAAATTGACAAAAATGACTTCCGAGCAGGCGGAATATTTAGGAGTTCCGCAGGAAGGTCCTTATAAACCCGAGCATTATCGTTATTAGAGGGTTATAAAAGATGTCCGAAAGCAAAAAAGTCAGGAAAATTGGGGTTCTTACCTCCGGCGGCGATGGCCCCGGCATGAATGCCGCCATACGCAGTGTAACGCGTTGTGCGATTCATTATGGATTAGAAGTTGCCGGAATCATTCGCGGGTATAAA
>Ga0272441_10012830_pt1 | contig 12151 bp, 8 predicted proteins | sample SSMProp6N_FD_193582 | JGI IMG/M metagenome (GOLD analysis project Ga0272441, IMG submission 193582) | Marine sediment archaeal communities from Little Sippewissett salt marsh, Falmouth, MA, United States - SSM-Prop-6N | ecosystem: Environmental > Aquatic > Marine > Wetlands > Sediment ...
GTGATGTCAGCGCCACCGACTTGCAGCTCGATGCTATCGGTGTCGTTCTCGGTGATGACATCCCAACCGTCCACCACCGACGACGCATCAGGAGCACCAGCGGCAGCGTAGGCAGCGGAGGTCGGTGTCCCGTAGTGGCCGTATGCCAACGAGTCGGAGTCGCCAGCGGAGAGTTGCACAACCTTGATCCGGGTCCAGGTGTACGCACCGGCCGGGGTACCAGCCCCGGTATCTCGCCGGTCCATGATGCGGAACGTGTCGGTGGAACCGTTGAAGTAGGCGACCATCGACGACCGCTGCCACGACATGTCGTTCGCGGTGTTCCTCGAATAGTCAGAACCGACCGCACCGGCATAGTCCGTCGAGTTCTTCTGGATCTTCTGCTCGATGTCGAGCCGGTTGCCATGCGTTGAGTTGAACTTCGACTCAGCAATGATGAGGTAGTAGCCCTGCTCCTGTGGCGTGTAGACACCGGACGATGCCGACAGGATCGAGTCAACGTCAGTAGCGACGGAGCCGAAGTCGTTGAGCGCCCACGACGTACCCGGAAGCCCCTGGCCGGAGCCGGTTACTTGAGCGATTGACCCTGCACTCACGTTTTACCTCGCGGCGGCGGGGGGTTGACTGTCGGCTCGTCGTGCAGGCCGGGGTACAGCGAGAAGTAGGCAAGCTCAGAGTCATAGCCACCCCGTCCGTCAGTGACGGGAAGGAACTTGCGTTGCCCTGGCGGGATCCCGATGCTCGACTCGGCGGTACCTGCCGGAATCACTACTGTCTGACCAGCCTTGTTCTTCCAGTCATACGTCACCGTCACCGGCTCGTCAGTGAGGTTGGCGTACACGACCTGGGTGATTTCGTCGTTGGCTTCGTCAAGGTCGAGCGCGACGTAGAGATCCGGCCGCTGGTCGTACAGATAGATGAGCACCATCGCCCCTTTCGGGAAAGGGGGAGAGCCCCATAGGGCTCCCCCCGATCCGTTACTCGAGGGAGATTTGCAACGTCACATCGAGCGTGTCGCCATTGCCCAACGTGCGGCTCTGTGAGAGAGCGGCCGAGGCAAGGAACAGGCCTGCCGTTCCCGACGCGACGGTGGCGAGGACGAGCTCCGAGGCAGCGGTCCATGTGCCTCCTGCCGTGAAGGTCTTGGTGCTGGTTGTGGTTCCCGTGTCGTGTGCCGGCGCTGACCAGTCCGTACCACGCGTCACCGTGATCCCGGCATAGCCGGTACCCGAGACTTCACCCGTGAGGGTGGCAAGGGTGTCGGACTCTGTCGGCATGTCATTGTAGAGACGCAGGTAGAGGCTGCTCCGTACCGCCTGGTCCTCGAAGTAGACATCGAGGATGTCCACCTCGCCCTCATTGGTGAGAGCGTTGAGGATCAGATCTTGGGCCTCGATGACCTCGAGCTCCTGCTTGGAACCCTTGACGATCCGGTCGCCGCGAAGGTCGATGCCGTTCGCCCAATCGAGCACGCGTTCACCATCGGGGTCCAGCGTCCAGTGACGGAACTTGTATGCGGTGTGGCCTCGTAGACCCATGTACCACTCCTTTCTTTGGCTAGGTGGGGGGCTCTTGGCCCCCCACCCTACCGGATCAGGTGATGGCGGTGATGGTTCCGTGGAACGACTCGGGGCCGTACTCGAGACCGATCTCACCGTAGATCTGCGCCTTGTCCACAGCGGCCGTCTTAGCGAGCGGCTCAATGAAGAACGCGCCACGATTAGGAATCGGCAGGACAACGGAGCGGACTACGGACATGTCGGCCAGGAGCGCCACGCCGGAGGGCATGTACCGATCGAGGACGACCGGGATCTCTCCGAACACCGTGACCAGCGTGTTGACGGCCACGCCACCCACATAGCGATCGCGCGGGGCGAGCGCCAGGTCGCTTGACCATTCGTCCGAGATCTTGACGGCGATGGCTCCACCGGCGAACAGCACGAAGGTACCGTCCTCGGAGGCCGGAGCCACGTTGCCGTCGTTGCTGGGCTCGAACATGCCAACGAGCAGGTCATCGAGACACTCACGGAGGCTCGTGTACGCCGACCCCTTACCACCGACACCCGTGGTGTAGTTGATGGTGTGGGTCGAGATGGCACCGATGATGCCCTGCGTCTCACGGGCCGTGAGGTTGTCGGACGGGTTGACAAGCGAACCACTGAGGAACGACTTCTCAACGTCACGAGCAATCTTCATGACCTTCTTGTTGATCTGGTGCTGCATCGGGTCACGAACCGGGTTCGTCCCTTCGATGCGCGCCGAATCGGATGCGAGCTGGCCGACCACGGCCTGTGCCGTGTAGCCGAACTCGACGGCTTCCTGGTGGATCTCCACCACGTTCTTGACTTGCTGGCGCGGGACGGCGCTGGCGGTGACGGAAGCGTTCTCAAGCTGGGTATCGCCCGCAGCCGAGGCCTCTCCGTCTTCTACCTGCCAGGTGAACTCACGCGACTCCACGATCCTGATCCCGTTCAGTCCACCGGACATCGAGAGGAATTTGGTGGTCTGGGGTTGGAGGTCGAAGAGCTCTCCCACATACTGTGGAAGATCGTATGAGTCAATGTCGCCCGTTACCGGCGTTGATGGGATTGTGTAATCAGCCATCTAGCTGATGTTCCTTTCTAGCCGGGACGCAGCATCTTCCGAAGCTTGTCAGCCTTGATACGGCCTGCGGTTTCCCAATCACCTTCGGCTTCTGCTTTGCGTCGTGTCTCTTCGGGGGCATTCGGAACCACGGACTGAGAAGCGGACTGCACTCGGTCTTGAATGGCTGTCCCGTGATCGACTTGCGTCTGCACCTCGTTCTCTGGTGCCTCGGGTACGTTGTGGCCGTACTCCTCGGCAGCGTATTGAGCGAGCGCATCAGCGGTTGGCTTCCCCTTGTACTCCTTGGCGATGGCCTTGCCCAGCCCCACAGAGGGGTCGAGCCCTACCTTCGCCCAGGCGTCTTCCATGAGGATCTCGCGAAGCTCGGCATTCTCCTTCTGGGTCCGCTTGAGCGCATCTCTGAGCTCCTTCGGTCCCGATTCGGATGCCTCGTCCGCAACGTCCTCGATGGGGGTTGCCTCGGTCTCGTTCATCTCGGTTGTCATGGTTCCTCCTCGGCCATGTTCCCTATCGAAGTGAGCGGCCGGTGACCCACTCGAGGGTGCCGGAGGGAGTACGCAAACAACGGGGATGCCTCCGGCATCAACCGCACGCTGTCTGCCCGTACCCCAGAAGGGTCAATCCTGACAGACCGGGACGAGATCTGTTCAGTCGAACAAAAGCGTAGCATGAACCGTTTTCATTGGTCAAGCTACGGACAATCCGACGATCGCTTCACCTTCCTTCGCAAATGAGCCCGTTCTGGTGAAGATTGAACGCTCACGGGCCATGAGCCTGCGCATCCTGAGGTTCTGTGCCGGGTCGTTGAATACCTCTGAAGACACGAATTCATTGATGTCGAAGTCATCGTCGGGATCGAAGTGCCGGCGCGCAAGGGTGTCCAGAATGGGAACCAAGTGCTGTGCCGTGCCGAAGAGCTCGCGTGCTTGGGCGAGGTTGACACCGCGATCGGAGATCAGCTCGGCCATCTGCCCTTCGATGTCGAAGCCGGACTCGGATGCGGCACCACCCACCTCGGCAATGCGGAATCCCTCCTCGAGCGTGAGCCGGCCGAATTCTGGGTCCATGGCCGCGAAGAGGAGATCCTCGGTTGTGAGTCCACCGATGCCGTAGATGTCGGCGTAGTACTGCTTGATCTGATCAGACGCCGACACGATCCGGTTGTACGTCTGCTCGACTCGGAACATGAACTCGGACGGGGATACCTCACCCTCCATGAGCTCAACGAAGCGGTTCTCGAGCTGGGCGATGGCGGTCGGTTCGATCCCCACGGCCCGCATGACATCCCGGTATGACTCACGGACTCCGGCGTACTGGTCCTCGGGGTACCGAATGTTCCCGTAGTCGTCCATGTTGCCGGGGAACCACACCTCGTAGTCTGGGTGCTGGCGGATTGCGGCAAACGCAGCGTCACGGCCCTTGGCGATGTAGGCATCCACGAAGACACCGAGCGCACCGGCCGGCATCCAGTAGTAGATGGCCTGTACGTCGCTGACGGTCAGCCCGTCCGGCGATGTCGGGACCGTGGGTGCCGTGGAGACGCCAGGGGAGGGCTGGCCGGGCGTTGACTCGCCGGTATCGGGATTGGTGATCCCGGTGGTTGGTGCCGGGGCCGGTGCTGGAGCCGGGACCGGCGCAGGTGCCGGTGCCGGAGCTGATGGGACTATCTGCTCTGGCGGAATGTACGCGCCTCCGGCCGGTGCTGCAGGATCGCTCTTGAATTGGGTGGAGGCTGTGTAGAAGTCGGCACGGTCCTGGCCGGTGTAGTTGACGGTGTACCAGTAGGTCTTGTCACCAACGTAGTAGCCGCTTGCCCAGAGCCGATCGACCAAGGCTTGCCGGTTGGCCGACCCTGCCGCGGTGTTCGCCATCGCGGTGTCAATGGCGTGCGCATACTCATCGGCCGTTGCCTGACCCGAGGAGTAGTAGTTGGGGTCACCCTGAATCAAGCGATAGAAGACGAGCCATTCCCAGAAGTTCATACCGGACCCCTCACTGAGCGATTCATGCCGGCTTCGATGCCGGCGATCATGTCTGCGTAGATTGCTTCGTAGCCACGCTCGATGCCGAGGGCGCGGAGTTGCTGCATGGCGTACTCTGGGTCGTTGGCGCGCACGATGTTCAGGAACGCCGGATCGGTTTCGTCAACCGGCACGCCCCATGTGGACTGCGCCAACGACTTCCACGGCGAGGAGATGTCCTTCCAGGTCAGCGAGGCGTCGGCGTATTCGGGGAACAGCGCCAGCCGTTGCGACCGCAGGTACTCGGTGAGCCGGGCTTCGCCGCCCGTGGGGTCGTCGCGGAGGATGCCGGCCCATTTGGTGACATCATCGTTCGATGGCGCGAACGTCCCTCCCAGCCATTCGGACCAGAGATTGCGAACCCGGTCTTGGTGGGTGACGGCTTGCGTCACGCTCTGACCTTCGTCCTCCATGAACTTCGTCAAGCCGGCGTCGAGCTCGTAGTTCTCGCCACCCCCGGCCAGCTTGTCCATCTGCTTCTCGGCATACGACTTCGACCACTTGCCGGTCGTCCACTGGTTGGCGATGTAGTCGGCAACCTCGGTGTTGAGGTCTTGGAAGCCGAGCCGCTCCATGTAGTCGTAGACCGCGATCTTGTTGTCTTCGGCTACGCGCAGGGCCGTGGAGGGATCTTGGGCGACCTTGAGCATCCAGTCCCGTTCGGCCTCTGTCTTCGACTGGAAGTACGGAGTGGCGTACAGCTCCCAATCCTCGACCTGCCGGCCCTCGAGATACGCTCCGGCGATGACGTTCCACACATCGGGGTCCTCAAGCCACGGCATGACTTCCTTGGCTCGAGCCATCTTCTGGAGGAACCCGGCCCACGGGCTGCCCTCCTTGGACTTGAGGTCGGCTACGTCACCCCAGTAGATCGCACCAGCGCGCTCGAGATCCTGGCCGGACACCTGCCGGTCGTAGATGATGTTGCCGTCCTTGAAGTACGTCTTGGCGACTTCCTCGTTCGGGACCATCATGAGGAGCGGTACCGGAGGATCGGTGTTCGGGACGAAGAACACGGCATAGATCTCGCCGCTGTCCGAGATCCAGAGCTCGGTGGCATTGCCGGGAAGGCCGATGAATCGGGTCTCGGGGTTGTCGGTCTGGTCGGGGGCCCCACTCGTTGGGACATCCGATTCCTTGTAGCCGGAGTAGGCGCGACCGAGGTCCTGAGCTTCGGAGTGGCGCGGCTGATACCAGTAGGTCTTGTCGCCTTCCATGCGCTGCCCGGTGCTCCACACCATGTCAACGAACTTCTTGCGGTCAACGTCGTTGTCGATGGCTTTGTAGGCGACTTCGATGGCCCACGCAATGTCGGACGCGCCGAGCTCACCGTTCTCGTATGCGGACAGATCGCCTTCGATCCAGCCGTTCTCAAAGAGCCATGCCCAATCCATTACTCCATCTTCCTTCGCTTGTCATCGAGCTCCGTTTGCTCCTCACGGTTTTCTCGCTGCTGCTCTTTGTCTCTGCGTTCAGCAGCGGCCATTGCCTGGCGCAGCTCGGTGCTGCTCATCGGGTTGAGATCGGGGAGCTCGCGGTCGCGGCCGGATGCAACGGTGTCTGAGAGCTCCTGGACCCAGCCGGTCAACATGCCGGCCTGCGGCGTGAGCGTTTCGTCCATCTCCGACAGTGAGAGCCGTGGATCAAGGGCGGTGGCCCGTTCATTCCACTCGAGCGCAGCTGAGCCCTCGAGGAACTGTGAGGGGTTGATCGGCCGGTTGCCGACCCTCATGGAGAAATGAAGGTGCGGGCTCGTTCCGCTGGCAGATCCAGTCCGTCCAACATATCCCAGATGAAAACCCGGCCGAACAACAGAGTTTTTGGCAGCCACGGCTGGGGCGGCGAGGTGCGCGAAGTAGTAGGTGACTCCATCGTTGCCGAGGACGCGAATCCAGTTGCCTCCGCGACCGCCGCTGCCAACGCCGACGACCTTTCCGGCGACAGGAGATACGACCGGCGTACCCTCGTTGGCGTAGATGTCAATGGCATAGTGGCTCCCTGAATGCTTGGTGTGCTGCGCCATGTATGAACCACGGCTCCACTGAGACTGGCCGGCGACGGGCATGATCCATGACGACCTTCCGCCCGCGAGCTGCGCGAAGGCGTCGGGGGCGATCGTCTTGAGGTACTGGAGCGGCACTTCCTTGGCGCTCCCGGTGACGGCTGAGAGATAGTTGGAGGTCTCCGGTGAGAGCTGGGCGAGCGCGGCGATGCCGCCCATGTCCATCAGCTTGTTGGCCTCGGCCGGCCCCATGAACCACGCAACGAGCGCCATGTCCCACGATCCGTACCGTTCGTGGTAGGCGGTGAGCACGCTCGCTACCGTCTTGTCTTGAGCCGCGATCGACTCCATCGGTGCGTTCTTGAGTCCGGCGAACGTGGAGAACGGAGACCACATTGAGCGCGGGATGCCGTATGCGCCGAAGAACTCCTGGCCGTTGGCCCAGATCCGCTGGGTGTAGTTGCCGGACCAGTTGCCACCCGATTCGGTGAACCGGATGCCGGCCAAGATCCGCGACAGATCCTCGTGCTGCTTGTAGGGAACACGCACCTTCCTCTTTGACCGGGGCGGTGTCTGCATCTCGCGAGTACTCATCGTGAACCCCCCATCGCTGCGGTGACGGTATCAAACGACCGGAACAAGGTATTGGTGTCCTGCTTCATGCGGTCCCAGCGGTCCACCTCGCGGAGCTCCTCGTCATACCGATCCTCGAACTTGGCCTCGAACCGGGCATCCTCATCAATCATCTCGAGCTGTGGCAGAGCACCGGGGTCTTCACCAAGGTTGGCCCTGCCCCGTGCCTCCCAGATGGCACGCTCGGCAGCGATCTGGTTGTCGTAGTTGACCCGATGGTTCCCCTCGAGGTAGCCGGCGAACTCGGCTATCTCGAAGTCGTTGGCCGATCGACCAAGGCGCTTCTCGATCAGGTCTTCGACCCCTTGCCCGATCGTCTCGGGATCAAGCGGCGAATACGGTGCGGAAGGAACAAAGAGCGGCTTGGGCGGCTCATCCTTCTTTTTCTTCTCCTCCTCTTCACGGAGGTAGCTCTGGTAGGCGCTGCCCATCGCCGAAAGCTGGCCGCGCCACGACCGCCCGGTGTTGTTGGCGTGACCCATGACGGTCATCATGGCGTCCATGGTTTGCTGGTCCCGTGACCCGAACACGAAGGCGGGGTCCGCTCGGTTGATGAGCCCGGCCCTGATCGCCATGTCTTGGAACCGCTCGAGCTGCGCTGCGGTCATGTTGTAGATCGTGTCACGCGCCATCGACCCGCGATACTCCGCCTGTACGGCAACCGGCGTGCCCGGTCCTCCGTGAATGGCCATGGATCGGACACGGCCCCGGCCCTGGTCCGGTGTCAACTCTCCTGCGGCTACGGCATCCATGGTCTCGTCGTACCTGACGACGTTGCTGCCCTGTTGGGCCCAGTAGCCCTCGCCGCTACCGAGCTCGTCGTAGGCCGTTGGGATGCCAATGAGCGGATCTTCGTCGGCGGTTGGTTGCGCTGCGACCTCGAGGCGCGCATTGAGCCATGCTGCTTGCTCGGCCGGGGTCAGGCCCTCCGGTACCGTGGAGAGGTCGATGGACACGACGTTGCCGGATGGGTCAACAACGAGGTCGTCGCCCATTCTGAGCTGGGCAGCGCCCTCGAACCGACTGGTATTTGCCTGACCCATGATGTCGATCAGGCTGGTGCCGCTTTCACCGAGCCGGCCTCCCGGCTGTTCGGTGAGTCCCTGCGGCTGAGCGCCCAAGAAGCCCTGCTCATCGGTAGTAGCCATCGCCATGTTGCCCTCGGAGCCTAAGATCGTGATACCAAGTGCCTGAGCGGCGGCAGCAGTGTCGGGATCAACATCTTGGCCGGTTTGTTCGAGCATGGTCTCGAACGCGGCACGATCGGCCTCATCCCACTCATCGGGATGCGCCATGTTGTCGGCAGCCTGGAGCCCGAGATTGACAGCGCCAACAAAGAAGTTGCCTGCTACGGCCCATCGGAATGCTTTGCGCATGGAGGTGTTGCGGACCATCCGCTCGATGCCATAGGCATAGGGCACGGCACTTGTGGGCATCTTTCCGTACATCAGGGCTCGGCCGGCTGCGAGCGCCGCTTCTGTTCTGGTCATGCCTGCTTTGACGGCACCGTTGACAAGCCGGACCACTCCCGGCGCTTGGTAGGTGACGTTCTCGGTGGCGCGCCATTGGGCGATGGCTGGAAGGGCACGGAGCCCACGCACTGTCCCGTATCGTGCTGCGTTGTACCCGGCACCAACTCCAGCGGATGCGATCGTGATCAATGCCTGGTCGAAGAGCTCCTCGTTCTGGATGCCTTCGCCGTAGTTCCAACCTTGGTGAACCAGGATTGCCTTGTCGCGATACCCGGCCGTATACAGCGCCATGCCGAGCTCAGATGGTGTCGGAACGTAGATGCCCTCGTCCTCGAGCACCTTCCACGCATCGCGGTCTCGCATCAGCGACCATGTTGCGGTGACGATCTGGCTGTCGCTGGCCGTGATCCGCTCGCTGTTCATCGCCTCGAGCAGCGTGTTTGAGATGATGGAGTGGTAGACAATGGCTCGAGTCTGGGCGTCACCTTCGGCTTTTGTAAGCCCGACATCGGCTGCTTCGCGCGCCTCGTCACCGAGGTTCTCGAACGGTGACCGCATTTGCTCGAGAGCGGCAGGATCGTTTGCCAGTGGGATGTTCTCATTGGTTGTCATTTGCTTCTCCCATCAGGCCTACGCCGGGCCCTGCTGCCGGTACTTTATCAACCCAACCCGGATCGATCAGTTGTTCCGGCTGAGAAAGGTTGATCCACAGTGGTTCATCCACCTCGAACATGTCGAACGCCGGCATGACGTACCGATCAATGACATGCTTCCCGCGTCTGAGCGACGGGCCGTTGAGCTTCATGAGCGCAAGGTTGATCTGGTCGATGAAGCCCTGGCGGATCGCTCCGGCCTCCGGTGTGGTCGAGGTCAGCCACCCGTCCATATCACCGCGGTAGAGCCAGGTTTGGCGAACCAGATCGAGGTTGGTAGCGAAGGTCACCATGAAGTCGGACATCGCCGGGTCGAGGTTGCGCGTGTACTCGTAGACATCGGTGCCGGGCGTCCCGGCCTGAATCATCTCGTCCCACAGCTGGGTTGTTGCCGGCCGTCCACCGAGGCCGACATTCTCACGGCCTTGCTGGTTGTCCCACGCGTAGTAGTCCTCGAAGATCTCATGCTTGACCCGGCGCTTCCAGTCGTCAATCACCTCGAGCTGCCGTGAACGCTGGGGGCTGCGCTCCTCCGTGTTTGCAATGATCTGAGCGCGGTTGGTGTCGTACAGCTCTTTGATCTTGTTGTAGGCGTGCCAGCCCTTCTGCTCGTTGATCGCCCATGCACGCTGTTCGGGCGTGACCTTGACACGCTGACCCTCAGCGACCTGCCGTTGATAGGCCGGGAAGAAGAAGTCCTCGCTCTCATCGACATCAATCCACGCCATCATGGTTCCCGGCGTCAGCTCGTAGAGCCCCTGGTTCTGCCGCAGGAACTCATACGCCCCCTCGGTTGTTGGCGCTTCTGTGACCCTGTAGGTGGCGGATCCGAGGTTGAGGGGGTCCAGGCCGAAGCGGTTGACGAAGTAGGTTCGGGCCGTGTCGCTGTCCTCGAAGAACTGCTGCGCCGCGACCCATTCACTCTCGAGCGCCAGGGCCGTGAGCCAGAAGGGATCTTCGTCCTCGAGTGACGCATCCACGGCTGCCTCGTATTTCGGGGTGGCCGGGGCCAACATGCGATCGAGGATCTTGAGAAACGAGAGGTGTGTCCCAACCTCGCGAGCGGCCGCGAGCGTCTTGCGTGACCGTTCCTGTGTCTCGTCGCCGTACTGGTCGCTGCCCGACATGAGCAGCACCTCGTACCAACGGCCGATCTCGTCAGCGAACTCGAGCCGGTTCTCGTCGGCCAGGAACGCCCGACCAACTTGCCGCATCCACGATGGCACAAATGAGAAGAGAACATCGCCGCCTGTCTGCGGTTCGATGCTCTCGAAGTCACCGAACGCAAACCAGTTGATGGCTTCCTGAACCTGTGGAATATGCTCGAGGTACGGCTGAACCATGGAGGTGGGGAACTGGACGATGGGGCCGACGCCGGGCATCATGAGGCCCCGTGGGTTGGGGTCGATGAACATGAGCTGATCGAGGCCCATCGTGGCGGACATCGCGGTGTTGCCCGGCGTGTTTGCAAACCAGGGGGCCATGAGCCCGGCACCCGGCCAATTGAACACCTCACGGCCGTACTCGTCCTCGGAAAAGAATCCGCTCTTGCGGGCATTCATGACACCGACCTGCATCCTGCGCCAGTTGCGGAGCGACTGGGCGTCGGAGGCAAAGAGCAGCTTGCCCCACCTCGAGAGCACCTCGAACCAGGCATCCGCGAACGGGAAGATGTACTTGGTCATGTCGGTGACGTTGTGGCGCTCGGCTAGGTCGTAGAACAGATCCTTGGTCCGTTGCAGCCCTCGCTGCCTCGAGATGATGTCGATCCTCTTGAGGTCCTCCATGCCGATACCCTTGTGAGACGTTCCGTCCCATCGCGCCATCCCGGCTCTGGCGTGATTCGCGGGCGGCACCTTTTTCATGCCGATGTTGGCGGTCTGCTCGCGGACATGACGATTGAACATCGAGGTGATGCCCTCATCGGCGGCCCACGTTTTGATGTGCCGACGCAGCTCGGCGTCACCGAAGATGTACCACTTTGCCATTTCCTCGGAGTAGACCTGCCGGAAGAACGGGGAGCGCACAAGGTAGGCCGATGGCTTCGCCATGAGCACCTCAAATAGCGTGTCGATCGTCTTGTTGTAGGCGTCGGTGGGCTTGTTGAGCGCATTGCGCGGAACACGCACCGACTGCGGTAGCGCGACCCCGTACTCGTCGAACGCACCCATGAGGGCTCGCTGGTAGTCCTTGATGTCCCATTCGTGACGGGACCGCAGCTTCATCTCGGGGAAGTAGATCTGCTTGCCGTCTGCCAGCCGGCCGGTGCCGAGAAGCTCGCGAAGCCGGTCGTCGCCTTGCCGGATGACGACGTAGGTCTGGTCCGTGGTGGAGAGGTTGGGGATGCCGGTCTCTTCGATCGCGGCGTCGATCCAGTGCTCCTTCGTGTAGCTGGTCGGCTTGGCGGTGAGCGGCTCCTTGCCGGCCTTGGCGCGCCGGGCATTGATGTGGGCGTGGAGCTCGGCCTTGCTCATGTCCTTCCACGAGCGAACCTCGTTGCCGGCCATGTCCACCCACTTGCCGTCCGGTGTCTGGCGGACCCATGCCCCTCCGGTGTACTGGGCTTGAAGGGCGAGCGCACGCTCAACGTAGAGCTTCTGCCCTGCCTCCGTGGAGAGATCGAGGTGGCGGCCACCTACCTCCGTCACGCGCCGCGCAGCTTTCTGACCCTCCGAGGTCTTGAGCCACTTAATGGTCTCCTCCATGCCCTCGCGTGCCGCATGTGAGGAGATCTCGTCGTGGTGGAGTTGCAGGAACTCGCTG
>Ga0272441_10012831_pt1 | contig 12149 bp, 10 predicted proteins | sample SSMProp6N_FD_193582 | JGI IMG/M metagenome (GOLD analysis project Ga0272441, IMG submission 193582) | Marine sediment archaeal communities from Little Sippewissett salt marsh, Falmouth, MA, United States - SSM-Prop-6N | ecosystem: Environmental > Aquatic > Marine > Wetlands > Sediment ...
AGTGTGTTATAAAATGTAATCATTGTTGCGAAACTCATAAAACCCTTTGCATTTGATCGAAAAAATCGGCATTTCCTAGGCCATACCACTCATAATTTCTAATTTCCATATATAGAAATACAACCCAAATCTAGCTGTTATGAAATTTAATCTTTACCCCAAAGTGCATGCAAAAATGAGGAGAGTTACCTCCCGGTTTTTGAAACCCCCGGAAACCTTTATCGGTTAAGACAGGATCACGGGATTTCCCCCCTAACATTTTTTTAGTCTTCCCGGATGCTTTTGTGCTTCCCGGATGGACTTCCCACCTCGGAAATGCCCTCATAAAGGGCTATCCACTGCGGCTCATTCACATGTCCAGTACTGTTGGGCCAGGGAATTCCCATGTCTTCCGAAAGGCAGAACAACGCCTTGATTTTATGCAACCCAAGCAATTACCAACCCCAAATCTGTTTTTGCCATGCACACAACTACTCATTTAAAAACAATTGTCATAGACCCGAATCCCCGTTTTCACGAGGCCTATGCTTATTATTTCAGCACTTACAGGGATTATACCCTGACGGGGATCTATCGTACGGTTACCGAAGCACTGGAGGGCTATGAACTGGAATACCCGGATTTTATCCTTTCAGAAACCCATTTGCCGGACGGTTCCGGCCTGGATGGAATTATCGAATTCCGCAAGCGGGATCCCCAGGCGCGGATCATCATGGTCAGTGAGGAGAATGACTTCGGATGTATTAAGAAGGCCTTTAAGAATGGGGCTGTGGGATACCTGACCAAGCCTATCACCAAGGCTCGGCTGCAGGATGCCCTGAACGCAATCCGTTTTGAAGGAGCTGCCCTGAGCAATGATATCGCCCGGGAGATCATCAATGCCTTCCGACGGAAATCCTATAGCGGTTTTTCTGAACGGGAAAATCAGATCATCGAATACCTGAGCCAGGGGGCCACCTACAAAACCATTGCGGATAAATTGTTCGTGACCCCGAGCACCATAAACTTTCACATCCAAAACATATATCTAAAGCTGGATGTGAATTCAAAATCCGAGGCTTTGCAAAAGCTTCAACAATTAGACTATGCCTAAGTCTGGGGCAGGGGGGTGACCCCTGTCCCGGTGGTCCTGAAAGGGATCACCACCAATAGTTGCTTTGTGGGAATTGCTGCTATGGCACCGTTTGCCTGGCAGGGGCCGTAACCCCTGCCGGTTTGCGGTGTTTTTTGATTCTCAGGCGCTTTGGGAGCGGGATTTTTTTTCCAATACAAAGTACATATTGAGCTTGCCCCGATTCTTCACATCGATCTCACCCCTGTACTCACAGTCGTATGCATCCTTGATGAGCTGGTAGGTACCTTCCGCCACGTTGATCCTGCCTACCTCCGAGGTAGACTCCATGCGGGCAGCTATGTTTACGGTGTCCCCCCAAATGTCGTAGGCGAACTTTTTGGTCCCTACGATCCCGGCCACCACAGGCCCTGAATTTATGCCTATTCGCACATCGAACTTAATATGATCCGCTGAAGGATCAGCCTTTGAAGCCTCCACAAACTCGAGCATATCCATGGCCGCCTTCACCATCCGATGGGCATGGTCTTCTGAAGGGAAGGGCAGCCCACTGGCGCACATATAGGCATCGCCGACGGTCTTGATCTTTTCCAGCCCGTATTTGTCCATTAGGCTGTCAAAATAACCAAAATAGTGGTCCAGGCTTTTGATCAGCTTCTCAGGATCCAGGCTTTCTGCATGTTTGGTAAAGCCCTGGAAGTCCGTAAACAACACAGTCACCGCATCGAAACGCTGGGCCTTGACGCGGCCTTTTTCTTTGAGCTCCTGGGCCGTTTCCTTTGGGAGAATATTAAGCAATAAACCTTCGGACCGGTCCCGTTCCGCTGAAATGATCTTATTGGTTCTTTGCATGTAGCGGTACCTGCCGAAGGTTCCCAGGGCGAGGAATATCAAGAGCAGGGCCGTAGCCCCGGTGGCCCAAAGCGCTGCGCGTTCCCTTTTCCGTTTTTGTGTTTGTAACTCAAGTTCCGTTGTTGTTTGTGCCGCGACCAATTCGGCTTTTTCGCGTTCAAAGCGCGTCAAATCGACGGTTTCCACATCCATAGAGTCTTTATAGCGCATATGGAGGTTCAAATGAACATATGCTTCTTCGAAATTTCCAGTGATGGAGTCCAGGCTTGCAAGCACCCGGCTCGATTCGCTGATTCGATCCTTTGTGCCAAGTCTCAACGCATGGCCCAGGCTCTGTTGGGCGATGCGGTGGGCTTCCTGGTACTCTCCTTCCGCCTGTAAGAGCTGGGCGAGGGATACTTGAAACTCCGATGCAGCAATATAATCGCGGTCCTCTTCCAGTAATCTGATGGCCTCCTTTAAGTACGCTATGGCTGCTTTGGGCTGCCCCCTTCGTGCATTCAGTCTTCCTAAATTTCCAAGTGAATAACTAAGGCCAGCGCGATGGTTTTCCTCGGCAAAGATTCTTCTGGCTTCCAAAAAATACGCCTCAGCTTTATACAGATCTCCATTGCTCAGGAATAGCTCTCCCAAGTTATAGGAAGCTATAGCCAGATTTTGGGGCCCTTCGGGTTCAATTTTTACCTCAGGGTCCCGCAGAATATCTATGCTTTTCTCATAACTCTCGGCTGCTTTATCCATATCTCCGGACTCCGAATAAGTACCACCCATGGACATAAGGGCAATACCCTCACCAATTTTATCGCCATCCAGTGCAGCGATTTCAGCGCTCTTTCCAAAGGCCTCAAGGGCCTCACTAAGCCTTCGCATACTTAAAAGGGCGTTGCCCTTTTGCAGGTGCCCGCTACTGAGATAGTCTTTATAATCAAGGGGATCCGCCAGGGAAATCAGCTCGTCAGCATACATTAAGGCAAGTTCCAGGTCATTGATTTCATTATAGGCTAAACGATTAAGCAGCTCCATTTTTTCAACCCCCTGTAGGGTGTCAGCCATATAAATTTGCCTGAGGCTATCAGCGACTTGTTGTTGCTGGCCTTCTAAGTATCCTGAATAAAGCAAGAAAAAGGCAAGCAGAACAAGTACCTGGATTCTATGTATGACTGAAGGAAAATTCATATTGGGAAATGTTCACCACTCCTAACGTATGGCTCGTAGAAATGGATCTAATCTGAATACTCTTGTATTTCCGTCTGGATTTTCCAGTTCAAACCAAATCGAATAAGGGCTTATACAATCATCTTCACCCCTCTTTTTGACTTTTGCCTTTACCATCCCACTTTTACCAGCAACAACGACTTTGTCAAAAACACAGTTCTTTTCTGGGTCCATTTCAATTTGAAGAATTTTAATGGAATAACCCTTTTTCCTGGAATCTGAATCAACTGAACCGCGCCAAGTAACCATGTTCTTGTCATATACAGTTGATTCGAAACCCTTCACAGAATTACCTTTGTTAACATTACCCTTTACACCATCCCATAAGGCACAGTCCTCAAGATCAAGTTTGGATTTATCAAATAATTCTTCAGCATCGACGAACAATTCAATACGGGCATTTCTACCAGCTTTTTCACCTTCAAGTTCAAGGACGAACTGGCTCTTACATGCGCTTAGACCGAAAGTGACCAGTATTAAGAAAAGGGCATTTCGGAGAATGGAATACGGTTGCATAATAATGTGATTAAATTGATTTCTCTTTTAAATTACAAAGAATACGCGATAATGAATTGATTTTCAGCCTAAATATCTATGTCAACTGACTTAGATTAATTGCATTGACAAATAATAGAATGGATATGCGCCATCATTATTAATGACTCCATGATAAAATCTGACTATTTGATATGGTGTTTAGCAACTTAAATATTCTTCCTATTACCGAATTTCTAACCCACATAATCCTATTATGATCAGTTTAATACCTTATTCCCGGTATTTCTCAAACCACATCAGCACGCTCGCCACCTTGGCCACCAGGTTGCTAGGCCGGTTGGCAATCCCGTGGCCTGCCCCGGGGATGCGCACCATGGCCGATTCCACCCCCTGCAGCTTCAGGGCGGCATAGAATTGCTCGGATTCCGCAATGGGCGTTCGGTAGTCCTCCTCCCCGGTGAGCAGCATGGTAGGGGTGGTCACGTTGCCCACGTAGCTTAAGGGAGAGCGCTTCATATAGTGGTCCGGGTCTTCCCAGGGCTTGGAAGGGAACCAGTACCGGTAAAAGAAGGCAGGGTTGTCTGCATAGAGCACGAAGCTGTACCAGTTGATTACGGGCTTGGCCACCACGGCGGCGCGGAAGCGGTCCGTCTTTCCCACGATCCAGGCCGTGAGTACACCACCACCGCTGCCCCCGGTGACAAATAGCTGGTCCGAGTCCACGTAACCTTTGGCCAGGAGCGCATCCACCCCGGACATCAGGTCGTCGTAATCGTGGTTGGGGTAGTCGTGGTGGATCAGGTTGCCGAATTCCTCCCCGTATCCGCTGCTGCCCCTTGGATTGGTGTATAGGACCACATATCCGGCCGCGGCATAGAGCTGCACCTCCGCAGAGAATACCGAACCATAGCTTGCGAAGGGCCCTCCGTGGATCTCCAGGATCATGGGATATTTTTTATTCGGGTCGAAATTTGGGGGCTTGACGATCCAGCCCTGCATCTCCCGCTGGTCGTAAGAGGAATTCCAGCGGATTTCCTCCACCTCGCCTAAAGCCCTAAAGGAAAAGAGATCATCGTTCAGGCGGGTAATCCTGCGGGTTCCCTTCTTGTTTTGTACGGCCAGGTCTGCGGGATGTTCGGTACCACCCAGGGTGTAAGCCAGGCTTCCGTCGGAAGCCACGGAAAAATCAGCGGCATTGTAGGGCCTTCCCAGGGAGAGGCCTCCCAGGCCCTCAGCCACGGATTCAACCTTGCCTGAATTTACCCCTACCTGGGCAATTTTGGTATCCCCGTTATCATCGTACTGAAAGTAGAGGGACTTCCCATCCCCGGCCCACTGCACGTTCTGGATGCTGCGGTCGAAGTTACCCGAAATCATTCGGGAGTTGCTGCCATCGGTATTCATCAGGTACAGCCTGTTGATCTGATAGCCCTGATAGCGGTCATCCAGGCCTGTATAGGCAATCTGGGTGCCATTGGGGGAAACCAGTGGATTGCTGTCCGGGCCCAGCCTGTCCGTCAGGGCAGTAACTTCCCCTGTACCCAGGTCCAGGCGATAAACCTCGGTGTTGCGGGGCTGATATTCGGCGTCCTCCCGCAGGTTGGCACTGAAATAGAGGGACTTGCCATCCCCGCTCCAGGAAGGCGTACCGTGGCTGTGTTCGGCATCCGTGACCTGCCTGGGGGTACCTCCTTCGGTGGAGAGCACAAAAAGCTGCCGGTTGCCGGGTTTGTAATATCCCTGTCCGTCCCCACGATAATTCATCTCATCGATATAGGTGGGAGGGGTGTTCCATTTGGCGCCTTTGGGTTTGTCCGGCAATTTTACAGGAGAAGCTTTTTTGGAAGGAACGAACATGGAGAAGGCCAGATAGCGGTCATCCGGCGACCAGACGGGAGAAGCCGGGCTCTGTGGCGTGTTGGTAAGTGCAGTGGCCTCCCGGGTATCCAGCCACATTAAATATAACTTCATCTTGTCATCTTCCCGGTTGGAAAGAAAGGCGAGCTTCTCCCCGTCATGGGACCAGCGCGGGCTGCTGACATTGTGGTTCCCTGTGGTCAGTGGCCGGTTATTGGTGCCGTCCGAGTTCACCATCCACAGATTGGACAGGTTCCGGTCGGTCATGATATCCTTGAAATTCCGCACATAGACCACCCGGGTACCGTCCGGTGAGATCTGCGGATCCGAGATGTGTTCCAGATTAAAAATGTCAGTCAGTTCCAGCGGGGTTTTCTGCTGGGTATTTCCTTTCAGTGGGAGTAGGATAAATAGCAATAAAGCAGCGGATACGAGCGAAAAGGCCTTCATAGATTGGTTTTAATGGTCCTTCTAAAGATATGAAATAACCCGTACTTTTGCCCCCATGGATGCGTGGTATCATTACCTGTTGCTCGTCGGGGTCGGTTTTGTGGTGGGCTTTATCAACACGGTGGCTGGAGGGGCTTCGCTTATCTCCCTGCCTGTGTTGATTTTCCTGGGGTTGCCACCGGCTGTGGCCAACGGGACCAATCGGGTAGCCATCGTCCTGCAGACCGCCATAGCCGTGGCTGGTTTCAAGAGCAAGGGAGTGAGTACTTTTCCCTTCAACATATATTTGGGCGTGGCCGCCACCCTGGGGTCTATCATCGGGGCTTCCATTGCAGTGGACATCCGTGGAGAGACCTTTAACCGCATCCTTGCGATCATCATGGTGGTCGTGGTACTGATCATCGTCTTTAAGCCAAAGGTGAAAATTGATCAGCTGGAGGAACGGATAACCGGAAAGTACCGATGGATTGGGATGCTGGCGTTCTTCTTTATTGGGATCTACGGAGGATTTATCAATGCGGGGATTGGCTTTGTGATCATCCTCTTCCTGCATTATGTGCACCGCCTCTCCCTGGTGCGTACCAATGCGACCAAGGTAGCGGTGGTCTTTATGTATACCCTGGCGGCCCTTGCGGTATTTGTGCTCAATGACAAGGTGATCTGGAAGGTTGGGCTGGTCCTGGCCCTGGGCAATGGCCTGGGTGCCTGGTTTTCAAGTCGCATCTCCGTAAGCAAGGGGGATGGATATATCAAGATATTCTTGGTGGGAATGGTCATCGTTATGGCCGTCAAACTTTGGTTTTTTACATAAATTACGACTATGGATCATACCCTAGAATCCTTATACTGGCGATACGCGGTTAAAAAATTCGATCCGGCCAGAGTGCTGCCGGAGGAGAAAGTAACCAGGCTCACCAATGCGTTTAACCTTACGGCCACCTCCTATGGCTTGCAGCCCATCCGGCTGCTGGTTATACAGGATAAAGCGCTGCAAAGATCTTTGGTGCCTTATTCCTATGGGCAGCGGCAGGTGGCAGATGCCTCCCATGTGCTGGTGATCTGTGTAGAGACGGAAGTGGATACTTCTTACATCCAAAGGTATTTCGACAAAGTGCAATCCGTAAGGGGAACCTCAGCGGAAATCCTGAAACCCTACCGGGATGACCTGGTTGGTAGTTTTTCTAAAAAGACCCCGGAACAAATACGGATGTGGGCGGTGCAACAGGCCTACCTGGCCCTGGGCAACCTGCTCACGGTTTGTGCTGTGGAGCGCATAGATTCCTGCCCGATGGAGGGATTTGTTCCCGAGGCCTATGATCGCATCCTGGGGCTTACTGAAAAGGGGCTGACTGCTGTATTGGTCCTCCCCGTGGGATATAGGGCGGCAGATGATATGTTTTCCGGTCTTAAGAAGGTTCGGCGGGACCTGAAGGACACGATAATCCGGATACAGGAAGAACCCAAAGAACTATAGATATGCCTGGTTTTGAATTGTTTGGAGAAAGCGAACGGACATCGGTATCCGAAGTGCTGGACACCGGTGTGTTGATGCGGTATGGTTTTGACCCCATGCGCAACGGGCACTGGAAGGCTCTGGAGCTCGAGAAGGCCCTGGCCCGCCGGATGCAGACCCGGCACGCCCACGTGGTGAGCAGTGGCACAGCGGCATTAGCGGTGGCCATGGCCAGTGCCGGGGTAGGGGCAGGGGACGAGGTCATCCTGCCGACATTTACTTTTGTCGCCAGTTTTGAGGCGGTCCTGGCCCTCGGGGCCATCCCGGTGCTTTGCGATATAGACGATACACTGACCCTTGATCCTGAAGCGGTACGGAAAGCGATCACCCCTGCCACCCGAGTGATCATGCCAGTCCACATGTGTGGTTCCATGGCAGATCTCAGGGCATTAAAGGCCATTTCAGATGCCCATGGCCTGGTCTTGCTGGAAGACGCCTGCCAGGCGATAGGGGGTAGTTTTGAAGGTAAGCCCCTGGGAAGTTTCGGGGATGTGGGGTGTTTTTCCTTTGACTATGTAAAGACCATTACCTGTGGGGAAGGGGGCGCCCTGATCACGGATTCGGAAGAAATATACCAGCGGGCACAGGCCTACAGTGATCACGGACACGATCATATCGGTTCAGACCGGGGTGCTGAAGGGCATCCGCACCTGGGGTTCAACTACCGGATCTCAGAGCTGAATGCGGCGGTGGGACTGGCCCAGCTGGCCAGACTGGACGATTTTCTGGGCATTCAGGAAAAGCACTATTCGCACCTTCGCACCATACTTGAGAACATCCCAGGCATAACCCTCCGACGGGTGCCTGAAGGCGGGGTGGAGAATTATTCCTTTCTGAATTTTTTCCTTCCAGGTGAATCCACCGCTCGTAAGGTTCATAAGGCTCTGCTGGAAGCCGGTTTTGACGGGGTCTTCTACTGGTATGACAACAACTGGCACTATTACCGCCGCTGGGAACACCTCCGGGATTTAACATCCCTTTCAAAGCTCCCGGAAACCACCAAAGAGCATTTCCTGTCCAGGCAGGCTACAGCCTATCCGGATTCCGACCACTGGATGGGCCGCACCCTTTCTATCCTTATAAAACTTGGATGGGATCAGCAGGAGCTGGACCGCAGGGCAGCCATCCTGGAGGACGTGCTCTCCTAGATCAGGTTAGTACGGGACGTAATCAACGATTTCCAGCCCGTAGCCTACGATCCCAACCCGTTTGGTCTGTGTGTTGTTGGTCATCAAGCGCATTTTGGAGATGCGCAAGTCGTGCAGGATCTGGGCGCCAATGCCAAAGTCCTTGTTGTCCATCGGGATGCCGGGGGCTTTCATGATGCCCTTTTCCTGGTTTTCCTTCAGGCCTTTCAGGCGTTGCAGCAGGTTGAAGGATTCGCTCTGCTGGTTGATAAAGACAATAGCACCTTTTCCTTCCTGGTTCAGGGCCCGAAACATATCGTCAAGCTTTTTTTCAGCATCATGGGTGAGGGTTCCCAGGATATCGTTGTTGACCAGGGTGGAATTGATCCGGGTCAGCACAGGTTCCCCGCTTTTCCAGGTGCCCTTGGTCAGGGCAATGTGGATCTGATCATTGGTGGTTTGCTGGTAGGCGTGGAGGTGGAAATCCCCAAAGCGGGTTTTCAGATCAAAGGATTCCTTCTTCTGGATCAGGCTATCGTGCTGCATCCGATAGGCGACAAGGTCCTCAATGGAGACCAGCTTCAGGTCAAATTTTCGGGCCACCTCCTGCAATTGCGGCAGCCTTGCCATGGTTCCGTCTTCATTAAGGATCTCCACGAGGATGCCCGCGGGTTCAAAACCCGCCAAACGTGCGAAATCCACTGCTGCCTCTGTATGTCCGGTGCGTCTGAGTACGCCGCCATTCTTGGCCCGCAGGGGAAAGATATGCCCCGGACGCCCGAGTTCATTGGGGCGGGTATTTTGGTCCACCAGGGCCTTGATGGTCTTGGACCGGTCGTGCACCGAAATCCCCGTAGTGCACCCATGTCCCAAAAGGTCAACGGATACCGTGAACTGTGTATGATGCAACACGGTATTGTTCTCTACCATCATGTTCAGGTTCAGCTCTTCGCAACGCTCCTCGGTCAGGGGTGCACAGATCAGTCCCCTTCCGTGGGTGGCCATGAAATTGATCATCTCCGGATTGACCATTTCCGCCGCGGCAATAAAATCCCCTTCGTTCTCCCGGTTCTCGTCATCCACCACGATGATCACCTTGCCCTTTCGAATGTCCTCAATGGCCGCCTCAATGGTGTCCAGTTTTATTGAATTCGTCATCAGGTTGTTTGCGGTTTTTTCTTCTTTTTGAAGCGCGATAATTTTTCCTTCCATATGTCGATAAAATGTCCAAAACTCATCAGTCCCTTATCCGAAGTGGCCCTTTTTGTAAGCCAGATCCCCAGGGGGAGCATGATCATAGTTGGGAGCCAGGCCCCCAGGATTGGGTGGATATTCCCTTCCTTGGCATAATTGCCCGAAAATACGCCGAAAAAATAATACGCCAGAAATAAGACGATCGCGATGACCATCGGCAATCCAAGCCCTCCTTTCCGTATGATTGCTCCGAGCGGGGCACCGACGAAAAAAAGAATAATACAGGAAAAGGCCAGGGCAAATTTCCGGTGAAAGCTCAGGATATGCAGGTTGTACCGCTTATAGCTCAATTCCAGTTCTTCCCCTTTTCCCCGCACGGAATTCAGGATGTTCTTTACTGAATTTCGGGAGGCATCGAGGATTTGGCCCTGTTCCCAGGGTTGAAAGGGCTCCAGGGGGTCTGTGCCCTGTATGGATCGCTTGACCTTTTCTGGGATCCCAAGACTGTCCTTCCGTATGACCGGGCTTGCGTCTGCCAGCACTTCAGGGGGTTGAACATCCTGGCCAACGGCAAGGGTATCCTGGTCGCTTAGCAGGGATTCTGTGTTATTTGCCACCGTATCCCTGTTGTTATCGAGGGTGTCTGTATCACTTGCAAGGAGATCACTTCTAATTTCGAGGGTATCTTTGGCCTTTAACAGGGAATCCAGGGTGCTGGATACCTTTTTGGTATCTGTTTGGTCAATGGGGAAAGCTCCCATACGGCTGGTAATATTCTTGGAAAACACTTCCACCAGATTCAGGTTGTGGTTTTCAATGGAGTCGATGTCCGTGAGCAGGCGACTGACATTCTTCATTTTGTCGGTTTCCACATTGCGGTCTGCTTCAAGGTCCTCCATGTTGTCGGGAATTTCGATATTCATGATATAGGTATCGAAATCTGCCCGCGTAAACGGGTGGGTCTTCCCGGCATTACCGGATTTTTGCACGATGTCTTCGTAATAATGCCCGTCTTTGAGCACCAACTGGATAATGTCTGAGCCTTCCCCGCTGATCAACTCCCCTCTGGCTGCCCGGATCACTGTGGTGTTGCGCTGCAGGCTTGACTTCATGTGGATGATCACGTTTTCCAGAAAACGGTCGTTTTCCCCGTATTTTCGTTCCACCTTGATATTCCGACCTTCAAAATCGCTGAAAACCCCCTCCACGATTACAGCTGCCGGTTTCAGGGTGGCGATGTTCCTTCGGAGGTTGTAGATCTTCTGTTCGGAAAGCGGAATGACGGTGTTGGCAAAATAGAAGGTGACTCCCCCCAGAAACACCACGAATATGATCAGGTAGCGCATGGACCGCTGAAGGGAAATCCCGGATGCCTTCATGGCGGCGAACTCGTAATTCTCTGCAAAGGCACCAAATGTCAGGATGGAGGACAGCAGGACCGTTAGCGGGAGTACTTTCTCTGAAAGGTTGGGCAGGAGGTAGAACAGGAATTTTCCTATAATGATCAGGTCCAGCCCCTTGCCGGCCAGGTCATCGATAAACAGCCAGATCGTTTGGAAGATGAAGATGAACATCAGAATCACAAACGAACTGAAAAAATTCATCAGGAACCTCTTCAGTATGTATTGGTCCAGGATGCGCAAGCCCTAATTTCTTATGATGTAGTATCCTTCGTCCTTGTATTTCTTTTCATTAAAAGTAAATAAGGATTCCGACAGGGGTTGGTCTGTTTTGAAAGAATTAACAGTGATGGTGGTCTTGGTCCCGTTGATGCCCGTTTCAATCAACTTGTAAATATGCTTGGTCTCCACGTCGATGCCCAGCAGGATGGACTCGGTTTCTGAATTTGAGTCAATGGGTATGAGCCTTACATACTGGATCTTCCGGCCCTGTACATTTTGGAGGATGTCCCACTCGTATTTGTGCCCTTCCCTGTAAAAGGTTAGCATCTTGGATGGACTTACGGACCCGCCGTCATCGGTGCGGTCTTCTATGGTGACCTCTTCATTCTCCGGCACCACGGTGTATACTTTCTTCCCGTCGTAGAGTTGTTCGGCCCCCATGTAGTTCAGATAATACATATCCCCTTTAAGGGTTACATCCCCGCGGGTTTCCTGCCGGACATCCGCTTCGCTGTTGTAAAGGTCGAACTTAAAGTCCACCACGATATTCTGGTATCCCATCACCTTGTTGTAAACGTCATCCAGGAGGGCTTTGGCCTTGGCAGCATCCTGCGCCTGAACAGGACCCAGGAACAAGGTGAGCAGTAGTGCAGGTAGGAGTCTTGATTTCATGCTATTGATTTGTTTCGTTACTTAAGAGTTCATTCAGTGCCATCAGGTCTGTGATCAGCACCTGCCGTGCTTTGCTG
>Ga0272441_10012832_pt1 | contig 12149 bp, 7 predicted proteins | sample SSMProp6N_FD_193582 | JGI IMG/M metagenome (GOLD analysis project Ga0272441, IMG submission 193582) | Marine sediment archaeal communities from Little Sippewissett salt marsh, Falmouth, MA, United States - SSM-Prop-6N | ecosystem: Environmental > Aquatic > Marine > Wetlands > Sediment ...
TTGGGGCCAGGCATTTTCTTTAATCCAATTCATGATATTGTCGAAAGCGGTAGCGCCCGCCCAAAATAGGGCCAGTGTCATAGGCATCAGATAGCGCAGGGCGCTGGCATGATCCCCTCCTGCCCGTCCGTATTGATAAACATATCCGTAATACCCAAGGATGACGAGAATATGGAAAAGGGCCGGAGTAAAAGACAAAAAATTTTTCTTCGATCCTAATGCAAGACAAAACAAAATGGAAATGACCGTGAAATAAACCCAATGCGGAGCCGCTGCTAGCAGATGATGAAAAACTCGGCTCAGCATATTCCAATTGGCCGATAATAAACGTGCCGGGATATTCTCCCAGCCCAAATGATGAGACGGATTGGTGAGTTGCAAGTGGTGGTTAAAGATCAACCATGTCATCAGGGGGATAAAAGCCAGCCATATACCAGCGAATCCCACCGGCAAGTACTTTTTCCAGGGGCGTGTTTTCTTACCGATGATAAGAATCGGGATCAGGAAAACCGGCCAGACCGCAGCGAGTGGGAATTTGGTCAGTGTCAAAAGACCGATGATGAAACACAGAACAAAGAAATCCCGCAGGGGTATATGATCCCTTTTTGCCCAACGGGTGAGTTCGAAAGAGATTCCCAGGAAGAAAATCGTGCTAAGACCTTCGCCGTAAATTCGGACATAAAGGAGTTCGCTTAACCAACCGCGGTCGTTGAATGTCACAAATAATGCCGTTAGAAAAAATAAAAAGCTCCAGCGCTTGTCCTGAATTGAAAATAGGAAAACCATCAAAATGAGAATAACGACCCAGGGCATAAAGAATACCGATGACGGATCCTGAAAATCCGTGATGATAGCCGGAAGCGCGGCAATAAAGGGAATCCCGTAAGGGTGAGAACTTTTCGATGAATAATCAGACCGAAGAGCTTGTAGCGTATCGGTTATGATCATTGTTTCGGCTGCCACGTACCAGAAAGAGGTCTCATCAACAAAGGGTGTGCGGTCAGTCCGGAGATTGCCCTCCAGGAAGAAGAGGCCGGAATGAATGAGCCAGAGCGCGATCAGGATCCCGGGAATCCAAGCGGGCCGCTGGGACAATGAGAACCTTGGTCGCAGGGTATGATTTGATCGAAACCATTGAAATAGCGGAAATCCGATCAATCCGGCCAGGATCAGGCGCATTATTAGGGTTTCGGGGAGCTGCCATAGCAAAGAATTGATGAGGAAGATAAAATAGAAACTTAGAAGAAAACCCGCATAAAGAATCAAGGCTGAGAGTTTGATAAATATTTTGGAATAAACCCAGGCCAGGGTCAGAAGGAGCAGATGGCAGAGCAGTGTTATTCCCAACCCGGCCCAAAGATGTACATAACGGAAATCTGGCCAAGGCACTTTACTCCAGGACTGAAGGCAGCGAGTCAGCAGGCGGATACCGATTAAGGAAACGGAAAAATAATAAAGATGCTCAAGATTGACCGAATGAAGGGATTTCTTTAACCCACCCAAACGAAACGTATTTTTTATCGCGCAGGGATTCATGAAGTTGATATGTTCTCAACGAGTCTTCGGCCCTTGTTGTCGAAAGACTTTTTTCTCCGGGGCTTTGTCAGGGTAAAAAACAAAAACCTCATATAGTTTTTGAGACGGAATCTCAGTTGAGCGTTGTAATTCTTGGAGGCAGGAATCTATGTCATAGATCATGAGCTGGCCGGACCGTGCATTTAACGATCCGAGTACCCGCTGCAGATCCGGAAGGTCGGGGTTCGTGTGTTCAAATAAAAAACGTTTCATTAAAATTGGCGTAAAATGGGGAAATTTTTTAACCGGTTGGCAGATTTGCTCAATGCGTTCGATGAAGTATGGCGACGATCCCTCCATCTCCTGCTCCAGGTTGGGCTTCTTAATGAACTTTTGCGGTCCAACTAAGATTGTTTGATATCCTTTGGCGTGAAAGGCCTGCAGGTCTTCCAAAGAGTTGATCGAGTAAACCGCAACGGTTGCGTCCGAAGAATATAAAATAGTATTATAGGGATTCACGGTGAGGATACGGCTGTCGGTATAGGTGTCTTCAATCCAACGTGAGGCAGCCCGATAATCGGATCGGAAGAAAAGCACCAAAACCGAAAATGAAAGACCCGAAGCGATCACGGCGGCCACCACAACCGGATAAGCGATTTTCCATTTTAAGCGGTGAAAAAGATCCCTGAGGTTAAGCAGGACAACCGCCGCTGTCATTGCGACAAACGGCAGGACCACACTCAGGGAGCGTGCGGTTTTTTCATCCATGAGACTACTCACCAACATCTGGAGCAGGACAAAGCTAAACGGCAGGCGTGTCGAAGGCTTGTGCCGGAGAAAAAAACCGCCCATAAAGAAAAGGGCCGCCATCAGAAGGCCTTCGGACTCCAATAAATAAAACGGATACGTCATAAATGACCATAGGCTCGGCCAGACCCAACGATGCTCTTGGGCATTCATGCCCAAGCTTTCGAAATAAGACGGCAACGGCCAGGCGAGCTGTTTATTGACGATATGCAAAACCGCTTCATAGAACAGCAAAATTCCGGCCAGCATCAGCAAGAATTTCGTAAAACGCCACCTGCCGGCTACGGGGAAACCACCTTTCGGGTAATAACAATCCCACTCCATCAGAAGGATCATCAATGGCAAAAGGATGACTCGCCAACGGATCGTTAGGAACGCCAGGGCGCCGAACAGACCGGCCAGATAAACAAACCCCCGTTGACCGCGTTGGCTGAATAAGTAGAATAAAAAACAAATCAAGACTAGAAAGGTTGCCATGGATTCGGGCAGGGCTAATCGACTATAAAAAACATGGCTGGAGCAGATGGCCAACAGAGCCGCGGTAAACAAAGCCGCCGCTCTGGAACCATAATATTTAAGAGCAAAGATAAAGGCTGTGATTATTGTGAGCAGGCCGAAAGCGGCGGATAGGATATGGACGGTTGTATAATTAACCAGGCAGGATTTGAAAAAAAGCACGAGGGTCAGAATCCATAAAACCTTTGTATCAAATACCGAAGCTCGTAAAGCGGGGGCCGCATCCGGCTGATTGAAAAATTCGATAAATTGATGGGCCCGGTAAACCATCGCTGCCTCGTCGTAAAAGATCAGCCCCTGATTTGTTAAATTGAAGAAACGCAATAAAGAGGATAGAGCCAGGATAAAGAAGAAAAATACGAAGAAATATTTTTGGGGATTGGCGTATGAAGCGCGGGCAATCATAGGGTTGCGATATAAGCCGCGGTGCCGTTAAGGACCATCTGCACGCCGATGGTCGCCACGATCAATCCGGTGATCCGTATAAAGGCCCCCATCAAATTGAATTTTTTTAATACGCCGCTAATCTTTTGAGCCGAGAGCATCACGACCAGGTTAATGGCGAGCGCAAGGATAATTGCGGCTAATGTAACCGGCATTCCGAATTCGGCGGGAAATGTGATTGCCGCGGTCAATGTGGCTGGACCGGCGATCATCGGGCATGCCAAAGGAACGATTGAGGCATGCTCGAGTTTTTGGTTTATTTCCACTTCGAAGAATAATCCGCGATTAAGCGCCTGGAACCCGCGGGACAGAAGGACCAGCCCCCCAACGATCTGAAACGCGAATATATCAACATGAAAAATGTATTGCAGGATGAAGTTCCCCAGCAAGGCAAATAGGATGAGGATGATCCCGGCAAAGGCGGTTGCCTGGATTGAAATTTGACGTATGTCATGGTTGTCCGCGTTCTGAGCCAGGGTGGATAAAACGAATATTTTGCTGATGGGATTAATGAAGGCCAAAAAGGCCAGTATGCATTTGGCGAGCATAAGCTTTTTCCGGGTTTGATTATATATATCTTTTATTCTATATATTTATAGATACTTCCGCAAGAAGAAAGCCGGATCTTTATTCTTTGAATTCTTTGAAGTCTGAAGATGGTTGCATTTAGAAACAGGTTAATCGGAGAACGCCTATTTAAGGCCGGCATTAACGCGGCGGTCGATGATCCTTTCGACAAAATTCGGCAGTCCGTTACGGATACGTGTTTTGGAAGGATTTTCCAGCCAATGAAAGTTCATGGCATGCAGGTTGCCGGAAAGCCGGAAGTCAAAATCGACAAATTCCGTTTCCGGAGGATAAAATTTGAGGATCGGGCTCAATTTAGCTGACTCCTGGATCAACCGGCGGTGGAAGAACAGCGACAATTTGCTTTGAGCCAGATCATCCCGATGGAGAAAGAAATCTCCGTTTATTTTTAGATTTCTGGATACTAAATCAATATCAAAGACGCCTGCTTTTTGCGCATTAATCAGAAAGCCAGCCCGGGCTCGGTTAAAATCGACACTCAAAAGCGAATTCATGCCAAAATTTTCAGCCAGCCATTTAAAGAATTCGTAGTCCCGGAGGTTCCCGTTTTGTATGTTCAGCTCCCCTTTCAGTTCGGATTTCGGATGGGTGTAATAATCCATACTGCTGTATAAGCGGCCGCGGATTTTGGAGAAATGGATCAGCAGTTCCTCGAACTGGTTCGCATCAGCATCCTGGATTTCAAAATGGGAGCTTATATTAAACGGGATCTGGGATGTGTCAATCTCCATCTCCCCTTCCAGGCTGCCATCATAAAGGCTGGAACGCAGACGGAATGTCTTAATTTCATCATCCAAATGGATTGGGATTTCGGCCTCGGACAATTGCAATCGATATTCCTTTCCACTGACCCAGCAGGACGTACGACCTTCAGTGATTTTGGCCTCCAGTTTCGGATAAGCATTGAAATCCAGGGTCATGCCATTGAGTCCGGTCTGAATCCATTGCAGCCCCTTCTTTCTTTCGGTGAGCAAAACCACAAATTCACTGTTACCGGTGTAAGTGTCCTGGGCGATCTCCCCGTTCAGTTTCAGATCAATTCGTTTGAGATCATTCATCTTCAAATCATCCGAGGCGGACGGATAAAAGGACATGGCCAGATCGAGACCGAGCGGATCATCCAGCAGCACCTGCCCCCCGGCATATAATGGCGCATTATTAAACAGCATCGCAAGTTGCCGAAAATGGAGTTTCGGAAAATCGAGTTTGATCCGAGCATCGATATCCGTGACATAAAAATTGATCTGACTGAGGTCCTGATCCGGAGGCGGCGTGCCGCCCTTGAGGACCCTAAAGACAAATCCAACCCGTTGAAGTATGTTCACCGCGGGGCGTTTAGGCAGACCTCTGGATTCGGTATCCAGGAAGGAAAAACCCTGGATGCTGAGGATCGATCCGTCCAGGTCACCCCACAGCTTGGTATAAAGCCGCGGCCCGTTTAAGGTCAGGCTGTTGAGGATGAATCCATTGGGGATATAATCGCCATTGAGGTCGAAACGTAAGAAGGATTGATACTTGCTGCTTTTTTTTCTTTTGGCTCTTCTGGCGAAGAAGGAGTCCTTATCTTGTACCGGATCCAGGGAGCCATATAAATGAATCCAGTCATCTTTTAGCGTAAAATTAATATCTGTGTCGATATAATCCGGGCCGGCTGATCTTTCTGACAAATGAAACTGGGTGTCTTGCATGTCGATCTCGATGTTGCCCTCCGGTAGGCTTTTAATTAGGCGGATGATTTCTTCATGGTTTTGCCGCAGGAATTCGCAGAATTCAGCCCAGGGGATTTGCGAACGACGGATATTGATTTTGTAGATGCGCAATTCCCAGTTCATCAGCGAATTGAACAGATCCACCTTCCCTTCCAGGACCGGGATCTTGAAGACATGGTCGGACCATTGGGAGATGAATTTTGGTTTGATCTCGATATTCTTAATGACCAGGGTGTTTGGGAAAAAGTAAGCAAAACCGCCTAAAGAAATCGTATGGGAGAGATTTCGGTCTACCTGCCGGATCAGGATAGCCTCGGAAATAGACAGGCTGACATTCACCGCTAAGGTCACCAGCCCGATGGCAGTGATGATGCAAGCCAAGATCAGTGCATTCTTCTTTTTGAAAAGACGATGCATTTGGCCCCCGCTTGGAACACACCGTATTTTTTAGGCTTTTCATAAAAAAGCCCACTCCTCCTGTCCGAAAGAATGGGTTAATTCTTCCTCACTCCCGGCAACCCAGCCGCCATCGTCAATTTGAATTGACCTTAGGCCTGTAGGCTTTGCGTCCTGCCCTTTCGGAACAGTTTGCCTTTATCAAGAGGAGTCTTGATAATTATTCCCTCTGATCAAAGTGTATCTGATTATAATGGGAAATTCAAAAAAATCGCAATTTTTATTTTTTAGGAAATAGTGGTGGTTTTGAGGCAAGAAAATAGACAATTTTCATGATTTTTTAAGCAAAAATACTTTTATTTGGCGGTCTGACAACGGCTCAGATCAAATACGAGGATTTGACCAAACTCATAGAATGATTCCTCATCAAACAACTTTGCGAATTCAAAGGGCGCGACTTTAACCTGTTCGAAAATAAAACGTTTGCGGTAATAGGGGTTAAAGTTTTCGTAAAACAGAACAATCGGGCAATGACCGGCCAAACCATCAACGAAGGCAGCGTAATTATTGTCCCAGTTATAGATCTTATGGTATTTGTGCAGAATTTGGGCCTGGGGGTCAAAAATAAACACCGCGGGATTGTCTTGCGTGAAATCTTCAGGAGCATACTTCCTTCCGTTGTTTTGAAAAGGAAAGATTAATTGTGCGGCCGGATTGTAAACCCGATAAGACGGATTAGTCGTGATCACCTGTCCTTGCGGATAGATTTGCTGAACACCGGCAGCTACGTTAAGTAAGTCGGTTTTCGCTGTCACGACCTTAAGGGTCTTTTCCATAAGACTGGCCGTGCATGCCAGACAGAACAGGAAAAAAAGTATTCTTCCTGTGCGGCTGTCTTTAAGATAGCCATAAATATTTTGAAAGGTCAGCGCGATAACCATGGCAATGAACGGTAAGACAATGGATAAGTTACGCGGTACCTGTTCGTCCACCCAGGCCGAGCCGAAGATTTGCAGGAGCACAAAACAAAGCGGGATCCATGTCGAGGATGGGGCACGTATAAATAGCGCGCCCACGCCCAACAAAAGGAGTACGGCCAGGCCTTCAAATTCGTAAATATAGTAGGTATAAACACGGAAGGCCTGCCAATGAAATGACGGAAGCGCATGACTTGCCAAGCTTTGGTGAAAACCTTTTAGATAGGCTGGAAGCACAATCTGGAAGTTCCGGAATATATAGACGATCACAGGATAAATTGCGACACTGACAGCGGTTATGATGCAAAAAAGCAGGAATGATTTAAGGCTTTGCAGATGTGATTGATTCCGGGCCTTACGAAGCCAGCCCCATTCCAGAATCAGGATAAAAAACGGAAGCATCATGACCCGGTAGCGGTTGGTCAGGAACGCGCAAGCGGCTAAGATACCGGCCAGAACCACATTTCCTTTGTGCCGGCTGACATAGCAAATCAAGCAGCCCAGGGTCAAAACCATTCCAGCGGTTTCGGGCAGGGCTAATCGGCTGTAAAAAAAGAATGAGGGTAATAATGCGAAGCAACAAGCGCTTAAAAAGCCGGTCTGCGGGGAGTTGTAGTATTTTTTTGCCAAATATCCGGTCATTAAAATCGAAATAAGGCCAAAGGCCAGGGAAAGAAAATGCGCAGAAAAGAGATGCCCATGAAACAAGACCTGGGCAAGCATGACAAACCCCAACCACAAAATCTTGGAGTCCGTGTAACCCGCGTATTGGGTCAGGGCCACCGGCTGGTCTTGAAAGAATTTTTTAATGATTTCCGCGCGCAGGAACAGGTAACCTTCATCGTGAAAGATGAATCCCTGCCGCATGATTCCGAAATACTGTAAAGCGGCCACGCCAGCGAGTAAAGACAGCAGGATCAAAATTTGGTTTCGTTTGTTCATGACGGGTAAGAAATCCTTGAGCCGAATAAGGAGGGGAAATTAGTCCAAGATGACCACGAGCACCCAAATGATCAAGATCGTCCAGACTGAAATCAGCGGCCAGGTCCGTGCGACGAAGCTCCTTTTTTTAAAAATATTCTCCGCGAAGGCAATAATTTCTTTGCCGTATGCCGCCATCCCGGTCATCGTGATCGCCATGATAAAACCGATAACCGCGAAAATTTGAACGATTGTTATTTCCTTAAGCAAAATTTTTAAAATGATTAGCGCTGTTAATAGAGAGACCGCCATCGTTACCAGCGGTCTGGCATAGAATTTTTTTACGATGGGAAGCCAGGATTTGGGTTGGGTCATAAGCAGCACGATTTTTATCAGGGCGATAACGGCAACGAGAAGAGCGATAATTTCAACAGGTCGCATGCAACCTCCTTTATCGTTTTTCAGGGCATTTATTTAATAAGTTATCCAGGAATCAATTATTGTATGATAATGCCAATATTAAAATACGGTTGCTTACTACAGCCCGATATCCGCCGCTGACCGGTCTTCATCGGCTGCGTCCCTTTTCTTGCGGGTTTCGTCGGGAATGGCCTACGGGATCAGGGTTGTCGATCTTAGACGGCTTTTTTACTCCCAGGTTGAGGCATGCTCTAGGGATTGGGTCTCTTGTCTTTGAGGCCTTTTCCCAAAAGATAAAAATTGGACGTTTTGTGCCACCACTTTGAAACGGCTGCGCTTACCGCCGTCCGGAGTTTCCCAGCGCTCCTGTTTGAGCCGGCCGGTGACCACAACCGGACTGCCTTTGCGCAAATACTGGCTACAGTTATCCCCCATGCGGCCCCAGACCTCCACATCGATAAATGATGTTTCAGTGACTTTTTGCTGATTGTTCAAATACGTGCGGTTATTGGCCACCGTAAACATGCAAACTTTACGTCCGGTTGGTGTATCTTTGACCGTGACATCGCGGGTAAGATTTCCGCCTAAAATGATGCTGTTAATTTCTAAAGTCATGCTTGCGCCTCCCATTCGTTTAACAAATACATGAATGTTTGCAACTATTATATAGAAAAGGGCCGAATATGAAAATGTTTTTTCGAAAACGCCCGGTTGAAAAACTAGGGTCAGGCCAGTTGTTTGTTAGGGGATCGATGCGGGATGATTTCCCCGACAATGATCGAGTGCCTTGCTTTCGGGTGACATCTCGGCTGCCCGAGACAGGAAAGATCGGTCGCGAAGGGTATAATATTTTTGCAGGTTGTCAGCCAATGTTTGTTGACGAATGATTTTATTTTTGATTTGATGATCAAGCGGTTGAACATAGGGTAGGATATCGGTACGTAACGGATACATGGGGATGGTGGCCGGTTCAAAACCCAGGATGCTTTTCAGGCCCGATTTCGAGGATTGAACAGCGTGGCGAGAAGCATTATATGGCCGGACATCCGTATTAATACGGGTTTCCGAAATCGTGTATTGATGAATGTTGGGGGTATCCATGACAAAGAAACCGGCGAGATGCTCGGCGCGGTTTAGTTCGTAATCTCCGAGACCGGCTTGGTCCGGAAATTGATCGAGTCTGGCCTGTATTCGATTATAAACAAAAATGAATGGTTCAGGGGTTGCGATCATGAAGGCCTGATCCGAGCAGGGAATCTGCCAAAAGGTGCTGTGCGGAAAAGTCTGAGTAAAGGTTTTAAAAAAGATAGACAAGAAATCCGGATTAATCGTCAAAGGAATCCATTGAACGAATATTCCGTCGGTCTTAAGTCGGTTCTTGATTTGCTGGTAAAACTCCCGGGTATAGAGCATCCAGCTGTCATAGGCAGCTGGATGAGTGGAATCGGCAATGATAATGGAGTATTGCTTTTGACTTTTACGCAAGAAGTGGCGGGCATCGGCATGAATAAAGCGGAGTTGTGGATGACTCAGGACATCGTGAGTTATGTGTTGAAACAGGTCCTGGATCTCGGCCACATCGGGATTGATATCTACCGCATCAACACGGCGGGCGCGATCCGTGTCCAAGACCGCGTCAGTCGTGATCCCGGCCCCAAAGGCAATGACCAGAACATCCAAGGGCTGATCGGAGCTGTGCAGAACAACGGGCAGTAATCCTAACGCCTTAAATAAACGCACATGATAATAGCGGTTTGTGACCTCCTCTACCCCGTTTAAAAATAAACGGCGTCCGTCATTTTGACAGTCAAGGATGGTTGCCGTAACAGTTTGACCTTCATTAAACAGGCGCGTTTCGCATTGCCCCTTGGTTGCGTTCGTGATGGCTGAGACATAGAGTTCCTGCGTTTTTTTCGGCAGATGAAAGAGAACCAGCAGACCCAGGCAGACCAGACCGCTTAAAAGGACGGCTCGGTGGACATTTTTTTTGCGCATCCAAAATCCGGTTAACCCGGCCAAGAGAAACATGAACGCCAGAAGCCCCAAGGCCCCTTGGGTGCCCAACCAAGGTACCAAGAAGATATTCGTTGCTCCGGCGCCGATGATGGCCCCGGCACAGTTACAGGCATATAATGTCCCGGAAGCTGAAGAAAGCTTATGCGCGGTTTTTTGGATTAAAAGATAAATAGCGGCCGGTAATAGACAGCCGACCAGAAACATCGGCAAGAGGATGACCAGCCATATCAGCAACTGAAAACCGGCTCGCCCCAGTATCCATCGGAACGTCAGGTCGGGTAAGCGGGTCAAAAAGACCGGGGATAAGGCCATCAGGAATCCGGCAATAATTAAAAACAGGACGTATAGGTTAAATGGCTGGGGCGTGCGACGCATCAATCGTGATCCTCCCAGTGCACTCAATCCGATCGCCAAAAGAAAGGCGGTCACAACCAGTGAAAACACGGAGGTCTGGTTGCCGAAGAGCAGAATAATGATGCGTATCATCAGGATTTGATAGGACAAGGCTGTGCAGCCGATCACGAAGGTCGTCAGACAGAAATAGATAACCCAGGATTTACTTTCATGGCTGGATCGAATTGAAGTGAGCGGGGTTGCGACCTGACGCGGATAACGTCGGGCGAGCAGTTTAAGGGAACCTAAGACCATGGCTGCAGCTGCGGATGTGCTGAAGAAAAGAACCGCTGCGATGAAAAAGGTTATTTGAACGCCCCATTGAGGTAAAAAAAGAAATCCGGCCAGGGCGCAACCCATGGCTGCCCCCAAAGTATTAAAGGCGTACAAGGTCCCGGCGCGGGCAGACGGACGGTCACCCGTATCTCCGCAAACCGCCAGGACAATTGCCGGGAAGGTCGCCCCGATCAGAAAAGCCGGCATCATCGGAATCATCAGCGCGACTCCATGATCGATAAACCAGTTCATGCTTTCGGATCCCGGGACCATTGCCGAATGTGATAGTCTCCACAGGATTTGGCCACAAATCCACGTCAGACCGCCGGTCAATAATTCCAAAACAATGAATGGAAGCAAACTTGACCGCCGTTTCGAAAAAAAACGTCCTCCCCAAAAACTGCCCAGGCTTAAACCGGCCATGAAAGCCATAACAATGAATGCACTGGCTGTTACCGTATTTCCGATAAGCAGCACCAGCATACGGTTAAGCGCTACTTCGCAAACAAGTCCAGCAGCGCCGGCAATAAAAAAGATACAATAAATGATGGCCATTATTTGTCGCGACGGCAGGCAAGTATTATCAGTGGAAAGGTCCATTATTCGGGATGAAAGGTAAGTGGTTACCGCGGGGCAAGGTTCCGGGGATTTCGCCGTTCGATGCGTTCAACTGCTTTGATTGATTGCTTAAGCAGGACGACCCGTTCCAAATCACCCTGATAACGGTAGATATCGACCGCTTTTTGATAATTTTTTTTGGCTTCATTAAAACGTTCCAGATAAAGTAGGTATCTGGCCTTGCCCTGAAAAATAGCCGGATTCAGCGGTTCAAGAACTTCGGCTTGATCGAGATAATTGAGGCATTCTTCGAATTCACCCTGACGGGCCAAGGTTTTGACCAGCCGGGACAGGACTTCGATATCGGGATGGATGCCAACGGCTTTCCGGTAGATTTGCAGGGCCTTTTCGGTTTGATCCAGGTCATAATAACTGTCACCCAAGCCTTTCAGGGCGTAATAATTATTCCGGTCCAGCTCCAGTCCTTTGTGGAAAGCCTGAACAGATTTTTCGTAATTTTTCACCAGCCTGAGGCTGTATCCGAGATCGATATGGACTTGTGCGTAGTCATCTTTACGTTCGAGACTTTTAACAAAATACTCAATGGCCTCAT
>Ga0272441_10012834_pt1 | contig 12148 bp, 13 predicted proteins | sample SSMProp6N_FD_193582 | JGI IMG/M metagenome (GOLD analysis project Ga0272441, IMG submission 193582) | Marine sediment archaeal communities from Little Sippewissett salt marsh, Falmouth, MA, United States - SSM-Prop-6N | ecosystem: Environmental > Aquatic > Marine > Wetlands > Sediment ...
AACCGGAACTTCAAGGGCAGGATGGGAAACCCTGAGGGCTTCGTGTACCTCGCAAGTCCTGCAACAGCGGCCGCAACAGCGCTACGTGGCGTGATCACAGATCCGCGGGAGATTGAGTAGTCATGGCGAAGGATTCGATGAGAGGCAAAGCCATCATTGCAGGGGACGACGTCTCCACAGATGACATAATTCCTGGGCGATTCGCCCACCTGAGGAGCAACCTGCCGGAGCTTGCTACTCACGCATTTGAAGACAGGATTCCCGGCTTCGCGGACAAGGTCAGTGCCGGCGACGTACTGGTCGGCGGTCGCAACTTCGGTCTCGGCTCAAGCCGAGAGCATGCGCCGGTCGTCATCAAAATGTCCGGCGTGGGTGCCATACTCGCCAAGTCCGTTGCGCGTATCTTCTACCGCAATGCGATTAACCAGGGCGTCCCGGTCCTTATGTGTGACACCGATGGCATATCTGACGGGGACGACCTCGAAATCCGTCTTACCGACGGCGTCGTTGTCAACCACAGCACGGGTGCTTCTCTTGACTGTGGCAAGATGCCCGCTTTGATGTCGGACATTCTTGCTGCGGGAGGACTCGTTCCCTATATACGCGAGCACGGCAGTCTGGATGCGGGCGACTGATTCGTCCCGGCTCAGCACGGCGGTGCATTCTTTCAGGAGGTTATGTGAGCTACAAAATTACGTTCATACCCGGTGATGGCGTTGGGCCCGAGGTTGCTGAAGCGACTCGAAGAGTGCTCGAAGCCACGGGTGTCGAGTTCGAGTGGGAACGCGTTTCGATAGGTGTCGAGGCGCTTGAGAAGACTGGAACCCCGCTTCCGAAGGACGCGCTCGAGTCCATCCGGCGCAACAAAGTCGCCATAAAGGGGCCGGTTACCACGCCCATCGCTAGTGGTTTCCGCAGCGTCAACGTTGCCCTGCGGCAGGAACTGGACCTCTACTCGTGTCTGCGCCCGTGCAAGAGCTACAAGGGTGTGTTCGCGCCGTACGATGATCTGGACATCATTGTGGTGCGTGAGAACACTGAGGGACTCTACGCAGGAATTGAGTTTGATTCGTCTCAGGAGGACACGGCGCGTCTCGCGCAAATGGTGAAGGAAACGCGCAACCGTGATGTCGCGGGCGATGCCGCTATCAGCCTGAGAGTCATCTCACCTGAGGCGAGCAGGAGAATCGTCCGGTTCGCCTTCGACTACGCCCGTGCCAACGGCCGCAAGAAGGTCACCGCTGTTCACAAGTCGAACATCCTCAAGTTCTCCGATGGCGTGTTTCTGCGCTCAGCGCAGGAGGTGGCTGCCGGGTATCCGGACATCGAGTTCACTGACGTGCTCCTCGATGCCTGCTGTATGCAACTGGCCAAGCGGCCGCAGCAGTTCGATGTCCTTGTCACCCCGAACTTCTACGGCGATTTGCTATCGGACCTCTGCTCCGGCCTGGTTGGTGGACTGGGACTGGCCCCGGGCGCCAATATCGGCGATGACATCGCGGTTTTCGAACCCACCCATGGCAGCGCTCCGAAGTACGCCGGCATGAATAAGGTGAACCCCATCGCTACTATGCTGTCCGGCGTATTGATGCTACGGCATCTTGAGGAGACGGATGCGGCGAATCGAATGGAGGCCGCTATCGCATCTGTGATGGCTGAGGGACAGAGTGTCACTTACGACATGAAGAGCGACAGGGACGATCTGTCTGCGGTGACTACGAGCGAGGTGGCGGATGCAGTCATCGAGAAGCTACGTAAGTAGCTTCTCTCGCGCCATGTAGGTCAGCAGCGCCGCGACGCTCTTGGCATCGCAAATACGACCTGAGTAGATGAGGCCCGGTATCTCTGTCAGGGGTACCGGGATGACTTCTATCTCGTCCGTGTCCTCGGCCACCAGCCTGCTTGGCCTGAGGTCTGTGGCCACGTACGTATACAGGTATTCCGTGCCGTACCCCGGGGCGGAGTAGAATCCACCCAGCTTGTCCACTTTGCCGGGCGCAAACCCGATTTCTTCCTGCAGTTCTCGCCTGACCGAATCGTACGCGTCTTCGCCCTCTTCGATACCGCCCGCCGGTACCTCCAGCAGTTCAGCGCCGACGGGGTAGCGGTATTGCTTTACCAGGAGTACGTTGCCTTCCTCATCGAGGGGAACCACCGCGATGCAATCGCTATGCTCGACCACATCTCTGGTTGTGATGGCGCCACTGGCCTTCCGTACCTTGTCGACGCGAACTGAGAGGGCCCTCCCGTCGTAGACGAGAGTGCTGGAAACCTGTTTCTCTTCCATGGAAATGATTCCTCAGACGTACGTTGCGGTAGCGCTAGACCGTAGCTGTCTCGAGTTCCTTCATGAATGCGACCTCGTCGCAGTCCGGGAACTTGGGGCAATAGTAGCACTCTGCCCAGATCTTGTGCGGTAGCTGCGACTTGTCGATCAGCGTGAACCCTACCCGCTCGAAGAAGCCGGGTTGGCGCGTGAGGGAGAAGATTCTGGGCAGGCCCAGCTCTTTCGCTTCATCTATGCACGCGTCGATAAGCATGGCGCCGATTCCTTCGCTCTGGCGCCTTTCATCGACAGCCAGCGACCGGACCTCTGCAAGGTCAGTCCAGATGACGTGCAGTGCTGCGCAGCCGACGACGCTGTCGTCATCGTCGCGGACTACGTGGAAGTCCCTGAGGTTCTCGTATATCTGGCTTAGCGCACGGGGCAGCATATCCCCGCGGTTTGCGAAGTCGTTAATCAGTCTGTGCATCGTGGGCACATCTTGTATGGTTGCTCTTGCGACGTTCATGTTCCGTTGCCTCCCAACTTCTCGTGAAGTGACTGATAGAAGTAAGTGTTGGGTCGAAGTCGCAAGAATCGGGCTCGGTGCTCGCTTGTCGAGACCAGTACCTCTTCACCGCCGGTGAGCGGCCTGTCTATCTGGCCATCGATGCTGAGCACGACCCCATCTCTCCCATTCACTTTGAGGCTGATTGTGACGTCGTGCGGAAGGACCAGCGAGTGGCTGAGTCCGAGATGACTGGAAATGGGTTGCACTACCATGCCGTCGGCCTCGGGCAGTAGCACCGGGCCTCCCGCAGCCTTGCAGTAGCCCGTGCTTCCTGTAGCAGTGGCGACAATCACGCCGTCGGCACGGTAGGTAGTGACAAGCTCTCCGTCTACTTTGAACTCCACGGCAATAAGGCGCACCGCCGTACAGCGGACGACGGCGTCATTGAGACCAAAGTAGCTGTCGTGGCCCACGTTGGCGCGGAGCATGGTGCGCTCCTCAATCCACCCTTCGCCGTCCAGCACCCGCTCAAGTGCCTCGAGCGCGCTCTCTTCCCCCACCTCTGTGATGAAGCCCAGTTTGCCTAGCTTGACTCCCAGTACGGGGGTTGAGAAAGGAGCGGTAACGCGCGCGCAGTGAAGGAGGGAGCCATCGCCCCCTATGCCGACAACAAGGTCGGTGCCGGGCATCGCCCCGCGCGCCGCATCATCGTCCCACGCCGAGCCGAGCCACGCGGTTGTGCCTCGGCTGATAAGCAAAGCTTCAAGCTTCTCAGCAAGCTCCTGGGCGCGCTTCACGTGGGGTCGATACAGGATGCCAACACGATTCATGGGACACGGAAGTGTAGCACCGGCCCCGTACGTGGTCAAAGGTGACGCAGCGATAGGGAAAGAGGGCCCCGAGGCGACTGTGGCGCTCCGCAGACTAGCGCAACAACTGCGGAGCGAACGTCAGAAGAAGGCCGAGAACGACGAGAATCACTCCGCCAACGGGTCTGCAGTACTTCATGTACCTGTCGGCTAGAGACGTATTGATGGCAAGCGCGGCAGCACTGAATATCACCAGGTGGTCCAGCATCAGGAAGAACACGTACAGGAAGATATACAAGTAGTACTTGACGGTGCTCAGGTCGGCAAGGGTTAGCACGCGCGTGAAGATCGCCGGCAGCGCTGCCGAACACACGAACTCAAAGGAGTTTACGACAAAAGCAAGCGCGGTCACTGCCAGTACTACGCCGACACTCAGGGGAGACGCAACAATCTCCTCTATGCGAGACATCGTGCTCTTGCGAGACTCTGTGTCTACCACTTCGCAGACAATCTGTCCGCCAGCCTTGATGTAGTCATAGAGGTTGAAGATACCAGCGCCCAGTGCCACAGCACCGATGATGATGGTGATGGGCCTTGAGTAGCCGATGAGAAGGAATGCGTTTAACCACGCTGTCATGAACAGGTAGTTCAGCACGAACGAGGCGAAGACGAAGGCTCCGACGATGAGCCATGCCTTGCGTTTGTCGTTCAGCACCAATAGCAGTGATATGAGGTACGCAAGCACCCACATCGCACAAGGGTTGAAGCCGTCAACAAGACCAAGTACTACTGCGAGTGCAGGCAGCGAGTATTCCGCGATACGAATGGTGCCGAACACCGGCACGTCCAGTTCTTCCGGGAGTGCCTCTTCTTCTGCAGGGGCATCTCCACAATTGCCTTCGAGACAGTCGATGATGGCCTGCTCAAGAGGCGGGCCGTTCTGTTCCGTCGATTCCCATCCTATAAAGGCGCGGTTGCCGATAACCGTGGCAGGGAAATCGAGCTCCTCTTCAGTGACTCCGGTGCCTTCCAGCAGGCTCACGAGTACGTCATACTCCCCCGGGTCAGCGCCATCGTGATAGATGAAGTACACGTCGGGGTACTTGATGGCCATCTCCTCGTTGAAGGGCTCCTGGTCGCGGCAGTGGGGACAGCCGGAATGATAGAAGAAGTGGACTTCTACTGAGGCTTCTTCCTCTGGAGGAGGCGCCGGCTCCTCGAACCCGGTGTCCGGCGAGCCAACGAACAGCATGATTGCTGCCAGGACTGCCAGACCGATGCTGACGTAGCGTTTGAAGGGGTCGTTCCAGATACCGCGAAGGTAGTTAAGCAGCGTACGCATTGGACACTCTATAGGATGCCGCACATCCAGCCGGTCGCGTTGCGAACAGCCGATACGGCGAACCTTTCTACATTTGCGTGCTGATGCTCACATCAGCGCGCCTATTTGACACGCCTTTCAGCCCAGACTACCATTCTTGCGACGCGTGTCGACTTCGAAGCCTAACAGAACAGCGCGTATTGCGTCAAAGCCCTTGCCAATGAGAGTTGGCGTGCGCGTGTCTTGTCTGCAAATTGCGAAGTTGAGGTCGGATAGCCTCATCTACCTGCCGCGTTTGAGCGTTGTAGGAGTATGGGGCCCATCCGGGTCGGTTCTGTCATGCGTTGCTCCCTCAGGCATGACACGGCCGACGCGCGTGACGGTTGGTTACCAGTCGTGCCAATGGGCGCGTTTGACTGTCGGTGATACGTATGGATGATATCTACTTCTGGGTACTGCGTGTCTGGCACGCTCTAACGTCTGGTCCAAAGGCAATTGTCGCGATTGTCGGTGTTGTTGCGGTTGTCGTAACCGTGACGACTGTTCTTGCCGCTCCTTCGGAGGAGGAGGACGTTGCGCCGGATGTGACCGTAGAGACTTCCGAGGCGGTTCCCATTGAAGAGACTCAGATGCCCGACGATGAGTCTGGCATAGTCTCCGGGGAGACAACACCATACGTATATGTGCCTATTGAAGAGATATCGATTGGCGGTGTTGACGATCCAGGTATTTTGCCGTCCTCTCCCTTCTACTTCTTGAAGACCCTGGGACGTGAGATGTCCCTTGCGTTCACAGCGAACCCTCTCGAGAAAGCCGACCGCAAGCTGCGGTATGCCAATGAGGACGCACTGGCGATACGCGCCCTGTGCGCGGAGGGGTTGTTCACGGATGCAGCTCAACAATGTTTCACGTACCGCGACGATTTCTATGCCAGCCTCGCTTGGGCGATGAAGGCGAGGAACGAAGGCCATGATATCAATGCCGTCATGACCAACTTGCAGACATCGCACCAAGGGCATCGGGTGGTCTTTGCGGACGCATTGAGCCATGGTCAGGAGTCCAATTGGGAGGCTGTAGCGGGGGCTGTCTCGTACACCAGCGCCCCGCTCGAATATATCATCAGGTCTCTCTATGGCTCTGAGCAGGCTGACAACTTCTACTCCAAACTCAGACGCGACTTCTCTGGTATTGATGAGAATCTGTGGAGAGTCCTTGAGGGCATGATGGGCCTTGAGCCCGAACAGGCGGTCGCTCTGAGCGAGGCGATGGGTGATTCAACGCTCATGACAGGCACTCCCATCATTACCAGCATCCGCGCTGACAAGAGCGAGGTAGAGCCGGGCGAACCATGCGTCCTTACATGCATGGCGAGTGACCTTGATGGAGATATGCTGACGTACGAATGGCTCGCTGCTGAGGGAAGCATCGAGCCCGCTGAAGCCAGCGCTACTTGGACCTCACCCGAGGAGAGCGGCTTGTATCAGGTCAAGGTGGTGGTGTCTGACGACTCCGGCAACCAGGTCAGCAAGTCCATCACTCTCCGCGTTGGAGAGGAAGAAGAAGAGACAGCTGGTGAACCGGGAGGGCCATTCTGGATTGAATCCTTCGAGGTTGTGCCGGTCAATCACAGCAAACTGAAGCCTCCGGCTCTTGGAACAGAGAATTGGGTGATTCTCAAAGACCGTGCTGTGGAGATCACCTGCGTCACCGACGGCGATGATTCCGGGCTCGAATATGAATGGACGTGCGATGCTGGAACTCTGAGTGGTAGTGGCAAGACAATCACGTGGGAAGCTCCGGGTGGTGCGATGTACGCACACGTACACGTAGTTGCCAGCAATGGAGGGTCCACGGAAGAGTCTGGCGAGGTCGAGTTCCGTGTTAGCACGTGTGCGCCCTGCTTCGGATAACACGCTGTTGCGTCCAGCGTACTACTAGAGAAGAAGAAAGGACTTCCATGGTTCGCGTTTCCAGAATCCTGGTGTTTCTCGTCGCGACGGCACTCATTGTGCCCTGCGGCGGTTGTGCCCCCTCAAATGTGCCTCCTGAGATTGTGAGTCTCTCTTGCAGGCAGGAGATCGTCGCCCCCCTGGATAGCTGCCTCATCGAGTGTATCGTCCGGGATGATGATGGCGATGAAGTGGACTACGAATGGACTGCCGACAGTGGCATTCTCAACGGCTATGAAGGCACGGTTGCATGGACTGCTCCTCAGTCTGAGGGCATCTACCACATCACCTGCGAAGTGAGTGACGGGATTGATGGTCAGGAGCCTGCCAGCGAGACGGTGACCATCGTCGTGAAGGACAACCACTTCCCATCCATCGATGGCATGGGAGCTGAGTATGACTGGGTAAGGCCCGGTGACCCGTGTGTGGTCGCCGTGATGGCTTCAGACATAGACGGCGATGAACTCTCGTACGAGTGGTCTGCCGAATGTGGTGAAGTCACTGGTGATGGAAGCGAAGTTGTGTGGACAGCACCCGACTTTGAGGCAGACTGCGTGATTCGCGTGGTGGTCAGGGATGGCTATGGTGGCGAGCGCACGGCGTCCGCAGTTGTCCGGACCGCGGCGGAACAGCCGCTTGTTGTGACGGACATGGTTGTTACCCCGCTGGATGAACCGCAGTATCTCAAGTTCTACGACGAGCGCTACAAGATACTGAAGGGCAAGACCTGCACGGTACGCGCGGTTGTGAACGAAGCCAGCAGGATAGAGCGGTATGAGTGGAACGATGGCGGCCCTGTCTGTGTGTTCCCGGTTGGTGGTGAGCGATTCGCATTTGAGGGGCCTGACGAGATTCGATGGACCGCTCCTCTTGACCGAGAGGAGTTCGGCATAACTGTGACGGTGTGGGACTCAGAAGGTCATTCGGCCACAAAGACCATAGTCATGAAGGTGGAGACGTGTACCTGCGCCTTTAAGACCGGTGACGCTGAGGACGAGGAGACTGAGGAGGAACCGGAAGAGTAGCATACCGCTGCTCCACGGTCCCACGGACTTTGAAACTAGATGGGCGGCCCCTTTAAGGGGCCGCCCATTCTGCTTGCTGGTTGGTTAGACTACTCTACTTCTTGGAGCACACCAGGGCGTACGGCCACGCCGTCACGCTTCCATCCATGAAGCAGACGTTGTTGAATCCGGCGCCTCTAAGTATGCACTGTGCCTGGTAGGCGCGGATGCTGGTGCGGCACATCGTGACGACCTGAGCGTCCTTGGGAAGAGAGTCGATCTTCGCCTTCAACTCGTTCAGCGGCATGAGACAACACTGGGAGGCTTCGATGTGTGCATCGTCCCACTCAGTCGCGGAGCGAACGTCCAGAAGGACGAACTCCTCGCCATTGCAGATGCGCTCGTTGACCTCGATCGGGCTGACGCCCTTGGCCTGCCCGGAGAGCTTGTTGCGAATGACGTTGGCCGCGTTGTGGACGACGTCCATGGCTCCGTTGAAAGGAGGCGCGTATGCGAGGTCCAGGTTGGCGACGTCGTCGACGGTACCACCGAGCGAGAGAGTCGTAACCAGTACGTCTGCTCGCTTGGCCACTTCGCCTCGGCCGACTATCTGTCCCCCAAGTACCTTTCGGGTCTTCTTGTCGACGACCATCTTGACCGTAATCATCTTGGCGCCGGGGTAGTAGCTGGCGTACTCAAAGCCGGGGGCGATAGACGTTACGACGTCGTAGCCGGCTGCGCGAGCTTCTCGTTCGCTGAGGCCGGTTCTTGATGCGTTCACGTCAAAGACCTTCACAACGGCGGTGCCCATTATTCCAGGGAAGGTGTCCGAGCCGCCGGTGATGTTCGTGCCGATTATCCTGCCGTGCTTGTTGGCGGTGGATCCGAGAGGGGTCAGCACCTTCTTGCCTGTCACGCGGTGAGTGTTCTCAACACAGTCGCCGCCAGAGTAGATGTCGGGATCGCTTGTCTGCATATACTCGTTGACGGAGATTCCGCCCGTGGCGCCGATCGCCAGGTCTGCGTCACGCGCAAGGTCAACCACCGGCCGGTAGCCGAGGGCAAGCAGCACGATGTCGGCTTCAATCTCCGACTTCTCCGTGACGACCTTTCTGACGTGGCCTGCATCGTCGCCTTCAAGCGACATAACACGTTGTCCGAGCTTGAGATCGATGCCCTTCTCGGTCAGCTCCTTCTCAGTCTGAGCTGCCATTTCCGGGTCGAGGAGGGCAGGAAGGGCTGTATCCAGCGCTTCCACAATGCTGACCTGCATTCCGCGTTCGGAGAAGGCTTCGGCGGTCTCGATGCCGATGAGGCCGGCACCGACTACAACAGCGCGCTTGGGAGAGGCATCTGCCATCTCCTTCAGGATGCCGTTCGCGTCGTGTAGCTTGGTAAGGGTGAAAACACCCTTCAACTCACGACCCTTCAACGCTCTCGGGACCGCGGGCGTCGCGCCCGTGGCAATCACGAGCTTGTCGTAGGGTATGCGTGAAGTCGTATTAGTGTTGAGGTCGACTACCTCAAGCTCATGTCCAGCCCTGTCGATGGCAACAGCCCGCGTACCCAGGTGGACATCGATATCCATGATGTCCTTGAAGTACTTGGCGCCGCGAATGAGTAGCGAGGCTTCAGTGGGGACCTGTCCTGCAACGTAATATGGCAGCCCGCAGGAACCCTCAGATACTGTCTGCCCCTGTTCGATGATGGTTATCTTGGCGTTGGGGTCACAGCGGCGGGCTCGGGCCGCGGACTTGGGGCCGGCGGCCATGCCACCTACGATTACTATCCTGTTCTGTTTGTCCATGACTTAGACGGTCACTACCTCCTTTACTTCCGGTATGCGTTCTTTGAGAATCTTCTCAACGCCGAATTTCAGTGTCATGGTTGCCATGGGGCAAGAGCCACATGCCCCGGTCAGCCTGACCTTCACGACGCCGTCTTCAACATCGACGAGTTCCACGTCTCCGCCATCTGCTTGCAGTGCGGGGCGGATGTCGCTCAACGCCGCTTCTACCTGGTCTTTCATTTGATGATCCTCCTGAGAAGTTGGGTATACTACATTTCTGTTGTGCCATAGGGGGTGTCGGCGCTTACCAATGTGCTGAGATGAAGAGTTTGTGGGTACTCTGGGGGTGGTTCAAGGCATCGACACGAAAATATGGCAGTCTATGGAATTGTCGCAATCTCGTGGCTCCTTGTCAACGGGGTAGGCCCGAGTTCACGTTTGCCTCCGCCCTGAAGCACGGGTAGTATTGTCGTGTGAGTCAGTTGACCGAGCCCTACGCTTCTGGACGTGCACTTGTTGTTATGGGCATAGGCAACTCGCTCAAGGGCGATGATGGCGTTGGCCCGTACGTCGTCGGATTGCTCAGGGAAACGGTGAATGTGGGCGCGGACGGCACACCTGCAGCCGTGGTGGAGGCGATAGACTGCGGGACCGTCCCTGAGAACTACACGGGCGTCTTGAGAAGGCTGCAGCCGGAATGTCTGGTCCTGGTAGATGCGGCGGACATGGGACTTGAGCCCGGGTCTGTGAGGACGATACCGGCCGAAATGATAGGCGCACTTGGGCTTTCCACCCACAGCATGCCTCTTTCGATGTTCATGTCGTACGTTGCTGACATCGTGGGGACGACGACGCTTGTCGGCGTGCAGCCGGAGAGCATGTTTCTTGGCGCTGGTATGTGCGAGGCTGTGCGTGAGGCAGGGCGTGAGGTGGCACAGATGCTCCGCGAGGGCGACTTGAGTGGCATCCCCGTGCTCGGGGAAGACGCTACAGACCCGTGACAATCATGTCAGGCGCGTACTTGTCGTAGCTGGTCAACAAGAATTCATCTGTCATGGAAAGACAGTTCGTAGGGCATATGTCGTTGCACTGTGAGCAGAAGCAGCACCTGCTGACAAATATCTTTACCTTCTTCTCTTCCGGTATGAACTCGATCGCCCTGGCAGGGCAGATCTTGACGCAGAGCTGACATCCAATGCATTTCTCTCTGTCGTAAGCGATCTTGCCCCTGAAACCCGGCGGTATTTTGACAGGGGGATTCACAACGCTGGGGTCCTTCGCTACCTTCTTGAGGAAGCCTGTCACTGATTTGGGCGCGTGTCTTGCCGGGAACGGATTTGTCACCGGGTTCTGGAAGAGCTGTCTGAGCAGTACTTTGAGTATTATCATTGGCGGACTCACACAATCATGAAGTCTGCCCAGACGAGTAGCAGACCCACCAGACTTACCATGGTCATAATCAAGAGATAGAGAATGCTCGCCTGGTCCACCTTGAGTCGGGCCATGGAGGAGCGAATCACCGCAACGGCGACGAACATCACTGCCAATACCTTCACCAGGAAGAAGGCTCCGTCCACCAGGGCAGTAGGAACTGCTCCCGTGATACCAAGAGCGCCAGCTATGCCGTAGGGGAAGAACAGCGCCACGACAAGGGAAAGGACCGCGAAGCCGCGAATCGCATTGCCGATGTAGAACAGGGCCAGGTTTCTTCCCGAGTACTCAACAACTATACCGCCGGCGAGTTCTGTCTCAGCCTCGGCAACATCGAACGGCACACGGCCGAGTTCGCCCGGCGTGACGATGATGAGCGAGAAAAGCAGGAGCAGGGCACCCACGAATCCCAGCGGTCCAACAAGGTCCCAGATCGGGTACTGAGCCATCGTGGCAAGAGAGAACGCGTTGACGTCAGCCACCTGCATGATGCGCCACGCGAGACTGACTACCACAACAGATAGAGGAAACTCGTAGCCAATCATGATGACTACTTCTCTCTGTGCGCCGATGGAGGCGAAGGGGGAGCTGGAGGCGAAGCCACCTGCTACAAGAGCTAGCGACGGGATGGTCAGCATGTAGATGATAAGGATGGCGTCTCCGGAACCCTCGAAGAGTGCGGGTTGCCCGAAGAGAGGGATATAGAGCAGGAGTGCAGCCGAGCCCATCACGCACATGATGGGGCTGAACTGGAAAAGCCAGCGCAGCGCGCCCGCTGGAATGATGCTCTCTTTCATGAGCAGCTTGCTCACATCGAGGTAGGGCTGCACAATCGGAGGGCCAATCCGGCCCTGCATACGGGCGACAATCTTGCGGTCTATGCCGAGGTACAAGAGGCCGACAACGGCTCCGAGCACCGCAACCAAAATGGGGCCCACGAAAAGTATGGCCGCGCTAGGCGGGTTACTTGCCAGCCAGTTCAGCTTTCAACCTCCTGGTTTTCTCTAGGGACAGGGCGTGCATCTGCTCGCCATCAAGGAAAGAGACAGAGTTGTCTGTCTTGTTTGTTAC
>Ga0272441_10012835_pt1 | contig 12148 bp, 8 predicted proteins | sample SSMProp6N_FD_193582 | JGI IMG/M metagenome (GOLD analysis project Ga0272441, IMG submission 193582) | Marine sediment archaeal communities from Little Sippewissett salt marsh, Falmouth, MA, United States - SSM-Prop-6N | ecosystem: Environmental > Aquatic > Marine > Wetlands > Sediment ...
GGCGGGAACCGGCCGGCCGGCCACCGACACCGACAGCCGGCTCACGTCCTTCACCACCCCTTTGCCGAACGGCACGCCCACGGTCACGGTGCCCGACCGGCGGGCTGCCTTCGCGTCGTCGGACGCGGTCAGTTTCACCTCCACGGCCGCCAGCGGGGCGGCCAGCGCAACAACGCACACGATCGCGGCGATCAACGTCCGCATGAGATCTTCCCTCCGATTCGCGGGCAGTCCGTGGGGGCCTCGTCCGACCGGACCGGACTCGAAGCACCAGGTTTATCTAAACAACGACGACGGCGGATCGTGCTTTCGGAGACCCTCCCCGGTGCTTGTTCTGTGTGCGCAAAGGCCTTGCCGGCCGTGCGAAGCCGACGGCCAATAAACATCTAAACGCAGAAAATCCGGCAAATACGGTGGAGAGTAAGACCCCTCATTCCGATTATTCCAGTAGAACGGGCGGGTTGCTGAGGGCGGCGCCGGTTGGCCCGGTTTCTTGAAACCAGTTTGCGGACGCCCTCATATGGCAACGCTCGGCCTCTCGGCGTCCTGCGCGGTGAGGAACCTGGAGGGAGACGCAACGGGACCCGCTCAAGAGCACATCGGTCGAGGCGGGGAACGCGCGACCCCTGCCCGGCCTACCGGTCACGCCCGGGCCTGCAAGGACCCGGGCGTGGCCGGCGTTCAGCGTGTCGATTCGATTGGAAGGTGAAGGGCTATGTCGCTGAAGACGGTCAACGTACCGGCGGAACTGGAACCGGCCTTTGCCAAGGCCGAGGAGGCCGTGGCTGCCTACTTCGGCGCTCGCCGGGACGATCCCTCGCGCGGGACCATCGAGATCCATGGTGAGCGGTACGTGCTGGTCCGGGCGGCGGCGTTGTCGGTCGAGTTCTTCGGCCTCGTTCGGACGCTCTACGGCACGAGGAGCCGGCAGGAGGCGGACGACTTTGCCCGCAACATCCTGTTCGACCTGGCCCACTTGATCGGCCTGTCGGACGCGAAGCGGTTTCACGAAACGATGGGTCTGGCCGACCCGATCGAGCGGCTCTCGGCAGGCCCGGTCCATTTCGCCCACGCCGGGTGGGCGTTCGTGGACGTGTCCGCGGACTCCCGACCTACCCCGGATGAGAATTTCTACCTGCTCTTCGACCACCCCTACTCGTTCGAGGCGGCCGCCTGGCTGGCCGAGGGCGGGGCGGCCGGGTTTCCGGTCTGCATCATGAACGCGGGCTACTCCAGCGGGTGGTGCGAGGCCAGTTTCGGCGTGCCCCTGGTGGCCAGCGAGATCCTCTGTCGGGCGCGGGGCGACGACGTGTGCCGGTTCATCATGGCCCCGCCCGACCGGATCGGGGAGCACCTCGACCGCTACGCCGCCGACCACCCCCGCCTCGCCGACCGGGTCCGCGCCGGCGATGTGCCCGACCTCTTCGCCCGCAAACGAATCGAGGAGGAACTGCGCCGGAGCGAGACGGCCCTCCGCGAGCGCATGAAGGAACTCACCTGCCTCTGCCAGTTGAACCGGATCGTCGAGCGACCCGGCGCCACGCTCGAGACGATCTTCGAGGAGGCGGCGCGGATCATCCCCGCAGGCTGGACCCACGCGGAGGTGGCGTGTGCGCACGTCTCCTTCAACGGCCGCTTCTATGGCGATCCCCCCTGCCACGCCGGGCACGCCAACTTGCGGGCGGACATCGTCGTCCGCGGCATCGCTCGGGGCTACGTCGGCGTCTGCTACCGGGAACCGAGGCCGGAGGCCGACGAGGGGCCCTTCCTCGAGGAGGAGCGGGCGCTCCTCAACACCCTGGCCGGCCGCCTCGGCGCCGTGGCGGAGCGACGGGCCCTCCAGGCCGATCTGGCCCAGGCGCAGAAACTTGAATCCATCGGCCAATTGGCCGCCGGCATCGCCCACGAGATCAACACGCCCACCCAGTTCGTGGGCGACAACGTCCGGTTCCTCCAGGACGCTTTCGCCGACCTGGCCCGGCTCGCCAAGACCCAGGCGGCGGCGATCGCCGCGGCCCGCGACGGTGCGGCCGGGGCCGATCTCATGGAGCGCGCCTGCGCCGTCGCCCGCGACGTGGACCTCCCGTACCTCCTCGACGAAGTGCCCCAAGCCATCGAGCAGTCGCTCGACGGACTCGACCGGATCACGAAGATCGTGCGCGCTATGAAGACCTTCTCCCATCCCGGCACGGAGGAAAAGACCCCCACCGATGTCAACGCGGCCATCGAAAGCACGGTCACCGTCTCCCGGAACGAGTGGAAGTACGTGGCCGACCTGGCCACCGACCTCGATCCCGACCTGCCCCCGATCCCGTGCCATCCGGGCGATCTGAACCAGGTATTCCTCAACCTGATCGTCAACGCGGCCCACGCGATCGGCGATGTGGTCGGCGACGGGGCCGCAAGGGGCGCCATCACCATTCGCACCCGCGCCCTGGAAGACGGCGTCGAGATCGTCGTGACCGACACCGGGGCGGGCATTCCGGAACACGTCCGCGAGAAGATCTTCGACCCGTTCTTCACGACGAAGGAGGTGGGCAAGGGGACCGGGCAGGGCCTCGCCATCGCCCGGTCCGTGGTGGTCGAGAAACACGGCGGCGCCATCGCCGTCGACAGCGAACCCGGCCGGGGCACGACGTTTACGATTCGCCTGCCTCTGGCCGACGAAACGGCGGGGAATACCGGCGCAACGTCCGCCGAACCCCCCGGCGGGGCCGCACAGGTTGCGTGCAACATGGGGGAAACCGGGCCATGAGACGGATTCTGTTCGTTGACGACGAGCCCAATATCCTGCACGGGCTCGGGCGCATGCTTCACGGCATGCGCGGCGACTGGGACATGGCCTTCGCCGAGAGCGGGCCGGAGGCCCTCGCGTATCTTGCTGACGCGCCCTTCGATGTAATCGTCACCGACATGCGGATGCCGGGAATGGACGGCGCCCAACTCCTTGAAGAGGTGGCCGCCCGGCACCCCCGCGTCGTGCGAATCGTCCTGTCCGGCCAGTGCAACGAGGCCACCGTCTTCCGGCTCGTGAAGGTCACGCACCAGTATCTCTCGAAGCCATGCGATCCGGCGGCGCTCAAGGCCACGGTGGCCCGGGCCTGCGCCCTGCGCGACGTACTGAACCACGACGCCCTCGTCAGGCTGGTGGCGCAATGCGACACACTCCCGAGCGTGCCCGAGGTCTACACGCGGCTGGTGGAGGAACTGCGATCGGAGGAGGCGTCGCTGGCGCGGGTCGGCGAGATCGTGTCGGCCGACGTCGCCATGACGGCGAAGGTGCTGCAACTCGTGAACTCGGCCTTCTTCAGCCTGCCGGCGGAGATCACCAGCGCGCAGCGCGCCGTGGGACTGCTGGGCCTGCACACGATCAAGGCGCTCGTGCTGACGGTGGGCGTGTTCTCGCAGTTCGAGGCGACGGCGGCCGGGGCCCTCCGAATCGACGAGTTGGTCAGTCACAGCATGGCCACCGGCGCCCTGGCCCGCACCATCGCCGCTGACCTCGGGCAGACGGAATCCGAGGAAGACGCCGCCTTCCTCTCCGGCGTGATGCACGACGTGGGCAAACTCGTCCTCGCCGCCGCTCTGCCGGACTGGTACGCCGAATCGGTCAGCGGCAACGTCGGGCCCGCCTACCTGCGCTGGAAGGCCGAGCGGGACGCCTTCGGCGCCAGCCACGCGGAGGTCGGCGCCTACCTGGTCGGCCTCTGGGGCCTGCCCGACAGCGTGATGGAGGCGCTGGCCTTTCATCACCGCCCGGCCAGGTGCCCCCACAGCAACCGGAGCCCGCTCAGGGCGGTCCACCTGGCCGATTCCCTCGCCCACGAGGCCGGCGACGACGGACCGGCCCGCGACGCCCTGCGGCAGTACCTCGACGGCCTCGGATTCGGCCGACGGCTTAACGCGTGGCGACAGGCCGCCTGGCGCATGCAGCACGAGGGGAGCGCCGCATGACCGTCAGGGTCCTCTTCGTGGACGACGACCCCAGCATCCTCGCCGCCCTCAGGCGGAATCTGCGCAAGACCTTCGACCTCGAGACCGCCGAGGGGCCCGTGGCGGGCCTGGCGGCGCTCGAGCAGTCCGGCCCGTACGCCGTCGTCGTCTCCGACTTCCGCATGCCCGACATGACGGGCACCGAGTTCCTCGCCGCGGTCCGGTCGCGCACGCCCGACACCGTGCGCATCATGCTCACCGGAAACGCCGACCTCGATGTCGCCATCGAAGCCGTCAACGCCGGGAACGTGTTCCGTTTCCTCACCAAGCCCGTCGAGACGGCGGTCCTGGCCGACGCCGTCCGGGCCGCCCTGGAGCAGTACCGCTTGGTCACCGCCGAGCGGGAGTTGCTCACCAAGACGCTCCACGGCTGCATCACCATGCTCACCGACATCCTCGCGCTGGTGAACCCCGGCGCCTTCAGCCGGACGGCGCGGCTGAAACGCTATACCCGCCACATCGTGCGGAGCCTCGATCTCCCGCACGCCTGGCAGTACGAACTGGCGGCTATGCTCTCCCAGATCGGCTCCGTCAGCCTCCCGAACGAACTCCTCGACAAGGTCCGGACCGGTCAGGCCCTGACCCTGGACGAGCAGCGGGCCTTCGAGGCCCACCCGCAGGTGGCCCGGCGGCTGCTTTCCAACATCCCCCGGCTCGAACCCATCGCCGAGATGGTCGCCCGCCAACTGGAGCCGCTCAGGCCGGCCGCCGCCCCTGACGCGGACGAGGCCGACCCCCACGTCACTTTCGGCGCCGACCTGCTCAGGATCGTGCTCACGTTCGACCGGCTGGTATCGAACGGCCTCGGGCCCGACGCCGCCGTCAATCGGTTGCGCCGGCTCACCGGCCAACGCTGCCGGGACGTGATCGACGCACTGCGCGACATTCGGATGCGTCCCGCCGGTATGGAACCGTGGACGCTCACCGTCAGGGAACTCGAGGAGGGCATGCTCCTCGACGAGGACGTGAAGGCGGCCAACGGCGTCCTCCTCGTTACGAAGAGCCAGGAGGTGACGCCGTCCATGATCGAGCGGCTGAAACATTTCGCCCGTACCATCGGCGTGGCCGAGCCGATCCGCGTCCTGGTCCGGCGCAGCAGCCCGGCTCCGGAAACGGCCGGCGCAGGCAACGCCGCGAGAGGGTAGCCCATGCCACACACCGTCCTGTTCGTTGACGACGAACCCCACGTCACCGCCGCCATCCGCCGGGCGCTGCGGAAGGAGCCGTATCGGGTGCTCTGCGTCAACGCCCCGGCCGACGCCCTCGACCGGCTCCGCGCCGAACCCGTGGACGTCCTCGTGTCCGACGAGCAGATGCCGGGCATGTCCGGGTCGGAGTTACTCGCCCGCGTCCGGGGCGAGCACCCCGCCGTCATCCGCATGATGCTCACCGGCCACGCCACCCTCGAGACGGTCCTGCGGGCCGTCAACGATGGCGGCATCTACCACATCTTCATCAAGCCGTGCAACACCGTCGAACTGGCCATGACGCTCCGGCACGCCCTGCAACGCAAGGACCTGATCGCCCGGAGCCGGCGTCTCGTGCAGGTCGCCCGGCGCCAGTCGGCCCTCGTCCAGCACCTCGAGGACACCCACCCCGGCATCACCCGCGTCGCCCGCGACGACAGCGGCGCCGTGGTGATCGACGAGAACGACACCAGCCCCGCCGACCTCATCGGTGAGATCAACGCCCAGATCGAACGCTGCGAACACCTCATGCGCGGCCAGCGCTGAGCCCCCGTCCCGACAAGTGTTCTCTTGCCCCCACGGCGCTGTGGGCCTTACAGTAGCATGGCAGACGGCGGGATCTGACCCGCTTCCCGACACGGGCCGGTCGCCGAGGAGGAACCAACGTGAGCGGATCGAAGGATGCGCGCCGGTGGCGCCCGTCTCTCAGGTTGTTGGCGTTGTGCGCTGCGGTTGTGTCGCTTGGGGCAGACGCGGCGACAGCCCGCCCGCGGCCGACCACGCGGCCGAGGCCGCGGCGCGGGGCGCCGACGCACGCGAACGTCAAGTACGGCCCCTACGCGCGCAACGTACTGGACTTCTGGCGGGCCGACACGGCGGAGTCGGCGCCGGTCCTCATCTGCTTCCACGGCGGTGGGTTCGTGGCAGGCGACAAGCGCGCCTACGCCCGCGCGGCCCGGCTGTACGTGCCGCTCGGCATTTCGGTCGTCTCGGCGAACTACCGGTTCGTCCGCGGGCCGGGATCGTCGCCCTTCCCCGGGACCATGCACGACGGCGCGCGGGTGGTCCAGTTCGTGCGCCATCAGGCGGCGGCGTGGAACGTGGACCCGAAGCGGATCGCCCTCACGGGCGGGTCGGCCGGCGCCTGCATGGCCATCTGGATCGCCCTCCACGACGACCTGGCCGACCCCGACAGCGACGACCCCGTGGCCCGACAGTCGTCGCGGGTCACCTGCGTCGTCTCCCACAACGGGCAGACCTTCGTCGATCCGAGACTCATCCTCAAACACATCGGCGGCAGCCCGCGGATTCACCCGTCCCTGCTCGCCGGGTTCGCCGCCAAGACGGCGGCCGACCTGGAGAAGCCCGCGTTCCGCAAACAGATCGAGGCGGCGTCGGCCATCAACCACGCCACGAAGGACGATCCGCCGTTGCTGCTGATCTACGGCGGCCGCCTGGACGACGCCCCCCTGCCGGCCACGGCGTCGATCAACAAGTCCATCCACCACCCCATGTTCGGCAAGGTGCTGAAGGACACGCTGGACCCCCTCGGCGTGGCGTGCCTCCTCTACCACCGCGACCACCGACCGCCGCGCGGCGCCGAAACCGCCTTCCTCAAGAAGCACCTGAAGATCGCCGACTGACACCGCCGCCCCGGGGATGGGTTCAGGACAGGACGTCACAGACCCGCGCCTCGCCATCCGAAAGCCGGCCGACTGCGTCGGCCGGAGTCTTGCTCCTCTTCCCGTCCCCACGCATCACGATGCGCGGCTTGGATACGCCGGACGCCACGGCACGGCCGCACTCGTGGCCGAAAGCCGGCCGACTGCGTCGGCCGGAGTCCTGCGCCTCCCATCCCCGTTCCCGCGCATCAAGATGCGCGGCTTGGGTTCGGATGACGGCGGCGAGGATCACCCCGTCATCACCGTGACGGGGGCGCTGGTGGGGCCGCAGTTGCAGCGGTAGCGGTCGGGGTGCTGGCCGCGGCGGGCGAGGTCGGCGGCGAAATGGTCCCAGAGCGTGCGTTCCTCGCGGCAGAAGGCGACGGGCGTCTCCGGGCTCACGCGGTCGAGTTCGTCGAAGATGAACCGGTACACCTGCTTGCGCCACGCGGCGGGGACCTGGCAGCCGGGGGCGGCGTCGCGGCCCTGGTCCTCCCGCATGGCCGAAACGAACGCCTCGTCGAGCAGGCCCAGGTCGAAGTGCCGCGAGATCTCGTCGTAGTCGAGGTACCGGATCGTCTCCATGGTGACGACGTCCGGGGTCACGTCGCGGAAAAGGAGGTCGATCATCTCGCGGTTCTCGTCGCGCCAGCCCTTGATGGGGATGATGGGCGAGAAGCGGACGCGCACGGGATAGCCGGCGGCCTGGCACGTGCGCATCGCCTCGATCCGCTGTTCCATCCCGGCCGACCGCCACTCGAACTCGGCGCTCTGGGTGCGGCCGCTCAGGCTCCAGCAGCAGACCGTGTGGCCGCGATGGTCGTAGTCGAGCAGGAAATCGATCTGGTCGCTCTTGCCGGCGTAGAGTTCCAGCGCCCGGCCGGGCTGGCGGGCGAAATACTCGATCAGCAGCCGCGCGGCGCCGTACTCCGGCTCGAAGCAGACGACGTCCGTGCCGTTGTCCCACTGAAAGAGCCGCTGACCGGGCGCGCGCGCGAGCAGGCCGTCCAGGTGGGACACGATCTCCTCGATGTTGAGCACGAGGTTCATGAATCGGCCGAAGGAGCAGTAGGCGCATCGGAAGTGGCACCCGCCGGCGGTGTGGATCTGCCACGCCGGCTGACACACCAGCCCCGTCCGCTCGCGCCAGCGGGGCGAGCCCATGTCGCGCCAGTCGAAGCCGCCGTAGGCCCCGAGGCCGATCCGCGCCTGGACCACGATATCGGAGAGGTCCTCGTCGCCGTCGTCGTCGAACCGGACGCGGGTGAAGGCCACCACGGGCTCGCATTCGTCGCGCATTCCGTGATGCGGCGGCTTGCCGACCTCCCGCCGGAGGATCGCGGCGAGGTCGGCGTCGTTCACGGTGCGGCAGTCGTCGGTCTCGATTCCGGCGCGCAGGCGCTCGGCCCGGACCCGCGTCTGCGGGTCGGCCTCGATACCCTCGGCGATCAGCAGTTTCGACGCCTTGATCGGCAGCATGGTCCCCGGCCTCTTGAATGCACTTCGTCGCCCGTCTCCGACACTCCAATAAGGCAGGCTATCCCGGCGCGCTCCCGCCGTCCAGGGCATTTCGACCGGCCACGACGGGGCTCCCCCGAAAAAGATCGCGAATACGCGCATTCGACGGGTTGACTCCGAGAGGTCGCCGTATACAGTCCGGCAAGTGGCCCGTCGCCGACGCATTGCGTGCCGGTCGGGCCGGCGTCGCCGCACGGAACCCGAGACCCCACGGGCCGGACATGCCCCCCGCATCGGATACGGAACAGCCCGCACCGCGGTTCTGGCAGCGATACTTCGCGCGGCGGATCGTGTACCCGCGCGAACTGCCGTCCATCATGCGCAAACACATCTACACAGGCGTCATGGGCAGCGTGTACTTCACACTCGTGACGGGGATCTTCTTCCTCTACTTCGGCACGGCAATCGGGATGTCGCGGTTCCAGTGGGGGCTGATGGGCGGGGTGTCGTCGTTTCTGCTGGCGGCGCAGTTGCTGGGGGCGCTGATCACGCGGCGGCTGGGGCACCGCAAGTTCCTGTGGCTGGTCTGCGCCCTGGCCCACCGGACGCTGCTCCTGGTTGGCATCCTGCTGGCCTTCGTGATCTGGCAGGCCGGATGGCCGGGGGCGGGCGCCGTACTCATCGTCTTCGTGTGCGTGGGGAACTTCCTCGGCGCCATGGCCTCGCCGCCGTGGCTGTCGTGGCTGGCCGACATCATCCCCGAGAAGGACCACGGCGGGTTCTGGGGCCGGCGGTCGGCGTGGATCGCTCTCTCCATCGTGGCGGTTGTAATACCGGCCGGCCTGCTCTTCGACATGGTGCCCGAGACGGCCAAACTGCCCCTCACCGTGATCGTGTTCGGCCTGGCCACGCTGGTCGGCGTAATCGACCTGTTCATCCACGGCACCATTCCGGAGCCGTCGATGGAGGTGGGGGTGAGAAATCACTTCCTTCAGCATCTGCTGACGCCGCTTCGCGACCGGTCGTTCCGTCCGTGGCTGGCGTTCAACGGCTGCTGGACCTTCGGGATGACGCTGGGCGGGTCGCTGGCGATGCTGTACTTCCTGGAGGAACTGGGGATCAAGCGGAACTTCCTGGGCGGGATGATCGTGCTGACGTCGCTGCCGCTGGTCGGTGGGATGCTGACCGGCCGCTGGTCGGGCCGGCTGGTGGATCGGCTCGGGTCGAGGCGCGTGCTCCAGGTGGGCCATGTGTGCTGGTCGATCCTGCCGCTGCTCTGGATCGCCGCGGCGCCCGGCTGGTCGGCCCTCATCCTGCTGGGCTGTTCGAGTTTGATCGGGGGCACGTCGAGCACGGCCGCCATCAACGCCGCCACCAAACTGATCACCCGGACACCGCCCCCGTCGGAACGGGCGATGTATGCGGCCGTCTCCGCCTGCCTCGGCAGCCTGGCCGCCGGCCTCGGTGTCCTGACCGCCGGCGCCGTGCTCAAACACATGGGCGACTGGCAGACCGTCATCGCCGGCAAGACGGTCGTCGCCTTTCACCTGCTCTTCGTCGGGTCCTTCTGCATCCGCCTGCTCTCGGCGGTCCTGCTCATCCCCCACGTGCGCGAGCCCGGCGGGTGAGGCGCCGGGGTTCGGGGTTCGGGGTTCAGGGTTAAGGGTTCAGGGTTCAGGTCGGTACGCCGGAATCCGAAAACCGGCCGACTGCGTCGGCCGGAGTCCGGTCCGCCGCACCGCGCCCCCATCCATCCCCGACCGCGCATCAGGATGCGCGGCTTGGATGGGCCGGACCCACGCTCTGACACGCAAACCCACGCGTTCCACCCCGAAAGCCGGCCGACTGCGTCGGCCGGAGTCCGCCGCGCCGCTATGCCTACCGCCCACCACGGGCGCCGTGGTTGACGAGATAGACCGGCACGGACGACAGCCTGACGTTGCGCTCTGTCACCGGATTGCCCATGAGGTCAAGGATGGTGACACCGGCCGGTGCGGCCACGTCGGCGGGACTCCGCGGCGCCCAGGCGACCGTGACCTGCCCACGGGGTGTCTTGAACGTGTACGACTTGATGCCGGCGCCGAGGGTGTCAGCCTCGACCAGCGTGCTGCCCGGCGGGAGCAGGCGGGCCAGGACCGCGGCGGCGGCGTACATCGTGCGGGGCGCGCCGCCGTACTCGAAGAAGACGTTCCCCGCGTTGGGCTGGTTGATCGCCGGGGCCGTGCCGGCGTGGAAGAAGACCTTCTCCACGCCGTGCGCCGCGAACATGGTCGTGAGTTTCACGAGATCGGACGACGCGGCCAGTTCGCTCTTTCGGCCGCAGCGGGCCATGGTCGTGTCGCCGATACGCGGCGGCACGGTGGCCGGGTCGTCGTCCGCGTAGAGGCCGAACTCCGTGATCCACATCGGTCGGACCTCGCCGCGCTTCTTCATCAGCGCGCGCAGGTCACGGAGCGCGTCTTCGAGCCAGTCGAACTGCGACGGGGCCGCGTAGATGTGGATGTCGAGCACGTCCACGAACTTCAACCCGCCCGCCTCGATGAACGCCCGAGCGCGTCGGTCGGCCGGTGAACCGCCCAGGCCGCCGACGATGACGCACCCCGGCTGTTCCCTCTTCGCCACCTCGTGCACGGCCCTGAGATGGGCGAGGTAGTCGGCCATCTGATAGCCGAACCGCTGCGGCAGGGCGTAAGTCGTGTAGAGCGGCTCGTTGAGCACCTGGTAGTGGGTGATGCTGTTGCGATAGTGCCGCACCGATTCGCGGACGTAGCGCGCGAAGTCGTCGAGATCGCGGGCGGCGAAGGCCGTGGGCAGCCGCTTGGCGAGGTAGGCGTTGCCCCTGGCTTCGCTCGCCACCTTCTTCGGGTCGGCCGTGCTGGCCCAGACCGACGATGGGAACGGAAACAGCAGCAGGACCCTGGCGCCCGCGTCGAGGACGCGGTTGATCTGGGTATCCGGCACGGTGAAATCGAAGGCGCCTTTGGTCGGCTGGACGGTCTGCCACTTCACCGACCAGTCGCGGTGCCAGAGAACGCCCGCCCGTTTGGCCGACGCAATGAGGAACTGCTGCGGGAAGGCGTGGTTCATGCCGAAGCGGGAGTCGGCGTCGGCGGCGGGTTCGATCACCGCGAGCCGAAGCGTCTGCGGAAGGCCGACCGCCGGCCGCCACGTCACGCGGAGGAACCCGCGCCGGCCGGCGGCCAGCCCCGCTTCGACCCGCTCGATCCGTCGGCCGGCCGGCACGTCGAACGACACCGCGCGGCGGGCGACCTCCCGGTCGAACCCGTCGGTTACGGTGAGGGTCCCGCGGACCGTTGCCGCGGACGTGTCGGCGTTGTACGCGTTGAGGTGGACGTCGATGCCGCGCTCGGCGGGTGCGGTGATCGCCTCGCCGGGCACACTGATGCACGTCTCGAGCGCCCGGCGGGGGCCGTAGTCCGTCGGCTTCGAGCCGACTTCCAGTTGCAGCGCGTCGAGCCAGAGCGTCGCGTCCGCCATCTTCGACGCCTGGAGATCGAGGCCGGCGATCACGTGGACGTAGTCGCTCGGCGCCCGAAACGCGAAGGCGACCCGCTGCCAGTCGGCGCCGACGGTGACCGCCCTCGTCTGCCGCCAGCCTTCGGCGGGCACAATGCCGAGGCAGCCGACCGTGCCCGCCTTCGCCGCGCGCATCGAGGCCGAGAGGACGTAGCGTTTCCCCTTCTCGACCCTGATCCAGCCGCGGTTCGCCGCAAGCACCGACCGCACGGGGTCCGCGTACGGGTCATAGTAGTCGAAGTAGAGGCGCGGCAGGCTCTTCTCGTCGAGGTGAATCCGGAGGCTGTTCGAACCGTGGGCCGCGGCGGCGTG
>Ga0272441_10012836_pt1 | contig 12147 bp, 13 predicted proteins | sample SSMProp6N_FD_193582 | JGI IMG/M metagenome (GOLD analysis project Ga0272441, IMG submission 193582) | Marine sediment archaeal communities from Little Sippewissett salt marsh, Falmouth, MA, United States - SSM-Prop-6N | ecosystem: Environmental > Aquatic > Marine > Wetlands > Sediment ...
GGCTGTGGATGTTGCGTTGCGATTAGAGGAGACTATCGGTATTTGGGATGCTGCTACGAGCGAGGTCGCCTATGATTTGCCCGATGCGGTGTTAGAGCAGATTGTTCAGGCTTCAACTGGCTATTTGCTTTTGGCCATTGATTCTGATGGCCCACATCCTGGCCCTTTGGCACATGATTCGGTCTGGGTTCGTGATGCGGCTTATATTGGGTTAGCACTGCTTCAGACGGGCCACAGTGATGTGGTGCAGCGCTATATCCCACTGATTTTGGCTACCCAAGAGGCGGATGGCAAAGTCCCGCCTATTTATGGCGAGGATATACCCTGGGATGATGAAGAATGGGATGCACAGGGACAGTTTATTTTCCTGATGACTTCTTATTACCGGTACACAAGCGATCTGGCGTCGTTGCGCTCGTGGTATCCAGCGCTCCGTGACGCCGCACAATTTCTCGTGGATCTGCGCGCTCCTATGGTTGCTCCTGATGGGGATGATGGCGCTGTTTCTGACCCCACGAATGGATTGCTGCCTCCCAGTAAGAGCGCTGAGGACTTAGGGCCTGCAAGCTGGCATCACTATTGGGATAATTTCTGGACGGTCGCTGGTTTGGAGGAAGCTGCCTATGCAGCACAGGTTCTCGGAGAGCTTGACGATGCTGCTTGGATGCAGGCTGAAGCGGATGCACTGCGAGAGGCTATTCTGGCCTCACTTGAGGTTCTTATGGGGCCGGATCCGGAGTATATCCCCGGTGCGGTTGAAAATTTGGGGAGTTCAGCGATGGCGCGCGGGAGTGTGCCTGTCCTTTGGCCTGTTGAGGTGCTGCCTCGTGAGTCCTCTTTGTTGGCGCGTTCCTTTGAACATTACTATCAACTCTGGATTGCGCCATCGGGGGGCGGCTTTCGACATTATTCGGGGCATTATTGGCCTTATGGTGGCTTGGAGCTTGCGCATGCTTATTTACGTTTGGGGCGCATTGATGTTGTGCAGGAGATCCTTGCGTGGACCTCGGCGCATCAAACCTTGCCTGGCACCTTTGCCTGGGCTGAGCAGGTAAGCCCCTGGCAGGGCGGCTTTTCGGGGGGAGATATGCCCCATGCTTGGATGGCGGCGGGGTATACGACGTTAGTCCGCGAGATGCTTATCTCTGAGCGTGAGGGTGCGCTGGAGCTCTTTAGCGGCGTACCTGTGACATGGTTTGCGGAAGGTGAGACGATTGCTTTGCAAGATCTCCCGACTCATTATGGCCTGTTGACGCTAGTTACTGAAAGTACCGTTTCTCAAAACGCTGAGGTATGGCAGGGGGAACTTGAGCTTTCTATCTCTGGTGCCATGCCTCCTGAGGGATTCCGCTGGCACTTACCCGATGCTGCTCTGGAGAGTCTTGAGGATGTGGCTGGCCCCAGTGGCACGCAGATCCAGGCTGGTTGGCTGGTCATACCCTCTCAAGATGGGGTTGTGCGCCTGACGTTTGGCCACTAGGAGGGATAATGGTGGTGGGAATGGAGACGGAACGCTTGATTGGTGCAGCGCTGTGTGCTCGAAGCTGGCACTTGGCGGTTGCGGAATCTTGTACAGGTGGGTTGCTGGGACATTTGATCACACAGATTCCGGGAAGTTCGGATTATTTTTGGGGAGGTACGATCGTTTACACCAATGCATTAAAACGGACGCTCCTTCAGGTAGATGCGGGCGTGTTAGAGCGTTGGGGCGCTGTGAGCTCACAGGTGGCTTTGGAGATGGCGCGCGGTGTTTGTTGTGTGACGGGGGCTGAAGTAGGCTTGGGCATTACCGGAATTGCCGGTCCGGGAGGCGCTACACCTCAGAAGCCGGTTGGCCTGACCTATATTGGGTTAGCAACCCCCGGAGAAAGCTGGGCTTGGCGTCATGTTTGGGATGGAGATCGTGCCGCAAATAAGGAATTTTCGGCGCGTGCTGCGTTAGCGCACTTGTTGTATTATTTGCGGGGATGATATCAAAAAACTCCCTGGATAGTTAAAAATCCAGGGAGTTTTTTGATCTATGATTCTGTCTCATTCTCTTCTTTGGCTTTGGCTTCTTGTGCCTCTAGAATTTCCGCTACCAAGTGTGCAATTCCTTTTTGAAGCCGTCGCATTGCATCGGAGTGTTTGGGTATGTTAGGGAAGAAGGCTTGTTGTAGTTCTGTAGCTGCCCGTGACATACCTTCACCCGGTTCCGATTCTTTTGCCAGCGTGCGTGCGGTGTGCCGGATGATCCGCATAAACTCACGCTGCGTTTCGATTTCGCCTTGAGGGATTACGGGTGCTCCTCTTCCTTGCACTATTTCTTGTACCGTAGTACGTCTCGACAATGTTGCCAGTGCCTTTAACCAGGCTTGTGAGTCTGGTGTGTACTCCAGTATAGGCGGCACGTCGGTGACCACGCTGTCCCCAGCGAATAAGAGTTTGGCTTCGGGTACCAAAACCCACAGACTGCCTATGCCTGCTCCAGAGATTGCCTCAAATTCGAGCGTGGGAGTCCTGCGTTGGAGGTGCATGCGTTTGTTGAAGGCTATTTTTATTTTGGGGAGATGGTGAGCGATACGGGGATTTAGTGTGTCTCCATAACGTTTTTCGGCTTCATTGATAATTTCCTGCCAGGCTTTTTCATCGAGAGAAGCTGTCCAGCGTGCAGCTTCTTCTGTGGCGATGACTGGGATATTGAGCAGTGCCGTACCTAAGAGTTTCTCCGGTTGTGCGTCAGTAAGTACGATGTAATGGATTGTGCCTGCGATTGCTTCGGCGTCGTGCAGCCATTGCTCGGCGTCCTCAGCGTTTGGGGGGACATCGATGACTAATCCACCTTCATCCAGGGTTATGAGGCCTAGATTGTAGGGTGGGTAACGGTTTTCTACGAAGATGCCAGGTTTAATTTCTTGCATAGGCTTACCTTCCTTTGTTTTAGAGTAGAGATTTTATTATTTTGTTATGTTTTTGTGTTAAGCTGTTAATGCTTTTTCTAATGCTGCATGGATAACTTCAGGTGAAGCACTTGGGCTGCCTCCCTGGGCCATAGCTGGAGAGCCTCCGCCCTTGCCTCCTAGTGGCCCTGTGACTTTCCGCAGGATTGCACTTGCGTCTATAGCTGGCAAGTCTTTGCTGCGTGCGCAGACTAGCCGTATAGTTCCTTTGTTTTCTGTCGCCGCAAGGATTACAGTCTTGGGGTGTTCGCAGAACCGGGCTGCTATCGTCTGTATTTCTTTAAAAGATCGTTCGGGCCAATAGGCAACAAGCTGCTTTTTGCCATCGATTACTGGGGCTTCTTCCCATAGGTGCTCCGCTTCGAGGTCACGCAGGGCCCCTTCGGCTTTTTTTAGCGCATGTCTTACTTCTTTGTTTTCTTCCTGCAAGCGATTGATGACCTCAAGGACTTCATCTTGTCCTGTCGTCAGATTTTTGCTGAGTCCCTGCAGAATTTGAAGCGCACGGCGGTAGTCTTTTAGAGCTTGTTCTCCGCATAAGAAGGAGATGCGCACATTGCCTTTATAATTTTCGATACCTGTAATCTTGACAAGCCCTACTTCGCCGGTGTAGTCTGTGTGGGTGCCTCCGCAAGGGGTTGCGTCATACCCCTCAACAGAGACAATTCTTATGGGCCCTTCGACTTTGGGCTCGCGCCGCAGCTCGATGTGCGCTAACATTTCATCGGTCACGAATTCCGTCGTTATCTTGCGATTTTCCCAGATCGCGCGGTTGACTGCGTTCTCGACTTGACCTGCTGTTTCCCAGCTCAGATTTGTGATTCCCAGGTCAATCGTGCTGTTTTCACTTCCTAAATGGCAGGCTAGGGTGGGTGCGTTCAGCTCTTGGGTGAATGCGGCAGAAAGTAGATGCTGCCCGGTGTGCAGTTGCATGTGATCGAAGCGGCGTGACCAATCAATTTCCCCCTCGACGGTTTCTACTTTAGGCATGCTTTTCAGCAGATGCCAGACCTCGCCATCTGCATCAGACCAGACATCTAGGACAGGAATGCCTGCAATGGTTCCGGTATCATGGGATTGGCCGCCCCCTGTAGGGTAAAAAGCTGTCCGGTCTAGCTGGACGGCTGGGCCATCTTTTGTATCCTGGTGTGCTTTAATTTTTGCGGTGAATTTGCGCAACTTTGCGTCGTGATAATAGAGCTTTTCGGTCATGCATTCTTTCCCTTCGACTGATTTATTCGTTTTTGCTTTCTGATTTAATGTGCTGTGGTATTGTGAAGATGAAGATGGATCCCTTGTCCGGTGTGCTCTTTACCCATATGCGCCCCCCGTGAGCTTCAACAACGAGTTTGCAGAAGGCTAACCCTACACCGGACCCTCTGGCACTGCCGGTGTTTTTGCCTCGCACATAGATTTCAAAAATGTGCTCTAAGTCCTCTGCCGCAATCCCTGTTCCTGTGTCGCTGACTGCAAACTGGAATTCTTGCTCGTTGTGTGTAATGGCAAGGCTGATCAAGCCGCGATTGGGCGTGAACTTAATGGCGTTGTCGAGTAAATTGGTGAGAACCCGCCTTATGAGGTCTGGATCTCCTATAAGGCGCGGTATGTTCTTTTCAATATCTTTGCTGAAAGACTGGTGCCGGTGTCGTAAGGAGGGGGTGATAGTCTCTTCTATTTCTCCTACTAACTTAGGGATATTGATGCTTTTTAAGATCAGTGTTTTTTCCTGTGCCCGCAGGCGTGCGAGATCTAGAATATTGCTGATCAACCGCTCCATACGTTGCGCACTGCGCAGAGCGATGCGCACGATTTGGTCGACGGGCATGGTTGTGTCTTTTTCCAACCATGCGTTTCGGATGAGCTCCAGGCTGTTGCTGATATTCCCGAGTGGATTGCGAAGATCATGAACGATCATGTGGGAGAGTTGCTCCCGCATTGTCTCCAGTGCTACCCGGTCGGTGACATCGTGTGCTAACCATTGATAGGCGGCTTCCGGTGTGTAGTGGTCCAGTAAAGTTAGGTGAATTTCCAAGGTGCATTCCTCACCGCGGGATGTTTCTAGGACTGCTTCCCAGGAGACTACTTTATTTTGTTCAAGTATCTTCTTGAATTCTGTGAACTGTTCGGGCGTAAGTCCCAGTATTTCTAAACAGCGTGTTGGTTCTATCTTTTGGGGAATAGCGAGTAATTTTTTCGCGGCATGGTTGCGGTCTAGCAGGGTCCCTTGTGAATTTAGGATTACGATGGGATCGATATTGTGTTCAAAAAGACGCTGGTAGCGGGTTTCCGCTTCACTGACCCTGCGAAAAAGTGCTGCGTTACGAATGGCTGGGGCTGCCAGGGACGCCAACCCTAACATGATTTCCTGGATGTTGGCGGGTTCCAGAGCACTAGGCGGGTTGATTATCTCTAGTACGGCCATGGTGTACTCCCCGTACTGCACAGGGACAGCGTAGATCGCTTGGGTCATAAATCCGGTTTCTTGATCAGTGCCTGCATAAAAACGTGGGTCTTTGCTGACATCAGGGATCCACAGAGGCTTGCCATGACTTGCTACCCAACCCACAATCCCAACTTTTGATGAAAGCCGCATCCCTTTGATTTTTTGTGCGGCTTCTCCTGAAGCGGCCTTGAAAACTAAACTCCCTCCAGGCTCGACAAGGGCTACCGATACAGCATCCGGTTGAAAATATTGATGGGTCAAGTTCATAAGCTGCTGTAGGATTTCGTTTAGGTTCAGCGTTGTGTTGAGCGTCTGTGCTGCTTCGTAGAGAAATGAACAATGCTTAAGCGATCCCTCTGAGGTAGGCTTATTTTCTAGGATGTTTTGGGATTGAGGCCCTTCAGTATGCTTGTCTGTTTTCATTTCTCTCTTGAGCTCGTGTTAATCGAAATTTACAATTTCTTTGCCGTGTAAGCGTTCTGTAACTTTTTTAACAATGAGGTCTAGATGCGCGCCATTGGCAACAAAGTCCAGTCGATCTGCAGGCACAGCAAGAACGGGGCACAGCGCGAATTTGTGGAACCAGGTTTCGTAGAGTTGGTTGAGCTGTTCAAGGTACTCTTTTGAGATCTGTCGTTCGTAGGGGCGGTCCCGCTGTTGTATGCGTTCAAGGAGCGTTGGCACGGAGGCTTGCAGGTAGATGACAAGATCGGGTGGGGGGAGGATGGAAGCAACGGCTGTGTAAAGATCATGATAGGTTTCATAGTCTCGTTTTTGCATAGCGCCACGCTGATAGAGATTGCATGCAAAGATTTCGGCATCCTCGTAGACGGTGCGGTCTTGAATCACAGAGTCTGGGCGATCCAGCAGTTGCCGGTGGTGGCGTAACCGCCGTGCTAGGAAAAAAACTTGGGAGTGAAAGCTCCACTGTTCCATGTTCTCGTAGAAGTCAGCAAGGTATGGGTTGTCGCCTACGTCCTCCATAAAAGGCTCCCAGCCAAGACGTTTGCTCAATAGGGTGGTGAGTGTGGATTTACCTGCGCCAATGTTTCCTGCTATGCCGATGAAGTGCTTGCTCAAAGTTTCTCCTCTTTTTTTCTTTCAGTAATTTTGGCTTTAAGTTGCCCGTCAAGGTACGGATTTTAAACAATAAGGCTACTTAGCTTGAAGTGTCTCTGAATCAGCAGTCGAGCGTTATTTTAAGGCAATCCCGGTGCGCTCTGCTAGGGTTTCCAGTGCTTCTGAAGCTTCTAAGAGCGCGTTTTTCAGGGATTTTGAGACCCCCTGAGGACCCACCGGTGGTGTGTCGACCAATGCCCCTCCTATTTCACCAATTGCCTTGGTCAAGGCGATGAAGTCTCCCAATGCTTGCCAGTTTGCCTCGGAGGCTGGTTCTGTGGTTTTATCAGCCGGGATCTTCCATGTGAAATGTGGAGGTGTCTCGTGGACAACATCAAGTAATTTGGGCTGCCGGATACCTTTAAGCGTTGCGCGGATGCGATTTTCGATTTCGTCGAGGTCTTCGGGGCTGCGGACAAAGTCTATTTTATCGGTTTCAATGACAAGCAGCGGTGTTTCAGTGTAGGTGGCGAAAAGCGCTTCGTAGGCCTGGCGCAGAGCTTCGATGTAGGCCCGGTCCATCTGGCGCTCATAAGGGCGGTCACGCATGGCAATACGATCCATAAGCGTGTCCGTTTCTGCACGTAAGTAGACCACCAAATCAGGTGGGGAGACGCTTTCTGAAAGGGCCTGATACAACCGTTCATACATCGCCCATTCGTCTCCGTCGAGGGTTAGATGTGCGAAGAGGTGATCTTTTGCAAAGAAGTAGTCGGAAAACAGCGATGTATGTTTTAGGCGCGTTGGAATTAACTGCTGTTGGCGGTAGCGGCTTAGCAGGAAGAAAATCTGGGTCTGAAACGCGTAACGTGCTTTGTCGCTGTAGAAGTCAGAGAGAAATGGGTTCTCTTCGAAGGCTTCCATGAGCAGATTGGCGTTAAAGCGAGGTTTAAGAAGACGTCCTAAGGTGGTTTTCCCCACGCCAATGACGCCTTCAATTGCGATGTAGATTGGATTTGATGCCGGATCCACGGGTTATTTCCTCCCCAAAATTGAGATCGCATGTAGATTGAAAATTTAAATGTTTGATCAAATGCTGATATCATGAGGATACCCTCACCACGGAAAAAGTCAAGATTTTGATACCTGGCGCGGTTTCTATTTCTTTTTTGTGATCGTATTCCCTTATTGTGAATCAGTTTTGGGTGGTTGAAATTTGCACTTTCAGGCAGAATTTCTATAATTGAGGGAGGGAAGATGGTTCTGGAAACAGGCTGTAAATTATAGTAAGCTGTTTCAGACGGTTATTTCCCGTACCCTATACCTATACTGGAGGTTATTTTTTCGATGGCTAAGATTACAACGAGTTACAAAGGGGACATGCTTTTTGAGAGCAAAATGGGAAATCACAGCCTTGTGATTGACGTCCCAGCAGGAATGGGTGGCAGCGACCGTGGGCCTATGCCCCCGCAGGTCTTCATTGCTTCCTTGGGTTCCTGTGTCGGTGCTATGGTTGCGGATTATTGCAACCGCGTTGGCATTGATGCTGAAGGCATGACGGTTGATGTAAGTTTTGATAAGGTCCCCGATCCTACTCGCTTGACAAACTTGAAGATCACCGTGAATTTGCCGAATGGTGATTGCGCCAAACGCTTGAACGCATTGATGAACGTTGCCAAGCACTGCCCTGTCCATGAGACCATTGAGATGCTTGAGGGCATTGATTTCACGATTTTGGGCAAGGGCGAGTGTGACATTACGCCCGAAGGGTAGGCTCATTCGTTTTTGATGGCGCAATGCAGCACGCTCGTCCTTTGTATTTTAATCTATTTACTTGACACTTTTCTGAAATATTATATAATTCGATAAGATAAAATACAGTTGGTTGCTTTTTACTATTTAGTAGAGCTAAAGGAGAGTACAGCGATGGCATTATTAAACGATGAAATTCGACAACAAGTTCAGGACATGTTGGCAGATTTGCCCAATAAGGTGAGCTTGGCAGTTTTCACGAAGGCTGATGATTGTCAATATTGCCCTATTATTGTAGATTTAGTCAACGAGGTTGCGGATACCTCTGAGCATGTTTCGGTGGAGGTATATGATTTTGATGCGGACACCGAAAAGGTTGCTGAGTATAAGGTTGACAAAGCGCCTGTCATTGCTATCGTTGGTGCTGAGGACTATGGGCTGCGATTCTTCGGCATCCCTTCCAACTACGAGTTTTCAACTTTGCTGCACGGGATCCAGGTCGCGGGGCGAGGAAATTCGTCGCAGTTAGATGATGAAACCAAAGCTTATCTGGCTTCTCTTGATAAACCTGTGCACTATCAGGTTTTTGTGACGCCGACCTGCCCTTATTGCCCTGGTGCTGCTACTTTGGCTTTTGATATGGCTGTAGAGAGCAGCCACGTTCGTGGTGAGGTTATCGAGGCTTCTGAGTTTCAGGAACTGGCAAGTAAGTACGAAGTGATGGGCGTGCCGCTCAACGTGATCAATGATACCCAGCGGGTTGAGGGCCGTGCGCCAGCCCAGATGATTGTGGATGCGATCAAAGGGGCTTAGGTTTATCGTGCGCTAAGGCTCATAATGCGAAAACAACACGGCAGCCCGGTATCTTCTTACCGGGCTGCTTGTTATAATGGATTGAAAGGGTAGCGTCTCAATGGGAGGCGTCGCATCTTTGGGGAGGTGTTATGATGTTTGAGTTTAAATTAGAAACGGATACACCGAAGCAGCCATCGCAGCCTTTGGGTGGATCGTATGATGTCATTGTCGTTGGGGCCGGTCCTGCGGGGCTTACAGCCGCGATCTACACGGCGCGTGATGCGATTAAGACCGTGGTGCTGGATAAAGCAACGGCTGGTGGTTTGGGGGCTTTGACGGATTTGGTCGAAAATTACCCGGGTTTCCCTGAAGGAATCTCCGGACCTAAATTGATGCATCGTTTCCGCCTCCAGACTGAGCGCTTTGGCGCGACTGTCGCGGAGTTTCAAGAGGTCACGCGCATCGAGTCTGTGGCACGTGGATTGATCAAGGTCCATACTGCCGATGGGAATCTTTATGAAGGCAAGGTGGTGATTATTGCCACGGGCAGCAAGCCGAAGAAGCTGGGCGTCCCCGGCGAGGAGGAATTTTACGGGCGCGGGCTTTCCTACTGTGCGACCTGTGATGGTCCTCTTTTCAAAGGCAAGGATGTGGTCATTGTCGGCTGCGGGAATTCCGGGTTGCAGGAAGGACTCAATGTTTTGAGCTACGCCAACAGCGTGAAGTTTTTGATGTCGCACGCTTCGTCCTCGGCTGAAAAGACTTTGCAACAGCGCGTGCTTGGCAGTGAAAAGAGCATGTGTTATTTTAACCATCGCGCGGTTGGGTTCAAAGGAGATGCGCGTGGGGTGAATGCTGTCGTGATGGAGAATGTCGAGACGGGGGAAGTCTCCACGCTTCCTGCTGATGGTGTCTTTGTCTACGCTGGATATATCCCTGATACTGCCTTTGCAAAAGGACTCTTGGAGATGGATGACGCGGGGCATATTAAGACGGATGAGAAGATGCGCACCAACGTTGAGGGAATTTTGGCTATTGGGGATGTGCGCGCTGATACGTTGGCGCAATACACTGTTGCTGTGGGTGATGGAACTAAAAGCGCCTTTACGGCTCGTGAATATCTTGCAGAATTGAAGGAGGCATAAGGCTTTATGAAACGTAACCTTGGTGAACTTGAGCGCATTTTACGGGTGATTTGTGGTGTCTTCGGTATGTTATTAGGGTTTCTGTTTATTCAGGGTGTGTTTGGAACAATTTTGGGCACCCTGGGGGCACTCTCTTTTCTTACCGGAGCGGTAGGTTGGTGCGGCCTTTATGTGTTGTTAGGGCGGCGTTCGCTTGAGCCTGAACCTGTTGAGGTTTTGGTGGACGAGTCGTAAGGTCCTTTGGTGATCTGGGCACGCTTATGTCTCTTTGCTTGGAACAGGTAATTCTGTTGGGGAGGGAGTATGCTGGTAAAGAAGGCCGTGGATGTTCCGCTGGAAAGTGTCCAAGAGGGCATCGGGATTCGTTGGTTGATCGCGGAGAAGGATGATGCCCCTAATTTTGCGATGCGTATCATTGAGATTGAACCCGGCGTTGTTTTTGAGCCGCATCACCATCCCTATGAGCATGAGATCTATGTTTTGGAGGGGATGGGCGTTGTGAACGGGCCTGATGGCGATAGGGTTATGAAACCTGGCACAGTTCTTCTGGTTCCGCCCGATGAACCCCATGGTTATCAGAACACCGGGTATGTGACGCTGAGATTTATCTGCGTGATTCCTTTACAAAGATGAGATGAGGAGTGTGGGATGACAACGGCACAAGCAACATGGGTTGGACCGGGGCTGCGGTTGGTCGGTGAGGCTAATCAAGGTCCTGCGATTGTTGTGGATTCTTCGAAAGCGCCTTTGGGCACTCACTCGGGGCCGACCCCTATGGAATTGGTGCTGATGGGGCTGGCAGGCTGCACCGGTATGGATGTGATTTCCGTCCTTAATAAGATGCGGCAGCCCTTCACGGGTGTGCAAGTTCTTGTCGAAGGGGAACAAGCTGACGCGAATCCCAAGGTTTACACGAAGATTTTGGTGACCTATCATGTCTATGGAAAGGGTGTTGATCCCAAGGCTGTCGCGCGTGCGGTTGAGCTTTCTGAGACGACCTATTGCCCGGTAATGGCCATGCTGCGGAAGACGGCCGAGATCACGACACAGTACCAGATTATTGAGGATCAACTTTTGCCCAATATGCCGGGTGATAAGGCTGGAGCATAAGCCTTGCGATTAGGTGCACACGAGTCGATTGCCGGCGGACTCTATAAGGCTTTTGAGCGGGGTGTGTCTGCTGGCTGTGAGTCCCTGCAGATTTGGGTGAAGAACAGCCGTCAATGGGAGGCGCCGCCGCTTACCGGTGAGGAAATTCGTGTCTTTCAGGAGGCGCGTGAGGCGGCCAATATTTACCCGGTTGTCGCGCATGCTGCTTATCTTATCAACCTGGCTTCGCCCAAGGAGGGGCTCCGCCGCCGTTCGATTGAGGCTTTGACTTTGGAGCTGGAGCGCTGCGAGCAATTGGACGTCCCCTATTTGGTCCTTCATCCGGGGTCGCATACGGGCGCGGGTGAAGCGGTCGGATTGTCCCATATTGCTGCATCGTTGGGCGAGGTCCACGCTGCGACGTCTGACTACCATGCACAGATTTTGTTGGAGACGTCCGCGGGGCAGGGTTCCTCGCTAGGATATCGCTTTGAGCAGCTTGCTTATCTTTTAACCCATGCACCGGAGGGGGAGCGGTTGGGGGTCTGTCTGGATACTTGCCATGTCTTCGCAGCCGGTTATGAACTGTGCACGCGAGTGGGGTACACAGCGACTTTAACGGCTTTTGATGAGCTGATCGGGCTTGATCGCCTGAAGGTGCTGCATTTAAACGACTCTCGCCATCCATTGGGCAGCAGGAAGGATCGCCACGCGCATATCGGAAAAGGTGCGTTGGGACTGGAGGCTTTTCGAAATTTGCTCAACGATCCGCGTCTTGCTGCCCTGCCCGGGATTTTGGAGACGCCGAAATCCGCAGATCTGCACGAGGATCGTGAAAATCTGGCGGCTTTGCGCGCGTTATAGGCGTGATTTACAGGCAAAGGTCTTACATACTAAAAAAGAATGCTCGGCACGACGCCGAGCA
>Ga0272441_10012837_pt1 | contig 12146 bp, 11 predicted proteins | sample SSMProp6N_FD_193582 | JGI IMG/M metagenome (GOLD analysis project Ga0272441, IMG submission 193582) | Marine sediment archaeal communities from Little Sippewissett salt marsh, Falmouth, MA, United States - SSM-Prop-6N | ecosystem: Environmental > Aquatic > Marine > Wetlands > Sediment ...
AAATCCTGTTGGCGCCTCATACAGACGATGCTTGTCAATTATACTTGATGAGCTCACAGGTTAAATGGACCCTGACAATATTCAAACCGCCCTTGATGATATAATTAAAATAAGGGCCGTGCAGGACCTTTGCCCTTCCGCAGCGCTTTCTTTCATGTTTATTTTAAAACAGGTACTCACAGAGATATTTACAGATAACAGTAAGACCTGCATCAACAATGATGAATGGTTCTCCATGACCAGTAAAATTGATGATATAACACTGCGCGGATTTGACATATACATGGGATGCAGGGAAAAAATATACAGCCTGAAAGCCGAAGAATTTAAAAGGACCGCATACAGGTTTCTTGAAAAGGCACGTTCAGATAACAGTGAAGAATCCGTCTAAAACTATAAAGAGGGAAAGATATGAATAGCATTGTTTCATTTTTTCTTGTTTCGGTTTTGATACTTGCCGGCTGGGCAGGCCATGCTGCAGGCCTTGATTTCTTTCTCGGTATAATCATGCCATTACTTGCTGCTCTCATATTTATCATTGGGGTTCCCTTGCGAATTATACGCTGGGCCTCCTCTCCTGTACCATTCAGGATTACCACAACATGCGGACAGCAGAAGTCCCTGCCATGGATAAAACCCGATAATCTTGAGTCACCATACAATACAGCAGGGGTAATCGGGAGGATGATCCTGGAGGTACTTTTTTTCAGGTCTTTATTCAGAAATACGCGCACTGACCTTGCAGAAGGCCCGGGGCTGTCATATGCATCAAGCAAATGGCTCTGGATATTCGCAATGCTTTTCCACTGGTCCTTTCTTATAATAGTTATACGTCACTTGAGGTTTTTTACAGAACCTGTATTCATTCTTTCCTCATTACTTGAAGGTATTGACGGAATCTTCCAGGTGGGAATACCAGTACTTTTTATTACTGACATACTCTTCATTACCTCAATTTCATACCTGTTTATAAGAAGAATACTTGTTCCCCGGATTAAATACATATCACTTGCAAGCGACTATTTTCCGCTTTTGCTTATACTTGCAATTGCAGTTACAGGTGTTCTGATGCGTCATTTTTACAAGGTCGACATTATCGCTGTAAAAAAACTGGCCATGGGACTTGTTACCTTCAGCCCTGTTATACCTGACGGGATCGGCGCTTTCTTTTACATACACCTTTTCCTTGTATGCGTGCTGTTCATATACATTCCAGCGAGTAAACTCATGCATATGGCAGGTATTTTCATGTCACCGACACGCAACCTGGCAAACACAAACAGGATCAAGCGCCATATCAATCCATGGAATCATCCTGTTAAGGTTCATACATATGAAGAATGGGAAGACGAATTCCGTGACAGGCTGAAGTCATGCGGAATACCTTTAGAGAGGGAATAAAATGGCTGATAAAATCAAACCTGATGAAATGGCATCAATTGACTATACTACTCCTTCAGAAAACTGGATGGACACTAAAGTCAATATCGTGAAGGGGCGCTACTGCTACAGCGGCTCGAAAAAGCATGTTGAGTACCTTGGCGAGCCTAACCCCCGTGAATGGCAGCCTCACGATGATGACTGGCAGCTTCCAGAAAACTGGAAGGAAATACTTATAGAGGGATTTGAGGAGAGGCTTGGCAAATTCAGGTCCCTTCGTCTTTTCATGGACTGCTGCGTAAGGTGCGGAGCCTGCGCGGACAAGTGCCACTACTTTATCGGCTCAGGCGATCCGAAGAACATGCCTGTACTGAGGGCTGAACTGATGCGATCAGTGTACAGAAAACGCTTTACGAAAGTGGGCAAATTCCTCGGAAAACTTGCAGGCGCGCGCGATCTTACTGAAGATGTGCTAAAAGAGTGGTTCTACTACTTCTACCAGTGCTCAGAGTGCAGACGCTGTTCCGTTTTCTGCCCATATGGTATTGACACAGCTGAGATCACCATGCTCGGCAGGGAACTTCTCAACCTTGTGGGTGTTAACATAAACTGGATCATAGAGCCTGCCTCAAACTGTTTCCGCACAGGGAACCACCTGGGTATTCAGCCGCACACGTTCAAGGACAATATCGATTTCGCTGTTGAAGAGATAGAGGAGATAACAGGTATTACTGTTGAGCCCTCAATCAACCGGAAGGGAGCAGAGATCCTGTTTGTAGCGCCATCAGCTGATTACTTTGCCAGTCCCCATATTTATACATTCTACGGTTACCTGATGCTCTTTCACCAGCTCGGACTTGACTACACCCTGAGCGCTTATGCATCAGAAGGCGGAAATTTCGGACTGTTCCATTCCCACGAAATGATGAAACGCCTGAACGCAAAGATCTATGCTGAAGCGGAAAGACTCGGTGTTAAATGGATACTGGGAGGAGAATGCGGTCACATGTGGAGGGTGGCGCACCAGTACATGGACACCCTTAACGGGCCCGCGGATTTCCTCGAGGTCCCGGTTTCACCTGTTACAGGGACCCGCTTTGACAATGCATCTTCCACAAAAATGACACATATCTGTGAATTTACAGCAGACCTCATATATCACAAAAAGATCAGTCTTGATCCCACAAGGAACAGGAACATACGAGTGACCTATCACGATTCATGCAATCCAGCACGCGCAATGGGACTCATAGAGGAACCACGTTACGTAATCAGAAACGTATGTGACAATTTTTTTGAAATGCCTGAAAACACGATAAGGGAACAGACCTTCTGCTGCGGGAGCGGTTCCGGTGTCGGGACTGACGAAAATATGGATATGCGTATGCGCGGGGGGCTTCCCAGGGCGAACGCTGTCAGGTACGTGCATGATAAACATGACGTAAACATGCTCTGCTGCATATGCGCCATAGACAAGGCCACACTCCCCACCCTTATGGACTACTGGGTGCCCGGTGTTGACGTGTGCGGTATACATGAACTACTTGGAAACGCACTTGTAATGGACGGAGAAAAGGAACGGACACTTGACCTCAGAATGGAACCACTTGTTCAAGCGGAGGAAGAATAAAATGTATGATTCATCAAAGGTCATACCGGGTCTCCTGGTATTTCTGATCCTGGTAACAGTACCAGTCTGGTATAATCTTTTTTCTAAGACATCGGGAAATGTACCGGACCCTGTTATTGACAGGAAGTATAATGAATGCGTCAGGCCTGCGAAGACCATGCGTGAAACCCACATGGTTCTTCTCAATGAATGGCGTGACAGAGTCGTGCGTGACTCTGACAGGAGCACAATCACGGTGGACGGCGCGGTCTACCACAGGAGCCTTACCAACACCTGCATTAAGTGCCACTCAAACAAGGCGCAGTTCTGTGACCGCTGCCACAATTACATGGATGTCTCCCCTGACTGCTGGGACTGCCATTCCTTTCCGGAGGAGGAACCTCATGAAGCTCAATAGAAAAGAATTCCTTGAACGCGCGGGCAGGACCGGGCTGGCCATATTCGGCAGTACCGCGCTCTTTGAAGTGCTCTCAGGCAGGGAGCTTATGGCCGGTGTAAAGAATGATCCCTCCGCGGTCCGCTGGGCCATGGCTGTTGATATACCAAAGTTTGTTAACAGCAGCGACTATGAACGCTGCATACAGGTATGCAATAAGATCCACAACATACCCCAGATGAATGACAAAATGCATGAAATAAAGTGGATATGGAAGGAGAAATATGAACACGCCTTCCCTGAACAGTCATTTATCCAGGTACGTTCCGACCTGAAAGAACGCGATATTCTTGTGATGTGCAACCAGTGCAACAATCCTCCCTGCGTGCGGGTTTGCCCTACTCAGGCAACATGGCAGAGAAAGGACGGCATTGTAATGATGGACATGCACCGCTGTATCGGGTGCAGGTACTGCATGGCGGCCTGCCCTTACGGTTCACGTAGCTTCAACTTTGCTGACCCCAGGAAATATCTTGATATTGATAATATCAACATGGAATATCCAACAAGGACAAGGGGAGTTGTGGAAAAATGCGATATGTGCGCTGAACGTATTGACATCGGGTTAAAGCCCCTGTGCGTTGACGCCTGCAGGGACAATTCACTGATTTTCGGCAATCTCAATGATCCGAAATCCGATATTCGCAGGGCATTAAAAAAACGTTACGCTATAAGAAGAAAGCCGTCACTGGGGACGGAACCGCAAGTATACTATTTAGTGTGAGGATATCATGTTTGAAAAAGCACTTACAGGAAGCCGCAGGTACTGGATTCTTCTTGCCCTTCTGGCGGCAGTTATATTAACCGGATTTATCTTCTACCTCAAGCAGGTCAATCAAGGCCTTATTGTCACAGGCATGAGCCGTGACATATCCTGGGGCCTGTATATCGCGCAGTTCACTTTTCTGGTAGGGGTCGCTGCCTCAGCAGTTACAGTGGTACTCCCGTATTATCTTCATGACTACAGGGTGTTTGGGAAAGTTACCATACTGGGTGAATTCCTGGCAATATCATCTGTTGCAATGTGCGCCCTGTTTATCTTTGTGGACCTTGGTCAGCCCTTCAGGGTATTGAATGTATTCATCCACCCCACTCCCAATTCACTCATGTTCTGGGACACTGTTGTACTTCTCGGGTACCTTCTCCTTAACCTTGTTATCGGCTGGATGAGCCTCGAATCCGAGCGCAGGCACGTGCCCCCTCCCGCATGGCTGCGGCCCCTGATTTATATATCAATTCCCTGGGCTGTCAGTATTCATACAATTACGGCTTTTCTGTACGCCGGACTTCCCGGCCGTCACCTGTGGCTCAGCGCGATAATTGCGGCACGCTTTCTCGCCTCTGCATTTTCAGCAGGGCCGGCGCTTCTCATAATACTCTGCATAATACTCAGGAAAAACACGCGCTTTGACGTGGGACGAGAGCCGCTTCAGGCACTCGGGAAAATAATCGCTTATGCCCTGTCAGCTCACGTGTTCTTTATACTTCTGGAATTCTTTACAGCGTATTACAGCGGGATACCATCACACAGCCACTCCCTGGATTACCTTTTCTTCGGTCTTGACGGACACGCAACCCTTGTTCCTATGCTATGGTTATCCGCGATACTTGCTGTGGCAGCGCTGTTCCTGTTAATAAATCCGAATACAAGAAAAAAGGAAGGCCTCCTTTTATTTTCCGCTGCTGCAGTATTCGCATCAACATGGATCGATAAGGGGATCGGATTTGTGGTTGGGGGATTTATCCCGAATCCAATGGACAGGGTAGTTGAGTACCTGCCCACTGTCCCGGAAATAATGATAACACTTGGGGTCTGGGCAATCGGTTTTTTTATTCTAACGCTCCTGTACAGGATCACTGTATCCGTTCGTGCCCAGGATCTGTAACGCGCTTAAATTAAAATCTTATGAAAACATAAGGTATGCAATTATAACAAACGATGTTCTATGCTTTTTTACTTGAAATATTTTTAATAGTATAGAACATGGTTCATAATTAGAATATAGTTCATCATAATAAAATAATGGTATCTTATAAATGGGAAACGAGAAAAAATATCCATACTATATTGAAAATGCTGTTGAACACGGTCGCGTACGGGAGTTTCTGAATATATTCGCCGCACTGCTCGAAAATTCCAGCTACCGTTCAATTCTCAACCTCTACTCCCGGATAAACATGAAGTGTTCCAGGTGCGCGAGCGAATGCATGATCTATGAGGCAACCGGCAGGCCTGAGGACATCCCATGCTACAGAAGCAGCATACTTCTTCGAATTTACAAGCGTCATTTCACACCCGGTGGCTGGCTTAAGGCAAAATTTACCGGCGGGAGCGAGCTCACTGAATCGGATATTGATGAGATGCTCGAATCCTATTACAACTGTACAGCCTGCGGCAGGTGTACCCGCTACTGCCCCATGGGGATTGATCACCGCCTGATTGTTCGCCTTGGAAGATACATAATGAGTGAAATGGGCATTGTTCCAAAAGCACTGCTTGTTTCAACACGTGAGCAGCTGCAGGGTGAAACCGGAAACACATCCGCGGTACCCCTTCGCGCACTAAAGACAACGCTTGAATTTCTTGAAGAGGAAATTGAAGAGATAAAGGGAGCTAAAATAAAATTCCCCCTTGATGTACAGGACGCTGAATACGTATTTTTCGCCCCTGTAAGCGACTATCTCATGGAAGCGGACACACTAATGGGTATAGCGTGCGTTCTTGAACAGGCCGGTGTAAGCTGGACCCTTGCCTCCGGTAACTATGACGCTATCAATTACGGCCTCTTCTACAGTGACACTGCCATGGGAGACATACTCAGGAAAATGATTGATGAGACACGCAGGCTCAACGGCAGGAAAATCCTCATTGGCGAATGCGGACACGCATCAAGGGCGGCACATGACTTTCTCCCGACATACAATGATGGGGAAGAGCTCCCTGTTGTCAATATCATGGAACTTACACTGAGTCTTATTGAAGACGGTCGTCTGAACATTGACGGAGATGTTATTACTGAAAGTGTTACCTACCATGACCCGTGCAACATATCACGTTCAGGATGGATCGTTGAACAGCCGAGAAAAATTATAAATTCATTCATAGATAATTTTATTGAAATGACCCCTAACGGCATGGACAACTACTGCTGCGGCGGTGGCGGCGGCACAGTATCAATAAATGAAGTTAAAAAATACCGCATGGAAGTAGCTGGAAAGAAAAAAGCTGAGCAGCTCAGGGATACCGGGGCGGACATTGTTGTAACACCCTGCGCGAACTGCAAGAAGCAGGTCGGAGAGCTCATCAGCCACTACAAGTTACCAATGAGGCACGCGGGTCTTCACGACCTTATTTTTGAAGCTATAAAGATGGAGTAATAACCGGCATGGATAAATTTCTTGAATTTTCAACCGGGCCCCTTTTCAGGTTCTGTTTTTCACTTTTCATCCTGGGGCTCATAAGGCTTATTATAATTACCTTTATTGATATCCGGCGCACAGCTTCGGCAGCTGGAGATAAGAGTTTTAAATACGGTCAGGCTCTCGCGTCCACTTTTGACTGGATGCTGCCTGTGAGGCAGATATTAAAAACACGGGTATTTTTCAGCCTGACCTCATTTATATTTCACGCAGGACTCATCATTGTCCCTATTTTCCTTCTGGAACACGTGCTTCTCTGGAAAAAGGGCGCTGGCGTATCATGGCCCTTCCTTAACAGCACTGTGTCTGACATACTCACTGTGCTCACGGTAATTGCAGCCTGTATACTTCTCTGTTACCGCATATTCAGCAGTACCAGAAGGTTCATAAGTGACAGGCAGGACTATTTTTTTCTCATCCTTATAATGATTATTTTTGTCAGCGGTTTTATTGTACCGCGCTCATACAATCCTCTTTCATACCAGGCATCCATGCTCGTGCACGTGCTTTCCGGGAACCTGCTTCTGGCGCTCATCCCCTTTACAAGGCTGTCTCATTCTGTGCTCTACCCGTTTATTCGCATCGCATCAGAGACTGCCTGGCATTTCCAGGGTGATGCTGGTAAAAAACTTAATAAAACCCTCTATGGCGAGGAGAACAGGAAGATATGACTGAACAGAAAAATGAAAACATGTCCGAACAGGAAACAGCGTATGAAAAGCCTGATTATTTCGGTAAAAGAACAGTGTGGCTGGGCACTTCAGGCTATTCTCTTTTTACCAATGGCTCACTTGTAATTATTGCCATTGCCGCCCTTATTATCGGCTTCACAGGCAATGGTAAATCTTCAATACCTGAAAGCCCTGTAAATGATGCTGTTGGCTGGGAAATCCTGCGCATCAATGGTAACCGGAATGCCAGGTTCGTTGATTTTACTCACAAGACACACCAGGGTCTTGTTGCAGAGGGTAAAGAGGGCTGTGTTTCATGCCACCACATTAGCAGGCCAGGCGACGGCCCGTCTTCCTGTTATCAGTGCCACAGGGACATGTATAAGAAAACATCTGTATTTGACCATACTTACCATATAAAACTGCATGAGAACGGCGACTCCTGCTCCGCATGTCATGCTGGAGACAAATCTCCGGAGAACCTTAAAACCTGCGCAGAATGCCACAAGGGCTACACACGGGATACCGCATACTACACTTCTGTGCGGAGCTATAAAGATGCCATGCACGGGATGTGTGTTTCATGCCATAAAAAAGAGGACGAAAAACTCGGAGAAAAACTCTATTCAGACTGTTCCTTCTGCCACATGGACCACCAGGAATAGTACCCGGGACACCGTTGTTCTTTCAACAGATATTATAAAGGAGTCTCATAAATGAGCAATACCAGGATCTTGGTAATAGGCGCTGTTGCGTGCGGAGCAAAGGCAGCCTCCCGTATAAGGCGCCTCAATCCGTGCGCGGAGATCACAATGATCGACCAGGGAAAGTATATATCCTATGCGGGCTGCGGCCTGCCATACCATATCAGCGGAAAAGTCCGGGATATTGAGGACCTTGTCAGGACAACTTACGGGAAAATCCGTGACTCGGAATATTTCATGGACCTCAAGGGAATCAGGGTCCTGACAGGCACACGTGCAGAATCCATTGACCGAGAATCCCGCATTGTAACAATAAATCATATTGAAACCGGCATGACTGAAACACTCGAATACGACAGGCTTGTACTTGCTACTGGCGCATCTCCCGCCCCTATCCCGGTTGAGGGCGCTGACCTTGAAGGCATATACAACCTTACCACCATGGAGGATGCTGCTGCTATTGCTGAACTTGTAAGGGACAATCCCGGCGGCAAGGCAGTCATAATAGGCGGAGGATTTATCGGTGTTGAAGCTGCCGAGGCCCTGGGAATGAAGCGCTGGGAAGTTACCATGCTTGAAAGGTGCGACCAGCTGTTTCCCGGGGCTCTTGACTTTGAGATAGCCGCAATGATACAGGAGCACCTGTTTGAGCACATGATAGAGCCTGATTTCAATACTGATGTTGTCCGGTTTACAGGTGAAAGCGGCCGCGTTACAGGTGTAGTCACAGACCGAAAGGAATACCCGGCTGACCTTGTAATAATTGCGGCAGGAGTACGTCCGAATACAGGCATTGCAGTTGACGCCGGCCTTAAAACCGGTGAAACAGGCGCGCTGATTGTTAATGAGCGTATGCAGACATCTGATCCTGACATATACGCTGGCGGAGACCTGGTTGAGAACACACATATTGTCACAGGCAAAAGCTGCTATGTGCCCCTTGGCTCAACAGCCAACAAGCACGGTCGCGTTATCGCTGATAATATATGCGGCATTGAATCACGCTTTCCCGGCATACAGGCAACATTCGTATGCAAGGTTTTTGATTACGCAGTCGGGTCAACCGGTCTGACTGAAAAACAGGCTGTTGACCAGGGCCTGGACGCATGGGCAGTCAGCGCTCCCGGTTTTGACAAAGCGCATTACTACCCTGACAGCCAGATCGTTGCCCTGAAACTGATTATTGAAAACGGCACTGACAGGCTGCTGGGACTGCAGGCAGTTGGAAAGGGCGACGTGGCCCGAAGGATAGATGTGGCAGCAACTGCCATACGCATGGGCGCGACAATTGACAGCCTTGCTGACCTTGACCTTGCCTATGCGCCGCCCTTCTCCCAGGCTCTTGATGTTTTCATTACACTTATCAATGTGGCAAAGAACAGGCGCGCGCAAATGTTCATACCCGTGACAGCTCTAGAGACAAAAAGAATGCTCATGGAAGATGATGACGTGATACTTCTTGACGTTCGCAGTAAGATCGAATACAGAAGGGCTCACATTGATGATCCGAAGGTACTGAATATCCCGCTTGACGAACTAAACTCACGAATGTCCGAGATACCGGGTGACAAAAAAATACTCTGCGCATGCCTTCTCGGCCTCAGGGGATTCACGGCGCAGCGCATTCTACAGGGCGCGGGATTTAAAGATGTCTATACCATTGAGGGCGGCATGTTCCTCTGGCCCTGGAAGGAAGAACTTGAATAAAACCGAAATAAAATCCCCGCTGTTATTCAAGCGGGGATTCTGGCTTACTCTCTTTTCAGTACATTATTTTTTTATTATCCCATGCTGTTCAGGTTTTTCTTCACCTCTCCCGCCTGCTCAATTGTCCTGTCAATAATCTCCTTAACCGTGGGCGTATCTTTTATAATCCCGGTGATCTGCCCCAGCGGCAGCACACCTTTTTTATTGTCACCGTTCATCGTACCCACCTTGAATGCCTCAAATCCGATTGCCATACGCGCCATCTGTATAGACCTCTTATAGCCGGAGAACATGATGCCCACTGCCAGTTTAAGCCATGGGAACCCGAGCAGTCCGGCTATCTTTCTTGAATTGAAAAGCGCTGTAAAAGGATTGAGTCTTCTATTCATTATCTTTCTGGCTCCGCCCGTGTCCATCATTCGCGCGGGCAGTCCGTCGATCCTGTCTGTATACACTGTATCATATACATCTTTCTCGCTGGATATCTTCTTCTGTGAATCATGCACAGGGCTCTCTACAGAGTTCATGAAACGGGTTCCCATTGAAACCCCTTCCGCGCCAAGTGACAGCGCGGCCATCAGCCCTCGTCCGTCCGCGAATCCACCGGCTGCAATCACCGGTATTTCAACAGCGTCAACTATGCTTGGTATCAGGGCAAGGGACGTTACCATTCCGCCGTGACCGGCTGCCTCATGACCTGTCACTATGAGAGCGTCAGCGCCGTCCCTCTGCGCAGCTAACGCGTGCTTGAGCGTAGTTACGGTTGCCACTACCTTGCCGCCGTATTCATGAACAGCTTTTGAAATTTTATCTCCCTTGCCCAGTGAATAATTTATCACCGGTACCCTGTGTTCAATCAGTATTTGCGCGTTTCTGTCCGCGCCCGGGAAATAGAGTGTGACGTTTCCGGCAAATGGTTTATCAGTTAATTCCCTTGTCCTCTTAATGTATTCAAGAGTCTCTTCAGCGCTGGTAACACCCGTGGCCAGTATTCCAAGGCCCCCGGCGTTGGATACTGCGGCAACAAGTTCGGGTGTGCTTATCCAGCTCATACCTGAAAGTATGATGGGATGATCAATGCCGAAAAGTTCAGTAATTTTTGTTTTCATAAAAGCTCCTCTTGTCCTGATGTGGGATGTATCCTGTGCAGTTAAATAATTTCAAATTATGGACAGTATAAAAAGTCAATGATTTATCATCCAGCAATATTTTAGCAGGATGAATTTTCATGTTTGATAACGGGTACAGAACCGTGTTAAACCCTTATGCAAAAGAATTGTTAAAGAACGTGGATAAAGACGGCGGGGCTTTTCAGGCCCCGCCCCTGTTTAGCAGTTATTATTCTATTGAGAGTCCCATTTTCCTTCGGCCCTGAGTTTTGTTACAAGCTCCCTTGCGTTTTCCTTCAGCATCATGTAATCTGTTTTTGCCACCCTGTTGAGGGGGAATGTACCGGGCTCAAGCACTTCCACATGGGATGGACGCGAGTATGATGATATGTCATTACAGGCATCCACAACATCCTCAGGTGTTACTGACTGTCCCTGAATTGGCTCAACAAATGCCATAATTCCTTCAGAGAACACGTTATGTTCTGTGCCCACTACCGCAACCATGTTGACCTTGCCCTTTAGTTTCCCGATAATATGCTTTTCAATATCATCCGGAAATACCTGGTATCCCTTTGGTTTTATGACCAGCTTTGAACGTCCGGCAAAATGCAGGCCCTTGTCATCATATGAGCCCAGGTCCCCTGTATAGCAGATTCCCTCTTTTGATATGGTCTTTGCCGTGTTTTCAGGATCATTCAAATATCCAAGAAACAGCTGCGGACCTGAAAAGCATATCTCTCCGACCTCTCCTTTCTCCTTTTCCTTCCCGGCTGTACCGTCAGGATTTATCGGCTCACGTATGCTTATCGGGCAGAGCGGACTGTCAAATCCTATGCCCTCGAGGATCTGGTCAACACCTGCATTAACATCAGTAAATGTGCAGAAACCTGATGTCTCTGTCAGCCCGTCTCCTGATCCTATAAAGGGTGCCATCTCCTTCATCCTGACAAGGAATTCACGCGAAACTGACTGTCCACCGTATATGGCAAACCTCAGTGTTGAAAGGTCATAATCCCTGTAGTCAGGCAGGAGCCATTCCATGTTGAAAAGCGCGGGTATCTGGCCAAGGCATGTTACGCTGTGTTT
>Ga0272441_10012838_pt1 | contig 12146 bp, 14 predicted proteins | sample SSMProp6N_FD_193582 | JGI IMG/M metagenome (GOLD analysis project Ga0272441, IMG submission 193582) | Marine sediment archaeal communities from Little Sippewissett salt marsh, Falmouth, MA, United States - SSM-Prop-6N | ecosystem: Environmental > Aquatic > Marine > Wetlands > Sediment ...
AGCCGCCGGTGGCTGCAAGCCCGCTACGGCGTGGTGGGCGCCTTTGCGTGCCGGCGCATCAATTTGAACACCCCCGTAGCGGCAACGATGGCCCGCGCGCCGGCGTGCACCTGCGCATCGACAAAGACCACCGAGCGCGTTGCCCGCGACACGCAGGCTGTGCCTTCCACCCAATCGCCCACCCGGGCAATCGACAAAAAATCCACGTTCAGGCGGATCGTCAGGCCAACGATATCCGTGTGCCGCCAGACGGCGGTTCCCATCAGGCTATCGGCAAAGGCGGTGATCAGGCCGCCATGGACGATGCCCATGCCGTTGCAATGGCGGTGGGCAGCGCGAAAGCCATGCGCAAACGAGCCATCCGGGTTGACCCGGTGGAAGAACGGGCCGTTATGGCTGGTGAACGGGCCGCGGTTGGTGCTTTCCTCAAACCCTTCAGGCGGGTTCGGCGCTGGGCTGCATGGCGGCATCAGGCTCATTCTTGCTCAGGCGCTAACTCTAGCGCCTGCTCGGGTGAGGGGTGCGGCGCTGCATTGCCGAACAGCGGATGGCGCACGGTATCGCCCACCGCAATACCTAAGCCTGCCGCAGTTCCGGCATTGACCTCAAACACCGATGCCACCGGATAGCGGGACGAAATGATGGTATCGGAAAACGGCACCGTGTTTTCAGCAATATGCGCGATGCGCCCGTATGCGGTGATGAAAATCATATCCAACGGCAACGGCGTGTTGCGCATCCACATATAGATGATGCGGGTCTCTTCGAAATCGAAGAGCATGCCTGCATCCGCCGCTAGGGTTTCGCGAAACATCAAGCCGCGCTGGCGGGTTTCATCCGTATCCGCCAGTTCTACTTCAAAATGTGCAGCGCCCGCCGCCGTTTCGATGGTGAGGCGCGCCGGCGCCGTGGCATCCTCAGAACATGCCGCCGCGCTGCCGAGCAAAAGCGCGGTGACCACCGCGGCGCACAGCCGCGCGAGCCATATCGGTTGCCTCACAGGGGGTGGCGCCTCACTCAACCAAATCCAGGCTGGCCACCATAAGACCTTTGTCGCCCTCGCCAAAGCGGACCCGCACCCTTTGGCCGGGGTGCAATTCGCCAATGCCCTTCTCGCGCAATGTTTCCATGTGCACAAAAATATCCGGCGTACCTTCGCCGCGGGTCACAAACCCATAGCCTTTGGCGCGGTTAAACCATTTGACCTCGGCCATTTCTTCGGCGCCGATGGTCTCCGCGCGCACGGTGCGCGTTTGGCGCGAGCGGCACGGCTGGGCTGAAAGCGGCGTGGTCGTGGCGGTGCTGTCATCCACATCAAGCACGCGCAACGCCTGCAAGCCTTTGGCGCGGCGGATGGCTTCACACTCAACGGTTGCACCCTCAGGTGCTGCCTCCAGACCCGCCTGTTTGAGGCAGGACATATGCAACAACACGTCAGCCGAACCATCTTCCGGAACGATGAACCCATAGCCCTTGGTGGTATCAAACCACTTAACGATGCCGGTAATACGGAAGGCGTGCTCGGCATTCAGGACGGTGTTTTTATCTATTTGAGTCTGCGCTTGCGCCACTGTGTCCCCCGACGTGATCGCTGTTTTTTGCTGTTATCGTACATATTTTACAACGCCTTCAGCGACGCGCTGCATGGCCCTATAATCCGTAAGGATACCATATCGCCCCGCACAGAAGAAGAGTGAAAAGCCGGATAGTTTAGCCCACTAAACCACAGGTTGTGTCGCCGCGGGACACATGCAAAAGAAATTTAAGGGCGTTGTACCGGTTCGATGCCGGTGGTGGCACCGATATTTAGTGCCGAAGCCTCAGGTTTCTATCGTGCAATAGGGGCGTCCGGCAGGGCGTGTTACGGTGTCTTTGCACAGCTAAGCGATGCTCTGCACGACAGCGTGCGCGCTTAGGTGGAGCGATCAGGCAAACCAGCGCCTTTGCCGCCATCCTTTTGCCGCGAGATAGTCCATCCCGTGGACGCATTTACCGCCGATAATCGTAGCGTGGACGATGGTGTCTGCAAGCGTTGGAAGCGGTGCCGTGATTGGATTGCGGTCGATAATTGCCAGATCCGCATGGTTGCCGGCGGCCAGCGTGCCGATCTTGTCCCAGCGCAATACGTGCGCGGCCTCGCGCGTCCATGCCGCTAGGGCCTCCTCCCGGCTAATCACTTGCGCCGGGCCGGCATTCTTGTCCCCCGATCCACCAAAGACCGGTTCAACGGCCAACGCCATGTGGTGGAAGATGTTTTTTGGGCCCCAGTCGCTGCCGCATGCCACCCGCATGCCGTGGTCCATTAAGCGGCGGATAGGGATTAGATCCTTCAGGCAGGCATCGCCAATGCGCGCGCGGAAAAGATCTCCCTCCCCCCATGTGAAGGAGTGACTGGTCGTCACATCAAACCCGTAAGCGCCAAAGCGACGCGCCTGCTCCTCTTCCATGAAGTAGATATGCTGCAATATCCAGGCACGGTCGTCGGCGCTCAATTGGGCGCTATCCAGCGTGTCGAAATACGCGAGATAGTCATCGTGCTCCTGGGTACCGGCGGTGACGATGTTGAGACGAACTCCATGCTCGCGGCAAAAGCGTATGGCGTGCTCGGCGCGCTGCTTCGACATGAGGGACTGCCCCGTCGTCATCTCGCCATAAGGCCCTTTATAGGGCTCACGCATCAGCATGAAGCCGGGCTCGCATGGCCCTCCACGGCCAATGGTGACGCCATCTATGCGCAACATGTCACCGCTGCGGTTGACCATCGCCGCCGCCTTTTTAAGCTGCTTGTCAAACGCCTTGTCGGACAGCGGGCGATCCCAAATCGTGCCATGGGGCTCGGCCTCCGGACACGCCAGCACGCGCATTGTCAGCATGCCTAAGCGATGCATCAGCTTATAGCCGGCGATTTGCTGCATCGACATAGCGTGACCTTCATACACAGTCGTCACGCCAAGGGCATGATAGGCCTTCATGCTGTTACGCGTTGCCGAGATCATCAATTGAAGGCCTGGTTTCAGGATCTGGCTCAGCATGTCGTCCCAGAAAGGCTCGTCATTGTAATAGGTGTTGACGGACCCGCTGAGCCGCCCGGTCGGTTCGCCCGCGGCGTATTTTTCAATCCAAACCTTGCCGACCTGATCCGGTGTTTCGGCGGTCAGGCCCAACATGTCCAATGCCATGGAATTCATCGTGATAGTTGCCGGGGTGGACGGCGCATAGGCCAGAATCATGACCGGGTGCCGGGTGCTGACCCGGTCCAGCACGCAGCGATCCGGCAGAACGCCTTCTTTTAGATCGCGCCATGACCGTTCAACGAAATAATGGGCATCACCGACAGGGCTGCCCAGCACCCATTTGCCTGCCTTAGTGGTACCGGCACGGGCCTGAAGCCGTGCGACAATGTCCGCATGGTCGACGGCATCGGATAGGTCGGCGCAGAATGCATCGAAAAGGCCGAAATGCATCATGTGCGGGTGCGTATCGATCAGGCCGGGGATAAGCGTCGCACCGTCCAAATCAATCCGCCGACACCCCGTCCCGGCAAGCGCCTCCACCGCTGGCCGCGGGCCAACCGCCAATATCCGCCCCTTACGAATGGCGATCGCTTCTGCTGTGCTGTGGTTGCGATCACATGTCAATATGTCACCACCGTAAAACAGCGTGGTTGTCATAGCTTATGCCCCATGGCGTGGATTACATACTCGTGGGTGCATAGCATAAATTCTCCATTTGGAGAAGTTTTTTGTGCGGGTATAGCAAAGTGTGTGAGGGAGACATATGGCGCAGGCAAAAAGATCGACCGCACAGGCCCGCGGCGAGGCCCGGAAAAAGGCCCTGATCGATGCGGTCATTCGCCTGCTTGCCCGCGAAGGGGCGGCCGGCGTAACCCATCGAGCCGTGGCCATCGAAGCCGGTGCCAAACATGGTTCGGCGCGCTACTATTTCTCGACGCGAAGCGCGCTGCTGCGCGAGGCCCTGAACACCATCGTTCTCGATCAGGCCAATGAGATAACCGCTTTGGTAGAGGCCCATGGCGGCGCCAACGATGCAACGCTGGTTACGTCGCTGTCGGCGCATGTGTGCCACCGTATCACCCATCACCGCGACAGCGAGTTGGCGCGCTACGAACTATTTTTGGCCGCCGCCCGAAGCGGCGACTATCAGGCTACGCTTAACGCCTGGGCCCGGTCCTATATCGCGCTGTTTAAAAGAAGCGCAGCGGCAACCGGAATGCACCTGTCAGACGCCGATGGATGGCGAATGTTGAACCTTCTCAACGGCTTGATTTTACAGCAACTGGCCACACCGATAGACGATTTTGAAACCGCGGTCCTGGTACCGACATTGATGGACTATTTTGACTTGATACGCTCGCAGTCGGCGGGCCGAGCGTAAGGCCGTGCGCATCGAAACGATCAAGGCCGACCTGTGCGCTACCGATTAGGTGCGCTGCCGTGCTCCAGGCATGCTGGTTGTCGATCCGTGTCCTGGAATATTCGAGATGGGGGGAAAGAAATTTGGGCGGTTTGTGCCGGTTGTTCTAGCCAAGGCGGCGCGCGCCTATTATCACAGATTGCCGGCCGGCCGCGTGCCGCCAACGGGAGGTGTCTGACCCATAATGCTGCGTGGACTGCTATTAGCGCTCGGATTGTTTGCTCTGTGGCTGTTGCTTTCGGGCGTCTACAAACCGCTATGGATCGCCTTAGGCGCCGGGTCGGCCATCGCCATTACGTTTTTGCTGGCGCGCATGGACGTACTCGATGCTGAAGCCGTCCCGATCCAGATGCATTTTCGCACGCCGCGCTATTGGGCCTGGCTGCAAGGGGAAGTGGTCAAGACCAACCTGGCGGTGACCAAAATTTTGCTGTCGCGGCGCATGGAGATCGCGCCGCAAATCATCCGCGTTACGCCGGCGGAAAAAACCGATATCGGGCGCGTGACCTTTGCCAATTCGATTACGCTAACGCCGGGCACCGTTACCATCGACGCCGATGGCGATGCGTTTATCGTGCACGCCTTAGACAGCGCGTTTGCCGAGCCGGGCGGGTTGGCTGATATGAATGCCCGCGCCCGCGCCATCGAGGAAAGGTAGAAACGCCAGATGTTTTTTGCCGCAACGCTTGCCCTGCTTGGCGCCATGATGCTGATGCTAGTGCGGCTGTTTTTAGGCCCCAGCCTGTATGACCGGGTGCTTGCCCTCAACGTCTTTGGCACCAAGACGGTGCTGCTGATCGGCCTGGTGGGGTTTGTGACCGGGCGGCCGGATTTCATGGATATCGCGCTGCTTTATGCCTTGATCAATTTCGTCGGCACGATTGCAGTGCTTAAATTCTTCCGCTACCGCGCGTTGGGCGATGCACCGGAAAGCACAGGTGCCAGTGCTGGTACTAGTGCTGGGCCGGCCCCGGCGCCCTCGCAAGAGGCCACGCGGTAATGGCGTTGGCAATTGATATCGTAACCGGCCTGCTGCTTGCGGGCGGCAGCTTCTTTGTGCTGGTGGGGTCGATCGGCGTCATCCGGCTGCCGGATTTTTACACCCGCATGCACGCCGCCGGCGTGACCGATACGTTAGGCGCGGAACTGATATTGCTGGCGATGATGCTGCAGGCGGGCTTTAGCCTTGTCACCGTCAAAATAATCGCTATTGCGTTTTTCATGTTTTTCACCAGCCCCACCTCCACCCACGCGGTGGCCAACGCCGCCTGGACGGCTGGGCTGCGGCCGTTGCTCGGCAAGGACCTCAAAGAAGGTAACGCTGTCACGGGCGGCGGTGCGGACCAGCAAACCGCCCCCGACGGTACGGCGCGCCCATGAACGCGCTGGTCATTGAACTGGTGCTGTTTACCATGCTGGTTGTGGTGGCGATCCAGATCGTGCGGCTCAACCATTTGTTTGTGGTGACGATGCTGGCCGGCGTTTTCAGCCTGCTAACCGCCGGGCTGTTCATTACCCTGGACGCACCGGATGTTGCCTTTACCGAGGCCGCCGTCGGTGCCGGCATATCCACCGTCTTGATGCTCGGCACCCTCGCCTTTACGGCGCAGCGGCAAAAGCAAGCCAACAAGACCCAGACCATTCCCTTGCTGGTGGTGGTGGCAACGGGCATGGCCCTGCTCTATTCAACCTTGGACATGCCGGTTTTCGCCGACCCCAACGCCCCGGCGCAAACCCACGTAACGCCTTACTACATTGAAGAGACGCCTACGGATATCGATGTGCCCAATATCGTCACCGCCGTTCTTGCCAGCTATCGCGGCTTCGATACGCTGGGTGAAGTGGTGGTGGTGTTCGTGGCGGGTGTCGGCGTTCTGGCGCTGCTGGGCCATTTACCGCGGCGCCGGCGTAGCGCGCGCCAAAACCCGAGCCCCGCCCGTCGGGAGCCGGCCAGCCGGGAGGATCGCGCATGAACCAACACATCGTTTTGCGCGTCATCACCAAAATCCTGATCGCGCCGATTTTGCTGTTCGGTCTGTACGTACAGTTTCACGGCGATTTCGGCGCCGGCGGCGGCTTTCAGGCCGGGGTGATCGTGGCCGTGGCGTTCATATTGTACGCGCTGATATTCGGGCTGGCGACAACCAAACGGGTGGTGCCGTTGTGGGTGGTGCGCACGGTGGCGTGTCTTGGGGTGCTGGTCTATACCGGCGTCGGCGTTGTCACCATGCTGCGCGGCGGCAATTTTCTCGATTACGACGTCTTGTCCCATGATCCGGTGAGCTATGCGGTCGCCGGCCAGCACTTAGGCATCTTGCTTATCGAAGCCGGCGTCGGCTTGACGGTGGCAAGCGTCATGGTGCTGATATTCTACAGCTTCGCCGATGCCGCCGGCGCCATCGAACAGGGGGATGTGTAGTTCCGTGTCCGCCTCCCCCACCCTCGATTTCATCCTCGGCCATTACAATTATTGGCTCGTCATCGTGTTGATGATGGTCGGCCTTTACGTCGTCGTGTCGCGCGGCAACATGGTCAAGAAGCTGGTGGGCCTGAACATGTTTCAGGTCTCCGTCTTTTTGTTTTATATCTCCGTCGGCAAGGTGCGCGGCGGCACCGCGCCCATTTACGTGGCCGACCCGGACGCCGTCTATTCCAACCCGCTTACCAGCGTTTTGATCTTGACCGCCATCGTCGTTGGCGTGGCGACGCTGGCGGTGGGCTTAAGCCTCGTCATCCGCATTCAAGCAGCCTATGGCACCGTTGAAGAAGACGACGTGCAGGCGGCCGATGCCGGCCGTGACGCCAGCCCGCGGGCCGGTGGAGGCGCTGCTTGATGCCGCCGGCGGTGGTGGATTTTGTGCTGCAGCACTTGCCGGCCTTGCAGGTTGTGGTGCCGATGGTGGCCGCGCCGCTGTGCCTGATGCTGAGCCGCGGCGCGCTGGCCGGCGGCCTGGCGCTGATCGTTGCTCTATTGTGCTTCGCCATGTCGCTGCTGCTGCTGCACCAAGTGGTAACCGGCGGGCCCATCTCCTATGCGCTGGGCGGATGGCCGCCGCCCATCGGCATCGAATACCGCGTCGACACCATGAACGCGTTCGTTCTGGTGATCGTCGCCGCCACCAGCGCGCTGGTTTTGCCGTTCGCGCGTAAATCCGTACGCGGTGAAATCGAACCCTCCAAACAGGCTTTGTTCTACACGGTCTTTACCTTATGCCTGTGCGGCCTGTTGGGCGTGACGATCACCGGCGATGCCTTCAACATTTTCGTGTTCCTCGAAATTTCATCGCTCTCCACCTACGTGCTGGTGGCCATGGGCGCGCGGCGCGATAGGCGGGCGCTGACGGCCAGCTACACCTATTTGATCATGGGCACCATCGGCGCCACCTTTTACGTGATCGGCCTAGGGCTTTTGTATCAAGCAACAGGCACGCTCAATCTTGAAGATCTGGCGGTGCGCCTTGCGCCGTTGGGTGAATTGACCAGCGTGCGCGCCGGCTTTGCGTTTATCATGGTGGGCTTGGGGCTTAAGCTGGCGATGTTTCCGCTGCACGCCTGGCTGCCCAACGCCTATACCTACGCGCCGTCGGTGGTGAGCATTTTCTTAGCGGCCACCTCCACCAAAGTGGCGGTCTATGTGCTGTTGCGGTTCATGTTCACGGTCTTTGGCTATGACTTTCCGGTGGTTGAACTGTCGTTGGCCACGGTGTTTGTGCCCTTGGCGCTTGCCGCCATGTTTATTGCGTCAACGGTGGCCGTATTCCAGACCGACCTCAAACGACTATTGGCCTATTCGTCGGTGGCGCAGATCGGCTACATGATCTTGGGCTTTTCCATGGCCAGCGTCACCGGCTTGACCGCCACCATCGTCCATATGTTCAACCACGCGGCAATGAAAGCGGTGTTGTTCATGGTCGCCGGCGCCGTCGTCTACCGGGTCGGCTCGACGGCGGTGGCAAGCTTTGCCGGGCTTGGCCGCCAAATGCCGTGGACGATGGCGGCGTTTGTCATCGGCGGGCTGTCGCTTATCGGCGTGCCGCTGACCGTCGGTTTTATTTCAAAGTGGTATCTCATTCTCGGCGCGCTGGAGACCGGCGATTGGCTGATCGCCATAGCGATTGTCGCCAGCTCGCTGATCGCGGTGATGTATGTGTGGCGCGTGGTTGAGATCGCCTATCTAACCCCTGCACCCGCCGACCGTAAGCCCGTGCGCGAGGCCCCGCTCTCAATGCTGTTGCCGATGTGGGCCTTGGCGCTGATCTGCATCTATTTCGGCACCGATGCCCAGTTCACCGCAACCATCGGCACCAACGTGGCGCAGGACTTGCTCGATGGCATTGGGTCCAATGGCATTGGGTCCAATGATATTGGGTCCAATGATATTGGGTCCAACGCCGTAGGCGATGGGCCGGCAGCCGATCTACCGGCGTCTGAGGGGGTGATCCAATGACGCCGCTCAGCGCCTTTGGTCTTGGCTTCGATACGGCCATGCTGGTTGCGGTGTTGCTACCGGTCGTAGGGGCCGTGCTGATCGGCTTGACCGGCCGCTGGCCCAACCTGCGCGAGGCGGTCACGCTTTCCACTGCCTTAGGCCTGTTCCTCACCGTGCTGCATTTGGTCGACGGATACGTGCACGGACACGCACCGGCGCTGGCGGTGTTCGACGTTATTCCCGGCGTTCCCCTAGCCTTCCGCTTGGAGCCGTTAGGCGTCATTTTCGCTTTGGTTGCCAGCGGCTTGTGGATCGTCACGTCGCTTTACGCCATCGGCTATATGCGCGGCAACAACGAAAAACACCAAACCCGCTTTTACGCCTGCTTCGCCATTGCGCTGGGCGCCAGCATGGGCATCGCCTTGGCTGACAACTTGCTGACACTGTTCATCTTTTATGAAGTGCTGACGCTGTCGACCTATCCGCTGGTGGCGCATAAGGAAACCGAAGAGGCCAAGCGCGGCGCGCGCATCTATCTCGGCATCTTGCTGGCAACGTCCATTGGCCTGCTGCTGCCCGCCATCATCTGGACCTACGCGGTGGCCGGCAGCGGTGACTTTCAGGTCGGCGGTATTCTGGCCGGCACTATGGATACGGCGCTGGTGCCGGTATTGCTCGGCCTCTATATGTTCGGCATCGGCAAGGCGGCGCTGGTACCCATTCACCCATGGCTACCCAGCGCCATGGTGGCGCCGACGCCGGTCTCCGCCTTACTGCACGCGGTGGCGGTGGTGAAGGCGGGCGTGTTTACCGTTCTCAAAGTCACCGTTTACATCTTCGGCACCGATTTCTTGGCCACCACCGAAGCCAGCACATGGCTCATATGGGTGGCGGCGTTTTCCATTGTCTTTGCCGGCATCATCGCCATGACCAAAGACAATCTAAAAGCCCGCCTTGCCTATTCGACGGTCAGTCAATTGTCGTACGTAACGCTGGGGGCAATGCTGGCATCCGGCTACGGCGTGACGGCGGGCGCGTTGCAAATCGTCATGCACGCGGTTGCCAAGATCACCCTGTTCATGTGCGCCGGTGCCATCTACGTGGCTACGCACAAAACCGAATTGAGCGAGATGGACGGTCTTGGCCGCAAAATGCCGTGGGTCTACGGCGCCTTTACCGTGGCCGCGCTGGCGATCATCGGCATCCCGCCTTTAGGCGGCGGCTGGGTGAAGCTCTATTTGGTACTTGGCGCCACCGATAGCGGCCATCCCTATATAATCTACCCGCTGATTTTGGCTTCGCTGTTATCCGTCGGCTATTTGCTGCCGGTGGTCGCGCGCGGCTTTTTCGGCAATCTCGGCGATAGGCAAGAGCCGGCGCCGGTGTTCAACGCCGCAGTGCCGGTTGAAAGCCGCATCCGCGCGCCACTGCTCACGGTGGTGGCGCCGGTCATAACGGCGGGCTTGTGTATTGCCGTCTTGTTTGCGGTTGGGCCACTCAAGCATCTCATCGCCCCCTTGACCGGCACACACTAAGGAGGGACCGGCATGCATAGCGGCCAACACACCACCGGGTTTTGGGGCTGGGCCCTCACCGACAAGGCGGATGCGCACATGCTCACCTTCATCGCTTGCCTGTGCGGTCTTTTGGCCGTCGCCGGGCTGTTGTTGCCGGCGCCGGATATGCCGTTCGTATCTGACATTCCGTTTGGCGCAGCCGTTGCCGCGTTTGCGGCGGCGCTAATCGCGGTCGTTCTCGCCTGGCCGCTGCACTTTGTGCTGCGCCGGCGGCCGGGATATTACGCCCGCAAAGATGACGCCGCATGACCGCCGGTACTGACATGTTCGCCATCACATTGAACGGGATCTCCCCGGGCTTCGTGTTGGCCGCGTTTGGCCTTATCACTACGGTTCTGCCGCGCCGCGCGCGTGCGGCGGTGGCCATCCTGGTGCCGCTGCTCGCCATGGTGCATCTGCTGACGCTGCCGGCCGGGCCCGGCGGCACCTTCACTATGTTGGGCGTTACCATCGTCACGCTCAACGTGACCAGCACCAGCTTCGCGTTTGCGTTTAGCTTTTTGGCAGCGGCCACCGCTGCCGGCATATTCAACTGGCACGAGCGCTCGGGCCTGCCGGTGGCCGCCGGTTTGATTTACACGGGCTGCGCTACCGGCGCGGTATTGGCGGGCGACTTGCCCAGCTTCTTTGTGTTTTTCGAAATCGCCACCATCGCTGCAGCGTTTCTTGTGTGGGCGGGCGGCACCCGCCGCTCGCTGGCCGCCGGCATGCGGTTTGCGGTCATCAATATTCTAGCCGGCGTGTTGCTGCTTGAGGCGTTTTTGCTCACCTACAAAGAGACCGGTGGCATCGGCTTTTTCGTCGCCGATCTCAGCAGCGCCGCGGGCATTTATTTGCTGATCGCGCTGGGCATTCGTGCCGCCTTCCCGGTACTGCATGCGTGGCTTACCGACGCTTATCCGGAATCCACCCCCGGCGGCACGGTGATGTTGAGCGTGTTCTCTATTACCACTGCCGTTTACGCCTTGATGCGGTTTTTGCCGGGCGAACCGGCGCTAACGGTCATCGGCGCGGTGATGATTGCATTCCCGGTCTTGCTGGCGCTCTTGGCCAACGATCTGCGCCGCATCCTGTGTTACGGCCTCATCAGCCAAGTGGGTCTGGCGATCACCGCCATTGGCATCGGCACCCCGTCGGCGCTCACTGCGGCCACCACGTTTGCAATTGCCAACGTGTTTGGGTTCTTGCTGATGTTCATGGCGATTGGCGCCGTCTTGTTCCGCACCGGTACCGCGTCCGCCGCATCGCTTGGCGGGCTTGCGGCGACGATGCCGTGGACGGCCGGTTTTGCGGTAGTCGGCGGCTTATCGGTTGCCGGTCTGCCTATCCTCGCCGGCGGCACCGCCGTGCCGGCGTTACTTACTGCCATATGGAACGACGCCGGCCCCTATATCGCAGCGCTTGCGCTGTTCGGCGTTGCCGGCGTGTGGGCGCATGCGGGCTTGCGGGTGCCGGCCGCGGCTTTTTTTGGCGATGCGCGCGCGGGCAAGACGGCGCCCGAGGCGCCGCTGCATATGCGCGTGGCCATGGGCGGCGCGGTTTTGGGCTGCCTCGCCATTGGCCTGTGGCCTTATTTTCAAGGGGTGCCGGTCAACCCGGCAGGGCTTATCTTGTATACGCAGGGCTTGGCGTTTTCGCTGCTGGTGTTTGCCGCTGCGCGCGCCTGGGGGCTGCTGCCCAAGGATGAAGCCTCAGCGCTGATCGAC
>Ga0272441_10012839_pt1 | contig 12146 bp, 10 predicted proteins | sample SSMProp6N_FD_193582 | JGI IMG/M metagenome (GOLD analysis project Ga0272441, IMG submission 193582) | Marine sediment archaeal communities from Little Sippewissett salt marsh, Falmouth, MA, United States - SSM-Prop-6N | ecosystem: Environmental > Aquatic > Marine > Wetlands > Sediment ...
CGAACACCACGGCGGCTATCCCGCAGGCAAAGATCACGAAGGCCGAGACATACTCCTGTATGTGTCCGGTCTGCAGGCGACGTGCGAACTCGCCGGTCCATCGGGACATGTAGCCGGCAAGGTTCACCAGACCATCGACGATCACTACATCAAACAGGTATGAGCCACCCGCAAACAGCCACCGGGTCAGCCACCCGACGGCGTTGACAACACCGTCAACGACGTACATGTCCACGAGCCTGCAGCCGTCGGCAAGGCCCATGGTCAGACCGATGGGAACGAGGGCGTATACCTCGTCGAAGTAGAACTTGTTATGGACCAGCAGGTACAGGGCGTGGGCCGGTCGCCGCAGTGCATCCGGTACGACCACGGTCAGTTGGTATCGCAGCACGGCGCCCATGGCTTGTCGGGCAGCGTCGAGTCGCTCGCGGACCGCGGCGACGGACCACTCCCGGGGCAGGCTGAAGGACGCCGGGGCGACCTGGGGCGCGAACTGGGCGAAAGTGGGCCACCGCGGCCACGTAACCGCCTCCAGCGAGACGAGCTTCCACAGGTAGATGACGGCGGCCACCAGCAGGCCGCCGACCGCCATGAGCGTCGAGACGCCGACCACGACCCAGTTGGTGCTCACTTCATGGGTCAGGTGGGACACCGTCTCATGTGAACCGGTCGAGAACTCAATGAACCGGTGCATTAGGTTCCCGGCCAGCCAGGGAGTGCCCACCCACCCTAGGAAGACGGCGAAGATGGCGAGCACTACGAGAGGCGTGGTGATGATGCGTGGGCTCTCGTGGGCGTTGACGGCTCCCTCGCGAGGCTGTCCGCTGAAGGTCATGAAGCACAGGCGCCCCATGTAGAAGGCCGTGAGAAAGGCGCCTAGCTCCAATCCCCAGAAGAATATCCAAGACCCGGCGCCGCCGGCGCCGTGGTTCCACGCAGCCAGCAGGATCTCGTCCTTGGAGAAGAACCCCGAGAACAACGGGAAGCCCGCCAGGGCCAGTGTGCCCGCCCAGAAGGTCAGGTAGGTGACCGGCATCTTCTTTGCCAGGCCGCCCATCTTGCGGATGTCCTGCTGGTCGTGACAGCCGTGGATCACGCTGCCGGACCCCAGGAACAGAAGTGATTTGAAGAAGGCGTGAGTGAGCAGATGGAAGATGGCCGCCGTGTACCCGGCCGCCCCAAGCCCGAGGGCCGCCATCATGTACCCGAGCTGCGAGATCGTCGAGTACGCAAGCACGCGCTTGATGTCGTATTGCGCGACGGCTATGACCGCGGCCATGAGTGCTGTGATCAGTCCGATGGCGGCCACGATGCTGAGGGCCGAGACGCCGAAGATGACCGCCGAACCCATGGACACGTAGAACAGGGGGAACATCCGCGCCACCATGAACACGCCTGCCGCGACCATGGTGGCCGCGTGAATCAGCGCGCTGACCGGTGTGGGGCCCTCCATGGCGTCAGGCAGCCACACGTGAAGAGGGAACTGGGCGCTCTTGCCGATGGCGCCGCAGAACAAGAACAGCGCGGCGACTCCGGCAATCCACGCGGGCATGGCCCCGGAGTTCACGGCGGCGAAGGTATCGCCGAAAAGCAGCGTGGGCACGTGAACGAAGATGATCAGAATGCCGATGGCAAAGCCCACATCGCCCACGCGAGTCGTGATGAAGGCCTTCTTCGCGGCATTGGCCGCGCTCTTGCGCTCGAACCAAAAGCCAATTAGCAGGTATGAGCACAACCCCACAAGCTCCCAGCCCGCGTAGAGCATGATGAAGTTGTTGGCCAGGCAGATCACAAACATGGCCGCGCAGAACAGGCACAAGTACGCGAAGAAGCGTGAGAAGCGCGGGTCGCCGTGCATGTAGCCGATGCTGTACACCTGGATGCATGTGGCGACGATGCTGACCATCACGATCATGACGGCCGTGAGGGGATCAACGATATACCCCACATGAATGGCGGTGTTGCCGATGGGCGCCCAGGGCGTCGAGACACTGTATGGGACAGCTCCCAGCGCCAGCTCAGTCAGACAGCCAATGGTCAGAGGTATCGTCGTGGCGATGCCCGCCACGCCGATCCAGCCGACCTTCTCACCGATGCGCCGCGTCAAAGCGCTGCCAAAGAAGATAAGCAGTGCGCACGCCAGCAGCGGCAGCAGCGGGATTATCCAGGCTATATGAAGCATAGTGTTGACTCACAGCGTCAGGCTAGGTGTCGGCAATTCCTCGGGCGTTCCTCACCGGGTGCGTGCCCGGAGAGGAGCGCTACCACTTCATGTCCGCGGCTTCGTCGGGATTCACGATCCCGCGGTTGCGGTATAGACAGACGATGATGGCCAGACCGATGGCGACCTCACAAGCCGCCAGGGTCATGACGATTAGAGCGAAGGCCTGCCCCCCCAGGGCCAGAGCGCCCTCATGGGGGCTCAGGAAACGACTGATGGCGATAAGGTTGATGTTCGCTGCGTTGAGCATCAGTTCTATGCCCAGCAGGACGGCCACCGCGTGGCGGCGGGTCATCACGGCGAACAGGCCCATGCAGAAGAGCATGGCGCCCAGTACGAGATAGTGTGTCAGTCCCACCGGAGGCAGTGTCATGGCGCGCTATCGCCTCCGGGCCGGTCAGTGTCGGGCTCCTCGAGCCGCCCCGAGTCCCGGCGGGCGATGATGACGGCGCCCACCAGGGCTACGAGAAGAACGACGGACGCCACCTCGAAGGGCAGCAGGTATTTGGTCAGGAAGGCCTCGCCGATCCTCTGTATGTCGCTGCCGCCCACGAGTTGGGCACCCTCGGGCCGCAGCGTCCGCCACTGGGAGAACCAGGCGGCTTCCGCTACGGCGGCGATGATGATGACGAACAGCCCAGCGGCGGCGATCACGCCGCCGAGGACATGCTGCATCCCCGCGTAGTAGTGCAGGGCGATGTTCGTGGCGCCCCTCAGGCGGGCCGGGATGCGGGAGCGCAGGAACCCCGGCAGCTTCTCGCGGGTGGCATCATCCTCAAGCAGCATGACGCCGAACAGAATCAGCACCGTGATGGCGCCTACGTAGACGACGATTTGCATGGCGAACAGAACGTGCGCGCCCAGCAGCGCAAACACTCCGGCGACGCCAAAGAGCGTGTGCAGAAGCCACAGCGCCGCGTGCAGCACGCGGCGGGCCAGTATCACGCCCAGGGCGGAGCCCAGGGTGAACAGGGCCACCAGCAGGAACCCGAGTTGTTCCAGCCAGTCCGTTGCGGTCATTGGGTCGGCTCTCCGGCGTCAGTTTGTGCCGGGCCATCTTCGGCGACGCCCGCCGTCTGCACGCGCAGCACATCCTCGTACTCAAGGCCGCGCGTGCGCAGAACCTCAATGTCGCGCACGAGCTTCCGCGGATCATCGACGGCCTGTTCGTAGTCTGGGGTCATGGTCAGCGCATCGAAGGGACAGGCCTCTACGCACAGCCAGCAGAACATGCACAGCCCAACGTCGATGTAGAACTCGGCGGGCTTGCGCTCCTTACCCTTGCCCTCGGCCACGATATGGATGCACTTGTCCGGACACACTTTGGCGCAGCTCATGCAGGCGGTGCAGCGCAGGTTGCCCGTCTCCCGGTCAGTAATCAGGGCGAAGTCGCCCCGGTAGCCGGGCCTGGGTTTGTAGTTGCGCTCCGCGTCGCGGAAGGGATAACGCTCCGTGACCTTTGGGCGGAAGAAGGTGATGAGTGTCACCCACAGACCCTTGAGCACACTGGCCGCGCCGCCGATGATGTCGGCGGCCAGCGGGGTGCGCTTGGATTGTGGGAGAGTGTGTTTTGGCATATTACCCAGGTGCAAGGGCGCGGACCGGTTGGGTCAGGCGCCCAGCATGACGGCAACTGTAGTGATTGCCAGGGCGAGGAAGCCCGCCGGAACCAGCAGCTTCCAGGACAATGACATCATCTGATCCGGGCGCATCCGGGGCAGCGTCCACCGCACCCAGAGCACGAAAAACACAAGCAGGCCGGCCTTAGCGAACAGCCACAGGACGCCCGGGATGACGCTGTCAATCGGGCCCAAAGGCGACAGCCATCCGCCCAGGAACATCACCGTCACCACGATGGATATCAGCAGGATGTTCGCGTACTCAGCCAGGAAGAACAGGGCGAACTTCATGCCCGAGTACTCGGTATGGTAGCCGCCGACGAGCTCGCTTTCGGCCTCCGGTAGGTCGAATGGCTGGCGGGCAATCTCCGCGAACATGGCGATGATGAACAGCAGCGCCGGCAGCCACATCCAGGGCTTGAATATGTTCCAGCTCAGCAGGCTGCCGCCTCGCTGGGCCCCGACGATGTCGCCCAGAGACAGCGATTCGGCTGCGAGGACCACGCAAAGAAGGGCCAGCAGCATGGGTATCTCATAGCTGAGCATCTGTGCGCCGGCCCGTACCGCGCCGATGAGCGACCACTTGTTGTTCGAGCCCCACCCACCCATGAGAATGGCGATGACGGTCATCCCGCTGACACCCATCAGATACAGCACGCCGATATTCTGATCGACGACGCGGCCGATGACCACGCCATCGTCCCAGGGGACGACGAGCCAGGCCATGAGCGACACGGTGAAGAATAGGGCCGGCCCCACGGTGTGGAGGACCTTGTCGGCCCCCTGGGGGACGATGTCCTCCTTCACCAGGAGCTTCACGGCGTCCATTGCCGTTTGGAACAGCCCGATGGGACCGACACGCATTGGCCCCAGGCGCGACTGAATGTAGCCGGCGACCTTCCGCTCGAGGTACACGAGCACCAGCGCCGCAACCATCATGACGGCGATGGCACACACCACGCCCACGATCCAGACCAGGATCTCCGTGGTCAGGAACGCCCAGTCATCGGGCATGCCCCAACCGGTGAAGAGCCCCTCGGTCCACTGACGGATTGCGTTGAAGGTGTCCCGCAGTAGCATGTGTGTTCCATGACGACGGTTGGTAGGCGGCGATCCGGTTGCGCGGGGCCGTTACCCGCTCAGGAGCTACTTGTCGATATCGCCCAGCATGATGTCCAGGCTGGCGATGGCAACAACGGTGTCGGCGACATATCCTCCGCGCATCAACTGCGGCAATGGCTGGAGGTTGAAGTACGACGGCGGACGCCAGCGCATTCGTAGCGGCTTGTCGGAGCCGTCTGATATCAAGTAGCAGCCCACCTCGCCTCGGGGGCCCTCGATGCGCTCATAGACCGCGCCGGGCTCGGGCTTGATCACCCGGGGCACCTTGACGTTGGTTTCCCCATCGGGCAGCTTATCGGTAGCCTGCTTTAGAATCCGCAGGCTCTGAACCATCTCGTCACAGCGCACGAGGTGCCGGGCCATGGCATCGCATGTGTCGTATACAGGCACCTCGAACTCGAACTGTGGGTAGACGCTGTACCCGATGATCTTGCGCAGGTCATGGTCGACGCCACAGGCTCGCAGACAGGGCCCCGACATCCCGTGTCGGACCGCCTCCTCGCGCGAGATGGTCGCGATACCCTCCATACGCCCGCGGAAGACACGGTTCCTGGTGAGCAGGTTGTCGTATTCCTGCAAACGCGCGGGGAAGTAGTCGATGAAGTCGCGCACCCGCGCGACGAAATCGTGGGGCAGGTCGTTGCGCACTCCGCCGATCCTGAGGTAATGGTACAGCAGCCGCTGACCCGTTGCGTCTTCGAAAAGGTCGATCAGCCGCTCGCGGTCGCGAAAGCAGTGCAGGTAGACGGTGACCGCGCCGGTGTCCAGGCCCATCGACGTGAAGTACATCAGGTGGCTGGCGATGCGCTGCAGCTCGGCCATGATGACTCGGATGTACTCGCAGCGCTCGGTCACCCGGACCCCGAGCAGCTTCTCGACGGCGCGGACGAAAGCAAACTCGTTATTGATGGCCGAAAGGTAGTCGAATCGGTCGGTGTACGGCACGAACTGCTGCCATGTCTTCGCTTCGCCGATCTTCTCCAGCGAGCTATGCAGGTAGCCGATGTCGGGGTCGGCATCCAGCACGATCTCGCCGTCCAGCCGCAGCAGCACCCGCAGCACGCCGTGGGTGCTGGGGTGTTGCGGCCCCATGTTGATGAGAAGCTCGTCGGTCTGGCCGGCGTAGGTGTCAGACATGATGGGTTGTGACGCGGCCGGGCCGCGTCACACTAAACCAGCTACTCCTCGACAGGGTGCTGTTTGAGATACTCACCCGGCTTGTCGTGCAACTCATCGCGCGACAGCCACGGGTGATCGTCCGGGTACTCGTAGTCCTTGCGTAGCGGGTAGCCCTTCCAGCCCTCGGGCAGCAGCAGGTTGCGCGGGTCGGGATGGCCCTCGACGGCCACTCCGTACATCTCCATCATCTCGCGCTCGGGCCACGAGGCCCCGGCCCAGATGTCCGTGACCGTTTGCACGGAGGGCTTCTGGCGGGACAACCTGGAGCACACGCGGACCATCTCGTGGGTCCGCGGGCGGGACAGGTGGTACACGACCTCGAACTGCTCGCCGTAGTCCACGGCGAAGATGTCGACCAGGTAGTCAAAGGCGGGTTGCCGGTCGGCGCCCAGGAAGGCCAGCGTCTCACGCAGTTGCTCGGCCGAGACGGCTATCTCCCAGGCCCCGTCGGCGGCCGTGGTGATGCCGTCGGCGAAGCGCTCGGCGAGATCAGTCGGGATGGCATCGTCGGACATGGGCAGCGCAGCCTTACAGCCTGTGATGAGTGTAGATATCTTGCATCAATGGCCCCAGGGGTGTCTGAGCCGCTATTCGCCGGCGGGCTCGTACCCGGACATGCCGGGTCGTATGCCTTCGCGCACGGGATCGTCGGCGATGGATTCGCCGCGGATCTTGTCGTGCAGTTTCAGTAGCCCGTCGAGCAGGCTTTCCGGGCGCGGCGGACATCCGGGTATGTAGATGTCGACCGGGATGATCCGGTCTACACCTTTGACCACGCTGTAGGCATCCTGGTAGAAGCGTCCCCCGCTGACGGCGCAGTTGCCCAGCGCGATGACCCACTTGGGCTCGGGCATTTGGTGGTAGAGCCGCTCAAGCACCGGCGCCATCTTGGCCGTAACAGTACCCGCGACGATCATGCAATCGGACTGCCTGGGCGACGGGCGCATGATGATGCCGAAGCGGTCGAGATCGTACCGGGCGGCGGCCGTTGCGATCATCTCGATGGCGCAACAGGCCAGGCCGAACTGAACCGGCCACACAGAGCAGGCCTTGCCGGTATTGACCACCTTGTCCACAATGCTGATGAAGCGGACCGCCAGCGGGCTGTCCTTGCGCTCGCGGGCCGCCCTGCGCAGGGGCTCCTCGGTCAGGCTCTTCAGGGACTTGATCAGGTCCACTGCAGGTCCCCCCTGCGCCAGACGTAAGCCAAACCCACAAGCAGAATGCACACGAAGATACCCATCTCGGCCGCCGGCAGCGCGCCAAGGTTCTCGGGCAGGCTGAGCTTCCTGAAAACGGTTGCCCAGGGGAACAGGAAGATCGTCTCGATCTCGAAGATGACGAAGATGATGGCCATTACGTAATAGCGAACGAAGAAACGGCTCCAGGCTGCGCCGAAGGGGGGAATGCCGCACTCATAGGTCAGCAGCTTCGAGGCATACTGATCCACGGGGCGCAGGATCATGGCGATCACAATGGCGATCGCCGAGAACACAAATCCCGCGATGATCAGAACGGCGATTGGGCCATAGATGACAGTCATGGGCATCAGGGGCGGCATGCGTCTGCAGATACAGGCTTGCGGGAAGCACTAAAAGGGGCATCGACGCGCAGGACTGTCGATGCCGACGGGGCTGCCGCAGGATAGATGTCATGGCCGATGCGGCGGAACTGTAGCACCACCACACACGGAGCAAACCCACCGGAAAAGTATAGCCGCAGGCGGAGACCCAAGTCAAGAAAGGGGCGGGACGCCGCCGGTCGACGACGGAGGCCGGGAGACGGTACGCATCGGCCCGTTGCCGCACGAGGAGGGTGGCGCAGGGCGAGGGCTATCCGCGCTTGCTATCCTGCCCATGGGCGCCCCCGTCGCCGGTGCTTAGCCGAACCCCTCGTCGTCCTCTTCGAGCGCTTGCCACAGCGCCGCCGCCATCTCGCGAGCCTTCGAGACTACCTGCTCGAACTGGCCGGTGACGGCCACCTTCCCCTCCTCGGTGCAGAAGTCAAAAAAGGAGGCGCTGGGAGAGAAGACGTCGGCAACGTCATGGTCGAGAATGTGCCTGGCCTGCTCACATAGCTTCTGGCACTCAGAATCGCCGGCGGCGCGCCTGGTGAGCTCGTCGAGCAGCTCGAAGATCCGGTAGTCCTGCATTCCCCTGTGCCAGGCCTTCCAGCGCTTCGAGGGGATCACACTATCTACGCCGGGGTACACCACGGCGGCGTCGGTGGCCCAGGTCGAGTCGAAATCGTCCCACTGGCTTCCGGCGGCGAAGTCATATGACCAGAAGCCGGAGCCGTCCAGGCGGTGGACCCACGCGAGCCAGGGAGCCGTGCGAAAATAGCCCTCGGGTGACAGCGATTTGGCGCGGTCGCTGCTGCGATACATGTACAGGGGCTTGCCGGTGCCCCGCAGGTATGCTCTGCGCTCGGCATCCCACAGCGAGATGTGGTTTTCGCACCAGATGTCCACATAGGGTTCGAGCTTCTTGCAGTCTTCCAGGGTGGTCTCGGCCCCCAGCGTCTGGAAGAACTTGAGCTTCGGGTAGCGTTCGCGCAGGCCCTCAGCCAGAGTCACCGAGACGTCGACGGTTTCGCCGGCAACCTCATCGGCAACCATGACGTACAACTCGTCGAAGGTCCAGCCGCGCTCGACGGTGTGATCGATAATGGCGCCCATCCAGTCGAGGTAGCGAGTGAGGTAGGGCTCCTTGCCGAGGTCTTTGGCATCGCCGGGGCCGCCGACATATCCCAGACTCGTGGCGAAGTAGGCCGCTGTACTGTGCAGAACGAGCCTGCCGCGCCCCTTGCGCAAATCCAGGTGGCGATCCATGTCCTCGAAGTCGATGGCTCCACGCCCCCAATTGGGTTGCGTGGGGTCGCCGATCTTCTCCCTGAAGGGGTAAGCTTGGCTGCCCCCGGACATGCAGAAAAAAGTGGCTTCGCCGTTGTCAATAAGGTCGTCCACAATCGCCGGCCCCAGGGGGCCCAGCATCCACAGCACATCACTGGAGAAGAGCGCCACATGCAGTGCGGTGGCCTCGGGCAACTGCGCGGCGGCCACATTCAGGCTCACAGAGACCTGTTTGACGGGGAGAAGGTCTTCGGGGTCAATGGACGACCCACCCCTGTAGTTGCGGGTGACCGGCATGATGGTGAGCACGTCGCGGTACTCGCCCGGCTCCAGGTCGGTCGTGCTGACCTCGCACCACACCTGTCTCGTCTCGCGGGCCCCCACATGCACCACGGAGGCCTGATTCAGCAGGGGGAGGGCGTCCGCGAACAGGTGCGCCTGCCTGTCCGGAATCTGGGACTCGATGACAACGACTTCGCGCAGGCTGATGTTTTCGCGCGGGATGTCCGAGAGCCGGGGGCTGGGCGGGCGACCCATATCCGGATCAAGTCGGGAGGTCACACGGAAGCCGCGCGCCTGGGAGGTGGCGTTCGAGATCATCAGGACGGCGACCTTCGTCTCGCCCATGAGCGCATCAATGGTGATGCTTCGCGCGTCCGCTTGATCCTCTGCCGGAGCCCCGAGGGGGTCGAAGATCGCCCATGGATCGTACTGCCACACAACATAGCCCCGCTCGGCGAGCTTGGGCCAGTTCTCAGGACTCAATCCCGGCCTTTGGGCGACGGCCGAAGGGGCCGCCGGCAGTGGCGCGGCGGACATCAAGGTCAACAACAGACCGAGACACGCGTTGGCCACTTCGATGCCTCCTTCGGGCCGGTGACGCATGGGCCGATGCCGCCACGCATACCACGGGTACGGCACGCAACGGCGGGCGCCGGCGCGTGTTGCACAACCGCAGAATGGGGTATTCGCCATGCTGTGCCCCAGTCCCTCCGCGCATTGTGAAGAGCGCCCGGGCGATACGACGAGCGCCACAGGCGAAGGGGCGCGGGGCCGGCTCGCCGAATATGAGGCCCAGTGCCCGGCCGGGGGATGAGCCGCGCCCGGCACATGGCGCCTGCGGGACGAAGACCACAGTAGGGGAGCATCATCGGCAATGACCGGCAAGGAGCGCCTGCTGACGGCTCTGCGTTTTGAGCAGCCGGACCGGCCGCCTCACTTCGAGGTGATGTTCGAGCTTGAGCACCAGGCCTTCGGCATGCGGTTCCCCGATCGGAGCCGCTGGGCCTCGGCGACGAGCCGTGAGAAGGCTCGGATGGTCGGTCGCTGCGTGGACATCTACCAGCGCATCGTCGAGCGCTTCCGATGGGATGCCCTGGCGGTCTTCTGGCCGTGGAGCGATCCGGAGGGCGTGGCGGCGGCCAAACGTGTGTTCGGCGACGAGGTGGCCATCGGCAGCATGGTGGGCCACAGCATCTGGGCCATCGAGCATGTCGCCGACTGGGAGCAATTCGCCGTCAACCTGATCGAGCGCCCCGACCTAATCCACCAGGAAGCCGAGGCCATGTGTCAGACGGCTCTGGAGAGGATCGACCGGCTCATCGATGCGGGCGCGGACTTCGTGAACCTGGTCAATGATGTGGGCTTCAACGCCGGGCCCTTCATCTCTCCGGCCCAGTTTGCCGAATTTATCACCCCATACCTGGCGCGTCAGGTCAGCAGGATCAAGCAGCATGGCTGCATCGCCATCGTGCACAGCGATGGGATGCTCATGCCGATCCTTGATGAGATCACCTGCACCGAGCCCCACGTTCTGCACTCGATCGACCCCATGGCCGGCATGGACATCGCCCGGGTGAAGCAATTGACCTACGGCAAGGTCGCCCTGATGGGTAACGTGCAGTGCAGCCTGCTGCAGGACGGGCCGCGTGAGGCCATTCGGGATTCGGCGCTGTACTGCCTGGAGCATGCCTCGCCCGGGGGCGGGTACATCTTTTCGACCTCGAACACCATCTTCCCCGGGATGCCACTTGAGAACTACGAGTACATGCTGGCGGTCTACCGGCAGTTTGTCGAAGGCAGGCAGGAGGCGCAGAATTGAGGCCATCAGCAGGCGCCGAGAGCTGCACGGGCAAGCAGCGGATGCTCAATGCCTACCGGGGCGTGGGAAGCGACCGGGTCGCCATTGCCCCCGAGTTCTGGTACTACTACCCGGCGAAGCTGCTTGGCCTGGACATGATCCAGTTCGCTCGGGAGGTGCCATTCCACAAGGCGCTGCAGACCACGTTCGAGACCTTTGACTGCGATGGTTGGGGCATCGCCTCACCGCACCTGCCCAATGAGCGCGTCCAAACGCACTCGGAGGAGCGCTGGCTGTCCGAGGGGCGGCTGCAGGTCCGCCACGAGACCACCACGCCCAAGGGCAATCTGACCAGTGCCGTGCTGTTTGACCGGTTGGAGCCGGCCTGGGTGACGGAGCGGCCGATCAAGGTGCTGCAGCGCGACCTGCCGGCCTGGCAGATGGTCTCGATGCCCGACCCTGATGCCCTGGACCCCGACGCGATGGTCCGAGCATGGCAGGAGGTGGGGGATAGCTATCTGCTGGAAGCTCTCGTTGGCGTTCCGTTCTTCGACTTCTACGCCGGGGCACGCGAAGGCGGCCTTGAGGCAGCGGTCTTCGACCTGGTGGAACACGAGGAGACCCTCCGCGCCCTGCAGACGACGTACGCCGACTATGTCGTCCGTCTGGCCCGTCGCATCTGTGAGCGCACGCCCTTTGAGGCCCTGTTCATCGGGTGCTCGTGGAGCTGCAACTCCTTGATCGGTCCCCGGCTGTGGCGAGAGTGGGACAAGCCCATCATCGCCGCCGTAGCCGACGAGGTGCATAGGCACGGAAGGCTCTTGCACGTGCATGCGCACGGCAAATGCATGGAGACTGTCGCAGACTTCGCCGAGCTTGCCATTGACTGCGTGTGTCCCTTTGAGCGTCCTCCAGGAGGCGATGTGGACGGACTCGCGGGCCTTGAGAAGGTAGCCTCGCTGCTGGAGGGTCGAACGGCTATGAACGGCAACGTCCACACGGTTGAGACGCTTATCCGAGGCACGCCACAGGATGTCCGGGAAGAGGTGCGGCAGATCTGGCAGGCCTTCGGGC
>Ga0272441_10012840_pt1 | contig 12146 bp, 7 predicted proteins | sample SSMProp6N_FD_193582 | JGI IMG/M metagenome (GOLD analysis project Ga0272441, IMG submission 193582) | Marine sediment archaeal communities from Little Sippewissett salt marsh, Falmouth, MA, United States - SSM-Prop-6N | ecosystem: Environmental > Aquatic > Marine > Wetlands > Sediment ...
AGCACGGTGGGGCGAGCGTCCTCGCGAGCCGGCTGTCAGCCCCCTAACATGTCCGCAGCACGTGCAATTCCCCCTGATAGGGCCAGTCGCCGGGGTCACGCACCAGTCCATGGCGCACGGGGTTGTGGCGGACGTAGTCCCACTTCTCCGCGTAGCTCTCATCTTGCCGCAATCGGTGATGCCAGCCTTTGGACTGCCAGCGACCGGGAGAGTACGAGATACGTTGGGTGAAGAGCCTCTTCCAGTACCTTATCCAGTCCTCGATTTCCAGCACAGGCTCACCAGGTGAGGCGAAGAGGTGCAAGTGGTCGGGCATCAGGACATACCGCCCCACCACCCATGCCGTGGCCTCGCGCCATACGGCACGCAGAACGGCATGCGGTTCGTCTGCGGCCAGCCACGGCCGGCGATCCTTTGTGGCGACCGTCAAGAAGACCATTGTCGGCCCAAAGGAGGATGTGTGTACACCGGGTTCTGGACTGCGTCGCACAGGCCAATCCCCATGCTTATCCGTGTCATTGGGCTTAGCCATGGTCTTTACCCCTCTTTGTGGGAGAAATGTAACATAGGGCTGGCTTGGGTTGCCAGCAAGGCATGGTCCGGAACCGGCTCGCGAGGACGCTCGCCCCACCGTGCCTGCCCCACCGCGCTTGCCTCACCGCGCTCGCCCCACCGGAGAGGAACCGGCTCGCGAGGACGCTCGCCCCACCAAAGAAGAGCCCACCGTCCTCGCGAGCCGGGTCTTGGCCACCCTCGCACCATAGCCGCAGGCTATCTCATCCGGGCGGGTTGTCCTCTCCGTTGCCAGGAGTCATCTTCTCCCATCCCGATATGACGTACCGGCGGCCTGGATACGCTCCTGTGCGCTCGAGGGTGCCGGCGCCATTCTCCCAGCGCAAGGTGAGGATGTTGAAGGCGCCGTCTTCGTAGTCGAAGGTTTCGCCGTCGTCTTCAAAGAGCGCGAAGGGCTCGGGCGCATCGCCATACACGTGCACGGTGATGTCAAACACGGTGTCCGCGGCAACGAACTGGACGGGCTGGGCAAGCGGGAGCAGTGTGTTCTCTTTCACGTAGAGGGGGACGTCACCGGGCTGTGCGTGCGCCTCGGCGCTGGTGCCTCCGGGATGGCGGTGGCGGGTGCGGAAGTCGATCCAGCCAACGCCCTTCGGGAAGTACACCGTGCGCGTGTCAACCGCACCGATAAAGGGCGCCACAAGCAGGCAGTCGCCAAACAGGAACTCATCGTCGACTTCGCGCAGTTCTGGGTCGTCCGGAAAATCGAGGAGGAGCGAGCGCACCGGCGGTAACCCCTGCGTGCGGTAGCGGTGGAAGCAGGAATAGAGGTAGGGAATGAGCCGCATGCGGAGTCCGGCGATCTCGCGCATGCGCCCGGCCACCTCGGCTTGCTCTTCTTCGGATAGCAGTTCGTTCTTTTCATTCTTGGCCCGGTCGTATTGCTCCCAAAGAGGGTTGGGAATGAACCAGGGATTGAGACACATTTGCGGGGCGAAGCTGCTGAGGGCCAGGCGGTTGAGGTATTCCGCGAGGCTGCCCGCCTGATGCACTTCCGGGGACCACAGCAGCCCGGCAAAGGACGCGTTCAAGAGCTGACGCAGGTATTCGTCGAAGGAATAGGCGTCGCTATAGAGGTTGAAGGGGAGGGGTGCGGCCAGGGCGTTGGTGGCCCGCACGTCCCCCCAGGTGCGCAGATTCTTCTTTCGATACACGGCCTGGATGGCCCGCTGGTAGAGGTAGCCGTAGAGCTGCGTCATCTGATCTCCGTCGATCCCCGAAGGGAAGCGGGAGCAATACGGGTAGTTGAACGGGGTGCAGTCCTCGACAGGCTGCCGGTCGCACTCGTCCGCCTTAAACCCGGCCACGCCCATGTCCACGAGGTTCTCCTCGTGATAGTCCGCAAAAATGCGGCCGGCCTCCGGATCGGCGAAGTCGACCACGAGGCCGCCCCAGACCAGGAAATCGCCGGAGCGTTCCAGCAGCGGCTCGAACATGGGGGAGGTGGGGTGGATGTAGGCGTGCTCCCACAGATTGAGGCGAAACCCCATGCGGGTCAGTTCGTCAACGAGCGCTTGTGGGTCCGGAAAACGGTTTTCCGCCCACACGAAGGAGCACGAGTAGGCGTGGGTCTGCCAGCCCGGCTCCAGCCCGAACATGTCCGCCGGTATCTTCCACTTCCGCAAGCCCTGCGCGTGGGCGAGAGCACGCTCCTGGTCGGCGCGGGTCCAGGTGCGATACTTCATGCCGAGCCCCCACATGGGCGGCATGCACCCGCCCCCGGAGAACAGGTTGTAGCGTTGCACGGCGTGCCGCAGGGCCGGGCCGGCAAAGACATATACGTCCACGCCCGTGCTGTTGCCTGGCAGGTCGAATACGACCTCCGGCATGCCTTGGGGGTTTCCGGCGGCATAGAGGGCCTCGGCTGAGGTCTTGAGTTCGTTTCCTGCGGTTTTTCCCTGGAGCGCCGCTAACTTGGGCGAAAGACGCGCCACATGAACGAAGGGAACGCGTGCCGTGTCCACGTAGACGCCGTAGCCCTTGGTGCTGACGTAGAAGGGCACGGGACCGTGGCTCGCACCGGTGCGGCCGATCTTGCTCGCCGCCACGGTCAGGCGTTTTCGCAACCCTTTCTGGGCGTAGCAGGCCGGATCGAGACCAAACCCATAGATCTGGTCTTCGGGTTCGTCACACGGGATATAGACCACGGTGCGCGACGGCGCGATGCGGCAGCGGATGTTCTTAAGGGGCGGTGGTTCAGGCGCGTTGGGCAGGTGCTCGAGGGCTTCGAGCATGGGCGGCCGCTCGCGAAAGGCCTCGGGCGTGAAGCGCTCCGGTTCCCCGAATCGCACCCGCCACACGCCACCACCGATCTGGGTTGTCTGCGGCCTCCCCATGCGGTCGGGCGGTCGCGCGCCTGACGCTGCGGCTGCCATAGCCAATTCGCGCGTGAGTAAGAGAAGACCTACGAGAGCCATGGACTATCTTGCTCCTTACCAGTGGGCTGGAGAGTCACGTTCTGCGTTGGGATGCTTGTCCCGATGTCCGCCCCCGAATAGGCATTGGACGCCCTTCAGACGGGGGCGAGCCGATTATGGGTGTGTCAATGCAGGGTGTCAAGGCGAACCAATGAAGACGATTGGCAAGGCGGAAGACTTGACCTGGGCGCGGGACAATGCTGTAATATCGCTCACCGTTTTTGTCTAGAAATGAGAAGGGAAACGAATTATGTCTACAAGGCGCGTCAAAGTCGGAGTGTTCCTGTCAGTATTGTTCGTAGTCGCAGCGGTGTCGGCGTCCGCGGCCGTCACGGTGCCCAGCATCATCGGGGACCACATGGTTCTCCAGCAGGGCATGAAGGCGCCTATCTGGGGCAAGGCGGACCCGACGGAGGCCGTCACGGTGAAGATCGGGGACTGCGAAGAGAAGGCTGTTGCCGATGCCGAGGGGCGATGGCAGGTCGCGTTGTCAAAGTTGAAGGCGGGCGGTCCGTTCGAGATGACCATCGCAGGCGAAAGCAACACGATCACCGTGAGCGACATTCTTGTAGGCGAGGTTTGGGTAGGCTCGGGGCAATCCAATATGGCGATGGCCGTCCGGAGCTGCAACAACGCCGATCAGGAGATCGCAGAAGCTGGTTTTCCAAGCATCCGGCTGTTCTCGGTCGAACGCAAAGTTTCCGGCGAGCCCGTCGATGACTGTGTTGGCGCGTGGACCGCGTGCACCCCGGAAACCGTCCCGGGTTTTTCTGCGGCGTTGTATTTCTTCGGGCGCGAGCTTCACAAGGAACTCGATGTACCCCTTGGGCTGGTTCACACGTCCTGGGGCGGCACGCCGGCCGAAGCCTGGACAAGCTACCCCTCACTGGAAGCGAATCCGGAGTTCAAGCCGATTCTTGATCGTTGGGAGAACATCATCGCGAATTACCCGGCAACTCTGAAGGCGTACGAAGCGAAGGTCGCTGAGTGGAAGAAGGCCGCTGAAAAGGCCAAGGCCGACGGCAAACCTGCCCCGAAGAAGCCCAGGACGCCCGTCGGCCCGGGTCATCCCCATCGTGCCGCGGGTCTGTTCAACGGCATGATTGCCCCGATCCTCCCATACGCAATTCAAGGCGCCATCTGGTATCAGGGCGAATCCAATGCATCGCGCGCGTACCAATACCGTGCGCTGTTCCCTGCCATGATCGAGGACTGGCGTGAGGCGTGGGACCAAGGCCCGTTCCCGTTCCTGTTCGTACAGCTTGCGAATTTCAGGGCGGTGGAGCCCGAGCCTGCGGAGTCGGACTGGGCCGAATTGCGCGAAGCCCAAACCATGACGCTGTCCCTCAAGAACACGGGCATGGCCGTCATTATCGATATCGGCGAGGCCGAGGATATCCATCCGAAGAACAAGCAGGATGTGGGGAAGCGGCTGGCCCTCGCCGCGTTGGCGGAGACTTACGACAAAGAGATCCCGTATTCCGGGCCCATCTACAAGTCAATGAAGGTGAAGGACGGCGAGGTTGAACTCAAATTCGACCACACTGACGGCGGGTTGGTTGCCAAGGGTGGCGAGGCGCTCAAGGGGTTCGCGATTGCCGGGGCGGACAAGAAGTTCGTGTGGGCCGATGCGGTGATCGATGGGAAAAAGGTGGTTGTGTCGTCGGACCAGGTCCCGGAGCCCGTGGCGGTGAGGTACGCGTGGGCGATCAATCCCGTGTGCAACCTCTATAACGGCGCGGCGCTGCCGGCATCGCCGTTCCGGACGGACGACTGGCCCGGGGTTACGGTGAACAACAAGTAGAGCGTGAGCATGGGCCGTTGGCCCATCCTGCGCGTCCGGTAGGATGGGCCAGCGGCCCACGACGGTGCATATCGTTTGCAGGAGGAGGACTATGCGGCATATCAAGACAATGACCCGGGAGCGTCCCGCCACGGCACAGTTCAGCGCCGCGCTTCAGTTCGTGAACCTGCTCAGCGCGATGATCGGCTTGGTGAGTACCGCCCTGAGTGTGCTGCGGACAGCCAGTGACACGTTTGGCTTCGAGATCCCGCAGAAGGATACGGGCCAAGGCTGAGCCCGAGGGGCGTTTCCGTCGGCCCCTTCGGGGGCTTCTTCTCTGGCGCTGCATTCCCAGGGCTCGCTTCGCTTCGCCCTGGGCTTTACGCCGTCATCCGCTTCGCGGATTGTTGCAAGGGAAAGGCGGCATGCTCCGCATTCTGAAGCTTGCTTCGCTGCGCCTTGGGCTTTACGCCGTCATCGGCTTCGCGGATTCTGTCGCCTTCAGAAGTAGATCACGGCGGACAGCAGGCAGCGGTGCTGGAGCACGTCCTCTTTGAACCCGCTGACGCCGCGCAGGAAATCGCGGTTGACATCATGGCCGTAGCGGAGTTGGTAGGCGAAATCGATGTTGACGCGCTGGTGGGTGAGTAGCCCGCAACCGACCGCGAACCCGTAGAACTTGTCCGGGTCGCCCGAGCCTTTGCCGGCGTAGGTCCATTTGTTGGGCTTGCTTGTGGCGGGTTCCTCGTCATAAAAGAGCCCGCCGCGCAGCGTCCAGAGATTGTCGAGGCTCTCCTCGTCGGGACGCTTGGGGATGAAGACGTATTCGGTGCCGAACCGGACGGTGTACGTGGGGTCGAAATTTGTCCGGGTCCACGGGTCATTGATGTTGCTGAAATCCACCAGCGAGAACCGGTTCCCCACCTCGTCCTTCACGTAGTAGTCGTCCCAGTCTGTGCGCGTGACGTCCAGGGAGAGCGTCAGCCGGTCGTTGAACCGGCGTGCAATGCCCAGCGCCATCGAGTCCGGAAAGCGGACGTGGCGGGTCTCTTTCGCCGCATCGCCGCCAAGGGTCGACCAGCCCCACGGCATCACTGTTGAAGGCACGGTGCTGTCCATGCGCAGGGTCATGCGTTCGTAGTCGACCTCGCCGGTGAACGCGCTGTCGTACCGCGCGCCGAAACTCCATTTGTCCGTGGGCGTCCAGAGCAGGCCGGCCGTCAGGTTCTCCCCGGAGAAGTCCGAGTATTCCTCGTGCGTATCGCTGTGGCTGAAAGACACCGTCGGACCGAAGATGGACACGACGTCCGTAGCGATGTCCTGCTCCCAACTGTTGTCCGAAAGGAAGCTCGAGTGCCACAGGTTGAGCGACAGGCCCAGGGACAGCCGGTGCGTCAGCTCGATGGCAAAGGCGGGGGTCAAGGCGCTCAGGCCGCCTTCCTGCTCGAAGTCCATGTGATACGCCATGGTCAGCGGCGTGCCGCGCGACGTCGCGAAGGCGGTGTAGTACTCGAGGTCGAAGCTGCGGGAGAAGTCGTATTTGCGCTGGTAATTGAGCGCGACGCAGGCGTTCCGGCCCAACACGAGGAAGGGCACGGGATAGGCGATGCTGAAGTAGTTGAGATCGTAGTTGTCGTCGCTGTGCTTCGCGTGGACTTCGTCGTGCAGAAACGCCGAGAACTCGTCCTCAGCGGCATTGAACGATCCGACAATTGAGACCTCCGGCCGCTCAAGCTGGACGAGCCCAGCCGGGTTCCACGAGGCCGCGGTCGCATCGTCCGCAATCGCCACAAAGGCATCCGCCATGCCCGCAGCCCGCGCGCCCGATCCCACCGGGCTCGGCGACACCGAGATCTCGAGCTCCTGCGCCCCCACCTGCAAAGCAAGGACAGAGAACAGGCACAGAGCTAAGCAGATGTGTCGTCTACTTCGTGACAACTTCGTTTCCGACCTCAATCGGCAGGACCTCCTCCTCTTCCTCCAGTGCTAGTCTCTCTGCGACGCTCTTGCTCGAGTCAACGGCTTGAACCAACGCTTCTGCGATAATCTCTGTGTCGCGTCCGAGGCTTGCGTGGGTCTTAGGATCGGTGATCTCGGGGCCGTAGCGAAACACAATGAATTTCATTGACTCGCGAACCCGATGCGCAGCACTCAGGTTCGTGATGAATACCTGGGGATTCCTCACGTAAGCCACCTGGCCTTGCACACGAGGAAACTCTTGTGCGATCCGCAAGGCGAGGTCTCTCACCAGCCCTCGCAACTCAGCGCTGTTATCCGCGCTGCCCGCAACATCAGCGTGCGCAAGAAGGATCGTTGTCTCAGTACTCACCGCGTGGAGCATTATCTCGATTGACTCGGCGTCGCGGTGCACCTTGCCAATAAGCATGATCTCGGCCGGCACGATCTTGCCCAGGGCAAGGCGCTCGTCTCTGTCGCCAAGAGCAGCGCTTAACTGCAGTTCCGACAGGGCCTCGGGTAGAAGGCTTCGGTCCACCAGTTTGAAGCGGCTGAATTGGTCCAATTCACTCGTCAACATGCTGACGATCAGTTGAGCCTCACCTTCAAGCAAGGGGCTGTTTCCCTCCCAGACATTGCCGAGTATGGCCACGTTGAGTTTGGCCGAAATCTCCTCCACGGTAGTGAGCTCTCGTTCAATTGCCACGGCGGCCTGGCCCTGATTGCCGTCAACATCTTCTGCAAGTGCCGTGAGCGGGTTCGGGCCCGGTTCTAGCGGGATGCGGCGGGCGAGATGCTGGACGGCCCTGCCGGGAATGGTATCGAGGGGCGCGCCGTTAATCTCGGCCTTGGCGACCGGGCTGGGTGCGTCGATGTCCACGGTGGCGACGATCTCGTTGCGGAAGTATTTTTGGCCTTCGCGAAGGTTTGCAAAGCGGACGTCGGCCTTGCCCGGCGTGCGGTCCGCGTCGGTCACCGCTGTCAAGGCCAGCACTTGGCCGCCGACAACGAGCGCGTGCAGGCGGCTCGTCAGGGGGACCAGGCGGGGGCCGTCGGCCGCAAACACGACGGGCGGTTCGTCCCAGGGAAGGAGGATGGCCTGTTCGGGCAAGTTGCGGCCCAGGTTGCCGCGCGTAATGTTGCCCAGCGTGTCCTCGCCCTCGTACCACACCGGGGCGGCCAGATCCTCGCGCGCGACATCAATCGAGAACTCGGCCAGCCCGTCACCGGTCGGCGTGAGGTCCGCAGACTTGCCCGCAATGCGCACGCCGGCCACGCCCGCGCTGTCAAACGCGACCCCTGAAACGCGGCCGGGAACGACCACAGGACCGTCAAAGCTGAGGGCAGGACCGTCGACGTCGGAGCGCGTACTGACAGTCGTCTTGGCGGTTCGGCCCATCAGATCGGTGACGACGATCTCGATATCGTTGGCACCGGGGGCCAAGGCCACCTCCTGCTCGAACGGCAACTCCGGCGCTGAGACGTAGACCGGGAACGACTCGCCGCCTACCGCGACCTCTTTCACGAAGGTGTCGTCCCGCGCGACGCCTTTGACGCACACGGACATCGCGCCAAGCACGTCCGACGGGGCAGGGCTGAGGATCTCGATGGTCGGCGGGTCTGCGTCAGCATCGCGGGCCTCGATCCAGACTTTGCGGACCTCATCGAGGAAGTATGCGGCCCGCGCCGACTTCTGTTGATCAAGGCTGGCCTCAAGTTCCTCGATGGCCTCCTCGACGCGGCCCTGGTGATAGAGGGTGACCCCCAGTTCGCGATGTGGGAAGTATTCGCGAACAAAGTGAAGCCCGTAAGTTCTGGGCCAGAGTTGGTCCCGCGAACGCCCGGCGAGCGCGATACGGAAATCCTTCTCCGCCTCGGCCCAGAATTCGCCGTCAGCAAACGAGCGGCCGCGCTCATAGTAGTTCCACCACCGGCCGCGGAACCGGCCCTTGGTGACGCCATACTGCGTGCCGTTCTTGATGTATTGGGCGCGGTCGATCTGGGAAGTGATGCACCCGCCCAGCATCACGACGGCCAGCAGCGCCAGACATGCTCTTGGGATCGGCTTCATGGGTAACGTCTTTCGGCTTCTACGCGGCTTCCTTGGCTATGCCCTCGTTCGGGGGCGCATCCTCCTCAGCGCGAATGCACAGTCCCTCCTTCGGGATATCCTCGATCGTGAGCCCTTCCAGCGCCACGCTCGCGTTGTCTTCCCCTACCGGCCCTTGGACGATCACCGTGCGCCCGGGCAGCACGTGGTCGGCCCCGGGCTTGGCGTACTCGCCGCGCTTGGCGTATACCTGGAACCGCATGCCTTCCATCACCCCGACACGCGCGCCGATGTTCAGCCTAGGGCCCTTGGCGTCGGGCAAGACGCGTCCCTGGATCGGATAGGCCGAACCGATGGCGGCCCAGATGCCTTCGGCAAGGGCCTGGACCCACGGTTCGAGTTCGATGTTGCGCTTCAAATCAGCATCCTCGACGGGCACCGATACGGTCGTTTCGGTGTCCACCACTTTCGTGGACACGAATTCGTCGTCGCGGAATGCCTGGAAGGTGCACTCGATCATGAGTCGGGCGCCCAGTACCTTGCCCAGGCGCAGCTTCCCCGCAGGGCTGCTCAGTTGGGCGCTCAGGTCCTGCTCGGCCAGGACCTCCTGGATCAACTCGCGCTCGACCCCGTCCATGGGCGTGCGCTTGACCAAGGCTTTGCCAAGCTCCGCGGGAAGCAGGTCGGCCAGCCCCCATGTGGCGATCCGGCTCTTCCCCGGGTCGGCCGGCAGCAGATAGAACGTCAACGGCCGGCTGGTCCACGGGTCCATTTCCTCGACATCCTGTTCGGCCTCGGCCTCGATCATCCGCTTCTTGACCTGCGCCACCTGCTCGCGGATGGACTGGCGCCGGGCCTCGTCGCTTTGCTGGCCCAGCATATCGATATAGGCCGTGGCAAACGAGACGGCCGCGGGCGACGTGCACTCGCGGAGTTCTCCGAAGGTCTTGAGCGCCTCGGCGTGAGCCCCAAGATGATACTGCGTCTGCCCCAGGGCTTGAAGGTACTGGGCCCGCTGCCAGCCGAAGGAGAATGGCTTCTCGGCAACGCTCCTCAACCGCTCGGCCGCCTGGGCATAGTCCCCGGCCGAGAGGTCCAGCGAAGCCAGCAACGTTCCTGGGTAGGCGGAGTGCACCGTCTCCGAAGAGGCCTCGAGCCTCTGCCGGGCGTCAGGTTCGCCCCGCTCGAACACCACCGCCGCGACGCCCTCGCTTTGCTTCGAGGCATCGAGAACCTTCATGAACTCGGCCTCGGCCTCACGGTTCTTTCCTTGTTGGAGCAAGGCGTAACCAAGTCCGAAGAGTGCATCGTCGGCGTCAGGATGTTCCTGGAGAAAGGCGCGGTATAGCTGTTCAGCGGCTTGGGCGTCCCCCGCATCGAGCTTCTGTTTGGCTTGGGCCAGCGCAGGGCTGGAGACGGACCCTTGCCGCAACAGAAGCCAAGCCGCGCCGGCCGCACACACTCCCGCCGCGATCAGGGCGACCCAATAGGTCATACGCCGTGGTTGGTGCGTTCGGGACAAGCGGCGGGTTTCTATGGTGGGCGTTCCTTCGAGCGACGCGAGCGCGGCATTCAGGGCGTCGGCGAATTCGTGGGCCGACTGGAACCGTTCGCGCGGGTCGTGGGCAATCGCCTTCTCGACAACGTCGACGACAGAATCCGCCAGGTTCGGGCAATACTTGCGGAGAGACGCCTTGTTGCCCTGGCGGACATTCTCCATGATCTCGATGCGCGAGGTCCCCTCGAAAGGACGTCTGCCACTCAGGAGTTCATAGAGCGTAGACCCGAGCGAGAAGACGTCCGAACGCTCGTCAAGCATCTGGCCGTTCGCCTGCTCCGGGGACATGTAGGGCGGCGAGCCGCTCACGCCCGCGGTGAAACTCGCCTCAGCGCTCTCGAAGAACTTGGCCAGACCGAAGTCGGCCAGCTTGGCCCGATGGTTCTCGGCTTCGATCAGGATGTTTCCGGGTTTGACGTCGCGATGGAGAATCCCTTGTTTGTGGGCATAGGCCAAGGCGTACGCGCATTCCGCGGCAATCCGCAGAGCGAGCGTCGGGGCCAACCCCTTGGGGTTTCTCTGCAGCAGATCGCTCGCGCTTGACGCGACGAACTCGAGCGCGAAGTAGTTGCGGTCCTGGTACTCGCCCCAGGTGTAAATCTGGACGATCGAGGGATGCTTGCTGAGCGCCGCGAGCGCCTTGGCCTCCCGTTTGAACAGATGACTGTGTTCGCGCACGAGGGGATCGCGAAGAAACTTCAGGGCCACGTCCCGGCCCAGCGTCACATCCCGCGCGGCATAGACCGTTCCGAACCCACCGGCCCCGAGCGCGCGGACGATCTCGAAGTCCCCAATCCGGGCCCCCACCAGCGGGTCCGAGGGGGTCATCCCCATGACGACGTCCGTCGATTGCGCCTCTTCGGCTTCCGGAATTTCTGAGCCGGCTTCCGCGTGACTGCGCGCCGCGTCCCCCGGCTGGGACGACGGTTCCCGGGTCTCATCAGTGTCCGTCATGTTCACACCCCACTTACGTTGGCATGGCCCCTGTGTTAATGCAAACTGGGCGGTCGACACACACCAGGCAAATCCCACGCCCTAACTGTATCAGATATCCCCCGGGAGTCTCCAGCAGTTTTCGCGGATTTCCATAGGGGCTGCCAGGCGAGACGCCTGCGTTACGCTCTGTGGTCTTCCTTGGGTTGAGCGGCACTACGGCCTCTCGGGCAGCAACTCGGCTCTGATCAGGAAATCGGCAAACAGTCTGCCCTCAAGCTGGACCCCCTCGAAATTCACATGCAGGCCGTCCTGGAAATACTCGTCATCCGCCGGGAAGACTTCGGCGATGTCGAAAAGGGGGACGTCCCTGTCGTGTGCAATTCCTCGAATCGTGCGGTTGCATTCCTCGAGCTCTTCCAGGAACTCGGGGGATGCCATGAGGGGTCGGCCCTTCCCGGTGAGTTCGTGCTGCGGGGCGAACGATACGGTGACAAGGACCGGCGTGATGCTGCTACGGCGCGCCAAGGCGATCGTGTTCTCGATGTTGCGCTTGAAGTAGGTGGGCGTGTTGGTCTCGAACATCGTGCGCACGCCGGCCTCTGCAAACACGCCGTCTGGATAGGACCCGTCTTGCAGTTGGGTCTCATAGGCGAAGCCGTGGAAGGTCTCCGTGTGGTGCGTGTCATAGCTTCGCATCAGCGCGGTGTGCGGCTGCACCATCCCGATCTTGATCATCAGGCCGCGCAGCAACGTGCTGTACTCGAGGATGCTGGGCATGAAGACTTGGCTGACCAGCGGTGCACGGTACCCCGAGTTGTCGCCCTGGTAGGCCTCCGGCGGCCAGACCATGCGGGCAAACACATCATTGACGCC
>Ga0272441_10012841_pt1 | contig 12145 bp, 10 predicted proteins | sample SSMProp6N_FD_193582 | JGI IMG/M metagenome (GOLD analysis project Ga0272441, IMG submission 193582) | Marine sediment archaeal communities from Little Sippewissett salt marsh, Falmouth, MA, United States - SSM-Prop-6N | ecosystem: Environmental > Aquatic > Marine > Wetlands > Sediment ...
GCATAAAAGTATGATGGCAAATTCTGTATGAATGCATATTTGCATACACCCATTTCTTCAGATTCAATAATAACATCCGTTTGATAACTTTCATCACTTTCATAAAGAATATGACCGCCACCCGTTCTAAAGGGTGTGATTCCTAGTGAAAATGAACCTGTAACTGGCAATGAATCAATAGTGACAATGGTTTCCTTTGGTTGACTATTTAATCCTTTTTGAATGGTTGCAATAAGTTTTGTGGCAGCACCATAAGCAAATGAATAACGAATAGTATTTGCTTGATTTGTTGTCTCAATGGTTACTTCTTTGTGAACTGATGGCTCAAATCTGAAATTATATGATTGTTTTTCATTTTCATAGGTGTATGATGAAAAAAGTGTTATTTCTTTATTATCTGCATCATCATAATACGGATTGATTTCAAAGGTTACTCCTGCAGTCCCTATTTCTGGCTTAATAAATATAAATGAAGATAATTGTAATAGATACGGAACCTCATTTTGAGTCTTTTCAGGTGATGCATAGCCAAGAATTAATGAGTTATCAAATAAATGTGCAGATATTTCAAAGTAATCATCTTTTATTTCATCACCAATACGTTCAATTGAGAGGAGTAACAGTAATCCAATTTTTAAATGTGTATCGATATCAACAGCTGGAAGGAGAACATATTGTACTTGTATATCCTTTCCATCAACTCCAGTTGTTATATCGTTATCAACGTCAATTTTATTAAATGATCCAAAGGAAATCGTAGTTGTTTTTTGAATGGATCCACATGTTGTGTAAATCGTCCCTGTTAAGAATGGTAAAGGTCTTGGACTGTTTTTTATAGAAGGTAAATCAATTGACCTAAAGATATTCCTAATGGTTTTTTTGTCATCTTTTAAGGACTGAGATAATTCATGTTTATAGCCATCTGATCTATTTGAAAAAGCAATGACTGGTGTTAAAAAACCAATACAGAACATACTTATAATTAGAAAAGCAAGTCCTTTCTGAATCTTCATTCTCATACTGTTTTCACCTCTTTACTATACCCATATATTATATTATCGTTTATTGTATATATTACTTTCGATATATGCCGTAAATAAAAAATAAAAAAAAGATAAAATTGAGTGATATAACTCAATCTATGCATTGTCTATTACTAGAGATGGATCACCGAATAGAGCCATTTCATATATTGTTTTATAATCTGCATCTTCCAGTTCAAATCCAATGATATATTCATTTAAACAGGTTCCCCAAACTTCACCCAATATTTTTGTTTCAACCAGTTCTTTGAATAGATGAACTTCCATCCAACCAAACAATCGTTCGGTTTCATGAGTTCCATAACTACCATATCCTATTCCTGATGCGCCAAATGATGCTATCGCCCCACCCATTGGTTTTTTTATAAAGGACCAACTTAAGCATGAGTCAAATTCTGAAAATTTACTACATGAACAAGCATTAAAAACGACAACAGGGAGTTTCCAAAAATTAAAAAGATAATATTGTGGTTCAATATAGGTAAACCCATTATATCCAATCCCTTTTGGTAACCAAACAGACTCGTCATTTGGCGGATGAGTAGCCCAAGAAGCATAGCTACCATGACCAGAAAAATCAACAAAATCAAATCCTTTATGCATTTCAAGTAAAATCCTATAACGTTTTAAATTTCCTTTTGAACCCCATATCTGAGTGGAAGTATATTCATCAAGATATTTCATGACTTCATTATTTGCATACTCTCCTTCATTAACCTTCTCAGGATCATTTGGAAATGTATCTCCACCAATCTGTAAAATTTTATTATTCATCTGATTTGAATCCATGTATGTTATTATTTTATCTACTACAGTGTCTACTTCCTCAACTGTAGTACAAGGGATTCTGCTTAAATAGACATCTGGAAATAAATCAACTGCTTCATTATCTTGTGGAAATTCAGCATATTTCCCATCAGAATCATTATCCCACGATGAAAAACTTAAATCTGCATTAAACACATCTGCATAATAAAGATCACTTGGGAAATTTTTCTCATAAGTTCCTGATGGAACCCATGCATATCGAACGGGGAATTTCTCTTCATCTTTCAAACCATTGCCAATCAGCATGACATAAGTTATACCCCAAGATTCAATTGCCTCCTTAATATAATACTTAACATCTTCCTGCCGATCTAACCCTACTTGAGGTATATCCTCTAAGTTGATAAGATTCGATTTTAACCCCATAGCTTCCTTTGCATCAATTAATGGTTGTAATGCTAAAGAAAATTCTGAAGGACTTACAATGAGCAAATCATATACATCCGGAAATTGGACTGGATGCTCAGGGTTAGTATACGTAATATCAATGGTTGCTTCTGAAAAGATATCTATTTCATTATCTAATGGATAGTATACTATTGGACATAAATGAATCGATACATAAATCACATGATTCACTCCATCTAAACCTGCTCCGTAACGAATAGACCAGGATTCTTTTGGATAGGCATTATTACTTGAATAGACTTCTTCATTTCTCTCTCTTTCATTTGAATCCTGTTGATATTGGGTAGCAATATATTGAGCAGGTAAAGCAGGTAAAATATCTGATGATAATTTCATTGTTGAAGGATTGGAAAAATCAATTTTTACATCATTAATCGTTGTTCCAAATGGAAAGGTATATGTTTTCGTAATAATTGGAAGTATTGGATTTGATGCTTCAGATGTCATAGAAGTTGCTTCATTGATATTTATTGATACATATTCATCAATTTTTTTTATTTCTGGTTCCGTAAACTTAACTTTACTTGTAATTATTTCTTTTCCCGCATCATCAGTCTGAGATAGCGCAGGTATTCCACTAATTAATATACTTAAAACTAGTATTGATCCTACTATTTTCTTATTCATAATTTATCCCCTAATTAATAATATAATGAGAAGATCATTTTTATAGTTTTTTGAACAACTATTATTTTCTCATTCTGATAAATGATATCAGCACTAAAAAGAAGGATTTGATTATCTTGTATAATTTCATCTGATTTATTAGAAAAAAAATCCAAATAGTCCTCTTTGTTCATCTCAAATCATATAAGATACCACTAAAGAAATATTCCTTGTCTAGTTTAATCATTCTTCAATCCCATGAAGTTTTTCAACATGCCATAATTTTTCATCAATTGTTACTTTAACACGATCCCCTAACTTCAGTTGAAGAAATTGTACACATGCCTGTGCATCTTCCCAAAGTACCTCTAAGATTTTTTCCGCACCATCATCCAAAAGAATTTTAAGTTTCCCCGGTCCTCTCAATCCAGGACTAGATGGTTGCAATCCTTGAAATGTCCCCTCATAAATCTCTATAATAATAGAAGTACTTCTATAACCACATTCATTGCATACACCAACCCATCCTTTATTGCCATTGGATACTTTTTCTTCTATCTCTGTAAGACAGAACGTTTTACTCCCACATTGTGGACAAGGAAGAATTTCCATTTTTTATTCCAATTATAGTAGTAATTTTGGTAATTTATACTTTTCTTGTTAAAAAAAAGGAAAATCAGATTTTTCAAAAACTCAGTTTAGCGGACTCTAATCCTAATTTTCATATATTCTTCTTCAATTTCTACATGTTGTGGGTAAGTACTAAAGAATCCTTCAAAAAATATTTTGATGAATGTTGTTGATTCTAAGGATGCTAGTACAAGAGTAAAACTGCTTTTAGAGTCTATGTTTAACTTATACCAGTTTGTTTTTTCAATATGTTCCAAAACTTGCTTAACATCTCTTATGCCTTTATCTAAGTATTCTCTTCTATGAGATTTCCCAATTCTATAGACCTCATCCCAAAAATTTTTAGATCCTTCTCCAATTTCAATAAATATAGATTTCCAATGAGCAATATCAACTATTAAATGTTCTTTATTTGCCAGATAATCTACATAGGTTAATACATTATCCAATGATGTTTTTTCTGTTGCTTCCTCAATAGTCTCTAAACAACACAGTGATCTTCGAATGATATCTGCTTGTGAAGTATTATATTTTGAAACATATTTTTTTATAATTGATTGAGATTTTTCATTTAAAGAGATGCTTAATCGATCCATATTCTCCTTTTCCTGTGATATGCAGGTGTTATATAATCTTTTGTAACCAGAATGATGAATTATTACTTAATATGATGGTTAATGATTATTCCTTCGCACATATCCTTTTAATGGACAAATGAATTTGCACCAAAAAACAGCGTTTAACTGTTTAACAAAAGGGTCATCATATGAAAAAAGGAAGAGCAAAGTCACATTTTGTTGGCGTACGACTAACAGAGATACAAAAAGAGGCGTTATCAAAGTTAGAGAAAAGATCGGATATGAGTAAGACAGATATTTTAATGAGAGGTTTAGAACTTCTTTCTGAATACTATTCATTAGGTCTTGATCGCCCTCCTTTAAATGTTGAACTTAGAGAACTTGAAAAAGAAGCCATGCATCATTTTAAAGAATTAAAAAGAATCAAACATAAGGAAGAGTCAGTAAGAGAGATGGTACAAGAATTGCGAGATGTCGACAAAATTATTGACGAGTATAATGGCGATAAAAGTGCTCTTATTCAGATCCTTCTTAAAATCCAAGCGAATAATCATTGGCTGCCTAAACCAGCACTTATGTGGGTTTCAGAAAGACTTGACGTACCAATGTCTCAAGTCCTTAATATCGCAACATTTTACAAGGCATTCAGCCTCGATCCTAAAGGTAAGCATCTTGTTAGAGTGTGTTTAGGTACCGCATGTCATGTTAGAGGCGGACCAAAGATTTTAGATGCAGCAGAGCAATTCTTAGGAATTGAATCTGGGGGGACAACAACAGATCTTAATTTTACTCTTGAGGGTGTAAATTGTCTTGGTTGCTGTGCTTTAGGACCAGTGATGATGGTAGATGATACACATTATGGAAAACTTGATCCATCAAACGTAGGAGAAATTCTCTCGAAATACATCGTAGATAGTGCAGGGAAAACTGATGCTCGAAAAGAATTACCTCAAATAAAAAATGAGATACGGAGTAGCTAGTCTAGGTAGGTTGAGAACATGAATAAATTACAATCCGCTTCCGATGTTGAAAAGCTCAGAAAGACGCTGCTAAATTTGAAAAATAACAAAAAGTCATGTATTTCCATTTGTTCTGGAACAGGGTGTCATGCATATAGTAGTGATAAGGTTGTCGGCGCTTTTGAAAAGGAACTTAAAAAACATAATTTGGAGAATGAAGTAGAGATTAAAAGAACTGGTTGTCATGGGTTCTGTGAGAAGGGACCTATTGTTGTAATCTACCCTGAAGAAATATGCTACCTCCAAGTAAAAGTTGAAGATGTGCAAGATATCATTTCCCTTACAATAAAATCAGGGGTAATAATAGAACGTTTGCTTTATACTGATCTAAAAACTGGTAAAAAAATTGTACATGAATCTGATATTCCATTCTATAAAAATCAGACGAGACTCATCTTTGGAAATAATCGAAAAATTGAATCAAAAAGTATCGACGATTATATTACCCTTAATGGTTACAATGCATTGGCAAAAGCACTTTCTGAAATGACTCCAGAAAAAGTATTGCAAGAGATAAAAAAAGCTAATCTTCGTGGCAGAGGAGGCGGTGGTTTTCCAGCAGGACGAAAATGGGAAAGTGTCCGTAACGCCCCAGGGGAACCAAAATATGTTATTGTTAACTGTGATGAAGGAGATCCTGGAGCATATATGGATCGAAGTCTAATGGAAGGTAATCCGCATAGTGTTATTGAAGGGCTTATCATCGGTGCCTATGCAATTGGTTCCAATGAAGGATATATCTATGTTCGACAAGAGTATCCTCTTGCTGTAGAGAACACTGAACTTGCGGTAAAACAGGCTGAGGAATATGGTCTCCTTGGTAAAAATATCCTTGGTTCAGGATTTGATTTTAGTATCAAGATTCATATGGGTGCTGGTGCCTTTGTTTCTGGTGAATCAAGCGCTTTGATGTCTGCAATAGAAGGTAAAGTTGGTGAACCAAGGCCAAAATACGTTCATACTTCAGAGAAAGGATTATGGGATAAACCAACGTGTCTTAATAATGTGGAAACATGGGTAAATGTCCCATTTATAATTAATAAGGGTGCTGATTGGTTTAGAAAAATGGGTACCGAGAATAGTACTGGGACAAAGATATTTTCCTTGGTTGGTAATGTCAATAACACTGGATTAGTCGAGGTTCCTATGGGAATGACATTGCGAGAAATCATATATGATATCGGTGGTGGAATTCCAAATGGAAAAAAGTTTAAAGCTGTTCAAACAGGCGGTCCCTCAGGCGGATGTATTCCTGAAAAACAATTAGATCTTCCCGTTGATTTTGATGAACTAAACAAGGTTGAATCAATGATGGGTTCAGGCGGCATGATCGTTATGGATGAGGATACCTGCATGGTAGATATCGCGAGATATTTTGTTAAATTTCTCTCAGATGAATCTTGCGGGAAATGTATACCTTGCAGAGAAGGACTCCGACATATGCTTCGGATTTTAAATTCTATTACTACTGGAAAAGCAACTGAGAGTGATATTAAACTATTGGAAGAGCTCTCCGCAACTATTCAGGCTGCTTCATTGTGTGCTCTTGGTCAAACCGCACCAAATCCTGTACTGAGTACTCTAAAATACTTTAGAAAGGAATATGAAGCGCATCTTCGAGGTGAATGTCCTGCAAAAGTGTGTAAGGATCTTATTCAGTATTACATTAATCCAGAAAAATGCAAGGGTTGTGGACTTTGTATAAAAAAATGTCCAACAGGTGTAATATCTGGTCAGAAAAAAGGTGTTCATACAATTGACGTTACGAAATGCATTAAATGTGGTGCATGTCTTGAAGCATGTAACTTCGACGCAGTTTTAAAGCTGTCGGGTAAAGACCGTAAAAAGATTAATGAACAGGTAATTGGAGGGTGATGAACAATGAGTAACATATCATTAACAATCGATGGAAAAAACATAAAAGCTGAGAAGGGAACAACAATTATTCAAGCAGCAAAGAACGCAGATATAGACATCCCAAATCTTTGTCACGATGACAGACTTGAGCCATATGGTGCATGTCGGTTTTGCATGGTGGAAATTGAAAAAAATGGTTGGAAAAAACTTGTGGCATCATGCTGTTATCCTATAGAAGAAGGATTAATAGTAAATACCAAGACTGAAAAAGTAAAAAACATTCGAAAGATGCTTATTGAACTATTATTGGCCGTATCTCCCTCTGGCTCTCATACTTCATTAGCAAAAGAGTACGGCATCAAAGAATCACGTTTTAAATTAGAGACGCCTCCTGAATCGCCCTGTGATCTATGCGGACTGTGTGTTCGCTATTGTGCCGAAATCAAAAAGAAGAATGCCGTGTGTTTTGTAGGCCGTGGGGTTAACCGAAGTGTTGCCCTTGTTCCAGGAGTATCTGATGCATGTTCTTCTTGTAGGGAATGTTTTGATGTCTGTGATGCAGGCAAGATGGTATATCTCGTTGACATGGTACAAGATATATCATGTTCCTCTCTTAAATCAAAATTTTATCAAAACCCCTAAATGAATAGCAAGAAATTATGAATGTGATTCTATTGCAGATCTTCAGGTTTAACTGCTAAAGCAACGTTCTACATAACTCGATCTATAAACGATATACATCTAATATCTCATTTAACGATTTCCTTTCGCGCATATTTCACAGTTCTAACAATATTTTCAAGTGCACAAGCAACAGTAATTGGACCTACCCCGCCAGGCACAGGAGTAATAAAAGCAGCCAATTCTTTCACTTCGTCAAAACTTGTATCCCCACATAATCCTTCATCAGTTTTGATAATAGAAACATCAATCACACATGAATCAGATTTCACATGATTTTTTGTTATAAGATTAGGCACTCCTGCAGCAGTAATTAAAATATCTGCATTTTTCGTATAAGATTCCAGAGTATCTGTAAAAACATGGCAAACTGTTACTGTTGCATTTCGATTCAAACAGAGCATGGTCAACGGTTTTCCAACAATAACACTATGATTAACAATCACCACATGTTTACCTTTAAGGTCAATATTAATATGCTCAAGAATACGAATAACTGCAAGAGGGGTACAAGGAACGAGAGTCTCATCTCCAAGCATCATTTTCCCCATATTAAAAGGATTTAATCCTTCAACATCTTTCAATGGGTGTAATGCTTCAATTATCGTATCAAATGATAAGTGAGCAGGTAATGGCAATTGAATCAAAACACCATGTACCTTATCATCATCGTTATATTTTTTAATAATATTAAGAAAATCAGTTTCAGAAATATGTTCTGGTAACATTGTTTCAACAGTATCGATACCAACAGTATGACACGTCTTTTTTCTCAGATTCATGTACAATTTTGACTCATGACTATTCCCCGCCATTATCGTTGCAACTCGTGGAATAATTCCTTCAGAATCAGACAAATAATGAATGTCTTCTACAACTTTTTTCTTAATTATTCCAGCAATAATATTTCCATTTATTATTTCCGCAGTCATAAGATATCCTCAAATTATATTCCTATATACATTGTTGATATTTCTTTTATCTCTTTTTGCCAATTGCATAGAACTGTGGAAAGAAATTCAATTGAATTCCCTCCTCTAAAGACTTTAAATACGTATATTCCCACTGATCAATATCTCCTTCGCTTAGGCCTGCATTTTTTAAGGCATGAACATAAAAGTCTCGCGCATGAAAATAATACGCTTTATCTTCTTCACAACTCCATATCCTATTATTTCCAATCCCAACTTCCGTTTCTAAACCAGCTTTCACAAAAATGCTTCTCAGTTTTCTTCCAATATGTGGATCGCCACCTTTATCTTCAATAGCTTTACCTGAAAAAATGGGATCTACCTTTTGATTTTCGGGGAAATGTAATTTCCCCCCATAATCCGGTTCTAGTGAAGCAAGGACAATCCCACCTTTTTTTGTAACTCTTGTCATTTCATTAACTACTTTTTGAGGATATTTCGTCCACATAAGCAATAGATTGCATGTAGTAATATCAAATGAGTTATTATGAAATGGAATGAACTCTGCGCTAGCAATGGTTAGATTCGCATTATAATTTTGATTTAATACATCTCTTGCAACATCTATCATATCCTTTGATTCATCCATTCCAACAATGGTGCCCTGAGTCATTCGTGCAATATCTCTTGTTACCACCCCAGATCCACAGCCTACGTCTAAGATATTTTCTGCATCTTTCAACCCTACCTTTAAATATAAAGGGACTCGTTCCTCTGCAGTTTCTATTGCTTGTAATTCTAATTTTTTAATAAAATTTTGAAATTGATCATTAGTTTTTTTATTAAACCGTGTCACAATTGGTTTGCCCATAGAAATACCTTTTTTGTATATATGAAACAAGTATTTTTTTCATAAACCTTTGGTATCATCCTTACTTTTTATATAATTGATATACAATGCTAGATGTACTATGTCAATAACACTTCAAGTTGCTTTAGATTTATTAAACGGCCATCGCGCATTACAAATCGCTCAGGAATCAATAGATGCAGGTGCTCATTGGATCGAAGCTGGTACTCCATTGATAAAAAGTGAAGGAATGGATATCATAAGGAAATTAAGAGAGAAATTTCCAAACAACGAAATTATTGCTGATTTAAAAACAATGGACACAGGATCCATTGAAACAGAAATGGCTGCAAAAGCTGGTGCCTCAATCATTAGCATTCTTGGTGTCTCACATGATGAGACTATAAAAGAAAGCGTATTATCCGCTCAAAAATACGGTGTTAAAATAATGGTTGATCTAATAGGAGTTGAAGATCCAATAAAAAGATCAGAGCAAATAGAAAAACTAGGTGTTCATTATCTCTGTGTACATATCGGAATAGATGAACAAATGAGAGGTTTATCACCTTTAACACTGTTAAAAAATCTAGGAAAACAATCTTCATTACCAATTGCTGTTGCAGGTGGCATTAACAGTGAAACTGTAGTTGATGTTATTAAAGCTGGTGCACAAATTATCATTGTTGGTGGTGCAATTACAAAAGCTAGAGATATTAAAAAAGCAACAGATAACATATTGAAAGCAATAAAAACACATTCACCAATTACAACTGAATTATATAAAAAATATGGGAAAAAAGATCTTCTCATCGCTTTTAAAAAAGTATCAACTCCAAATATTAGTGATGCCATGCACAAAACTGGCGCTATGAAACATATCAAACCTTTAAAAAACGGTTTTCATATGGTTGGAAGAGCGCTAACTATTGCAACCATAGACGGAGATTGGGCAAAACCTGTTGAGGCAATAGATAAAGCAAATGAAGGTACTGTTTTAGTAATAGATGCTCAAAAAGGACATGCTGCTGTTTGGGGAGAACTAGCTACATGGAGTGCAAAACAAAAGAATCTAGCAGGAGTTGTTATCGATGGGGCCGTCCGAGATGTTGATGATCTTTTAAAACTTAATTTTCCAATTTTTTCAAGATATTTTTCACCCAATGCCGGAGACCCAAAAGGTTTTGGGGAGATAGGTGCAGAAATCAGGTGTGGGGAACAAACAGTTCATACCGGTGATTGGATCATCGGCGATGACTCCGGTGTCGTTGTAGTTCCTCAAGAAATCAGTCAAGAAATTGCAAATAGAGCATTAGATGTAAAAGAACACGAGAATAGAATACGAGAAGAAATTAAAAAAAATGGTTCCCTTGGAAGTGTTTTAAAATTAAAAAAATGGGAGAAAAAAATCAGATGAATAAAGTATATTTCTTTAAAGATTCAGAGAAGCTTGCCGATGCCTTAAAGAAAATGAACATTGATCATTTTTCAGATAAGGAAGTCCTTGTTAAAATTCATATGGGTGAATTAAAAAATAAATATTTTCCACGACCAGATTTTGTTAAACAAGTTATTTCAGAATTACAGAATATTAATGCACATCCCTTTCTTTATGATACAACAGTTCTATATAATAGTTTAAGAAAACAGGTTTCTGGCTATGAAAAAGTTGCAAAAATTCATGGTTTTTCTCAGAAAAAAATTGGTTGCCCAGTAAAAATTGATGATTCAGGGATTGAAGTCACTATCGAAGATCATATCTTTGAAGTTGGCACAATGATGCATAATACAGAATATGTTTTTGCAATTTCACATGTGAAAGGCCATGTTGCTTCAGGTATGGGTGGAACAATCAAAAATTTTGGCATGGGTGGTGTTACAAGAAATTCAAAGAAAATGATGCATCATGGCGCAAGACCGCAGCTGCAATCAGATTCTTGTACATATTGTGGTTACTGTGCCAAAGTATGTCCTTTTCATGCAATTACTGTAAAGGAAAAGAAATGGAAATGGAATAAACGGTCTTGTTTTGGTTGTGGTGTTTGTGTAGAGAACTGCCCTTCAAAAGCACTTGAATATCAAATCGGTAATTTTCAATATTTACTTGCATGTGCAGCAAAAGCATGTCTGAAAGGAAAACAAGCTATATATTTAAATGATGTAAACAGAATTTCAAAAAGCTGTGATTGTGATCCCTTTGCAGATCCAATTATCTGCCCAGATATTGGATATCTAGTATCATTTGACCCCGTTGCTGTTGAAAAAGCATCTCTTGACCTTATTGATAGTGTAAAACATGATGTTTTTCTTAACGAAAATCATATTGATCCCTTTCAACAAGTTCGTTTCGGTGAGCTTATAGGCCTTGGATCATCAACATATGAATTAATTAGGATATAACTGTTTTAATATTGCTCTATATAAATTCAACATGACCTGTTTCTAGATGATAAATGGCTCCAAGGAGAGTGAGTTTCTTGTTTTTTATTGCTGTTTCAATAACCGAGCTTCTTTTTGGTATCATTAAAAACTGTCGTTTAACATTTGCTTTAATATGGTCCTCTTCATCAAGTGGAAAACTATCTTTAATTTCATTAAAAAGACAAATATTTTCTTCTGTTGATTTCTCTGTTGCTTCAACAGCACCACAATGAGTATGACCAAGAATGATTAAGTATGGAACATTCAGATGAACAACAGCATATTCTATAGATGTGAGGACTGATGAATCTAAAGC
>Ga0272441_10012842_pt1 | contig 12145 bp, 13 predicted proteins | sample SSMProp6N_FD_193582 | JGI IMG/M metagenome (GOLD analysis project Ga0272441, IMG submission 193582) | Marine sediment archaeal communities from Little Sippewissett salt marsh, Falmouth, MA, United States - SSM-Prop-6N | ecosystem: Environmental > Aquatic > Marine > Wetlands > Sediment ...
TCGGGCGCACTTCAAGGCATTCGGCGCCTACTCCCTGGATTTCGAGACCGTGTACTACATGCTGGACCCCGACTACAACACATACATGGACACGCAGCAGGCGATCAACCTGATGCTCGTCCAGCGATTCGAGAAGGAAGGCATCGAGTTCGCGTACCCCACACAGAGCCTCTTCGTGCACGGCGGCGGACTACAAGAGCAGCAGCCCCGCAGCTAGCGTGACGATCACGCCAATCGCCACGGGCACGGCGAGCCTGCGCACGAACGCGCTGATCGTCGTGTGGAAGTACTCCACCGACACCGAGATGCACGGATGGATCGGCGTCAATACGTAGCCCAGGAAGACGGCGAAGAAGATGATGGCAAACACCGCCGGCGGCAACGTTCCGTAGGCGGTCAAGTAAATCGGGGCGATGATCGACATCGGCGCTTGAATCCGGCCAGTGATCAACCCGAGGCCGAATCCGACGACAACGGTGAGAACCACCGGCGGCAATCCCAACGCGGCAATGCCCTCCGGCGCCCCCGATGCTTTGAACACATTGAGGAAGCCGAACATGGCAAGGATGATCAGTGCGTACTTCCACGGCTTCATCCGCACGAACAACCGGCCCAACGCCCGCGGCCGCGTCCGTCCTACCGCCATCGCGAGCGCAAGGCTCGCCGCCACGCCTGCAGCTGTGCCGATCTCCGTCACGGGCAACGGGACGAGGAGCTTGAGAAGCAGGTCGATGGCGGGCGCCGCAAGGATGATACCCAGCGGGACCAGCAGCCCGGCGAGGGAGAAGCGTCCGCTCTGCGCGAGGGTCCCATCCGCCCGGCGCAACAGGAACAGGTACCCCAACAGGAGCATCAGCAGGAACGCGGGGGCGTGATACGGAATCACCTCGTACACCGTCAGAGAGGCCATCTTGGTCGAGGCGATGAGCGCAGATCCCAGAGGATACACGAGAAGAAGGGCGTGGCGGAACCAGACATTACTTGCCGCCTTGACATCCGCAGCGGTGTGACCGGCGCCGCGCTCGATGAGCGGTGCCGACAGCAACGCTCCGCCGGGCATCGGCAGCATGCCGAGCAGCGCGGGAGACAGCGCAAGGAACGGCCGCACCCCGATGCGCAGGTTGTCCACGAGGCGGCCCATCTCCCCGGAGATCTCCATGACGCCACCGATCAAGGGGATCAGCCCAACGACAAGCGCCAGGAGCAAGACAGCAGGGTCGGCGAACGTGACCCTCAACGCCTCGCCAAAGCCCCGAAGATCCAGCGTAAAGATCGCCAGCACAAGGGTGGCCACCGCCATGCTCAGTGCGAGGTTGCGTCGAGCGATGAGGACAAGTGAGATCACCGCCAGGGCGAATCCGATCCACAGAAGCATTCCGCTCCTTTCCGCGCCGTTCGGGCGGCGCGCAAGGCTACTCGGCTGCGACGTCCACCGCCACCGTCGTGCTGGCCAACGCCCTGCGGTCGCCGCACAATGCGGAGGGGTGATAGGCGATGCAGACGTTCGCTGAAGCACTGCGCGAGACCGCCGAGGGGGGGGCGCTCCCCTGTTCCACTGCGCTCGCGCTGGCAGCACAGCACGGAGTGGATGCGAACACCGTGGCGCAAGCTGCCGCCAAGGAAGGTCTACGCATCATCCACTGTCAGCTTGGCCTGTTCGGCTACCAGCACTTCGGGGCCAAGCGGTTGGCTCCGGAGGTGGCGAAGCTTCCGCCGTGGCTCAACGCGAAGCTGCAGGATTCACTGGTGGACGGGCGTCTACCGTGCATCGCCGTGTGGGAACTCGCTGATCGTTGCGGGCTGCCGCGGTTGGCGATCTCCGCTGCGGCGGAGCTGCTTGATCTGCGTGTCTCACGTTGCCAGCTGGGGTGCTTCTAGGTCACCGGCGTCAGGGGAGGCCGGCCGCGCAGCACGGCGAGGACATTGTCCACAGCGAGACGGGCCATCGCCTGCCGCGTCTCAAGGGTCGCGCTTCCGAGGTGCGGGGTCAGGACTACGCTCTCCTGTATCTCCAGGAGAGCAAGGGGGACCGAAGGCTCATTCTCGTAGACGTCAATCCCCGCTCCTGCGATCACGCCGTCCCGCAGCGCATGGATCAGCGCGCGCTCCTCCACGATCGGCCCGCGCGCCGTGTTGACGAAGATGGCCGTCGGCTTCATCCGAGCGAACGCCTCGTGGCGGAAGAGGTGGCGCGTCGCACCGGTCAACGGAAGATGTACGCTGATGATGTCGCTCGTCTCCAGCAAGTGCTCGAAGGACACCTGCTGTGCTCCCAGTTCCCGCTCTGCCGTGTGGTTGCGGGTTCTGCTGTGATACACCACGCGCATCGCGAAGCCCAGCGCCGCCCGCCGCGCCACCGCAGTGCCGATGCGCCCCATGCCGACGATGCCCAGCGTCTTGCCGTGGACGTCCTGCCCCATGAGCGGCTGACGCAGTGTCCAACGAGGGAAGCTCCCGCGGCGCAGTTCGGCATCGGCCTCTGCAACACGCCGTGAGGCCGCAAGGATCAACGCGAACGCCAGGTCTGCGGTTGCCTCGGTGAGTACGCCCGGCGTGTTCGTGACCACGACGCCCGATTCAGTTGCCGCGGCGACGTCGATGTTCTCGTAGCCCACGGCGATGTTTGCCACGATCCGCAGATTGGGCGAGGCGCGCAACAGCTCACCGTCAACCGCGTCGGTCAGCAGACAGAGCAACGCGTCCGCAGTGACCAGCTTGCCCGCCCACGTACTGCGCGGAAGCTGCTGCCCATCTGCCGGCGCAATCAGCGTGTGCCCCGCTGACTCGAGCCGCTCGACCTCCGAGGGAAACAGATTCGACGTGCACACCACGATCATCGCCGGTCACTCCCGGTTCGTCGGGGGATCGCTGCACGCGCCAGGCTGTCAGCCCGCTCGTTCTCCGCATGGCCTGTGTGGCCCTCCACCCAATGGAAGGTCACATCATGGGCATCGCACAGCCGATCGAGGACACGCCACAGGTCGTCGTTCTTCACCGCAAGAAGCCTCTTGCCGCTTCGTCGCTTCCATCCGTTGCGCTTCCACGATGCGATCCACTCGGTCATCCCCTTCTTGACGTAGGTCGAATCGGTGTACAGGTCGACGACGCTCGGCTGTCGCAGCGCACGAAGCCCCTCGATCGCCGCCATGAGCTCCATGCGGTTATTGGTCGTCTCCGTCTCACCGCCAGAGATCTCACGCCGGCGGTCGCCGGCAATGAGGATCGCACCCCATCCACCGGGACCAGGGTTGCCGCTGCACGCGCCATCGGTATAGATCGTCACTCGTGACACAACGCGGCAAGGCTAGCCGATCGATGGACAGCCGTCGACCATGCGTGCCGGTCGCGTTGCTCAAACGCTGTGCAGCGCCCGGGAGCGCCACGGGATGGCAGACTGTCCGTGTCCTCAGGGTGCGTGCATAACACACAGCGGGCACACGCGGCTGCCCTACCTGGCGCATGCCGCAGGAATCGCGGCGACTTCCGCCTGCACAGCCGGACTCGGATCCGCGAGCCGAGCAGCGAACGACGCCTCAGGGTGATGCCCTTGCGGCCACTGCCAGGCGGTCACGAAGTCCACGGTGGAGAGGGCGCACATCGCTCGATAGCTGCGGAAGAACGTCAGATTGTCGACGGGGTTCGTGTTCGCGTTCAGTGACGCAACGTAGAGCAGTTCGTGGTCGTGCGCGAGCTGCGACTGCTCGCGGTGAAACGCGGTTGCATCCTCGTACGCATCGGGAAGCCGGCCGTGAACGCACTGCCCGAACGCAAAACCCGCACCGGGAACCTGCGCGAGATACCACGGCGGAGCCGTCGACGCCACGCGGACGGGACCGAGATGCTGCAGGATCAACGCGTAGGCCTCTCCCAGCTCCAGCGGATCCACTGCGAAGCCTCGCGGATACCCAGCGGGATCGTGTGGCTCGTCGAGGAATCGGATCCCCCACACGGTGCCGTCAGCGATGAACGGACGGATTTCGTCGGCGAGAGCGAAGAACGGCGCCAGTTCTAGGTGCACGCGATCAAGCACAAGGTGGGCTTCCTCATCGAGGTAGTCCGCTGGAGACACACCTCCCAACGTGACGATCACCTCGACGCCCTGGTCGCGGGCGAACTGAAGGTCGCCCAGCAGGAGATCCGCTCCACGCTGTCCTCGATACGCCCGGACCACGCCGGTCATCCCGTAGGCCGCGAGCTGCTCATTCGGGGTGTACATGGCGCCCCAGGGAATGGCAGCCCGCTCGAACCCAGGTGTGGCCGAGGTAGCCTCTGATCGACGTCCGAGGAGGTCGTACCGGGCGAGAAAGTCGAGGATCGCCTCTTCTCGTGGCATCCCGAGGATCTCAGCGTTCCACGCGCCATGTCCATAACCGCGGAGGGGAACCCACTCGAACGTGGCGCCGACCTGCAGACAACGATCACGGAGCGCTTCTCCCTCAGGGTACAGCCAGTCCTCCGTCCCGTAGACGTGCAGCATCGGAGGATCCTCTGCGTCCACCTTGTCGATCCACGGACCGGCGCCCCCCCAGAGGTTGATCACCGCCTGAAGATCGCTGTCCGCATCAGGGTGGTTCCGCGGCGCAATCGCATCGCCCGGCAAATCCACGGTGAACATGTCTCCAGCCGTGATCCCGGCGATCAACGCGGAGAAGCCTCCGGCCGAACTCCCCACGGCAAACACGCGATCGGAGTCGAACCCGTACAGGTCGGCGTGTGCGTGCACCCACCTCAGGGCCGTCTTGGTGTCCACGACAGCAGCGTGCGCCGCAGCGTCGTTCGCCGGCGACCGAGACGGATCGTAGGCCAATGCCAGTTCGAGCATCTCCGGATCCGCGGGGGGGCGATGGTGCTCCAGCCGGTAGTCGATGGAGAGGACGGCGAAGCCCCGTGCCGCGGAGTACTCCCCGTGGCCGACGTGGGCAGCATGTCCCTTGGAGCCGTTCGCGAATCCCCCGCCGTGAATGGTGACAAGCACCGGCAGCGGATTGGCTCCCACGCCCTCGAAACGCGCCACGTCATAGGTCTCTGCGTGCGCCGCGAACGCTGCGAGGAGCAGCGCACACGTGATCGGCACCAAGCGACGAGCATGACGATGCATGTTCTCTCCTCGGAGCGCGAGCCGGAGACAGCACGGCCGATGCAGGCGTACAGGCGCTCCATGCATCCACGCGCAGGTGACACTATCATGGAACACAGGGGCTGGCCACAACGGCGCGCGGCTTCGCCGATCCTCCAAGGAGGCGCGATGTTGGACCAGGCGGAGCTTCGGCGGCAGGAGTATCGGGCGCGCATCCACCGCGCCACGGACTACGTTCGAGAGAATCTCTCCGGGGACCTGCGCCTGGAGAAACTGGCCGCCGTCGCCAGCTTCTCGCCGTACCACTTCCACCGCCTGTTCAAGGCGCTCGTCGGAGAGACGGTCAACGCGTTCGTGCGACGTGTGCGCTGCACCACCGCAGCCGCCAAGCTGATCTACAACCCCGGCTTGACGATCACCGAGATCGCCACCTTCTGTGGCTACGGATCGCCCTCGTCGTTTGCCCGCGAGTTCCGAGCAGCCTTCGGGATGAGCGCGTCGCAGTTCCGAGCCGGCGGGGAGGACAGCGTACGGACGGTCCGTGAACGGATGGCGGCTGCGTCCTCGGAGCGGGTCACAGCACGCCCTCAGAGGAAGCGGACGGAGATGCCATTCTCCGTCACTGTCAAGCGCATGCCCCTGCGCCACGTCGCGTACGTGCGGCACGTGGGCGCCTACCATCGGATCGAGGATGCGTTCCAGCGTCTGATGCGGTGGGCCGGCCCACGCGGGTTGACGCATCTCCCACAGACAGAGGTACTCGCCGTCTTCCACGGCAATCCCGATCTGACGCCGGAAGCGAAGCTCCGTTCGGACGCGTGCATCACGATACCGACCGGCACAGCGGTGCACGGCGAGGTGGGCACCATGGACATCCCCGGGGGGCTGTTTGCGGTCGCCCACGTGGAGATCGGATCCCACCAGTACAGCGAAGCCTGGGATCGTCTGTTCTCCGATTGGCTACCCGGGAGCGGCTATCAGCCGGACGATCGGATGTGCTTTGAGCTCTACCTCAATGACCCCAAGGAGCACCCCAAGGGCCTTCACGTGGTGGACATCTGCGAGCCGATCCGCGCACTGTGAGCCGCCCGATGCCGGGCTCGCGCCTTTTCCACCTTCCCACGAGACGGTCGAGCGCTTCGAAACGGCCGCTGCACGAAGCGCGGCGAGATCGCGGAGGCAAAGCATGTCTCCTCCACAGAGCGATTCATGATAGACTCGCGGCATGCGGACACGGGGGAATCGAGGCGCGCTGCGCAGGCTCATGCTGGTTGGCGCTTGCGCGACGCTGGCGTTTGCCCTCGCCCCACCCGTGGAGGCATGCACCGTCTTCTCCTACGTCGGCGATGACATCGTGCGGTTCGGCAACAGCGAGGACTACAACCTTTTCGAGACCTACATCTGGTTCATCAAGCCGCGAGGCGAGCTGCACGGCGCCCTCTGCCTCGGCTTCGACGGCCCCAGTCTGCAGGGCGGGATGAACGACGCCGGACTGTGCTTCGACGCCACGGCGGGAACGAGCTTCCTGCTCAACATGCACCCGGAGAAGACGCGGCCGCCGGGCGAGTGGACAACGCTGATGCTCGAACGCTGCGCCACCGTGGATGACGTCATCGCGTTCATGGGGCGGTACGACTTCAGCTACGGCGGAATCGGGCAGATGCTGTTTCTCGATCGGAACGGGGACTCCCTGGTTGTCACCAGCCGCTCGGACGGTGAGATTGCCTTCCTCAGGCAGAGCGCCGGCTATCGCGTGATCACCAACTTCAACGTGACCGCAACGTGGCAGGGAACGTATCCGTGTTGGCGGTTCGACTTCGCTGACGGCCTACTGCGAAGCATGGAGGTGGGCGCCATGCCCGCCTCCGACAGCGGTTTTCGTGGGATTCTTCAGGGTGTCCGCATCCCCGGCCATACGCGATACTCCAACCTGTTCGATCCCAGGGCTCTCACTGCGACCCTCTATCGCGAGGGTGACTTCAGCGAGGCTCGCATCATCGACCTCCGCGATGCGTTGAGCGCAGGTGGCCGCTACCGGCTTGAGGAGTACTTCCTCGCGACGGCAGGGGGGCGTGGGGAGTAGGAAGCCTCAACTGGGCGAACGATGGCGCTCAAGAGCCGATGCAGTAGTGACCCAAGCAGGGCGATGCCCCCTGAGAAACCCACCTAGTTCATTATAGCGGGCGCGCCCCCAGATGACATCCCGGAGCGCTACCCTCTATCCTTCACGCCGCGACCCTCGCGCTCGTCGGCCTCGCCAGAAGGCCATTGACCGCGTGCGAAGAACGGAGGACACCCCATGAACGAAACGATCCATCTCATCCACGACCGGATGTCACTGCGGCGCTACCGCAACCGGCCACTGCGCGAGGAACATGTCGATGCGATCCTGGAGGGCGCGATGCGCGCGCCGACGGCGGGGAACATGATGCTCTACACCATCCTGCAGGTCGAAGACGCGAAGAAGAAGGCCGCTCTGGCCGACGCGTGTGGACATGCGTTCATCGGGGACGCTCCGCTCGTTCTCCTCTTCCTTGCCGACATGCAGCGATGGCAGGATGTCTACGAGGCCGCCGGCGTTCCTGAAGCGTGCGAGCGATCGGGGCGTCCGTTCCGGACGCCGGACATGGGCAAACTGCTCCTCGGATGCTGTGACGCGCTTCTCGCCGCTCATACCTCGGTGCTCGCCGCCGAGTCTCTGGGCATCGGATCCTGCTACGTCGGAGACGTCATCGGGCTATCGGGACAGCATCGTTCCCTGTTTGACCTGCCGCCGTGGGCGTTCCCTATCACCATGGTTTGCTACGGCTACTACCCCGAAGACCTGCAAAGGAGCCGGACGCCCCGCTTCGCGCGCCGGTTCATCTGCTGCCAGGACCGCTACAAACGCCTGTCAGAAGCCGAGCTGGCCGAGATGCTGTCGGATGTCCAGGCGAAGTTCGCCGATGTCCTCCGGAAGAGAGGGATGAATCTCGGAGAGATGACCTACAGCCACTTCAGCGCTGGCCCCGCGGCACGTGCGCTCGCCGCGGCCGCAGCGAGGCAGATCGAACCCTGGGGCACTCCCCAACGCCACGAACCCGACTGAGGTTTCCGCTGCGGTTCGAGCGGTATCACCCCGATGGCAACGCGGCGGCGAGGCAACCTACAGGGGGGGACGCTCCTCTCCCAGAGGTGTGATCGCGCCAAACGCGATGGAGAGACGCACGTAGAACCCTGATGGCGACAGACGCGGCGGGTTCAGAGGTCCGTCGTCGCGGAAGTTGAGCTCGAGAGGCGTCCACGCATAGCCTGCGCGTACTGCGAAGCCGACCCAGTCGAGGATCTGGATCTGCACATCGACGTAGGGAGCGACGAGGATGAAGGCACTGTCATAGGCCTCCCTCTCCGGCTCGACCACGATCCCGCGAGGCAGGACCTCGTTGATCGGGATCGGAGAATCCTCGGTAAGGATGAGTTCCGCGGCTCCCCCGCCAAGCAGTACGCCGACAGCGAGCACCGCACGATCGCTCCCTCCGATCGCCAGACCGAGATCAAATCCCCCCAGGCCCACACCGAATTCCGCATGGCGGTCGCCGACATGCGATTCGCTCCACGCGCCCCATCCAGCACCGCCGAACGTCACGCCTGGTGCGACGCCACCTCGCCCGCCGCCACCAAGCAACAGCAGATCCCCATCGAATGGCGCAAAGCCGGCCCCGACGAGGAACGCGTTGATCCCCTCGATCTCGGCCATGAACGTCCCGATGCTCGGTCCGCCACCTCCGAACGCGTGGTGGGGTTCTGCCGCCCACGAGGCTGCCCCGGCCGCCACGATCATCAGCCCCATCGCCGCCCATCGCATCGCATTGCGCAACATGACTCCCCCTTCGCACGTGCTTCCCGCGACAGCCTAACGAAAGAGACGGATTCCGACGAGTTGTCATCCGGCGGCGGCAGCCAGCGTCGCATCGCGTCGCCGGCCGATGGGGGGTCACAGAGCCGGGAGAGAGCTCTGCCGTGACGAGGCGATGGGCTGAGGGCGACTGAACGCTCTGCATTCGGGTGGGGAGGAAAGCGCATTCGCTCGTGGGAATCGGCGGGATCCGCCGGGAAGGCCATCGCACGGTGCGTCGCCCGAGGGTTGTGTCTCCGTCGCGCTGAGAGGCGATCCTGCGGATGAGCACCGGGTGCACGTGTCCGCGGCCCAAGGCCCGGTGGCCGCGAGAGCCGTTCATGCCGACAGACGCCTCGGCTCCTTGCGGCGTCGATGTCGATCGTCCTTGGGTGCCAAAGCGGCCGCCGCCCGATGGCGGGCGGCGGCTCGGCAAGCAAGGAGGCTGTGGAGGTTACAGCATCTTCAACGCAAGGATCTCCATCAGCATCTCGAGGGTGTCATCCCTCTCGTGCCCTTGCACGGCGGGCCGCGATCCGAGCGGCTGAGGCGTCACATCCTGACAGCTCCTGCCCTCGACTTCAGAGCGGCTACGCGCCATAGCTCCGACCGGGGCTCCTGCGAACCCTCTGGCAACGCGGCTGCCGCTCATGCCGCCGGTCCGTCCGTTCATCACTGCCTGGGCTCCCGCTCGGCTGCATCCTCTCGGGCTCGCGGCCTGGCGGCTCCCGAGCAGCTGCGGCAGAGCCCGCACAAGGATCTCGCCCTGCTCGAAAGTCAGCGTTTCCTTCAGCGCCTCGACGCTCCCGTCACGGACGTCGACAAGCTGCTGCCGCAGCGCATCCATCTGGCCGCGGTGAGCCTCGAGAAGCGCATCGAGTTCCTCGGCCGTCCCATCGAACGCGATCATCTCCGCCTCGAACGTGTCCCGCAGCGCCTCGAGCACCTCGCGCACGGCAACCCGTTCGCTGACCATCTCATCGAGGATTCCGTGTAGCTGCAGGATCTGCTCGTCGGTGAGCTCTAGCCTGTTGACCAGCACGATCAAACCCAGATCGATCTCCTGTGATCTCGTCGATGCTGCGTCGTCGGAGTCCACCGCGGCGATCGCAATAAGCGATGCAACGGCGGCGATCGCGAGTAGCACGCCCAGAGTCCATAGTGTCCTTCCCCTGTTCATCGTCAACCTCCCGTGTCCGTCTAGGATTGGATGCACGATACGGCTAGCGGATGAACGCCATCGCTCGGCGTTGTGGCAGCGGTGTGAACGAACGCGAAGCGAAGCCCGGTGGATCCTAGAACAGATCCGTCTCCGCCTCCGCGGATGAGGGAGGCTCACTCACACGACAGAGGCAAACCGAAGGGGCGATGTCGCACCAACGGCACTCCGACCACGATGGTGCTTTCGGCAGCGGATTGCCACCCCCTACACGGTGCACGAGATGGACGAAGCGTTCCCGAAACGCCTCGTCGAGAGCCGATCGAGGAACGTCCACGGAACTGGTCTTGTAGACGACGCGCCCAGCAAGCTCGACCCCTGCACAGCGTGGATTCTTGATCGGCAGCAGGAGGAGGTACACCAACGCCTGGATGGGGTCGGATGCGCGAGGTCGACCGGTCTTGCACTCCTCCACGATGCCGCGCCGATCGCGCACCGCAAGGATGTCCGGTTTGCCGGACACGACGATCCCTGTCTTGCCGATCCGACGAAACGCGTTCTCGTCCTCCACGTGGACTTCATATCCGTCGCGCTGCAGCTGTTCCCGGCGGGTGGCGACGAGATCATTGTGTTCCATGGTCCAGCCAGCGAGATCGAACTCGTTGGGGACCTTGTCGTACCCCGTGTGATGAGCACGGAACCATGCTGACCACTCGCACTGGCTCTCACCAGCCAGAAGCCGCGTCAGCCACGTCACCCAGATGTACGGCTGTTCTCGGACTTCTGTCATCCTCGTCCCTTCGCGGTCATGCCCCACGGACGGCACCGGCGGTGGAGGTCTCCTCTCCTCAGACGGCTTCCACCTCGACCACGCCGGGAACCTGCTCCTTGATCACGCGCTCGATGCCGTTCCGCAACGTCATCGCCGACATCGGGCATCCCTGACAGGCGCCCTGCAGGCGCACACGGACCACGCCGTTCTCTGTCACTTCGACGAGTTCTACATCACCACCATCCGCCTGCAGCGCAGGCCGGATCTCATCCAACGCATTGCGTACGTCCTGTTCCATCTCCATACTGCATACCCTCCTCTGACCATGGTCACCGTTCAGCGCGCGAAAGCCGCCATTGTCGAAAGGATACCCGGTCGGCGCAGCTCCCGCCTCTGCAACGAGGGAGAGACGGACCATGGAGAGACTGTCCCCGACGCGGGCGAAACGGCTCAGCCGACTTCGGTCCGCCACAGGGAGGCCGAGCGATGAACGTCCTTGTACTGCACGGGAGCGCGAGATCGGGCGGAAACTCGGACACCCTCGCGGAGAGGGTTCTCGAAGGCCTCGCCGGGTCGATCCCGCCTGGCGTCACACACATCCGCCCCATCGATATGGATATCGGACACTGCCGCGCGTGCGGGCACTGCAGTGATGGCGAAGGCTGCGTCGTGGATGACGACATGCAAGCCGTCTACCCTGCGTTCTGCGAAGCGGATGTGGTCGTGGTCGCCGCTCCGATGTTCTGGGGGTACATGACGTCACAACTGAAGACGCTGTTCGATCGCCTGGAGGCGGTCGCCACGGAGCGCTGCTTCGGCGGCAAGCACTTCGTCCTCCTCGTGACCTACCGCCACTACTACGGGTCCATCGTCGAATGGCTGGATCGCATCGCCAAGGGCTTCGGGAGTCGCAGCCACGCCGTGCTGTGCCGCACCTTCGATCCCTCCACCGGGCAGGATCTTCCTATCGCCGCGTTTCCCGACACGCTACACGAGGCATTCTCCCTCGGGCAGGCGCTGCAGCGCCGTGAACGGTGAGGTACCTTCGACCCGGCTTGCGGTCACCGCGGTCAGGCAGGGTCAAGACGGTACTCGGCCACGAGCTCGGCAACCAATCGGAGCGCCACCGCAGCTGAGTTCCCGGGATGTGATACGACCAGGGGTGTGCCGGCGTCGCTCGATTGAGCCACAAGGGGATCGAAGGGGACGGCGCCGAGATCGTGCACGCCGAGCCGACGCGCCTCCGCCGCCGTCGTCCCGGTA
>Ga0272441_10012843_pt1 | contig 12145 bp, 13 predicted proteins | sample SSMProp6N_FD_193582 | JGI IMG/M metagenome (GOLD analysis project Ga0272441, IMG submission 193582) | Marine sediment archaeal communities from Little Sippewissett salt marsh, Falmouth, MA, United States - SSM-Prop-6N | ecosystem: Environmental > Aquatic > Marine > Wetlands > Sediment ...
ATAAACTGTTAGATTCATGTTAGGTTTTTATAAAAAAAGTCAGATTCTGCATAATCTCATTAGGTTTTCTGTAGTGACTCTTCCCACTTCTTCCATTGTGAGTCCTTTTAGATCGGCTATGAGTTTGCATACTGTCTTTACGCCTTCTGGTTTGCTTGAGTCTGTCTCTGTCAGGAGGTACTCAATTGGAGTCCTCTCTACTGCATTTGTATAGAAGGGATCAGCGGTTTGAATGGTTCTTAGCCCAACAGATAGAAAGATTCCATTGTCTATGCATCTTCTAGCATAATCGATGTCTTTGGAGAACCCATGTATGGCGATCCCGGTATTGGAGTTTCCCGATTTCTCTAGTATATCGAGTATCTCCATCTTGGGAGCACGATCATGGACAATAACAGGTAGGCTTAACTCACGGGCAAGTCCAAGCTGGGCATCGAGAGCTTCATACTGAATCTTGGGATCAATATACCTGTCCTCCTTAACCCACTCATGGGTCATCCGTCCAATAAAGTCCAACCCTATCTCGCTGATGGCGACACACTCAGCATCATGACTTAACTCAATGAACCGCTCACCCACGCCTTCGGTATACTCATCGGCGTACCATGGATGGACACCTAAACAAGCCTTCGCGATGGTGTGACGCTGAGAGGTCTTCAACGCCTGTTCAGAACTTGGTAAATCGATACCGGAAGTAAGTAACAGTTTGAATCCCTGTTTCTCAGCGTTCTCAAGGTCTTCCTTGGTCATGTCACCTAGATGACAGTGGCTTTCAGAATACATGGAATAATAAAAGACGGGGTTTATGAAAATACTTACTATAAGTGAACGAGGTGTACAGAGCAGCTAATGCATGGATCGTATGCCCTAGCCATTATCTCAAGCGCTTGTTTGACCTCCTCATCCTGCTTCCCAAGCAGGTTCTCGGCTATCACCTTAGCATCTTTCTCAATATTAGCCGCATTCTGTGCAGTAGGAGTTATTATGTTAGACTTCAGGATGGATCCAGATTCATCGAAAGTATAATCATGGTACAAGAGACCTCGTGGAGCCTCAACAGCATTGATACCTCTACTGGCGTAGACATCAAACTCGACCAAGCCCTCCTGCTCTAGACCGCTAGATAATAGACCCTCGATAATATCATGTGCACGATCAACAGAATGAACAAGCTCGATTGCCTGAGCGATGTTGTTACTGATGGAGTTTCCCTGTCTCACCTTATCCTTGTGTTCCTTGTAAAGTTCTGCTGCAGTTCCTTCAAGTTTCTTGTAGCTGAGTTGTACACGTGGCAGGGCGCCTACCATGAATGGTTTGCCCTTGTAGCTGGAGTGTTTGGCGTAACTGTGTTGGACAACAATCTCGTTTGTAAGTTTCTCATAATCAGATTGAGGGAAAACCGAGCCATTAGAAACCAATACACTGTCTCCCAAGAACCCAAACCGATCACCAGGATCAATAGCCATCACAAGATTATCAGAATGATTATAGGAAGGCAAATCAAAACCAGCGAGAAGCTTGACCGCAAGCTCAGTCGTGGGCTTAACCTTTACGAGGTAATCCTTGATCTCCTCCAACTGTTCAACTGATGGAGTCTTGCTGAAGCCCCCGACACAGTCATTCATACCATGCACATCCCTTCCACTCAAAGCTGTGTGTATTAGATTCCCCGTCTTCTTCAACTCTAAAGCTGCTTTAACAGCATCCAAGTGCGTGGAAGCCATATGGATGGCGTCAGGGAAACCAAGGAAATCAGGTAAAGCCAACATGAAAACATGCAATGCATGGCTCTCAATCATCTCGCCGTGGATAAGCAAATCACGAAGAGCCTCAGTTTGAGGGGTCACCTCGACCTTAAACGCGTCCTCAATGGCTCCAATCGAAGCCAAGCTATGGGAAGCAGTGCATATGGCGCATATTCTACGCGTGATATCGGGTATCTTCTCAAAGTAAACCGATTTTATGACGTGCTCAAAGAATCTGGGTCCCTCAAAGATATTGAACTTGACATCTTGTACCCTGCCATCCTTGAGGAATATCTCTATTCCGCCATGACCCTCGACGCGGGTCAGTTCTTCAATCTGTATTTTCTTACTCATCCTCTATACCTCCGAGGAAGTCCTCACTGAGTTCACCGCTGAACACTCTCAATCTATTCAAGATATCCTTCTTGGAGTATCCACGATCCAGAAGCATCTTGTACTCAGCCGCGAAGTTCTCTTCGCCCTCTACGGGTCCCCTGCAGCCTATGCAATCAAGTCCAAGTCCCGGGCAACGTGCATCACAACCAGCACGCACCACAGGTCCAAGACAAGGCTTGCCATACTCTGTGATAACACAAGGATACTCGTTGAGTTTACACTCGACACATACTGGATAAGAATAGTATGGGGGGGAATCTCCATGAAGAAGAGATGTAATCCCCCGAAGGGTCTCCTCTTTTTCTACCGGACACCCTGGTATAGAGAACTCAACATCGATATAATCGGTTATAGGCTTCGATAGCTTCGCATCAAAAAAGTCCTCATCGACTCCATAAACATCCTTGAGCCGTTCCCTGAGGCTGGTCTCCCCATTCCTCATAGCCTGAATGCAGCCCTCTATGGCACAGTTACCAAGGGCTATGACTATCTTGCTTCTTTCCCTTATCTCTTTGAGTTTCTCTAGATCATGCTCGGTGGATACGGTTCCCTCGACAAAGGAGATATCAATGGCGCCTTCTTCTTTGCGGCTGCTCCCCTCCTGAAAATCTACGATATCGAATCTGCTAACCAAGTCGAGTAGCTGGTCTTCCATGTTTAGTATCTGCAGCTGGTCGCCTCCACAACCAGTGAGACTAAATATCCCTAGTTTTGGTTTACCCATCTTAGATCATCCCCTTCGTGTTCATGGCGTCCCAAAGCGTAAAGACCGGACCATCCTTACAGACATACTTGATGGATTTCCCAGTACCCACAATACAGTGACCACACTGCCCGACACCACAACGCATCCTGCGCTCTAGAGTCATATAGACCTCGTCAGGCTTGAAGCCCATCTTTTCTAACTCCATTACGGTAAACTTGTACATTATTGGAGGTCCACCGATAAGAGCTACTGATTTCTTGCTCCTCTCATCCAGCAGACTGAATAACTTGGTGACCATGCCCTGAATGCATCTATCATCTCGCTCACACTCAAGCCCATAACAGACATTATCATCCTTATCCTCATAGCTGAGATAGAGCTTTACACCGATCTCGTCGCCATTCCTAAAATAGTCCAGTATCTCGTCTTTATAGAGCATCAAATCATAACAACGAACACCATAAAGGAAACTAATCTCACCAAACAGCTCTCGATGCTGCAACGCATACTGGAGAATTCCACGGATGGGCGCAATCCCAAGCCCTCCAGCAACGAGTAAAAGATCTTTACCCACTAAATCCTCCATCGGGAACCCGTTACCATACGGACCACGAACCCATATCGTATCACCGACATTCTGTCTATGAACGGCGTTTGTTACTCGCCCAGCGTTCCTGATGCATAGCTCTAACCCGGGTTCATCTGACTTGGCAGTGCAGATAGAGATGGGTGCTTCTCCTACGCCCATTACTCCTAGTTTAATGAACTGTCCAGGCATATAGGAGAAATCTTCCTCGTCTTTTGGGTTCTGGAACCTGAGTTTAATCAGTTTCTCGATATCCGTCATTTGATGAATCTCGGTTATTCTTGCTTTCATGGGTGAAAGCGGATGATTATCTTTCACTAGAGGTCACCTCTCAACTTCTGTATGACCTCAACATAATCTATATCAGCGGGACAATACGTGGTACAACGACCACAGCCAACACAGTTTGTCATATCCTCCTTGAGGCTCCCCTTGCAGTTGATCCTGTTTCTGAGCCTCTCTTTTGAAGTAGCTCTAAAGTTATGCCCGCCTGCAACAAGTCCATGTTCCTGAAGCATGCAAGAGTACCATTTGCGTATCCTCTCTCCTGTGTTAAGATCTAAGTCCATATAGTCCTGTACATCGTAACATCTGCAACGTGGGCAGACAAGGTTACATGAGCCACAGCTGAGGCATTTTTCTCCATACTCATCCCAAACAGGACTATCATAATTCAGATCCAACATGTCTTGCAGCCCAGACATCTCAAGACTCTTGGTGAAGGCTCCCAATCGCTTGTTCTCCGCTAATTTATAGAGAGCAATATCCTTCTCCGTAACCTCACTGAACAAAGAAAGATTCTCTTCAAGTAACCTATACCCTTTCAATGATCCAACACGGACAAGATACCTATCCCCAATATCATGAAGGAATAACTCAAAACCATCCAAAGCATAATCTGTACCCGTTGACTTACAGAAACAATTCTCATCAGGCATGCAGCTAATACCAATTATTGTAGTTTTTTCTCGTCTCTCACTGTAGTATTTGTCGGTGAACGATTCTAAATAGACCTTGGCTAGAAGGTTTAACGCGTTTATATCGCATGGATGCACCCCAAATAATACAATTGGCTCATCAATAGCATGTTTCTCATAATATTCTTCTTTTTCCTTATTGAAAGTGAAAATCGTTTCACTCGGAGATATGAAGAATTTTTTTGGAGGAATCATAGTGCGCGTGTATTCTAGATCCGCTTCCTTCAGTGAATTTACTGCTTTGAAACTATGTACTTCAGCACCGGTTTTTACTGGAGCGAAAATAGTACCAGAGCTTCTCAGAGAGTAGCTGAATTGTTCAACATTCTCTTTGCTAATAATCTTGTATAATTGCTCAGTCAAGACGTACCCCTTAGAGGCTATATACAATATTTATTATAATTATCTTTATTGGTGCTAAAAATGTCTGAAAGATCAAATAAGTCGACAAACATCGATTAATGAATTCTTAATCTGAGAAGCCTTAAAATAACACAACATCAAAGCTACAAGGATTTCAAGATTAGGGGATACATTAGTGAGTAGAAAACCAGATCAAATTGCGGAGGCCATTCAGACTAGCGGCATTAATAAGACTCATCAAGATTCCAGTAGATTGCTGATATTAGGGCTACTAGCAGGAGCCTATGTGGGGTTTGGCGCCCAGATAGCCACGACAGTAGCAATCGATGCAGCTCAATATGTTGGAATAGGCATATCAAAAGTCATCATTGGAACAGTCTTCTCCGTTGGTTTGATGCTGGTAATTCTGGGCGGTGCAGAGCTATTTACAGGCAACTGCTTGATCTTGTTGTCTGTTCTAGGAGGTAGAGTGAAATTATCCGATTTGTTGAGAAATTGGTCCATCGTTTATTTCGGTAACTTTCTCGGCTCGGTAATACTTGCATACATCATATTCAACGCGGGTCTTTTCAGCATGGGCTCAAACGCACTTGGAGCAACGGCAATAAGCATAGCCAACTCCAAAGTAAACCTCACATTCACCCAAGCATTCTATAGAGGAATCGCGTGCAACTGGCTAGTCTGCCTAGCAGTATGGATAGCAGCCTCAGCTGAAAGCACCTCAGGGAAAATTCTAGCATGCATCTTCCCAATCATGGCATTTGTGGGAAGCGGATTCGAACACAGTGTAGCAAACATGTTCTTCGTACCTATGGGCATTTTGCTACGTGATGTACCGGAACTGATAACCCAAGTTGGCCTCAACACGTCCAACCTAAACTGGATAGGGTTCATACTGAAAAACCTCTTACCGGTTACTCTCGGAAACATAGTTGGGGGCTGCTTCTTCGTATCAACCCTCTATGCATACGTTTACTCAAAAAAATCTAAACAAAACCATTTATCATAGACCTAGCAGTTTGACGAACCGCCTCAGAACTACTATAATTAGGAGACCATCCAGTCTTCTTCAACCGATTCATATCAAGCTGCATAACTTTCACATCACCCTTCCAGCCCCTTCCCCCATCAACACCGCCAGTTAGACTAACATCAGCTTCTGATAGCCCCATCTCCTCTTTCACTATCTCTGCGATCTCTAGAACATTGGTTCTGTCCTCTGACCCAATGTTGAAGATATCAACAACCCCACCATTATCAATACCATACATTATGCCCCTAACACAGTCATCGATGTAGAGATAAGACTTGGATTGAGTACCATCTCCCAAGACCTCAAGCCTATCTGGGCTCTCACGAAGTTTTTCAATAAAATCGTAGATAACCCCATGATTACTACGAGATCCAACTACATTGGCTAGTCGAAAGATCACAGCCCTAAACCCATACATTGAGGCATAGGCTGAGAGAAGCCCCTCACAAGCAAGCTTTGAGGCTCCATATAGAGAAATGGGAGCCATCGGACCATAACTCTCCAGAGTAGGGATTTGATCAGGTTCACCATAAACAGTACTGGTAGAGGTGAACGCTATCAACCTCTGTTTATTGTCCCTTCTCATCGCCTCAAGTAGATTATAGGTTGCCTCGATATTCTGCTTGAAATGATCCTCAGGTGAGGCGTTCCTGGCGTTTACCTCAGGGTTGGCCGCAAGGTGATAGACTTCATCACATTCTTCAACAGCAATATTCAACTCTTCTTTGTCCAGTAGATCGATCTCTTGGAACTCAAACAAAGGATGATCAATCCATTGACTCAGATTATCAAGCGAACCAGAGACAAGATTATCTACGATTCTAACAGCTTTACCGGAACGGATCAAATAATCAACGATATGACTCCCTATGAATCCTGCTCCACCAGTCACGAGGGCTTTCAAGGTAAATCTACCATGGAATAGGTCTTCTATGTTAAAGGGTTAATCTGAGAAACGAGCGTAGTATACTGCGAAGACTATCTGAGCAAGGAAGAACACAATCACCGATCCCACAAAATAGGTAAGATTGAACATACCTTTTAGATAGAACCTTATGAAGCCCGCCCAGAGAAGAGAGAACAAGCCATTAAAGACCTCTTGAACCGATTTCAAAGGATAAATCAATAACAAATAACGAATTACCCCCGAGGCGATCCCCCAGACACCCATCGCGACAAAAAACCAGTAACTGGAAATGAGTAAAACAGTTGAAGGCATCATGAAGCCTCCCTCAGTGAGCGAAATAATCCAAGAAAAGAAAGTTCCAATGGTCTCAGGAGAATTAATCAGAATAGTTGCTGTGACTACAAGCAATATCCCAAAGTTGAGTATTGAGAATGGATCAAAATCAGAAACAGCGTCTCCAGGAATTATCTCTCTGGAACTGGATTTCATTACTTTGGGTCTGGCAAGAAAGGGTATCTGAATTCCTCTTCCGCTGTATGTTACATAGGTTCCGCTCAACTTGTCCAAGTACTTGTCCCTAGGAACATGGGAAGGAAAGACTCCCGCAATGAAATCTATCAATAATAGAACCCAGTGAGCCTTGGACAGATTCCTCACAACAACGCCATAAAGACCCGGCTTCCCACCCTTTCCAGAGAGAACCATTAACCCTAAGATCTGTTTACCAAAAGTCGCCCCATAAATTAACTCAAGGATCACAGAGTAAATTATTTGTGCTAATCCAAGATACAATGGAAGCGCCCAAATACCCTGCCAAGACCAGTTATCACCAAAAAGAGAACCAACAAGTAATGGAATAAACGCGAAAACAGACAATAGAAAAGAAAGAATCCCAACAAAAAACAAGTCCAAAAAATAAGCAAACAAACGTAAAGCCCAAAGACTCTGAAGCCTGAAATCCCCAAGAAGAGCCTCCAAGCCCTCAACACGCTGAGAAGGAGAGAGTCTTGCACCACATCTCCAACAATAAACATCATCAGGAGAGTTGGGTTCACCGCATTTTCTGCATCTGGGCAATGTTATTCAAGGTTCTCTGATATCGAAACTGGTTTAAAGGGATTAGGCTACTCTGAGTCGAAACGCCACTTGAGATCAAACATACTCCCAAGAGCTTTAGCAACGCCAGGATGAGCAGTCAACGCAGCCTCCCTAAGGAAAAAGGGTACCCCCTCCTCCTCTACCAAGAAAATGGCTTTCCCATTAGCATCTGGATCAATGATGCATCCTCGAATCTCAACAGCATCACTATATCTTATCTGAATATTTTCACCAAGTAACTCTCGGATATAGCCAATAGTCTGTTCTTGCTTCGATAAATCGCCTTGACTCAGAGAACTTGGTTTCCTCATAAGTATTCTTAAATCAACACCACGTTCTGAGGCTTCAACAAGCTCATCCTTTACCTCATCAAGATACTCCATGGCACGGGTTGAAATATACAGCTTCTCTTTAGCCTGTCTGTATATTTTCTTTGTTTCCTCAAGTGAGACATCACCTACACTCACTATCCTTATCAGACTTGTCCTCTGCTCTGCAGTTCCTGCCTTTAAAAAAACAGACTCAGATAAGCTCTCAAAATCATCCCGATAAGACTCAATTACAACGAGTTCTTTCCTGATTTCCTCACGACTCGCTGTGACCAAAGCATCTGCTATCTCTTTAGGGGTCAATGGAGTATATAGGGCGGGTCTACCTGGTCGTATAATAATCAAGCCTTTTTGGCTGAGTTCGTCTAGCACTCCGTATATTCGGGCATTTGGAACCCCGCTGGCTTTGCTTAATGTTGTAGCTTTTGTCTCGCCAAGGTACAGAAGATGGGCAAGAGCTGATGCTTGGTACTCGTTGAGACCCATGTTGGATAGCTGCCTTTTTACTTGGTTTATTTGGGGTTCCATTGATATCACCTAGTTTATCTTGTTTAGATAACAGGATTTATAAGAGATAAACTTACTATCCTGCAGTAGTAACAAATACACCTTGTAATAAAAGGGTGAAAGAAATGAATGTAATGATTATGGGAATGGACGGCTACCTAGGCTGGACTCTAAGCATTTACCTCGCAGACAGAGGACACGAAGTAAGTGGCATCGATAATATGCTAAGAAGAAAAATGGTAGCAGAAATAGGAAGCCAGAGTATTACCCCGATAAAGACCATGGAGGAAAGACTAGATGCATATAAAAAAGCATCAGGAAATGAACTTACATTTTACAGAGGAGATTTAACTGAGTCAGCTTTCGTAGACCTCGCAGTCAAGAAAGAAGAGCCAGACTGTATCGTCCAGCTTGGACAGATACCAGCCGCGCCTTACAGCATGATCGATGTTGAACACTGTAACTTTACGCAGGTAAACAACATCATCGGACACAACAACATCTTATTCGCAATAAAAGACCATGTTCCAGATTGTCACCTCTTGAAGCTAGGAACCATGGGCGAGTACGGTACACCAAACCTTGACATCCCAGAGGGATTCTTCGAGATCGAGTATCGTGGACGCAAGGACAAGCTACCCTTCCCACGACAACCAGGAAGCTGGTACCACCTAACAAAGGTCCATGACACATGGAACCTCATGTTCGCAAACAAGATCTGGGGTATCAGAGCCACAGACGTAATGCAAGGTGTAGTCCACGGTGTAAAAACACCACAGATGGTAAATGATGATCTTCTCACAAGGTTTGATGCTGATGAAGTCTTTGGAACTGCTATCAACAGGTTCTGTGCTCAGGCTGTAGTAGGTCATGAGTTAACCCCATATGGCAAAGGTGGACAGACCAGAGGCTATCTTGCTCTGCGTGATAGCATGCAGTGCTTTACAATCGCTATCGAGAACCCTCCAAAGGAAGGCGAGTACAGGGTATTCAACCAGTTCGATGAGACTTATAGCGTCAACGAGCTAGCTAAGCGCGTATCCAAGGTTGCTCAGGAATATGATCTTGAGGGCAAGATATGGAATATACCCAACCCAAGGTTGGAAGCAGAAGAGCACTACTATGAGCCAGACATGGAGCACTTACCCAACTTAGGTTTCAAGCCGACATACTCCTTGGAAAAGGAACTAAACATCACGATTCCTAAGCTCATGGAGTATAAAGATCGTATTGAGGCTATGCGGCACACTATCGATCCTAAGATCTTGTGGACTGCTTAACCACCTTATTTTTAACCTATATATCGTATTTTTCAGGGAATAACATTGAAGATAGGTGTTACTGGCGGAGCAGGCTACATTGGATCATTTTTAATCAAGAAACTTGTTGATGAAGGTCACAGCGTTGTCTCTATTGATAATGAATCCATTGGGGATTATAGACATCTCAAAGAGCTTACGCTAGGTGATAATGTAGAGTTAATTATCGGTGATATTCGCGATAAGAAAAAACTTGTCAAGATTTGGGGAAATTGTGATGCTGTTGTTCATCTAGCTGCTTTATCCAACCTTGAGATATGTAATGAACAGCCAGAAGAAGCCATCTCAGTCAATATTTTTGGTACCCATCAAGTAATGGAAACGGCCAAAGAACTTGGAATCCCAAAGGTTGTATTTTGCTCCAGTGCCTCAGTATATGGAGAGCCCGAAAAATTACCAGTAACAGAAGACTCATCTCTAGATACCTTGAATCTATATGGAGTCACTAAGATTGCAGGGGAGAAAATTGTTAACTCTTATTGGCTGAATGATAAGATTGAGACTGTAAATCTAAGGTTTGGAAATATCTACGGGATTGGACTATACACTCAATGGTATGCCGTGATCCCCAAGTTTGTAAAACAAGCTATTGATGGAAAAAAATTAACAATTTACGGTGATGGAGAATATACTAGAGATTACATACATCTAGAGGATATTACTCTCGCAATCATCAAAGCTTTAGTTTCAAAAAATCTAGGTGGAGAAACATTCAATCTGGGAGGAGAAACAATTACAGTCAATCAGATATCCAATATGGTTCTAAAGGAATACGAGAAAGCGACTGGAAAAAAACCTGAAACAATCAACACACCGCCAAGATTAGGAGAAACAAAAAAGTTCAGTTACGATCTAGAAAAGACGCGAACAATGCTTGGATTAACTAACAAGTGGACTGTAAGAGAAGGTATAAGACAAATAATCCAATTTTGTCTGGAGGAGTAATAATTAATGGCAGAGACAAACCCGAAGGTCTCTGCAGTTATTCCGGCTTATTTTGAGGAGAAGACTATTGCCTATGTTGTAGAGAGATGCATTCCTTTTGTCGATGAGGTTATCGTAGTCAATGATGGTAGCACTGATTATACGTCTCTTCTCGCTAGAAGAGTTGGAGCTCATGTAATTGAAATAGAGCGTAACATGGGAGTTATGCATGCAATTCGTAGGGGAATGAGAGAGGCTTCAGGGGATATTTTAGTTACACTTGATGCGGATGGGCAACATGATCCAGCTGAGATTCCAAAACTAGTCCAGCCTATATTGGATAATGAGGCTGATTTGGTGATGGGATCTAGACCATCATTTCCCTATTGGAGTGAATGGTTTCTCACATGGCTTACTAGTTTGCGGGTGCCTGTCTCGGATGCCTCAACGGGTTATAGGGCAATCAGACGGAAGATTGCAGTAAAAATGGAGGTTTATGGGGAGTGTACTTGTGGTACTTTTGTGCTTGAGGCTGCTCGATTGGGTGCAAGAGTAAAGAGTGTGCCTATTTCTATTCGTGAGAGAGAAGGTGCAAGGCGGATTCAGACACGACATTTTCGTCAGTTTTTTATCGTGTTGTGGGATGTATTGCGGTTTTGGTAAAGTTTTTGGGCATCATAGGGTTCTCTATTGGAATACTATATAGAGAGTATTGGTATGAGTAAGGGAGTAACGGTCTGGTTCACAGGGCTACCATGTAGTGGAAAAACAACTATAGCAGATAAATTAGCACAAATCATCAGAGAAAGAGGAAAAAGGTTGAGCGCTTGGATGGTGATATTGTTCGAAAAGGCTTGACCAGAGATCTGGGTTTCAGTAAAGAAGACAGGGATATGAACATTGAGCGAGTTACTTTTGTAGCCAAACTCCTCACACGAAATGATGTAATAGTATTAGCTACCTTTGTCTCACCGTATATTGCTAGGCGTCATCAGACGCGTGAAGAGATCGGAGAATACGTTGAGGTCTTTGTTAAGGCGAGCCTTGAAGAGTGTATCAAGCGTGATGTGAAGGGCATGTACAAGAAAGCCTTAGCTGGTGAAATCAAAGACTTTACCGGGATTGATGTTCCTTATGAGGCTCCGCCGAATCCAGAAATATTAGTTGATACTGATGTTGAGTCTGTTGATGAGAGCGTTGAAAAGGTATTGAAATATTTGGAGAAAAATGGATATCTCTAATCGGTTACTCGACC
>Ga0272441_10012845_pt1 | contig 12144 bp, 9 predicted proteins | sample SSMProp6N_FD_193582 | JGI IMG/M metagenome (GOLD analysis project Ga0272441, IMG submission 193582) | Marine sediment archaeal communities from Little Sippewissett salt marsh, Falmouth, MA, United States - SSM-Prop-6N | ecosystem: Environmental > Aquatic > Marine > Wetlands > Sediment ...
ATCAATAGATTCATTTTTGGTAATTTCAAATATCTCAGGATATTTTTTTAAAATCTTATGAGCTAAGATTCCCAAATTATAAGCTGTCGAATAATTATGTGACAATAGTTCAAATTCGGGATCTAGACCAATAGGATTTACAAAATGTGTATAATTCAAATTTAATTCTTTAGCAGTTTGATTCATTTCAAATACAAAATTATCAATCCCCATATCAGCTGCTAAAGCATAAGTGGCGTCATTGCTAGATTCCACTAGCATCGAATAAAGTAAATCTTGAACCTTAATCTGTTCTCCAGCTGTTAGGTTTCCAGTTATTTCTAATTTATCTACCGCCTCTTGGGTAATTACAATAATGTCATTCATATTATAGTTTTCCATTACTACATAAGCAGTCATCAGTTTAGTTAAGCTTGCAATAGGTACAATTCTATCTTTATTCATTTCATAAACAACAGTATCTTCTCCGTTAGCAACAATAGAAATAGCAGATCTAGCACTTAAGTCTTCTAGATTAGAAACATTCCAATTTCTAAAGGGCTTAAAATGTGAGTAGTCTATTATATTAGCATTATATAAGTCTTTGGTTTTATTATAATAAACATATGTTTTAGCCATTTTGCCCACAAATAAAGCGGCAAAAAACATTATTAAAATAAAAACACCTAAAACAATATATTTTAGTTCAAAATTGAATTTATTTTTTTTCTTTTGATATTTCAAGGCCAAGTTCTTTTAATTGTTTTTTAGAAACTTCTGACGGAGCATCCATTACAGAAGTGATACCTGCTGTATTTGTTGGAAATGCTACTACATCTCGGATGTTTTTTTCATTTAAGAATGCCTGCATCATTCTGTCTAGGCCAGCAGCTATCCCTCCGTGAGGTGGAACACCATATTCAAATGCTTCTAATATATGACCAAATTTTTCTTCTACTCCTTCTGGACTATGCCCCAAAATTTCAAATGTTTTTTTCAATACTTCTCTTTCATGTATTCTTATGGAACCGCCCATAATTTCAGAACCGTTTAACACGAGATCGTATTGTTTAGCTTTAAATGAAAGCAATTTTTTCTCATCAATTTTATCCATTTTTTTAAACTCTTTTAAGTCTTTGTCTTGTAAAGATGTAAATGGGTGATGCACAGCATCTAAATTGCCTTTTTCTAGTTTTTCAAACATTGGAAAATCAATAATCCAGCAAAAAGCTAATTCATCTTTTTTATCTCTTAAATCAGGTCTATCAGTTTTATACTTTTTCATTGCTTCGGCATAAGTGAGCCGAGGAAATGGTTTCTCTTTTACCCTTTTATCGAACACTTTTTCAGCCATTTCTATCATCATTGGTTCAATGAGTTCGAAAATATCCTCCTGGTCAATAAAACTCATTTCAATATCTATTTGAGTTGGTTCGAATAACCTATCAGATCTTAAATCTTCGTCTCTAAAGATGTGTGGAATTTGAAAATATTTTTCAAAGCCAGAAACCATTAATAATTGCTTGTATTGTTGAGGACTTTGAGGCAATGCATAGAATTTACCTTTTTGTAATCTAGAGGGAATTAAAAAATCCCTAGCTCCCTCAGGAGTAGATTTAGTCATTATTGGGGTTTCTATTTCAATAAAATCCTTTTCAATTAGATAATCTCTAACAAATTTAGTTACTTCTTGCCTTTTTTTGATATTCCTATGCATCCTAGATCTTCGCAAATCTAAATATCTGTACTTTAGTCTTTTTTCTTCTTTGATATCATATCCATCTCCATCAATGGGGATTGGTAATGGTTTACATTCAGATAAAACCTTAATGTCTAATGCTTCCATTTCAATAGTTCCAGTAACCATTTCTTTTTTTACAGCATTATCAGGTCGTTTATTAATCTTTCCCCTTATTTCCACAACATATTCTTCAGCCAATTTGATATCTATGTTAGATACAACTTGTAATATTCCTGAGGCGTCTCTTAAATCTAAAAACACCAATTTTCCATGTGATCTATATTTATCCACCCATCCTTTAACAATTACTTCTTTACCAATATGTTCAGGAGTATCTTTGATTAAGGTTCTTTTCATATTAAATGTTTAAAATATTCAAGTATTATAGCAGAAAAGTTGTTAAAGTAAAAGAGAGGGGCGGCATCCGTCTTCTAGATGTCGCCCTGGCTTGTTCTCCTTGCCTATCTCATGAGAACACATATACCAACCGCTCCTGCTCCGACGATGAATCCGACGATGAGACCAAGCAGGAATCCCCGTTTGCGTTCGCGTGCTTCATGTTCTGCGTGCACTCGTGCTATTGCTTCTGCCCGCTCCATCATGATTAATCCCCTTTTTTCATTCGATGTCAATTTAAAAGAGAAGAGCGACAACCAGAATACCCGGCCGGGTAAGGTTGCCGCCCCGCGACTGACATTCGAACGGCATCTATCGAGGAGATTAGATGCAGAGGGAGTCCGAATAGTCGCTAGTAGCCACTCAACTGATGCAAGTGGAGTGGTGACAGCAAAAGAATGAGTGGTTATTTCAGAATACCAACAATTGATATTATGTCAATATTTGCTAATATATCTAAACATGGAAAAACAATATGACTTTAAAAAATCTGAAGCCAAATGGCAGGATTTTTGGATTAAAAATCAAATATTTAAAAACAAAGGAAAGAGTAACTACTCTATTGACACTCCCCCACCTACTGTAAGTGGTAAAATGCATATTGGTCATGCTTTCTCATATATTCATCAAGATATTGTTGCCAGGTTTAAGAGAATGAATGGATATAATGTATTTTATCCATTTGGAACTGACAACAATGGTTTAGCTACTGCTAAATTAGTTGAATCTATTAATAATGTAAGATTTTTTGATTTATCAAGAGAAGAATTTATTGAATTAGCTGAAAAAACAATAAATGATTTACTTCCTGAGTTTATCAATTCTTGGAAACAAATAGGAATGTCTTGTGATTTTTCTCAGACATATTCAACCATTTCTAAAGATGTTCAAAAATTAGTCCAAGAATCTTTCATTGATTTATACAAGAAAAAACGTGTTTATAGAAAAGAGTCCCCTGTCCTTTGGTGTCCTGAGTGTCAAACAGCAATTGCTCAAGCTGAATTAGAAGATAAAGAAAAAAATGCATTGTTTAGTGATATTGATTTTGAATTAGAAGATGGGGGGAAAATCACAATAGCTACCACTAGACCAGAGTTATTGGCAAGTTGTGTTGCTCTATTAATAAATCCTAAAGATGAAAGAAAGGAATTAATTGGCAAAAAAGCGATTGTTCCCTTATTTAAACACAGGGTTCCGATTATTGATGATGGGTTGGTTGATATGGAAAAAGGCACAGGAGTAGTAATGTGTTGTACTTTTGGAGATGTTACAGATATTGAATGGCAGCAAAAACACAATTTACCTCTAAGAATTTCTATAGATAGAGATGGGAAACTGAATGAATTGGCCAATGAATTTCAAGGACTAAATGTAAAACAAGCGAGAAAAGAGATTTTGAATAAATTAAATATTAAAAATCAAAAACAAATTACTCATACAGTCAATGTTCATGAAAGGTGTGGGACTCCTATAGAAATAATTCCAATGATTCAATGGTTTATTAAATATCTAGATCTTAGAAAAGATTTTATTAAACAATCTCATAAATTGAATTGGTATCCGAAACATATGAGAAATAGATTAGATAATTGGATTAATGGTTTAAGGTGGGACTGGAATATATCTAGGCAAAGATTTTTTGGTATACCTATTCCTGTTTGGTATTGTTGCGGAGAAACCATATTAGCTAAAGAATTTCCAATAGATCCAACAACCACAGAGATGAAGTGTCCTAAATGTGGTAAATTAGCTCAACCAGAGACAGATGTGTTTGATACTTGGTTTACAAGCTCATTAACTCCACAAATACTAGGAGCTAAGGTTCCTATGAGTTTACGACCACAAGCTCATGATATTATTAATTTTTGGTTATTCTATACAATTGTAAAATCATATTTACATTATAAAAAACTTCCATTTAAAGACGTGATTATTTCTGGTTTTGTTTTAGACCCAAAAGGAGAAAAAATGTCTAAGTCTAAGGGGAATATTGTAGAGCCCAAGGATGTTATTAATCAATATGGAGCAGATTCAATGAGATATTGGGCTTCACAAGTTGCTTTAGGCGTTGATTTAAGATATTCAGAAGATCAGATAAAACAAGGAAGAAGGTTAATCACTAAATTATGGAATGCTTCTAAGTTTAGCTTAATGCATTTAAAAGATTACAATCCAAAAGATAAATATGAATTACAAGATGAAGACAAATGGCTATTCCATAAATTACACATTACTACAAAGGAATACATTAAGAGAATGGAACAATATGAGTATAATAAAGCGAAAGAAGATATAGACAAGTTTTTTTGGAGTGATTTTTGTGATTATTATTTAGAGATTATTAAAACAAGGGCCTACAACAATGACAAAGGAGCAAAACACACAATATATAATATCCTATTATCTATTCTTAAACTATATTCTCCTATTGTTCCCCACATAACAGAAGAAATATATCAATCATATTTTAAACAATATGAAAACATTGAATCTATTCATTTAACTAAAATAAGTTTATTAAAAGACTTTAAAACAGATTTTGAGTTAGCAATTGATGCGATTGCGCAAATTAGAAAGTATAAATCAGAGAATAAATTATCAATGAAAGCAGAAATAGATTCTATAGCCATCAAGTCTGATAAAAAGCTAGGAAAATACTTTGATCTAATAAAAAATCTCTTAAGTGTTAGAGAAATTAATTTGAAATGAGACTGAGAGGATGGCGCAGGGTCGCTACACCATCCCCTCATGTCCTGCTACCCCCACCTTTCGGTGGAGGAGATCAACGTGTATATTTATTATAGGAAAACAATAAATCATGTCAATATTTTGACATGATTATTTGATTGTTATAGGATAAATTTAAACTCATTCCGAGAGGTGAACCAATGGAAGGCAGAGAATATCAACTAGTTCCATCTTCTCTGACAGCTCAGCGAGTTGTTGAGAAGTTAGGAGTGGACGGGATAGAGGCCACGGAAGATGGTTCTATCCATGACACGCGAGGACCGGGTTTCATTGGCGAAGTGAAGGATGGCATGCTCTGGTTGGAAGAAGGTACTGCTTCCAGACATTGCGACGTCATCAACACTTTCGCCTATCTGGCTTACCCGGAGAAGTAGCGGGCATAAGGAAGGAATGAGAAGCGGCACCGTGAGGTGCCGTTTTCTTTAATAATCAATTTTCATTGCCTGTTTAACAAGTCCTAATGTTTCTTTGGTTCGTTTACTGGTTTTCTTCCTTCCTTGTTCTAGAATATTTTCTATTAATCCTTTTTCTTTAGAAAATTTATCCCTTTTTTCTCTAATTGGGCCTAAAAATTCATTTAATAATTTGGCAATATTCTTTTTACATGCCACACAACCAATTTCTCCTTTTTCACATTTAGATTTAATATCTTCGGGACGAAAGAACGCTTGATAGTATTTATAGATATTACATATTTCAGGATTACCTGGGTCATTTATTCTAATCTTCTTAGGGTCAGTTACGGCTTTCATTATTTTTTCCTCTACAGCCTTAGAAGAATCAGATAAGAATATTGCATTTCCCCTAGTTTTACTCATCTTTCTACCATCTAAGCCAGGTAAAACAGGAAAATCTCCTAATTTAACATCAGGAACTGGAAATACTTTTTTAAACGTAGAATTAAACTTGTGAGCTATTTCTCTAGTTAATTCTACATGTGGAGATTGGTCTTTGCCAACAGGCACCAAGTCGGCCCTTACGCTTAAAATATCAGCCGCTTGGCTAATTGGCCAAGAAATATAGCCCACGCTGGCATTTTTAATGCCTAAATGTTGTAGCTGTTCCTTAATAGTAGGATTTCTTTTAACTCTAGCTAAAGTAGTCATCATTGAGAATATCAATGACAATTGAGCTATTTCAGGTATTTGAGATTCAACAAATATTGAACATTTTCTAGGGTCAATTCCCAAAGATAAATAATCTAATACTAATTCTCTAATGTTTTTCTTCAGTACTTTTGTGTTCTCTACATTATCAGTTAAGAATTGATAATCTGAAATGATAAAATAGCAATCATATTCATCTTGCAATTTTACTCTATTCTTTAATGAACCAACATAATGACCCAAGTGCAAGGGTCCTGTTGGTCTATCTCCTGTTAGAATTACTTTTTTCATATAATTCTTTTTATCATAGAAAATATGATTTATCCATTGACGTATATTGGTATATATGATATAGTATTAATACTTCAAGCGGTAGAAAGGTAGGTACGCGCATGGATAAGGAGGGAATCACGGACAAGCTTTCGATCTACGTCCCCGACAAGCACATCGACAGTGACCCTGTCGGTCGTCTCCGAGCGCTCGGCGAGAAGCGGGATCGGTCGATCAACTACCTCGTGGTTGAGGCGATCATGCAGTACCTCACACGCGAGGAGGGCAAGAGCTAGTCGAGCTCTCCATCGCAGGGCGGATCCACCAGGGTCCGCCCGCCCCTATTTCAAATTCATTAAAGTCTTGATAACAGCGTCTGGACTCAAGCTCATTGTCTCAATTCCCTGCTTGGCTAAGAATTGCGCAAAATCTGGGAATGTTGAAGGAGCTTCACCACATATGCCCACGTATTTCTTTCTCTTTTGACATGCTTTGATTACAGTTTTCAAAGCATTTTTTACTGCTTCGTTTCTTTCATCTGCAATATGAGCAATGCTAGCGTTATCTCTATCAATGCCTAACGTTAACTGAGTCAAGTCATTAGAACCAATACTCATTCCATCAAATATATCTAGAAATTCATCAACCAATATCACATTAGAAGGAATTTCACACATAACATATGTTTTTAATCCATTTTTCCCCTTTTCGATTCCATGTTTCTTCATCAATTTAAGTACTTTGTCCCCTTCTTCTGGAGTTCTACAAAATGGGACCATAACAGACACATTAGTTAGACCAAATACATCTCTTACCCTTTCAATGGCCTTGCATTCCATCCCAAAAGCTGGTTCAAATTTGGGGTCATAATATCTTGAAGCTCCTCTCCATCCAATCATTGGGTTTTCTTCTTCTGGCTCATATAAACTTCCACCTATCAACTGAGCATATTCATTGGTTTTAAAATCAGAAAACCTAACTATTACTTCTTGTGGATAGAATGCTGCTGCAATTTGAGCTATTCCTTCCGCCAATTCTTTGATAAAGAATTCTTTTTTATCTTTATGTTCAATTGTAATTTCAGCTATTTGTTTTTTAAGTTTTTTATCTTTGAGTTTATTAAAATGATATAGAGCCAAAGGATGACATTTTATTTTTTGAGCGATAATAAATTCCTCTCTTGCTAGGCCAACTCCTTTAACTGGTAAATTGGCAGTTCTAAAAGCTAATTCTGGTGCTCCAATATTAACAGAGATTTTAGTTTTAGTTTTAGGGATTTTACGTAGATTATATTCCCTTACATCATATTTAATTAATCCTTTGTAAATTTTTCCATTTAGTCCCTGGGTACAATCTACTGTCATCTGCTGTCCAGTTTTAAGAATTTTACTAGCATTCTTAGTCCCTACAATAGCAGGAATTCCTAATTCTCTGCTCACAATAGCAGCGTGAGCTGTTTTACTCCCTTCATCAGTAATAATTGCTGAGGCCATTTTCATAATAGGAACCCAATCAGGGTCAGTCATTTTGGTGACTAATATTTCTCCTTTTTTAAATTGTGAAATATTTTTGACGTTAGGGATAACCCTTACTTTCCCTTGTCCAATCTTATCCCCAATGGCGATTCCTTTTAAGATTGGTTCTTTATCAGTATCTAATTTGTATTCCTTATAAATATTTTTCTTGGCAGTACTATGTACGGTTTCTGGTCTAGCTTGAACAATAAAGAGTTTTCCAGTTTTACCATCCTTAGCCCACTCAATATCTTGAGGCATCCATTTTTTGCGAATTTTAGAATAGTATTCTTCGATTTGAACTCCCCACTCTGCTAGAGTTAATGCTTCTTTATCTGTTAATGAAAATTTTAATTGTTGTTTTTCATTGACTTTAATCTCTTTTAATCCTCCTTTTTTTGCATAAATTAATTTTCTATCTTTTCTTCCAAGATTTTTTACAATAACTGATTTATATCCCTGAGCCAAAGTTGGTTTAAATATAAAAAATTCATCAGAAGTAATCTTCCCCTGGACGATCATTTCCCCTACTCCATAAATAGAATTAATCAATACAACGTCTTTAAATCCAGATTCTGTATCTAAGGTGAACATAACGCCACTAGAGCCAACATCACTTCTTACCATCTTTTGAATACATACCGATAAACCAATCTCCAAATGATTAAATCTTTTTTCTTCCCTATAGGCAATAGCTCTGTCTGTGAATAACGAAGCAATACATTTTTTACAGGCCTCAATAATCTCTTCTTCGCCCGATATATTTAAATATGTATCTTGTTGACCCGCGAAAGAAGCATCGGGCAAATCCTCAGCTGTTGCAGAACTTCTTACAGCTACACTAAGATTTTTGGTTTTATAATTCTGTCCTAATTTTTTATAACATTTAATAATGTTCCTCTTCATTCTCTTTGGAAAATCTACTCCTAAGATTAACTCTCTAGCAGCCTTTCCTGTTTTTTGAAGAGATTTAATGTCATCCGGATTGAATTTATCAAAAATATCTTTTAATTGCTTATCAATTCCTGTTTCTTTTAAAAAACAAAAATATGCATAAGCCGTCAATGCAAAACCATTGGGGATATTTATTCCTTGAGGAACAAGATGTCTGTACATTTCGCCCAAGGATGCATTCTTTCCTCCAACCAAAGGAACATCATTTACACTAATCTCTTTGAACCATAAGGTGTGTCTTTTCTTTTTAAACATATTGCTATTTTAATTAATTTATTTTATATTAATATTGAGGTGATGAAAAGATGACGGATACTCAGAAGTACCAATTCTGGAATACCACGATCGAGCTTGCCCTATGGGCACTTGTGTTCTATCTAATGACAGACGCTCTTCTCGGAGGAACCGTCTTCACCCTCATTATGAGTGCTGCCAAATGAGAAGCGGTTGCTTTCTCAGGTTGCTACTCGCAGCTATGTGTATCGCTGCCATCGTCTTGGTGTGCATACACGTGCGTTGAAGCGCTTCGGTCCCTGAACCCTAGCGCTTCTCTTCTTTTATTAAGCCCTTAATTGACTTCACTGCCCTAATTGTATCTGAATAATTGGGTATTCTGTTTTTCTCTAAAAACTCTATTGATTTTTGTGTTAATTTTCCTCCCAAAAAAGCACATACAATTGCTTTGTCGGGAAATCTCTTTTTAGCTTGTATAACAATTTTAGCATTTTCTATTGATTCAGTCATTATTTGCAAAGTCTGGATAACTATTAATCCATTAATATTCTTTTGCTGTAATAAGGTATTAATGGCCAGTTGATATCTTTCAGAATCAGCGTCTCCTACAATATCTATGGGATTAGAGGCAAAATAAGTTTTTGGTAAATGTCTTAATTTCCACAAACTAGACATATTTAATTCAGGAAGATTGATTCCCAATTCATTGCAATAATCAGCTGTTAATATTCCCGCCCCTCCACCATTGGTAATAATACCTATTCTATTATCAATCTTTGGTTGCCAAGCTAAACATTTACACATATCAATCATTTCTTCTAAAGAATTAACTTCAATGGCTCCTGCTTGTTTAAATGCTTGAGAATATATTTTAGCATTTCCTGCTAAAGCAGCCGTGTGACCGGAGACTGCTTTTTTGCCTAAGTTAGTTTTTCCTCCCTTTAAAACAACAACTGGTTTTTTAATATTTTTTAAGGCATTAAATAGTCCCCTTCCATCTTCTACTCCCTCAATGTATAAACCAATGACTTTTGTTTGTTTGTCTTTATTGGCGAATTGCAAGAAATCTTCTATTTTTAATCCTACTTGATTGCCAAAAGATACAATAAAGGAAAATCCATACGACTTATCCAGGGATTTATCAATAATTGAATCTATGAGGGCTCCAGACTGTGAAATTAGGGCTATAGAGCCAAATTTGGGCGTGGCTGGAGCAAAGGAGGCATTGAGTTTATTGCGTATAATTCCTAGGCAATTTGGACCCACTAAATCTATATTATTATCTCTAACTAATTGTTCTAATTCTTTTTGTCTTTTGACTTTTCCTGTTTCCTTAAACCCCGCAGATATTACGATTAAAGACCTAATCTTATCTCTTCCTTGTTTTACTATCTCATTCACATATTTTGCCGGAACAGCAATAATACATAAATCAATTGCATCATTGATGTTTTCTATTGATTTATAGACTTTCTTCCCCAACAATTTTTCCCTATTAGGATTTACAAAATATATTTTCTTTTTGCTTTGTAAGAGATTTTTAGCAATTCCAAAACCCACTGAACCAGGCCTATCAGTTGCGCCTACTAAACATATAGTTTTAGGATTGAATAACTTTTGCATCAACTATAAATAATTGTTTTTCATTTATAATAATTGGATTGAAATCTATTTCCTTGATATTTTCTTCTTCAATCAAATTGGATAATTTTAATATTAAAGATTGAATTTTTTTAATATTAATTGGTTTTCCTCGATATCCTTGTAATATCTTATATGATTTAATCTCTTGAATCATAGAAAGGGCCTCCTTTTTATTAACCGGGGCTAATCTCATAGAAATATCATTCAATACTTCTGTATATATTCCACCCATTCCAAAGATGATGATATTTCCAAATGTTTGGTCTTTTTTAGAGCCAATAATTAAGAATATTCCATCAATGTGTTTTTGTATAATAATATTTTTGGATAATTTTTTTATCTTTTGATATGAAGACAAAAGCCCTTTTTTATCTTTAATGTTTAAAATAACCCCTCCTAATTCTGTTTTATGTAATACTTTTTGAGAGTCTATTTTTAAAACTAAAGGATATTTTATTTTTTTAGCCAATTTAAGTAAATCAGATTTATTTTTAACTAAACCTGATTTAACATAAGGTATTTTATACTTAGATAAAAGCTTTTGAGTATCATTAAAATCTAAAAGCATGTTTAGACATTGTAGCTTAAATACTAATATATTGAAATGTGAATAAAAAAACCCAAGTGATTTGAGCATTGAGGATGGGATGCAGCGTCGAGGCACTGCATCCCATTACCCCCCCCGAAGGTACGTAGGTTGCGGACGAAGGGTCATCCACCAGCAACCCCTTGTATGAGGACGAGAGTAGTGGCCACTATGATGGCTCGGTGCGGCACCGAGTCTCCTACCCAACAGAATCCCTTGACCCTTTGGCTAGCTACTTCGCCCCGAACTAGGCGCCGCCAACATAGACGGACCTGCGTTCGGAGTCGTCGCTCTCGATCATCGTCAGAGCTGTCGTCGCGGTCTTCAACGTACGAATGCCCTGGAAAATCGCCATGATGATCGACCTCCTCTCGAAGTGCGAAGTGTCGCACATTATACAAGTATTACATAATTAAATATTTTGTCAAACAAAAAACCACTTATAGTGGTACTGCGTGCGCAAGGAGAGGGTGTGTTCACTTGCGCGCTCCATGGGCAAAGTCCGTCGGTTTCTAAATCGAATCCTAGCCATATCGACTGCCAATTCCACTAGTCATGGACCCGCCATTGGTCCCTACAGCACGAGCGCTTTTCTCATCTCTATGCTACCCCCCTTATGCCGAACGGAGCCAGGAGTACATGAGCTTAATCCTTGTGGCCACACCGCGACAAAGGGCTCATGCCTAAATTTAATTTATCATATAGAAATTATTAATTCAAACCAAAAACCGCCCCTTTGGGCGGTTTTCCACTTATCATTCTTTAATTCCCAACACTTGACTAATTTTAGCTCTGTCAAATCCCACAATTATTTCTTCTCCTATTTCTGTGACAGGAACTGCCATTCTTCCTGTTTTCTCCATAATGTATTGCGCTGCTTTTTCATCTTGAGAGAGGTCTACTACTTCAAATTCAATATTATTATCCTTTAAGTAATCTTTTAAAAGATCACAATAAGGACAAGTTGGGGTT
>Ga0272441_10012846_pt1 | contig 12143 bp, 12 predicted proteins | sample SSMProp6N_FD_193582 | JGI IMG/M metagenome (GOLD analysis project Ga0272441, IMG submission 193582) | Marine sediment archaeal communities from Little Sippewissett salt marsh, Falmouth, MA, United States - SSM-Prop-6N | ecosystem: Environmental > Aquatic > Marine > Wetlands > Sediment ...
AAGAAGGGACATGATCTCAGGCGCCTCTATGATCCTGTTGATGACAAACCGCTGTAACAGATAGCCGCCGGCAAAGAGCAGGATGAACGACACCGGCAGTGAGAGAAACGGATCAATCCCGAATATGCTGTAGAGCCAGTAGGTGATAAATGCCCCGAGCATGATGAATTCTCCGTGTACGATGTTGACGATGCGCAGTACACCGAAGATAAGAGAGAATCCCACAGCGAAGGAGGCATATATACCACCGATCAAAATCCCGTTGAGTAATATCTGTAATAGCATTCGGTGTAACCTCTATCGGTCGCTCCATTTTGGTGCCGGATAGACAAATTTCGATTCGAGCCATTCATCCGGTTCGACACACACGGGGACCTTGTTCTGGTACTGGTAAATTCCAAGGGGATTGGCCTCATTGATTCCCGTCGCATCGAAGCGAACGGGTCCCGCCGCCGTTACGATATCGAGTTTGGCCAGTTCATTGCGAACCTTCATTCGTTTTGCCTCGTCAAAGGGAGGCACGACACCGGCATGCTGGATGGCCCGTGTAAAGGCAATGCCCCCTGCCACGGCCGCCGCCTGTGTCGAATCGGGGCGACTCTGGTATGCCTCCTTGAAGTGCCCTATGAATTCCTTGGTCGTTCCAAAAACGGGGTCCTTGAAGGGTGATTCTTCCGATATGGAGATATATTCCAGGATGTAATTTGCGTCATCTCCCAGTTCCTTGGGGAATTCAGACCCCAGTGTGCCAAAGCTGAAACAGTAGGCCTTGGGATTGAAATCGATCTCCTTGCTCTGTTTCATGACCATCATTGCCACAACGGTGTGGGAACCTACACAGAGGATGTCGGGATTCTTGGCCTTTATCTTCTGCAAGATGGGGGTGATGTCTTCCATTGCCACGGGATATGTCTCATAGTGCACTATATCCAGTCCGTACTGCTTCGCATAGGTTTCAAAACCCGAGGCCGCGGAGAGATAGAAGGGTGACTTGGGGGCGATGATGGCAACCGTCCGGGGTTTGGGCGTCTGTTTCACGAGTAATCGCATGTAGGGATCGGCCAGTTCATCGGCGGGCCGCAATGTACAGAAGAGGTATTTGAACCCTCTCTTGAAGAGTGACCGGGCGTTGCCGGCGGCCTCGATCATGGGGACCTTGTATTTCTCGGTGATGGTGCTGCTGGGTCCGACACAGCCGCTTGAAAAGGGCCCGAAAATGAGGTCGACTTTGTCGCGTGTTATGAGTTTCTCCACCAGTTTGGTCGTTGTACGGGGGTCACTCTTGTCGTCATAGTATTTGATTTCGACGGGATATTTTTTCCCCGCCACCTCGATGCCCCCCTGTTCATTCACTCGTTGTGCCCAGAAGTCATAGGCTTTTTTGAGACTCGCCCCTTCACGGGCAAACTTCCCTGTCAGGGCGATGGCAGAACCGAAAACAAAGGTATCTCGTGCATAGACCGTTACAGACAAGGCCATCGACAACAGAATTATGAGGAGGGCGGTACAGAAACTCTTCCCTCTAAAGGTGAATACATGCATGTTATCCTCCTTTTAGTATCGACTAATTGGTTACGAGTAATAATGTGTTGAGGAAATTTGTATATACTACGATCCATTCACCTCCTTTCATGGTGTGATTGCGGGACAAACGGTGCAGCGGTCAGTCGATTGTGAATAGAGAATATGCAACCGGGGTGGGAGAACAACTCAAAACAACATGTTGCATATTAGAGGTAGGGGGCCATATTGTCAAGCCTTATTGCGGGAAGCGGAAGGCGATATAAGGCCGGAGCGGAAATTCACTGCGGCCTTACTCCTGTTTCGCGATCCCCTTCATCATGGAACGTTTGATGAGGGCTCTGTTGTAGGCGGCGAAGATGTCTCTCCTCGACAGGATCCCGATGATCTTTCGGGGATTGCCCTCGTCCACCACGGGGAGCTGTTCGATGTTGCGGCCACCGATCTTCGTCAGGGCATTGTCGAGACTCTCATCCCGTGTCACGGTGATGACCTCCGACACGGCGATATCCTTGACGATGATCAGATCACCCAGGCCCTCTTCCCAGATTACCTCCTTGAAGTCGTGGAGCGTGACGATACCGCTCAACAATCCGGCGGCATCGACAACGGGGAAGCTCATGTGCCTGCTGGCGAAGGTCAGCCGGAGGAGTTCCCTGAGGTGCATGTCTTCTGCTATGGTATCCACCTCCGTCGTCATGGCATCCTCGACACGGAGAGACTTCATGATGTTGACCTCTCTCCCCGCCTTGATGTCTATCCCCTTCCTCACCAGTTTCGCTGTGAAAATGGAATCTCTCTTGAGGTGGGAGGCCACGATATATCCGGTGATGCAGGCCAGCATGAGGGGAAGAATGATCTTGTAGTCGCCCGTCATCTCAAAGATGATGAGCATGGCGTGCAGGGGGCCGTGCGTCACCGCCGCGATGACCGCCCCCATGCCGACGAGACAATAGGCACCCGATGTGGCAGTCACTTCGGGGAAGAGTGAATGGACGAGACAGCCGAAGGCGCCCCCCGTCATGGCGCCGATAAAGAGCGAAGGGCCGAAGATACCGCCGGAACTCCTCGATCCTATGGTGAGCGATGTGGCGATGATCTTTATGAAGACGAGGGCGAGGAGCATATGCCAGGAAAGCCGTTCCAGGAGCGCCAGTACCACGGTATCGTATCCCACGCCCAGTGTGTGGGGGATGAATATGCCGATGGTGCCCACGAAGGCGCCGCCGATGGCGGCCTTGGTGTACTCGGGAATCTTCAGATAGCCGAAGAGGTCTTCCGTCTTGTAGAGGAGTGTGATGAAGAGGACGGCCACCACGCCCGATACGATCCCCAGGAGCAGGTAGAAGAGAAATTCCCATGAACTGACCAGTGAGTAATGGGGAACAAAGAAGGCGGGATATATCCCCAGGTATATGCGGGAGACCACCGTCGCCGTTACGGACGACACGATGATGGGGCTGAAGGTGGCGATGCCGTAGTTTCCCAGGATGATCTCCATGGCAAACATGACACCCGCTATGGGTGCGTTGAAGGTGGCCGCTATACCGGCGGCGGCGCCGCACCCCACGAGGGTTCGCATCTGCTCTTCCGAAAGCTTTGCCAGCTGTCCCACCACCGAACCGATGGCCGACCCTATCTGAACGATGGGTCCCTCCCGTCCCGCCGAACCGCCCGAACCGATGCATATGGACGAGGCGAGGATCTTCATCAGGGCGATCCGCTTTCTGATTACACCCCCCCGCAGGGCAACGGCCTGCATGACATCGGGAACACCCGTTCCCCGCGTCTCCCTGGCGAAAAAATGGATGATGGGACCCACGATGGCACCGCCGATGATGGGGGGAATGAGTATGGCGTACCAGGGGAGTGTCATAAAGTGATCCAGGATATGGGCATCACCCGTCCTGAAGAATATCTTCTGAAAGGACCCGATGAGCCATCTGAATAGAACGGCGCCATACCCGCCGAGGATGCCGACAATGACCGCCATGATCATCATGACGGCATGTTCGTTCATGCGGTATGCCGGGATGAGGCGGTGGAGGGGAATTTTTTTCATGATATTTTATTATCGTTTTACTCTTTTCTTTTGCAAGTGAAAAATATTTATGCCATATAGATGCCATTTCCGGGGTAACCATTTTAATTACATTATGTAATCATAGAAATAAAAAAATATCTTGACAGTTTCGTAAGAATGGTATAGAAAATTCCCGGTTCTGCTGGTATGTGTACATAGACGATTTGAAGCCGGTTTCTATGTTGCCATTGATGGATATCGGATGATCGATATTGGAAGTTCAGTGCCATAGGTGCTCAGGCGATATCTTGCAGGAGTTGATTCCAGTGACTACTTCATATTCATTGTTTTTCTATGTTTTCCTGGTCGTCTTTTCCGGTGTTGCCATCATTGTCATCTCCCGCTTTCTCGGAAAACGACCCATGACAGCCGCCAAAACCATTCCCTACGAATGCGGAATGGATCCCATTGATAAACCCAACACCATCTTTTCCATAAAATTTTATGTCGTGGCCCTCGTCTTTGTCATATTCGATGTCGAGACGGTCTTCATCTACCTCTGGGCCATCATCGTTGAAGAGATGGGTGTCTTCGGTCTCATCGAGATGGCGGTCTTTATCGGAATCCTCCTCATCGCGTTTGCCTATGTATGGAGAAAGGGGGGATTGAAATGGGAGTAACGAAGCTCGGCGGAGCGACGGTGATAACGGACAGCCTCGACTGGATCATCAAGTGGTCGCAGAGGAATTCCCTCTGGCCCATGAGTTTCGGCCTGGCCTGCTGCGCCATTGAGATGATTTCGGCCGCTGCGGCCCGGTACGATATGGCACGCTTCGGCATGGAGGTCTTCAGGCCGTCGCCGCGTCAGGCCGACTGCATGATCGTTGCCGGTACCATCACGAAAAAGATGCAACCGGCGGTGCAGCGCCTCTATGAACAGATGGCGGAACCGAAATGGGTGGTGGCCATGGGTGCCTGCGCCTGTTCGGGGGGTATCTTCCCCACCTACGCCGTGGTCCAGGGGGCGGAACAATTCCTCCCCGTCGACATCTATATCCCCGGGTGTCCGGCGCGTCCCGAGGCCCTCATAGACGGGCTCATAAAACTGCAGCAGAAGATAAAGAGAGATAAGGTACGATGACACTGGACGGGCTCACTGAAAAGATCGGAAACTATATCAAGGAGACGGATTCGTTCCGCGATGAGGTGACGGTCACTATCGACCGGGATGCCATCATCCCCGTCTGCCGCATATTGAAGGAGGATGCAGACTGTTCCTTCGACTTCCTGTCAGACTGCTGCGGCCTCGACCGTCTGCCCGAAACGCCCCGCTTCATGGTTGTCTACCAGCTCTACTCCATGCAATACGGGCACCGTGTCAGGATCAAGGTACCCCTGGAAGAGGACGATGCCGAGATCGAATCCCTCACCCCCCTCTGGAAGGCGGCAAACTGGCTCGAGCGGGAGTGTTTCGACATGTTCGGTATCCGGTTTCGGGGACACCCCGATCTGAGACGGATCATAACCCCTCCCGGCCTGGAGGGTTACCCTCTGAAAAAGGATTTCCCCCTTGAGGGGAGCGAGACGACATGACTGAAGAGACCATCACACTGAACCTCGGCCCCCAGCATCCCAGCACGCACGGTGTGCTCCGCGTCCTCCTTGAACTGGACGGGGAGATCATCGTCGATGCCAAGCCCGACATCGGCTTTCTGCACCGCGGTCTGGAAAAACTGTCGGAGCACCGGACCTATCAGCAGATCCTCGTCCTGACGGACCGCATCGATTATCTGGCGGCCATGAGCAACAACTTCGCCTACGTCCTGGCCGTGGAAAAGCTCCTGGAACTGGAAGTCCCGAAACGGGCCCAGTATATCCGTGTGGCCCTCGTCGAACTGCAGCGGATCGCCAGTCATCTCTTCTGGCTCGGGACGCATGCCCACGATCTCGGCGCCATGACGCCCCTCTTTTATACCCTGCGTGAGCGGGAAGACATCATGGATATCTTCGAGGCCATCAGCGGCGGCCGGCTGACGCCCAGTTTCATGCGTTTCGGCGGCCTGGCGGCCGATGCCGACAGCACCTTCGTAAAGAACACGAAGAAATTTACCGACACCTTCGCAGAGAAGGTGGACGACTACGAAAACCTCCTGACGGAAAACCCCATGTGGCTCTCGAGGACCCGTACTGTGGGGATGATGTCGAAAGAATTCTGTATCAACACGGGGATCTCGGGCCCCATGGCTCGGGCGGCCGGCATCGAATGGGACCTGCGCAAGTCCAATCCCTATTCGTCTTATGAGGACTTTGATTTCGCGATTCCCACGGGCCTCCAGGGCGACGTCTTCGACTGTTACATGATGCGCATCAGGGAGATGAGGGAGAGTGCCAAGATCGTCAGTCAGGCCGTCGACGGCCTCCCCGAGAGCGACGGGTCTCCCATCAAGGCGAAGGTGAACAAGTTCCCCGCCGGAGAGGTCTATCACAGCATCGAATCTCCCCGCGGCGAACTGGGGTTCTATATCGTCAGTGACGGCGGCAAGAGTCCCGCCCGTCTCAGGGTGCGCCCCCCCTCCTTTGTCAATCTGCAGGGAATGGGAGAACTGGTGAAGGGGCGGCTCCTGTCGGACGTCGTCGCCATAATAGGGATGATCGATATCGTCCTTGCCGAAGTGGATCGATAAAGGGTGTAAGGAAACAGGATAATGATTGTTGACATACTCTGGCAGATACTGAAAATCATCGTCATATTCGCCGTCATCCTGACGTGCGTTGCCTATCTCACCCTGATGGAACGGAAGTGCCTTGGGTACTTTCAGATACGCCTGGGGCCCAACCGTGTGGGACCCTGGGGGCTCTTCCAGCCCATAGCCGACGGGATAAAGCTCTTCTTCAAGGAGGATATGACCGTCCTCCATGCCAATACCTTCTACTTCATACTGGCCCCCATGATATCGCTGGTGGCCGTACTGGCCTGTTTCGCCGTCGTTCCCTTCGCCGGAAACGCCTTTGTCGTGGATATCCCCGTGGCCGTCCTCTACCTCATGGCCGTCTCGTCCATGGGGGTCTATGGCGTACTCCTGGCGGGCTGGTCGTCGAACAACAAGTATTCGGCCATGGGTGGATACCGTGCCACGGCACAGATGATAAGCTATGAAATACCCCTGGCCCTTGCGCTGGTGGGTGTGTTGATACTGAGCGGTTCCATGAGTATCGTGGACATCGTGAACGGGCAGGAGGGGATGTGGTATATCGTGAAGCAGCCCCTGGGCTTTATCATATACCTGATCTGCACCTTTGCCGAGACGAACCGCTGTCCCTTCGACTTTTACGAGTGTGAAAACGAACTGGTCGCCGGGTATCAGACAGAGTACTCATCCATGAAGTTTGCCCTCTTCTATATGGCCGAATATGCGCATATCTTCCTGGCATCCTGTCTGATCACGGTCTTCTATCTCGGGGGATGGCACGGTCCCGTCCTGCCGGCACTGGCGTGGTTTTTCATCAAGGTCTTCTTCTGCGTCTTCTGCTTCATATGGATACGGGCAACCTATCCCCGGATACGCTACGACCAGTTGATGAACCTGTCCTGGAAGGTCATGCTGCCGCTGGCATTTCTGAATCTGATGGTAACGGCCGTCATAATAGTGATGTTTTAGAAGGAGCTACCGCAGGAAATGATTAAAGCCCTCATCATAGGTTTGTTGACGACGCTGAAACACTTTTTCAGACGGTCCATCACGCTGAAATATCCCGAGAAGAAATGGATACCCCCCGAGCGTTTCAGGGGGAGGCATATACATCTCACCGACGACGAGGGAAAGCCGCTCTGTATCGCCTGCGGCCTCTGCGAGCGGGCCTGTCCCAGTAACTGCATCTCCATGGAATCGGAGAAGAATCCCGACGGCCCCGGCAAGATCGTCACCGATTATCACATAGATTTTATGAGATGCTGTTTCTGCGGGCTCTGTGTCGAGGTATGTCCCAAGAATGCCATCGTCATGGGGCACGAGTATGAACTGGCCAGCGAGGACAGGGATTCATTGATAATGAACCTGGATCAGCTCCTGGAGAAGCGATAAGGAACCGGGCAGGGTAACGATAACGAGAGACAGGGAAGACACATGATAGAACAGGCGGTATTCTGGTTACTGGGGGCGACGATGATCGTGGGGGGGCTCGGTGTCATCCTGATGCCCAACACGATAAACAGTGTCATGTCACTCCTCCTTTCCATGCTGGCGCTGGCCGGTATCTATGTCCTCATGGGTGCCCACGTGGTGGCCCTCTTTCAGGTCATCATATATATCGGCGCCGTGCTCGTCCTCTTCATCTATGTGATCATGCTGCTCAACCTGAAGGAAGGTGGACTGAAGCTGCCCATGGAGGCCTCCACCTATCTTATCGGCGGGTCTTCGCTGGGTCTCCTGGTGGTTGTGGTATGGCTCTTTTGGCAGTCCCTCTGGGGGACCTCCTTCCGGGGAGACGGCGGCGACCTGCAGGCATCGGCCACGCTGCACCAGCTGGCCGTGGATCTCTTCAGTCAGCATATCCTCATCTTCGAGCTGACATCGGTCCTCCTCCTGGTGGCGGCAGTGGGGGCCATCATTATAAGTAAGAAGTAAGGGAGATAGTCTCTATGGGTTTTTATCACTTCCTCAGTCTGGGCATCATACTCTTCACCATCGGTGCCGTGGGGTTCCTCATCAGGAACAACACCATCGTGTTGCTCATGTCCGTTGAACTGATGCTCAATTCGGTGAACCTGATATTCGTCGCCTTTTCCCGGTATCTCTACGGCACGGAGGGGCAGATCTATGTCTTTATTATCATGACCATCGCTGCCGCCGAGGTGGCCGTGGGACTGGCGATCGTTATATCCATATACCGGCTGTTCGGTACACTCGATATCAGTAAAATTAAACTGTTGAAGGGTTGACATAGTCATGTTGTTCAAAGCCATATATCTGATACCACTGCTGCCCGCCATCGGCGTCCTGATAAACGGGCTGCTGGGCTCGCGATTCAGCAACAGGGTCGTTGCCTTCATAGCCTGCACATCCGTGGGTTGCTCGCTCATACTTGCCACCGGCACGCTCTATCAGATGCTCATTGCCGACCCGGCCCATCGGGTCGTCACATCGTCGCTCTATCGCTGGATATCCGACGGGAGCCTCCAGATAACAGTGGGATTCCTCGTCGATCCCCTGGCAATGGCCATGATCATGGTGGTCACCTTCGTCGGTTTTGTCATTCATTTCTACTCCATCGGATACATGGAAGGCGATTCGGGCTACCGGCGATACTTCGTCTGCCTCAATCTCTTCATATTCTTCATGCTCGTCCTGGTCATGGGAGACAACCTGATACTGACCTTCGTGGGATGGGAGGGTGTGGGCCTCTGCTCCTACCTCCTCATCGGTCACTGGTATGAGAAAAAATCGGCCTCCGATGCGGGGAGAAAGGCCTTCGTCGTCAACCGCGTCGGCGACTTCGGTTTCATGCTGGGCATACTCCTCGTCATCGTTACCTTCGAGACGGTCAACTTCGTCGAGCTGAAGACCATACTGGCGGGCAGTCACGGCGTCGCCACGGCCACACTGGTCACCATATCGCTCCTGCTCTTTACCGGTGCCGTGGGGAAGTCGGCGCAGTTTCCGCTCCACGTCTGGCTCCCTGACGCCATGGAGGGCCCCACGCCGGTATCGGCACTCATCCATGCGGCAACGATGGTCAACGCCGGCGTCTACTTCATGTGCAGGATATTTCCCTTTCTCCAGCAGGCGGAGTATGTACTGCCCGTCATCGCCGTCGTCGGGCTCCTGACGGCGGTCTACGCGGCCTGTTGCGCCGTCGGTCAGAAAGACATCAAGAAGGTCCTTGCATATTCGACTATCAGCCAGATCGGGTACATGTTCATGGCTGTGGGATGCGGCATCTATATCGCGGGTATGTTCCACCTCGTCGCCCACGGCGTATTCAAGGGCCTCCTCTTTCTCGGATCGGGTGCCGTCATCCATGCCGTGCATGGTGAGCAGGACATCGCCAACATGGGGGGACTCATCAGGTCCATCCCCGTGGCGGCCGTCACCTTTCTCATCGGTCTTCTGGCCCTGGCGGGGATCTTCCCCCTGGCGGGATTTTTCAGTAAGGACGCCATCATCATGGGCGGCTACGAACGCTTCGGCCTCGTCTACTGGCTCTTCGGTTTCGGTGGTGCCATCCTGACGGCCCTCTACTGCGGAAAGCTCTTCGGAATAGCGTTCCTGGGAAAGACCAATTTCACGGGTCAGGTACACAAACCGAACTTCTTCTTCAACGCGCCGCTGGTGATATTGGCCTTCTGCGCAGTCGTTCTCGGTATACTGGGACTTCCCATGTTTACCAAGGACACCTATTTTGCTTTTTTCATGGGTTCCTCTTTTGATCTTGGCGCGGGCGGGCATGCGGCCCACGGGCATGGGATGTCGCTCTCACTGGAAATCGCCTTTACACTCATCGTATCTCTCTTTGCCATTGCGGCTATCGTGCTCGCCCTCGTCGCCTATTCGAGACACCGGAAAAAGATGGTGGATCTCGAGGCGCGACACGCGGGACTCATGAACTTTCTCTTCAAGGGCTTCATGTTTGACGATCTCTATGACATGCTCTGGGTCAGGCCCCTGAAGTGGATATCCTTCTACAGTAATGCCGTCTGCGATCACAAGATTGTCGACGGCGCCGTCAACGGCACCGGCAAGGTCGCCATGGAAGCGGGAAAGACACTGGCACGGATACAGGCGGGGTATGTGCGGCATTATGCCGTATCGATTGTCTTTGGGATATTCGTACTCGTCGGTATCACCGTGATGTTTTTTTTCTAGGCCAGGAATGAACTACCGGGGAAAGTAATTTTATGGACATGCAAAGTATGCCGATATTAACGATCATCGTATTTCTTCCCTTCGTCGGAAGTATCATAGTGCTCTTCAACAGAGAGCGGGTCTGGGTGCAGTCCGTCTCACTGGTGACGGCCCTCCTCAGTTTCGTCAGTACGCTGGTCCCCTTCTGGATATTCAGACCCGACGTCAGTGCCTTTCAGATGGAAGAATCGATTTCCTGGATTCCGGCGCTCGGCATCTCCTATCACCTGGGCATCGACGGGCTGAGCCTCTTTCTGCTCCCCCTGACGAGTTTCCTCACCGTGGCCTGTGTCCTCATCTCGTGGAACCACATCAAGGTAAAGGAACAGCTCTATTACGTCATGTTCCTCTGGCTCGAGGCGGGTGTCCTCGGTGTCTTCGTGGCCCTCGACGTCTTTCTCTTTTATATCTTCTGGGAGGTCATGCTCATCCCCATGTTCCTCATCATTCTCATCTGGGGAAGCTCCAACCGGCGGTATGCGGCCATCAAGTTCCTGATATACACCATGGCGGGGAGTGTCTTCATGCTCGTTGCCATCATCGTCATGGCCTTCCTGAATCAGAAGCTGGGGAACGGGTTCGGCTTCGATCTCCTGGACTGGATCAAGCTCGACATCCCCTTTACACTGCAGGCCTGGCTCTTTGTGGCCTTTTTCGTGGCCTTCGCCATCAAGGTGCCCATGTTTCCCTTCCACACATGGTTGCCTGACGCACACGTGGAAGCGCCGACGGCGGGTTCGGTCATCCTTGCCGGCATTCTCCTGAAGATGGGTATCTACGGTATGCTTCGTTTCTGTTATCCCCTCTTCCCCGAGGCCGTCGTCTATTTTACCCCCACGGCAATCGCCCTGGGACTGATCGGCGTCATCTACGGTGCCTTTCTCGCCTTTGCCCAGACCGATCTCAAGAAACTGGTCGCCTATTCGAGCATATCCCACATGGGGCTCATCGTCGTCGGGATATTTGCCCTCAACGTGACGGGCATCAAGGGGGGCATCATACAGATGGTGAACCACGGTCTCAGCACGGGGGCGCTCTTTATCCTCGTGGGGGCCCTCTATGAGAGAAAACATACACGCGACATGGACAAGATGGGCGGTCTCGCTGCCCGGGTGCCCGTGCTTGCCACCTTCTTCATGATCATCGTCCTGTCGTCCATCGGGCTCCCCGGGATGAACGGATTCGTCGGTGAGGTGCTGCTCCTCCTGGGCGCCTTCAAGTTCAAGTGGTGGGTCGGCATGCTGGGGGCGACGACGCTGATACTGGGGGCCGTCTACATGCTCTGGATGTACCAGCGGGTCATGTTCGAAACGGAACGGAGCGGCAGTGACCTCGCAATCAGCGACTTCTGCCTCCGCGAAAAGTTCGTCATGGTCCCCATCGTGCTCTTGATCTTCTGGATCGGCCTCTTTCCCGCCTTCTTCCTGGACAAGATGGACACGTCGGCGGGCAAGGTGCTGTCATACATAAACAAGAACCCGGCCGTGGTGGTCATGGTCGGCGACCATAAAAGGATCAAATAACTAATCAAGGGATTGAGGATGGATTTCACCATACCAGACGTTAACTTTGTAAGCTTTGTACCGGAAGTCATTCTGTTGTTGTTTGCGGCAATGCTGCTCTTTGTGCAATCGACGCCGGCGCGCAGGGGCGTCTGTGCACTGCTGGCATTCCTGGCGCTGGTCTCCAATATCCTC
>Ga0272441_10012847_pt1 | contig 12143 bp, 11 predicted proteins | sample SSMProp6N_FD_193582 | JGI IMG/M metagenome (GOLD analysis project Ga0272441, IMG submission 193582) | Marine sediment archaeal communities from Little Sippewissett salt marsh, Falmouth, MA, United States - SSM-Prop-6N | ecosystem: Environmental > Aquatic > Marine > Wetlands > Sediment ...
AATCGTCAGCTCGATGGGAAGATCGCCGAGCTCTCCGAGCGGAACATCGAATTGTTCAAGGCCAACAAGCTCAAGAGCGAGTTCCTGGCCAATATGTCCCATGAATTCCGGACACCGCTTAACGCGATTCTCGGCTTCGCCCAGGTGCTGCGGGAGAAGCCCGGCCTGCTCAAGCGCGAGAAGGGCCAGCGCTACGCGGAGAACATTCTCACCAGCGGCAACCGGCTGCTGACCATGATCAACGACCTTCTGGACCTGGCCAAGACCCAGGCCGGCAAGATGGAGCTGCACGTCGAGCAAACGTCGGTCGCACAAGTCTGTGAATCGCTGGTCTCCTCGTTCTCCCTGCTGGCTCGGAGGCAGAGGATCCGGGTCCGGATGCAGGTCAGCCCGGAAGTGCCGCTGATCGTGACGGACGCGGGCAAGGTGCAGCAAATTCTGTACAATTTCCTGAGCAACGCCGTGAAGTTCACACCCGCCAGAGGATACATCGAGATCCTCGCCCACATGCTGGACGACCGGACGCTGCGGATCGCCGTCCGCGATACCGGCTGCGGGATCGCGGAGGCGGACCGGGACAAAATCTTCGACAAGTTCCGCCAAGGAAACGGGTCCCTGATGGACGGACTACCCGGCAGTGGGTTGGGGCTGGCCATCAGCAAGGAGCTGGCGGCCATGCTGGCCGGGTCCGTCGGTTTCGAGAGCGAGGTGGGCGTCGGCTCGACGTTCTGGCTGGATATCCCGGTGAACCTCGGCCAGGAGAAGAAGCCGCCGGCCCAGAGCCCGAGCGTGGCCAAGAGCTGATCGAGCGCCGGCGTCTCGGCCCATTCGCAACGGAAAGCGGAAAAAGTAGCAAGGAGAGCCTCATGGAATCAACATTGAGACACCGGCCGCCCGTCCAGGGCGGATATTTCATGGTTGTGACACTGGCCATCTGCATCCTGGGATCGGCCGGCTCCGCGTGGGCGCAGACGCACCCGTTTTCCGTCCACGACATGCTGGCGATGGACCGCGTCTCGGACCCGGTGGTTTCGCCGGACGGCCGGCTCGTGGCCTTCGTCGTCCGCCGGACGGACCTCGAAGCGAATCGCGGGCGGACCGACGTCTGGATCGTCGCCGCTGGCGGCACGGGCCTCCGCCGCCTCACGTCGCACCCGGAATCCGACTCGAACCCCCGATGGGCACCGGACAGTCGCACCGTCTGGTTCCTGTCGAGCCGGTCGGGGTCCTCGCAGGTCTGGAAGATCCCCGTCGATGGCGGCGAGGCCGAGCAGGTGACGCGCGAGCCCCTGGACATCGGCAACCTTCTGGTCTCCCCCGACGGCCGGTACCTCGCCTACACGATGGAGGTCTTCCCCGACTGCCAGACGGTCCAGGACACGAAAGCCCGGCTCGACGAGCGCGCCGGCAGCCAGGCCACCGGGCGTCTCTACGACCGGCTCTTCGTCCGCCACTGGGATACGTGGGAGGACGGTCGTCGCTCGCACCTGTTCGTTCGACCCGTTTCCGGTGGTGATGCGGTGGACGTGATGGCGGGCATGGACGCCGATACGCCCTCGCAACCGTTCGGCGGGCCCGAGGAGATCGCTTTTACGCCGGACAGCAAGGGCATCGTCTTGGCCGCCAGGGACGCCGGCCGCGAAGAAGCCTGGTCCACCGACTTCGATCTCTACCACGCGCCGCTCGACGGCTCGCAGCCGCCGACGTGCCTGACCGCGGACAACGAGGCCTGGGACACAAACCCGGCCTTCTCCCCGGACGGCCGGACCCTGGCGTACCTGGCCATGCGCCGGCCCGGCTACGAGTCCGATCGCTTCCAGATCGTCCTGATGGACTGGCCCAGCGGCACGAAGCGGGTCCTCACCGACGGCTGGGACCGCAGCGCCTCCGCCATCGCCTGGTCCGCCGACGGCGCGAGCCTCTACGCCACCGCCGGCAATACCGGCCAGAAATCCCTCTTCACCATCGATCTCCAGACCGGCTACGTTCGCACCCTCGTCCCGCAGGGCACCGTCCACGCCTTCACCGTGGCAGAGGATCGCATCATCTACGCGCTGAGCCACCTTCGCTCGCCCGCCGAGTTGTACGCCGTGCCGGCCGATGCGTGGCAGCGTGCCGACGGCGGCAGCGTGCGGAAGCTCACCGCGATCAACCGGGAGAAGGTCGCCGCCGCTCGCATGGGCGAGGTCGAGCAGTTCAGCTTCCTCGGGTGGAACGACGAGACGGTCTATGCGTACGTGGTCAAGCCGGCGGATTTCGATCCCGCCAAGACGTACCCGGTGGCCTTCCTCATCCACGGCGGCCCGCAGGGCTCTTTCGGCAACGTCTTCCACTACCGCTGGAATCCGCAGGCCTACGCCGGCGCCGGCTACGCCGCCGTCATGGTCGACTTCCACGGCTCCACCAGCTACGGCCAGGCCTTCACCGACTCCATCCGAGGCGACTGGGGCGGAAAGCCCCTCGTGGACCTGCAAAAGGGCCTCGCCGCCGCACTCGAGCGATACCCCTGGATGGATCCCGATCGCGTCGGCGCCCTCGGCGCCTCCTTCGGCGGCTACATGGTCAACTGGATCGCCGGCCAGTGGCCCGACCGATTCCGATGCCTCGTCAACCACGACGGCAATCTCGACGAGCGCATGGCCTACTTCGACACCGAGGAGCTCTGGTTTCCCGAGTGGGACCACCTCGGCACCCCCTGGGACAACCCCGAAAGCTACGACCACCAGAACCCCCTGCGCTTCGTCGACCGCTGGCGGACCCCCATGCTCGTCATCCACGGCCAGCACGACTTCCGCGTCCCGCTCACCCAGGGACTCGGGACCTTCAACGCCCTCCAGCGCCGCGGCGTCCCCAGCAGGCTCCTCTACTTCCCCGACGAGAACCACTGGGTTCTCAAGCCACACAATTCCATCCTCTGGCACAAGACCGTCCTCGAGTGGCTCGACCAGTGGCTGCGAAAGGGCGAAGGATGAGCCGCCCCTACGGAAGAACCTCGCGGAGACGAAGGCCGCCCCGCCCGCAACGAGGGCAAACCAGGCCGACCAGCGTCCCCGGGCCGGCCCCGTCCAGAAATACCAGTTGCCCCTTGACGCGCAGCACCACGCCCGCTACCATCCCTTCGAACTCGTGCCGGCAGGGGTCGCAGTAGAGGGGGAGCAGCGTGAGCACGTCGCCAACCGTGCCCACGTCCGCGGATGAGGGAACACGTCGATCAGTCATAACCGGCTCGCTCTCGAAACCTGCGCATCAATGGAACGGACGGATAACGCGTACGGGCGACGCATGCGTCGCCCCTACCATCGCCATGAAACTGACGCCACACGAACTCGATAGCCTCGCCAGGCAGTTCCGACTGTCGCCCAGGGAAACCCAGGTGCTCGGATTGCTCTTGGAGGGCGTGGCGACGAACCCGGAGATGGCGGAGCGCCTGGCAACCACGCCTGGCGCGATTCAGGCCGCTGTGCAGATGCTGATGGCCAAGACCGGGACACGGAGCAGGCACGAGTTGGTCACGCGCACCCTCAAGTGCCTGCTCGACCGGGAGGTGGAGGAAATGCGATCTCGCATGCGAAGGGCCATGTCCGAGGGACTCGCTAGTCTCCAGAAGGCGATCCGGAATGAGAGCCTGGGCGCGGCTCTTGAGGAGCGACTCAGAAGCGAGATGGCAGAGTTGGAGGCCAGGGTCCTCGCACAGATGGAGCGGGCCAGGCGCGGCGAAAAATAATTGCCCCGTCCGAGAAGAATCCTCGATTTTCGTTAAAGGGCCGGTATACATGTGGTCGATACTAATATATAGTAGTGCTAAAAGCAAGTATTCCCTGGGGAGTTGATCTCCTCGGTTGTGCGTTGTTGGCGTCATAGCTGTGTCGGCGTAGGTGGGTGTACGCTGGCCTCTTTTCCGGGGCCCGCCGGGCCGGTAAGGCCCGGCGGTGTTCTTGACGAGGCCGACCGGTGTCGGCGTGAGCCGGTTTGTAGTGTGCCCGTAAGAGCCTGCCCTGAGCTTGTCGAAGGGGCATATCTTCAGGACGAGGGCGCGGGAAGATAACGCCTGACGGCGTCACTACAAACGGGTCTGTCTTCGCCGGTACAGGCAACACCCGCGACCGAGGGTATGTGGAGTCTCTGCGCCTGTGGAGTCATTGTGGTCAAGGTTCGCGCGGCCTTCTCCGCGCAGAAAGGAGTGCCTTGTGGTCGAGAACGTGGACCGAGAGGCGGAGGCCCGTGCGGTGCAGGACGTCCAGATCCGGCTGGCCGCACCGGGCATCAAGCGCTCCATCGCCGAGCGGATCGCAGGGACGTACATCGACGACGCGATCCACGTGGGCAACGCCTACGCCGTCGGACAGCTTGAGTTGCGCCGGGCCCTGCACCAGATGCGCGTCTCCCTGATGATCGCGCAGGTGACGCTGGAGGAGACCTCCGACAACGAGGAGGTGCTCGATCTGGCGTTGCGCCAGATACGCGAAGCGCGCCACGGGTCGCAGGAGGCGCCCGAGCCGACTGGGCAAGAGCCAGGCACGGTTGGGCCAGCGTGCCAGGAGGGCGCGTCATGCTCGTGCTGAGCCGCTTCGAGGGCGAGAGCATCGTGATCGGCGACGACATCGAGGTCCGCCTGCTGCGCGTCCGCCCTCGCGCGAAGGTCCGGATCGGGATCGTCGCGCCGCCTCACGTGAGCATCCTGCGCTTCGAGCTGGCGCAGGCGGACGCCCAAAAACGGGAAGCTGGCACGCGGTTTGCTCCTTCGCTTTCGAATTCGAAGGCGAGAGCGAGTTCGAAGGCGAATGCGAAGATCCCAGAGATTTCTCCGAATTCGAATTCGAAGCGTGTTGGTACCACCGTCCGATCGCAGGAAGGGGCCGGAACATGATGGCCTGCCCCGATTCGATTTCGGTTTCGACTACGGAGATCTCTCATGGATGTTTCGACTTCGTCTTCGCCTTCGACCGATGGACGTGCCACGCGAACGCCGGGACCGCGACCTGGCGGCGGGCAGGCCGGCTCGGTGCGCGTCTCGCCGGTGGCGCTCCGCGCCGACATCGATCCCGGCACGCGGTTGATGGCCTTCTACGAAACGCTCGTGCAGACGTTGCGGCCGCGGAGCGTCTCGGACCGCACGTGTTTTCGACGGGTCGCTCTCTGGCTGGGCGATCAGGTCAAGGCCGGCCGCTTCGACGACGACATGTACGCCCGCGTCCTGCTCTACGCCAGGGAGGCCACCACCGGCTACGCGCGGAACCCGCACGCCGTCTTCATGAGCACGCTCAGAAAGGAGCTCGACTATGACCCGAAACACGCAAGCCGCTGAGGCGGTTCGCCTGCCGGTCGTGGGAGGCGCCTTCACCCTGGTCGATCCCGACGTCGCGCGGGCCCTCGAAGCGCGGCGCCTGTACCTCCACCCGCGCGGCTACGTGGTCGCCTACGCGGCGGGCCAGACCCACCTGCTGCAGCATCTCGTCCTGGGCCAGGCGCTGGACGGATCGGTGGTGGACCATCGCAACGGGGACAAGCGCGACAACCGTCGTGCGAATCTGCGCCACGTCAGCCAGGGGCGCAACCTCCTGAACCAGAGGCCCGGCCTGCGCGGCTCGCGGAGACCGTTCCACGGGATCTCGCGGACCAAGGGGCGCTGGATGGCGGGCGTCTCCTGCGCGGGGCGCCACCAGTACGGTACGAGGGTGGGCCAGCCCTTGCTGGCGGCCTTTTGCCGCGACGACATGGTTCGTCGGCTTTGGCATGCCAACGAGGGGGTGAACTTCCCGTACTCCGTCCGTCGTCAGGACGTCGCCGGCCTGCTGCGCTCCAGCGCCGGTCGGCTCTTCAGCGTCTGGTTCGTGAAGCGCTCCGATGGGACGCTGCGCCACATGACGTGCCGGACCGACGTCGCCAAAGGAACCACCGGCGGCCAACTGGCTTTTGATCCGCAGGACCGGGACCTCCTGGGCGTCTATGACGTCCACAAACGCGCGTACCGCTTCATCCCCCTCGAAAACGTCCTCGCGTTGAAGGTGGACGGCAAGGCCTTTCGCGTCGTCCACCGGGAGGAACGCTGATGGCTACGTATGACCTGTGTGTAAAGCCCGGGTGGGCACCGCCCAGCACCGACAGGGCGGCCGCCTTCTCGCGCTTCGTGGGCATGACCGCCGGGCGCCTTCGGGACCGGTTGGCGACGCACCGATGCCGGGTCGAGCTCGTGCCGGCCGACATCGTCTACATCACAGGGCCTACCGCGACCGGCAAGAGCCTCCTTCTCCGCGAGTTTCAGCGCCTGCTTCCGCCGTCGGAGACCGTCGACGCCAGTGCGCTGGAAGTGCCGGACGCGCCCACCGTGGTCGATTGCTTCGAGGGACAGATCCTGGAAACCGTGCGTCTGCTGACCGTCGTACTCCTGAGCGGCGCCTTTGCCGCTCTGAGCCGACCGTCGCGACTGAGCACAGGGCAGAAGCAGCAGTTCCGCCTGGCCCGCGCCCTGGCGGCCCGCGCCCGGTTCCTCGTCGCCGATGACTTCTGCAGCCACCTGGACCCTATCAGCGCCATGACCGTGGCGGGCAACGTGCACAAGCTCGCGAAGCGGACCACGACCACGTTGCTCCTGGCGGGCACCCGTCAAGACATCCTGATGGAGCTCGCGCCGGACGTGCTGATCCTCAAGGAAGGCCAGGGCGAAACGAAGGTTGTCTACCGCACCGCACGAGCGCCCCACGCGCCCGGCCACGGAGGCCCACGGGCACGCTCGGCGTCTTGAAAGGACTCATCGCCATGCCACGAACCGCCACCGAAATCCTGGACGCCATGCGCCCGCCCGCCACCGAAGCACGACGAACGGATTACCGACCCTACGCCACCCAGCGCCTGGGCGCGATGGACTTCGAGCAGCTCCGTCGGCTCTGCGCGTTTCTGCGTACGGATATCGCGCGGCTGGTCACGCGGGTCATGGATTACCAGTTCGATCGCGCGCGACGCCGGCGCGGGCTGGAACGATCCGCCAGGCGAAACCGCTGATACAGGAGGCACCGATGACGGAGCAACTGACCCTCGAACGCCACGTCCGCTACCAGCGCCAAGAGCCGGACCCCATTGCCACGAAGATCCGACGGATGATCGCGCACGGCTCGACCGAAGCGGAGGCCGCCGGCTGGGCCCTGGCCCACTTCCTCCAGACCCCACGAACGGAGGAGGCCTTCTACCTGTGCTTCCGCCGGATGCCGGCCCGCCGGCGTCGCACGCTCAGCATCTACTGGCACCAGAAGGACGACTGGCGGCTGTTCCGCCGGGTCTGCCGATTCTACGCGGTCCGGTAGCCACGCCCAGACCCTTCTGTCCGGTCGGTCCGATAAGGATTCCGCGACCAGAACAGCGGGTCGGCGCTTCGTCGCCGGCCGGGGCAAGTGATCCGACGGGGAAGATTTGACGTGCGGCCGGCGGGCCGGTACAATGCCGATCCGTTCTCCATGGTGCGTGTGGGGATTCATGATGGTACGAGAAGGGCCGGGTAGTGGCTGAAAGAAACGGGAACAAGACGACAAGCGCCGTAGCGGCCTCCGCCTCCGTTCGGGCGGGGCCGTCGCGCGACCCGATTGTCACGCGGAGCATGCCGCAATCGCTGGCGGCCGAGGCGGCGGTGATCGGCTCGATGATCGTGGACCCGCGCTGCATCGGCGACGTCATCGAGCTGGTGGATCGCAACGCCTTCTATCACAGCGAGCATCAGATGCTCTTCGACGCGATCATCAGCCTGTACGAGAAGAACCGGGGCGAAGGGATCGACGGGGTCCTGGTCCGCGACGAGCTGGGTCGTCGCAACCAGATGGAGGCGATCGGCGGGGCGGACTACCTGCGGCGGGTGATGGAGACCGTCCCGTCGTCGGCGAACGTGCAGTACTACGGGGAGATCGTCCGCGAGAAGATGCTGCTGCGGGAGACGATCGCGGCGGCCACGGAGATCCTGAACGACGCCTACGACGAGAGCGGCGACGCGAGCGAGAAGATCGACGAGGCGGAGCGGCGGATCTTCAGCGTCACGGACCGGCGGATCACCAGCTCGGCGGTGGCCCTCAAGGACCTCGTCACCCGCGCGTACGAGCTGATCGAGAAACGCGAGGGCACGCACGTCACCGGCCTGCCGACCGGCTACTACGAGCTGGACGACAAGACCTGCGGCCTGCAGAACGGCGAGCTGATTATCATCGCCGGAAGACCCAGCATGGGCAAAGCCCAACCGCTCGATGCCAAGGTGCTTACCCCCGACGGCTGGCGGCGGATGGGCGAACTGCGCGTGGGCGACGAACTCGCTTCTATCGACGGCGCGCCTTCGTTTGTCGCCGGCGTGTACCCGCAGGGCAGACGCCAGGTCTACCGCATCACCTTCGCCGACGGACGCAGCACCGAATGCTGCGCCGAGCATCTGTGGCGCGTCTCCTATCGTGACTGGGAGGAGCCACGCGTCCTGTCCACCGAGCGTCTGATCGAAATGCTTTCCCGCAAGCGCTACGTCAAGCGTCTGTGGATCGACACGTTCTCGGGCCAGTTCGGCAACGATGCGGACTTGCCGTTGGACCCCTGGTTGCTGGGCTTCCTGCTGGGCGATGGGACCCTGGGTGGCTCGTCCGTTCGGTTCTCCACGTCCGATGAGGAGATGCTCGCGCAGGTGCAGGGGACCGCCGGCGACGAATTGGCCATCACGTCCGCAGGCCGATACGACTACCGCCTCACGCAGGCCGGTGGTGCGCATGCGACCGGCGTAGCGGGGGTCAAGCCCAATCCCGTCAAGGCAGCCCTTCAGTCCTTGGAATTGTGGGACGTGACGGCCTGCGAGAAATACATCCCACCGGCCTATATGCGGGCTTCCCGCGATGCTCGCGTACGGCTGCTGAGCGGCCTGCTCGACGCAGATGGCTGGGTCGAGAAGTGGGGCAGCCTGCGTTTCGGCACCGCCAGCGAACGTCTGGCGCGCAATGTGGTGGAGCTGATGCGGTCCCTGGGAGGGACGTGTTCCTACACGCCCAAGCGTACGAGCTATACCTATCGCGGGGCCAAGCACTCGGGCCTGACGTCCTTTGTGTGCAACCTGCAGCATCGCGAGGCTTCCGAGTTTGTGCGGCTCTCGCACAAGAAAGCCCGTCTTGGGACCGGTCGGCAGCGGCAGCGAAGGCTGAATATCCTGTCTATAGAGCCGACGAGGGTGGCCCCGACCCAGTGCATCGCGGTGACGCACCCTTCGCGGCTGTATATCACAGATGAGTATGTCGTCACTCACAACACCGCGTTTGCGTTGAACATCGCGGAGCACGCGGGGATCATTGAGAAGGTGCCGCTGGCGATTTTCTCGCTGGAGATGGGCCGACAGCAGTTGGCGGAGCGGTTCCTGTGCAGCTACAGCGGCGTCGACGCGCAGCTCGTGCGCAAGGGCATGCTGAGCACGGAGCATTACCAGAAACTGGTGGAGGCCTGCGGGGTCATCTCGGAGGCGCCGATCTACATCGACGATACGGCGGCGCTGACGCCGCTGGAGATCCGCGCCAAGGCCAGGCGGCTGAGCAGCAGCTATGGGATTCGGTGCATCTTCATCGACTATCTGCAACTGATGCACGTCGGCGGCAAGGTGGAGTCGCGGCAGCAGGAGATCTCGACGATCTCGCGGTACCTCAAGTCGCTGGCCCGCGAGCTGAACGTTCCGGTGGTGGTGCTCAGCCAGTTGAACCGCTCGCCGGAAGGTCGGGAAGGGCATCGGCCGCGAATGAGCGATTTGCGGGAATCCGGCTCGATCGAGCAGGATGCGGACGTCGTCATGCTCCTGCACCGCGAGGACTACTACCATCGCGGGGAGCAGGATTACGAGCCGGATGGTACGGCGGAGGTGATCATCGCCAAGCAGCGAAACGGGCCGACGGATACGGTCAAGCTGACGTTCAGGGAGAAATGTACGCGCTTCGAGAATCTGGCGCAGATCGAGCAGGAAGCCGTCCCATTCTGAGCCGTTCGTGGCGTGCTCGCCGGGGCGTGAGGAAAACGCCCTGTGGCGTTGGTGCCAGCGACGGTCAGGGCAATATCAGAGGTCGTCAATGCAGGATGCTATCGTAGTTCTCCTCGCCGTGCTCGCCGGGGCCGGCACGGTGTGTCTGGGGATCGCTGCGGACGTGGGCCAGGAGGCCCCAACGGCGGCTTCGGCCCCGACCGCACCGGACCCCAACGAACCGGCCGGACCCGAACCCAACGCACCGGCTCAGCCGTCTTCGGCGACGGCAACGCCGGCGGCGCCCGAGATCATCAAGTCGATCGAGTTCGAGGGCAACCGCAAGTTCAAGGCTCACGTGCTGCGGCAGCGGCTGGGCTTCGAGCTGGGCGAGCGCCTGGACCCGTTCCTGGCCGAGGGCGGCCGGCTGACCATCGCGGAGGTCTACCGCAGGATCGGCTATCCGTCCGTCAAGGTGTCGCTGGATCGAGAGCGGCTGGCGGACGGCCACCTGCTGTACCGAATTGAGGAGGGCCCCCGCGCCCAGGTCGCCTCCGTCGATTTCGTGGGCAACGATACGTTCGGCTCGTGGACGCTCAATGAGATCGTCAAGACAGCCGAGCGGAAATGGTTCCTCTGGCCGTACTACTTCACGGAGGAGGCCGTCGACGAGGACGTCGGGCGGCTCCAGGACTTCTACTATGGCCGCGGGTACCTGGATCACAAGATCGCCGCCGAGACGGAGTTCACGGAGGACGCGGAGAAGGTCTACGTGACGTTTGTGATCGAGGAAGGGCCCGTCTACCGCATGGCGGAGATTGCCTTCACGGGCAACACGCGGTTCACGGACGAGCAGTTGCGGGAGCACATCGAGCTGACCGAGGGCGACGTGTACCTGAAGTTGAAGGCGGAGCGGGATGCGCGGAAGCTGACCGAGCTTTATCGGGAGCAGGGCTATGTGGATGCAGAGGTCCGTCAGAATCCGAAATTCACGTCGGACGTGGAGGACAACCAGGTCATCCTGGAATTCACCGTGCGGGAAGGGCAGCAGTTCCGCATCGGACAGATCGAGGTCACCGGAAACGAGATCACGAAGGACAAAGTCGTCCGGCGAATCATGGATGAGTACGGATTCACGCCGGGCGAACTGTACGACGGGAAGATCGCTCCGAAGGAAGGCAACGGACTGCTCGAGAAGTACATCCAGCGTGGCGCCACGGCGTCGGAGGTCATGATCCGGCCGGTCGCTCCCGCCGTGGTGGATCCGAACGCCGACCCGAACCAGCGGGACGTTCGCGTGGACATCGAGGAGGGCATGACCGGTCTCATTCGACCGGGCGTTGGCTTCAGCAGCGACCATGGCGTGATCGGGCAACTGATCTACCAACAGTACAACTTCGATATCACCGACTGGCCGGAGAGCCTTCGCGAGGCCCTCTTTCCCTGGACGACTTTCCGCGGGGCCGGCCAGAGACTGTCCGTGATGCTGGAGCCGGGCACGCGGTACAGCCAGTACTCCGTCCGCTTCAGCGACCCGTATTGGCGCGACGAGCCGATCCGGATGGACGTGGAGGGTCGGGCCTGGGATTGGTATCGCGAAAGCCACGACGAGGGACGATTGAGAGGAGCCCTCGAGTTCGAGCGGCGACTGGAGAACCGGTGGCGGCGAAGTATCGGCTTTCGAGGCGAGAACGTCACGATCGACGATCTGGACTACGATGCGCCGCAGGAGATCCGGGACTTCGAGGGCGACACGACGCTCTTTGGCGCCAAGGTCGGTCTCGGCATCACCGCGGTGGACAACATCTATGATCCCACCTCCGGCCAGAGGGCCAGTGCCTTCTACGAGCAAGTCACCGGCGACGATGCCTTTGGCGTTCTGGAGGGCAGCTATGTTCGCTACTTCCCGCTGCATGAGGACGTGCTCGGTCGCAGGACCGTTCTGGCGGCCAAGGTCCTGGCGGGCACGATCGTCGGCAGTGCGCCGCCCTTCGAGAAGTATTACGCCGGCGGCACGCGCCGCTACGGCATTCGCGGATTCGAGTATCGCGGCGTCAGCACGCGGGGCCTCCAGACGAACGTGGACCCTGCCTCCGCAGACTACAAGGACCCGGTCGGAAGCGACTGGATCTTCCTGGCGAGCACGGAAGTCACGGTTCCCCTCGTCGGTGAGAACTTCGGCCTTCTGTTCTTC